>Ga0209941_1000483_pt1 | contig 47562 bp, 36 predicted proteins | sample ThiBiot_300_plan_FD_183945 | JGI IMG/M metagenome (GOLD analysis project Ga0209941, IMG submission 183945) | Wastewater bioreactor microbial communities from Cape Town, South Africa - Thiocy_solids_1 (SPAdes) | ecosystem: Engineered > Bioremediation > Thiocyanate > Unclassified | place: South...
AGTTGTGAGCGACCCCATTTTGTGCATAAGGCGGTGCAGTAAGTCCGTCATCACCTAGCGGAGACGATCCGAATGTTCAGCAAGGATCTGGAAGTCACCATCGGCCAATGCTACAAGCAGGCTCGCGAGCAGCATTACGAGTTCATGACCGTCGAGCATTTGTTGCTCGCCCTGACCGGAAACCAGTCCGCGCTGAGCGCTTTGCGCGCCTGTGGCGCCGACCTGCCGCGCCTGGTTGCCGACCTGGAGCGCATCATTGCCGAGACCGTGCCGGTACTGCCGCGGGGCGACGAACGTGACACGCAGCCCACACTCGGGTTCCAGCGCGTGTTGCAGCGCGCGGTCTATCACGTGCAGTCCTCGGGCCGCAAGGAAGTGACCGGTGCCAACGTGCTGGTCGCGATCTTCGGCGAGAAGGATTCGCACGCGGTGTACTTCATGCACCAGCAGGAGATCACCCGGCTGGACGTGGTCAACTACATGTCGCACGGCATTGCCAAGATCGGCGACGAGCCGACGGCTGGCAGCGCCAGCGCCGGCGAGCGCGAGGGCGAGGAGGGCGGCGAGAGCAAGAACAACCCGCTGCAGGAGTTCGCCAACAATCTCAACGAGCTGGCCCTGCAGGGCAAGATCGATCCACTGATCGGGCGCCAGGACGAGATCGAGCGCACGATCCAGGTGTTGTGCCGTCGGCGCAAGAACAACCCGCTCTACGTCGGCGACGCCGGCGTGGGCAAGACCGCGCTGGCCGAGGGCCTGGCCAAGCGCATCGTCGATGGCGACGTGCCGCAGGTCCTGGAGGACGCGACGATCTGGGCGCTGGACCTGGGCGCACTCGTGGCCGGCACGAAATATCGCGGCGACTTCGAGAAGCGCCTGAAGGGAGTGATTGCCCAGCTCAAGCAACAGCCAGGCTCCATCCTCTTCATCGATGAAATCCACACCATCATCGGCGCCGGTTCGGCATCCGGCGGCACCATGGATGCGAGCAACCTGATCAAGCCGATGCTGGCGTCTGGCGAGCTGCGCTGCATTGGCTCGACCACGTTTCAGGAATACCGTGGCGTGTTCGAGAAGGACCGGGCGCTGGCCCGCCGTTTCCAGAAGATCGACGTCGTCGAGCCGACGGTGGCCGACAGCATCGAGATCCTCAAGGGCCTGCGCTCACGCTTCGAGGCGCATCATCAGGTCACCTATACGAACGAGGCCCTGAAGGCGGCGGTCGACCTGTCGGTGAAGCACATCCCCGACCGTCTGCTGCCGGACAAGGCGATCGACGTAATCGATGAAGCCGGCGCGCGCCAGCGCCTGCTGCCGGAAGACCAGCGCACCGGCAAGATCGACGTCGCCGAGGTGGAATACATCGTTGCGAAGATGGCACGTATTCCGGCCAAGCAGGTGTCGGCATCGGATCGCGATGTGCTGCGCAGCCTGGAGCGCAACCTGAAGATGGTGGTGTTTGGCCAGGATTCGGCGATCGAGGCCCTGGCGGCATCGATCAAGATGGCGCGTTCCGGCCTGGCCGACCCGTCGCGGCCGATCGGCTGCTTCCTGCTCGCCGGCCCCACCGGCGTGGGCAAGACCGAGGTCACCAAGCAGTTGGCGCTGCAGCTTGGCATCGAGCTCATCCGCTTCGACATGTCCGAGTACATGGAGGGGCATTCGGTGTCCCGCCTGATTGGCGCGCCGCCGGGCTATGTCGGCTTCGACCAGGGTGGGCTGTTGACCGAGGCGGTGGTCAAGCATCCGCATGCGGTGCTGTTGCTGGACGAGATCGAGAAGGCCCACCCGGACGTGTTCAACACCCTGCTGCAGGTCATGGATCACGGTGCGCTCACCGACACCAACGGGCGCGAGGCCAATTTCAAGAACGTGATCGTGGTGATGACCACCAACGCCGGGGCGCAGCTGGCCGCGCGGCGCGGCATCGGCTTCGTCGAGCAGAAGCACGAATCCGATGCGATGGAGGTGATACGCCGCCTGTTCACGCCGGAGTTCCGCAACCGCCTGGATGCGATCATCCAGTTCAATCCCCTGGGCTTCGAGCACGTGCTGCGGGTGGTGGACAAGTTCCTGATCGAGCTGGAAAGCCAGCTGACCGAGAAGCGGGTGAGCCTGGACGTGGATGCCGACGCCCGCCGCTGGCTGGCCGAGCACGGCTTTGACCCGCACATGGGGGCCCGGCCGATGGCCCGGGTGATCCAGGACAAGGTCAAGCGCGCGCTGGCCGACGAGCTGTTGTTTGGCAAGCTGGCCGGGGGTGGCACCGTGCGCCTGAGCGTGGTCGACGGCGAACTGCAGGTGAGCACCGAGGGCATGGAAAAGCTGCCCGCCGTCGTGGAGTAGGGTGGTTCCCGGCACGCCATGGTGCGTGCCGGGATGCGGACATCCGCCACGGTGCCACTGGCCGCCACGCGACGGGCTGCTTCGTGGGCTACTTCATGCGGTAGGTGATGCGGCCCTTGCTCAGGTCATACGGCGTCATTTCAATCTTCACCTTGTCGCCGGTGAGGATGCGTATGTAGTGCTTGCGCATGCGGCCGGAGATGTGGGCAATGATCACGTGCCCATTTTCCAGCTGCACGCGGAACATGGTATTGGGCAGGGTCTCCTGCACCGTGCCTTCCATTTCAATGACGTCGTCTTTGGCCATGTGTTCCGGATAGTCGCGCACGGCCGGACCGGCCGCGGAAGCGTGCAAGTATGACATGGATCACATGGTGCCGGCAGCAAGGGACTGGCTTGCGGATCGTTACGTCAGGTGCCGCTCCAGCCGGGTGCGGATATCCTGCTCGATCTTTCTCCGCCACGGGCGCAGCAGGAATCCCAGCTCCGCGGTGACCCGGACGCTGCGCGCGTCGATGCTGATTGCTCCGCTGACACCGTTGCCGGAGAGCTGCAGCACGTCGCCCTGCCAGTGCCGGTCCAGACCGTATTGCCGGTGCAGGCCGGCGGCCAGGTCGTCGATCAGGGTGCGGACGCCGGCAATGTCCAGGTGGTGCGTGCGTTCGATGTCGATCGTGGCCATGCAGGTCTTCAGTGCAGGTACCGGGGTTGTATGCCAGCATACAAGGCTTGGGCCGATGCGCGAGCGGCGGCGTCCCTGCGTGGGTCCGGGCGCGATACCGCCGGCCATGTGCGGGTTCCGCGCCTGCACTGCCGGCGCGGGTTTTCCAGGGTATTGGCTTGGTCAATTGATCGATGCGCATTGAATTCATCTCGCCCTGCCGCGACAGCCTGTCGTGGACCCAGGCGCGGCTGCGCATCGGTAGCGCGGCGGACAACGATCTGGTCCTGGCGGTCGGGCAAGCGGCGCCGCGGCACCTGTTGTTTGAGTCCGATGCCCGCGGCTGGGTGTTGTGGGTGGTGCCAGGTGCGCCGCATGTCTATGTCAACGCCCGGCCGGTGCGCGAACTGGCCTTGCTGCGTCCCGGCGACGTGGTCAGCCTGGGGGACTGCCGCTTGTTGTTGTGTGCCGACGAGGCGCCGGACCGGCGGCGCCTGCCGCAGGCCGTAGCCGACCAGGCGCATTGCACGGTCGCGCTCAGAGCCGTGGCCGGGCCCATGTCGGGCAAGGTCGTGGCGGTGCATGAGTACCTGGAGCTGGGTCCGCGGGGACGTTATCCGCTGGAGCTCCCGCGGGGCGAGAGTGCCACGCTGCGCATTGGTTGGCGCGACGGCCGCCTGACCCTTGCCGTGCTGGAGCCATCCGCCCGACATGGCTTGCGCGTCAATGGCAACCTTGTGACAGATGTGGTGCTGCAATCGGGGGACCAGATCGGGATCGGCATGCATCGATTCGTGGTGGCTGCTCCCGGGATCAAGCCGGAGCCGGAGCCGGTCATGCCACCGCCGCCGGCCCCTCCGGCAACGGCACCGTCGCATGCGGGAACGGCGTGGCTGATCGTGACTGCCGCAGTCCTGGCGCTGGGGATCGCCTTGCTGTTCCTGGTGCGGTTTTGACCGCAGGTACTTGGTGGCGCCTGCCGCTCGCTGTATAAAACGCAGTTGTTTCGCACCCCGCAGGTTCCGGTGCGTGGCGCAACCCAAGCGCACACTCATCGTGGGCGCGATTGATTTTTCCATGCCGGTTGTAGCGGCACCCCGTCCACAGGCGATTGGCCCATGAGTGAAGCACCTGTTTCCTTGAGCGACATGCGCGAGCGGATCGACAGCATCGATCGGCAGATCCAGCAATTGATTTCCGAGCGCGCACAACGCGCGCGCGAGGTGGCCACGGTCAAGGGCGAGGGCCTGGCGGCGATCGACTATTACCGTCCGGAACGCGAGGCCCATGTGCTGCGCATGGTCGTCGACCGCAATGACGGGCCGCTGCCGGATACCGAAATGGTGCGCCTGTTCCGCGAGATCATGTCCTCCTGCCTCGCCCAGGAGGACCCGCTCAAGGTCGGCTATCTGGGCCCGCAGGGCACATTCAGCGAGCAGGCCGTGTTCAAGCATTTCGGCCACGCCGCCTATGGCCTGCCGCTGGGCAGCATCGAGGAGGTGTTCCAGGAGGTGGCCTCCGGGAGTGCGGACTTTGGCGTGGTACCCGTGGAGAACTCCGGCCAGGGCATGATCCAGGTGACGCTGGACATGTTCCTCACGTCCGACGCCGTCATCTGCGGCGAGATTGACCTGCATGTCCACCAATGCCTGCTGTCGCGGGCGGATCAGGCCGAGGACATCCGTCGCGTGTATGCCCACCCGCAGTCGTTCCAGCAATGCAAAACCTGGTTGCGCGTGAACCTGCCGGATGTGGGATATGTGCCGACCAGCAGCAACGCCGAGGCGGCCCGCCTGGCGCGGCATGCCGACGATGCTGCGGCGATCGCCAGCGAGTCGGCCGGCAAGATCTACGGCTTGAACATCATCGCCCAGGGCGTGGAGGATCGTGCCGACAACACCACCCGCTTCCTGGTCATCGGGCGCAACCGCTTTCCGGCCTCAGGAAACGACCGCACTTCCCTGCTGGTCACGGTGAAGGACCGTCCCGGCGCGCTATACCACGTGCTCAGTCCGTTCGCCCGACGCAACATCAGCATGAACCGTATCGAGTCGCGGCCTGCACATACCGGCAAATGGCAATACGCCTTCTTCATCGACGTTTCCGGGCACGTGGATGACGAGGTGTTGCAGGCGGCAATCCAGGAGATTGACGCCTCGGCCGGCGCGGTGCGGGTGCTCGGTTCCTATCCGGTGGCGCTGCCGTGATGCGTGCCAGGCCTTGCTCTGAAGGGTGTCACGCTTGAACCATCTCGATTGGGTGACAAGCAAACCGCACCAGCCGCTGCATGGCAGCGTGCGGGTGCCGGGCGACAAGTCCATGTCGCATCGCGCCCTCATGCTGGCGGCGCTGGCTGATGGCGAGTGCCGGATCGGCGGTTTCCTGGAGGGCGAGGATACCCGCGCCACGGCCACCAGCCTTTCGCGTTTCGGGGTCGCGATCGACGCTCCCGGGCCAGGCGAGCGCATCGTGCACGGGGTCGGCATGCACGGTCTGCGCGCAGCCTCCGGGTCGCTGGATTGCGGCAATGCCGGCACCGGCATGCGCCTGCTGACCGGCCTGCTGGCAGGCCAGGCCTTCGACAGCGTGCTGACTGGCGACGCCTCACTGTCGGCGCGCCCGATGAACCGGGTGATCGATCCGCTGGCGCGCATGGGCGCGCGGATTGACAGCCATAATGGCTTGCCGCCGCTGCATATCCATGGCGGCCATGCCATGCATGGCATGCGCCACATCAGCCCGATGGCCAGCGCCCAGGTGAAGTCGGCGCTGCTGCTGGCGGGGTGACACCGAGGTGGTCGAGCCGCAGCCGACCCGCGACTATACCGAGCGCATGCTGCGTGCATTCGGCTGGCCGGTGGATTTCACGCCTGGCCGGGCGCGGCTGGCCGGTGGCTACGTGCTGCACGCCACTGACGTGGAGATCCCGGCGGATTTCTCCTCGGCGGCGTTCTTCATGGTTGCGGCCAGCATCGTCGAGGGTTCGGAGCTGCAGTTGCCCGCGGTCGGACTCAACCCGCGCCGCACCGGCCTGTTGGCAGCCTTGCGCCAGATGGGGGCGGACATCCGCATCGAGAACGAGCGCCAGACCTCGGGCGAGCCCATCGGCGACATCGTGGTGCGCCATGCGCCCCTGCGCGGCATCGAACTGCCGGCGGCCCTGGTGCCGGACATGATCGACGAACTGCCGGTGTTCTTCGTCGCCGCCAGCGTGGCGGAAGGGCGCACGGTCATTTCCGGCGCCGCCGAGCTGCGCGTGAAGGAATCGGACCGCATCGCCTCCATGGCCAGCGGCCTGCGTACGCTCGGGGTGGTGATCGAGGAGACGCCGGACGGGGCGATCATCCACGGCGGCCGCCTGGGCGGCGGCGTGGTTTCCAGCCACCTGGACCATCGCATCGCGATGAGCATGGTGGTGGCCGGACAGGTGGCGCGCGCGCCGGTGCGTGTCGCCGATTGCGCCCCGGTGGCCACTTCGTTCCCGGGCTTCCGTGAAATCGCCAGCGATTGCGGTTTCGCCCTGCGCGTGGCCAGCTGAGGGTGCTGCCATGACCTGTGTGATTGCCTCACATGCATTGTGCTTGCGGGCAGGCTCGTCGTGAGTGGCGAGCCGTTGCCGTTCGTGGTGGCCATTCCGGCGCGCTACGCGTCGACGCGCCTGCCCGGCAAGCCCTTGCGCCAGTTGGGCGGCCAGCCGTTGATCCTGCGCGTGGCCGAGCGGGCCCGGCAGGCCGGTGCCGCCCAGGTGGTGGTGGCGGTCGACGACGAACGGGTGGCGCGGGCGCTCGATGGCCAGGGTGTGGACGTGTGCATGACCAGCCCGGCACACGCCTCGGGTTCCGATCGCCTGGCAGAATGCGCCTCGCACTACGCCTGGCCCGCCGCTACCGTGGTGGTCAACCTGCAGGGCGACGAACCCTTCGCACCGGCCAGCGGTATCCGCGCCGTGGCCCAGGCCCTGGCCGAGGACCGCGCCCCCATGGCTACCCTGGCCGCGCCGATCGTCGACACGGAAGAGCTGTTCAACCCCAACGTGGTCAAGCTGGTGCGTGGCCTGGATGGGCATGCGCTGTATTTCAGCCGCGCACCGCTGCCCTGGGCGCGCGATGCGTTTGCCGCTGACCGGCAGGCGCTGCCGCACGGTGTGGAATTCCTGCGCCATGTCGGCATCTATGCCTACCGCGCGGGATTCCTCGCGCGCTACACGCAATTGCCGCGCACCCCGCTCGAGCAGGCCGAATCGCTGGAACAGTTGCGCGTGCTCGAACATGGACACGCCATTGCCGTGCGCCTCACCCCGGAGCCGTTCCCGCCAGGCATCGACACGCCGGAAGACCTGCAGCGCGCCGAACAATGGCTGCACTCCCACGCCTGAGCGGACAGGTCCGGTTGGGGCCGGTATGCCGCGGGGGCGGCTAGAATGGCGACATGCAATCCACACCCGCGCCAGCGTTCGATGGCAAGGCGTTCGTACGCACGCTGAGCTCGTCGCCGGGCGTCTACCGCCACTTTGACGCCACCGGCGAGCTGCTTTACGTCGGCAAGGCCAGCAACCTCAGGAAGCGCGTCAGCAGCTATTTCCTGCGCCCACCCAAGGAACCGCGTATCGCGGCCATGGTGGCGCAGATCGCCCGCGTGGAGGTCACCATCACGCGCACCGAGGGCGAGGCGCTGCTGCTGGAATCGCAGCTGATCAAGTCGCTCAAGCCGCGCTACAACATCCTGCTGCGTGACGACAAGAGCTATCCCTACATCTACCTGTCCACCGGCGAGGATTACCCGCGATTGGGCTTCCATCGCGGCGCGCGCACCAAGCCGGGGCGCTATTTCGGCCCGTACCCCAGTGCCTATGCGGTGCGCGAGAGCCTCAACCTGATGCAGAAGCTGTTCAAGGTGCGGCAGTGCGAGGACAGCTATTTCCACAACCGCACGCGGCCGTGCCTGCTGTACCAGATCGGGCGCTGCAGTGCGCCTTGCGCCGGCATGATCAGCATGGAGGACTACGCAGTCGACGTGCGGCATGCCGAGATGTTCCTGGAAGGGCGCAGCAGCGCGATCGTCGATGAGCTGGCCACGTCGATGGAGCGGGCCAGCGCGGCGCAGCAGTTCGAGCGTGCCGCCAGGTTGCGTGACCAGATTGCCGCCCTGCGCCAGCTGCAGGCTGCCAACTACGTGCAGGGCGCGAACGCGGATATGGACGTGATCGCCTGCCGGATCGAATCTGGGCTGGCCTGCGTGAGCATCCTGTTCTTCCGCGGCGGCATCAGTCTGGGCACGCGGGATTTCTTTCCGCGCCTGCCGGTGGACGCCGAGCCGGGCAATGTGCTCAGCCAGTTCATTGCCCAGTACTACCTGGAACGCCCGGTGCCGCGCGAGCTGATTCTCGGCGGCGAGGTTGCCGACCTCGACTTGCTCAAGGAAATGCTGACCGCCAAGGCCGGGCGCGCCGTGGAACTCAAGACCAGGGTGCGCGGCGATCGCGCGCGCTTCCTGCAGATGGCCGAACGCAACGCGCAGGCCTCGCTCACCGCGCGGCTGGCCAGCCGGCAGACCCTGGGCACGCGCTTCGACGACTTGCAGGCCCTGCTTGGCCTGGACGAGTTGCCGCGGCGGATAGAGTGTTTCGACATCAGCCACACCATGGGCGAGGCCACCGTCGCCTCGTGCGTGGTGTTTGGCCCGGAAGGCCCGGAAAAGTCGCACTACCGGCGCTTCAACATCACCGGCATCACGCCCGGGGACGATTACGCGGCCATGCACCAGGCGCTTACGCGCCGCTTTCGCCGGCTTGCGGAGGGCGAGGGCGCGCGTCCGGACATCCTGCTCATTGACGGCGGCAAGGGTCAGGTGGCGCAGGCGCTGGAAGTGCTGCGCGACCTGGGCATCCGCGACATCCTGGTGATCGGCGTGGCCAAGGGGCCGGGGCGGCGTGCCGGGGAGGAAACACTGGTGCTCGCGGACAGCGGGCGCGAGCTGCATCCAGGCTCGTCCTCGCCGGCCTTGCACCTGATTGCGGCGGTGCGCGACGAGTCGCACCGCTTCGCAATCACCGGGCACCGGGCACGGCGCGAAAAGGCCCGCCAGCACTCGGTGCTGGAGGACGTCCCTGGCGTCGGTGCCCGACGGCGCTCGATGTTGCTGCGCACGTTTGGCGGCATGCAGGGCGTGCAGGCCGCGGGAATCGAGGAGCTGACGCGGGTGCGCGGCATCGATCGCGCATTGGCGGAGCGCATCTATGCAAGCCTGCACGGGTGAGCGGACCGACGTCGCCGCGCCACTGCGACCCATGGCGTGCGACACTGGGCCAACTCTTCGGGCCGAATCATGCGCATCAACCTGCCAACCTGGCTGACGTTGTTTCGGGTGGCCTTGCTGCCCGTCATGGTGCTGGTGTTCTACCTGCCGTTTGCCGGCCACAACATTGCCGCAGCCGTGGTCTTCGTGCTGGCTGCGGTGACCGACTGGCTCGACGGCTGGCTGGCGCGGCGCATGGGCGCCACCTCTGCGTTTGGCGCCTTCCTCGATCCAGTGGCGGACAAGCTGATGGTGACCGTGACCCTGTTCATGCTGGTCGAGGCGCATTACGGCGGCTGGTCGGGGGTGCTCATGGCAATCACCGCGGCGGTCATCGTCGGCCGCGAGATCAGCGTGTCGGCGCTGCGCGAGTGGATGGCCCAGATCGGCATGCGCGCCACGGTCAAGGTGGCCATGATCGGCAAGTTGAAGACGGTGATGCAGATGGTCGCCCTGGTGGTATTGATCATGCAGCACGACAAGTCGGCCGAGGCCTTGCGCCTGTACCACATCGGCGAGGGCTTGCTGGTGATCGCCGGCATCCTGACCATCTGGTCCGGCCTGCATTACCTGCGTGCGGCGTGGCCGTACCTGCGTGACGGCGTGTCTGCCGAGCCGCATCGACCCGAGCGGCACGAGACGCCCTGAGACCCACCCCGACCACGGCGGCGCTGGCCTTGTCGGGTATTCACAGACAAATATGTTCTGGTATCATTTGCCGCTCTGCTGCGGGAATAGCTCAGTTGGTAGAGCACGACCTTGCCAAGGTCGGGGTCGCGAGTTCGAGTCTCGTTTCCCGCTCCAGTTCCTGAAGCCTCGCACTGTCGAGGCTTCCGTTTTCCGGGCGCTCGGCGGTAGTCCCGCCGTCCACGCAGCGGCAATGGCCAGGTGGCAGAGTGGTCATGCAGCGGCCTGCAAAGCCGCGTACGCCGGTTCGATTCCGACCCTGGCCTCCATTGCCATCACTGCATGCACCGAAGCGCGGCACCGCCGCGGCACGCCAGATCGGGCCGATGCCTGGATCTCCGCCCGTCCCATCAGCCTCAGCGGATTCCCGCGTCGCCTGTCGCGTGCGCGAGGCGCGGTGCCGTGCCTTCGGCGTTGCGGTGGAACCTGGCGCTGAGATGTTCCATGGCCACGTAGAAGGCCGGGGTGATGTACAGCGTCAGGGTCTGCGAGAAGATCAGGCCGCCGACTACGGCAATGCCGAGGCCGCGGCGCGATTCCGAGCCCATGCCGCTTTCCAGTGCGATGGGCAGCACGCCGAGGATGGCGGCAAAGGTCGTCATCATGATGGGGCGGAAGCGCACCAGGCCAGCCTGGATGATGGCGTCGCGCGCGTTCATGTTTTCCTCGCGGCGCATCTGGATGGCGAAATCGACCAGGATGATGCCGTTTTTCTTCACCAGTCCCACCAGCATGATCAGGCCGACGAAGCTGAAGACGTTGAGCTGCTGGTTGAACAGGATCAGGGCCAGCAGCGCGCCGACCATGGCCAGCGGCATGGCGGTGAGGATGGTGATTGGGTGGATGAAGTGCTCGTACAGGATCGCCAGCACCATGTAGATCACCAGGATGGTGATGAGCAGCAGGATCGGCAGCTCCACCAGGGATTCCTGGAAGGTTGCCGCGGTGCCGGCAAAGGTGCCGGTGACATCCGCCGGCATCATGCTCGCAGTCAGTTGCTGGATCGGGCCGATCACGTCGCCGAGCGACACGCCCGGGGCGAGGTTGAAGGAGAAGGTGACTGACGGCAGCTGCTGGTAGTGGTCCACCTGGGTCGGGCCGACACCGGGGGTGACATTGGCCACGCTGGCAAGCGGCACCAGGGTGCCGCCGGCGCCCGGAACGTACAGCGCGTCGATCGCCGACCGGTTCTGCTGGAACCGCGGCGCCAGCTGCATGATGACGAAATACTCGTTGGTCGAGCCGTAGATCGTGCTGATCTGGCTACCACCATAGGCGTCGTACAACGACGTCTGGATGTCCGTCGCGTCCACGCCGAGCTTGGCGGCCTTGCTGCGCAGGATGTCGACGTTGAGCTGCGGGTTGCTCAGGTCGAGATCGGTGTCCACGTCCTCCAGGCCGGGGAGCCGCGCCAACGCCGGCAGGAAGCGTTGCGCGGCGCGGTCGAGCGAATCCACGTCCAGCCCCTGCAGCACGTACTGGTAGTCGCCGGAGGTGCTGCTGAAGCCGCCCATCCGGATTGCCGGCGGATTGGAGAAGAACACCTGCATGTCGCGCACCTTGGCCACGGCCTTGCGCAACTGGGAGATGACCTGGTCGGCGTTCGCGTGACGCTCGTCCTGGGGTTTCAGCGAGATCGACAACCGGCCGACGTTGGTGCCGGCGCTGCTGCCGAAGCCCTGGCCGGCACTGGACATGGCGGCCTGTACGTTGGGGTTCTGCTGCACCGCCCGGGCCACGCGGTTCTGCATGCTTTGCAACTGGGCAAAGGTGATGCCGTCGGGTGCCCTGGTCTGCGCCTGGACCTGCCCGGTGTCCTCGGTGGGGATGAAGCCCTTGGGCACGATCATGAAGAAATAAAACGTCAGCACCAGCATGCCCGCGGCCACCACCATCATGCTGCGCCAATGGTCCACCGCCCAGACCAGGGATCTGCCATAGCCGTCGCGCATCCAGTTGAAGCCGTTTTCCAGCGTGGTGTACAGCCGCCCGTGCTGCCCGCTCTCCTGGATGAAGCGGCTGCACAGCATGGGGGTGAGGGTCAGCGAGACCAACCCGGAAATCAGGATGGCGATGGCGACGGTGACGGCAAATTCGCGGAACAACCGGCCCAGCAGGCCGCCCATGAGCAGGATCGGCAGGAATACCGCCACCAGCGAGATGGTCATCGACAGGATGGTGAAGCCGATCTCCCTGCTGCCGATCAGGGCCGCACGCAGCATGGGTTCACCGCGCTCGCGGTAGCGCACGATGTTCTCCAGCATGACGATGGCGTCGTCCACGACGAAGCCCACGGCCAGCACCAGCGCCAGGAGCGAGAGGTTGTCGAGGCTGAAGCCAAACAGCCGCATCAACGCAAAGGTGCCGATGATCGAGGTGGGCAAGGCCAGCGCGGAGATGATCGTGGCCCGGATGTTGCGCAGGAACAGGAAGATCACCAGCACCACCAGCACGATGGCCAGGATGAGCGTGTACTTCACTTCGTTGATCGAGCCGCTGATGAAGTCGCCGCGGCTGTACATGACGTGCAGCGAGGCGTCGCCAGGCGCGTCATTGGTCAGCGCCGGCAGCAGGTCGCGGATCTGCTGCGCGATCTTCACCGTGTTCGAGCCGGGCTGCCGCTGCACGCCGAGCACGATGGCGGTTTCCAGCTCGCCTCCGTTGTGGGCGTTGTCGAAATACTGGGTCAGCTGCTTGTCCTGTTCGATGCTGTCCACTGCCTCGCCCACATCGGAGAGGTGCACGGGCGCGCCGTCCTGGCTGCTGATGATGAGGTTGTTGTAGGCCTGGGCATCGGTGAGCTGGCCGGCGGCCTTGACCGTGAAGGTGTTGGTCGCGCCGTACATGGTGCCGGAGGGCAGGTTGGTATTGCCGTGCTGGACTGCCTGCACCACCTGTTCGAGCGAAAGATGGCGCGCGGCCAGCGCATAGGGGTTCATGTACAGCCGCACGGCATATTTGTGCGAGCCGAATACGTTGACCTGGGCCACACCCGGGATCATCGAGATGCGCTCGGAAACCTCGGTCTGGGCGAATTCGTCGAGCTGGGTGAGCGGCACATGCTGCGCGGTGATCGCGAGGTAGATGATCGAGGAATCGCCGGGGTTGACCTTGCGCAGGTGCGGCGGCTGGGGCATGTTCGGCGGCAACTGGCGGATGGCCTGCGAAATGGCCGTCTGTACGTCCTGGGCGGCTGCGTCGATGTTGCGCGACAGGTCAAACTGCAGCGTGATGTTGCTGTTGCCGATGGTGTTGACCGAGTTCATCGAAACCACGCCGGCGATCGTCGAAAACTGGCGCTCCAGCGGTGTGGCGACCGAGGACGCCATGGTTTCCGGGTCCGCCCCAGGCAGGTTCGAGTAGACGACGATCGTGGGAAAGTCCACGTTCGGCAGCTCGGCGACCGGCAGCGTGAAATACGCCACCAGGCCGAACAGGATCAACGCGGACATGATGACCGTGGTCATCACCGGGCGGTTGATGAAGGCCGCGGACAGGTTGACCTTCATGTCGCGCCGTGCGCCTCGATGGCGGCGCCGACCGGCGCGTCGAGGGTGACCGGCATGCCGGGACGCATGCTGCGCGGCACCTCGGTCACGATGCGCTCACCACCCTTGAGCCCCGCGCTGACCACGGCCACGTTGCCGACCACGCGGTCCACGCTGATGTTCTGCACCCTGGTCACGCCGTCCACGACTTCGTACACGAAGTTGCCATCCTGTCCGGACTGGATGGCTGAATCCGGTATGGTCACCGCCTTGTCCTGGATGGCCAGCCGGGTGTTGACGCCGACGTACTCGCCTGGCCACAGCTGGATGTCCTGGTTGGGAATCTCGGCCTTGAACAGCACCGTGCCGGTCGCGGTGTTGACCGTGTTGTCGATGAAGACCAGCTTGCCCTCGCCACGCGACCCGGAGCCGTCTTCATTGGAGATGAAGACCCTGATGCTGTGCTCCGCGTTGTACTTGCGGATCTCGGGCAGGAACTGCTGCGCCAGGTTGTACTGCACCAGGATCGGTTTCATCTGGTTGATGGTGACCAGCGGCATGGCGCTGGCGGGCGACACCACGTTGCCGGATTTCACCGCCAGGTTGCCGGTCAGGCCGTCGATGGGCGACACGATCCGGGTATACGCCACGTTGATCTGCGCCTGCTCCAGGGCGGCCTTGGTCTGCGCCGCGGTGGCCACCGACGCCTGGTATTCCTGCGCCGACACGTAGCCCTTGGCGGCCAGCGGCTTTTCACGATCGGCCTGGGTCCTGGCGGCCAGGTAGGACGCCTTGGCGGAGGCGAGCGCCGCTTCGTACGGCGCCGGGTCGATCAGGAACAGTGGCTGTCCGGCGCTGACGTGCTGGCCCTCGGTGAAATACACCTGCTTCAGTACGCCGCTGATCTGCGGCTGGATGTTGACCGTATGCTCCGACTGCACCTGGCCTACCGCGAGCTGCTGGATCGGCATGGACTTGATCGTGGCCAGCGCGGTGACCACGGACAACGGAGGTGCGGCGTGCGAACGCACGTGCTCGCCGCGGGCATTGGTGGCGATGCGCCAGCCGAGCAGCACAACCAGGCATGCCACGGCCAGGCCACCCAGTGACAGCGAGGTTGATCTTGTGCTCACGGTGCTCCCCGGTCGCTGGCTGTGGCCGGTGCGGGGGCGGCCAGGCGCGACGCCTGGCCATGGCCTGGCAGGACACTCATGGTTGCAGGGATGCGGATTGCGGCAGATTGTTCCCGCGCCAGTATTCGGATGCGCACGCTCGCCTCGGCTGTGTCTCAGCTAGCGGGCAATTTTACTGCCGTGTTCCAGATCGTTTCGCCTGACATTGGTCATGCCCGGCGGCGGCCGATTGCCGGCATCTGGCCTGGCCGAAGGGTGCTTCGGGCTCCGCCAGGGGGTGGAATCACTGGATCGGCTGGCCCTGCTTGGGCGGGTTCTGCTTGGGCTGGCCCTGCTTGGGGTGCGCCTTCTCCCACGCGTGCTGCTGCTCCAGCAGCTGGTCGGGGTCGAAGTTGTCCTGGTCCAGGCCCTGCATCTGCTCGATGATGGCGGCAGGCGGGTTGCCGCGGTAAATCTGGTACAAGCGCTGCTGCCGGTAGGCATCACGCAGGAACACGTAGGGGTCGTAGGCCGATTCGAGGAAGCCTTCGGCATCGAGCGCGCGGGCGCGCAGGGTCACCACGTAGATCGCCTGCGGCACGTATTGCAGGCCGTGGTAATGATGGGTGCTGCTGTAGATGGCCAGCGGGTCGAGGAAGTAGTTGTCCACCGGCAGGCGCCAGACGTCACGCATGGTGCTGGGGCCGAGCAGCGGCACCATCAGGAAATCCCCTTCCGGGACGCCCCAGCGCGCCAGGGTGATGCCGAAATCGTTGTCCTGCAGCGGCAAGCCGAGCTGGCTGGCCGGATCGAAGAAACCGCCGATGCCGAGCGTGAGGTTGACCAGGAACCTGCCGGTGTCCTGCAGCGCGTGCGTGGGTTGCGCCTGCAACAGGTCGTTGACCACGTTGATCGGCATGCGGATATTGGTGAAGAAGTCGCTGATCGAGCGGCGTACCGGTGGATTGGTCACCTTGCGGTAACCGACCGCCGCCGGGCGCAACACAGCCTGGTCCACAACATTGTTGAATTTGTAGACCTCGCGGTTGTACTTCTCGAGCGGATCATCCATGCGTGGCTTGGCGATGGCGCAGCCCGCCAACAGCAGTATGGCCAGCACGAGCAACCAGCGGGCGGGCTGCAGCGAACGAACCGGATGCATCATGATGCGCGCTTGCCTTGGCTGGAAAGGCCATAAGTGTACTGGTTGGTGTTGTTATATGCACGGCCGGCGAAGACAACGAGGCCCAGCGCGCGCAGCCGCCCATGATAGCCGTATGCGGATTGCCAGCAAAGCGCCCGCGTTCTACACTTGAGGCCGCTACAAGCCATTAATATCAGAGGATTTCGCATGGCCCGTATCACCGTGGAAGACTGCCTTGAAGTCGTGGACAACCGGTTTGAGCTGGTGCTCATGGCGACCAAGCGGGCAAGGCAACTGGAGAAGGGCGTCGAGCCGGCGGTCAATCCGGGGCACGACAAGCCCACGGTGGTGGCCTTGCGCGAGATTGCCGAGCGCCGCATCGACCAGGCCATGATCGACCAGATCGACAAGGCGGAGCGCGAGCGCGCGGAGCGCGAGGCGCTGGAATGGGCGGCCGCGGAAGTCGACGATGACCTGTCCAAGGTCGGTGACGACTGATGGACGCCGGCGGCTGTAGGCGCGAACCCGGCACCGGCATGGCTGGTGCAGGTTGGCGTGTACGCCGCCGCACGCCGACCGTGCGTGCGCCACGGCGCACCCTCGAGCACACCCTGGCAGCTGATGGATCGGCGCAGGCCACGCCGGGGCGCCGGGCCCGCACCTGAGCCTGAGGCGTATCGCCGCCATGCCTATTGCCGCCCCACCCGCCGAACTCGATCCGTCGACCCTGCCGCCCTATGCGGTGGCACTCAAGGAAAGCGTCGCCTATTTGCCGCCCGAGCAGCGTGCGCGGGTGATGCAGGCATTTGCGGTGGGCGCGAAGGCGCATGCGGGACAGGAGCGCAGGAGCGGCGAACCGTACATCACCCATCCGGTATCGGTGGCCATCATCCTGGCCGGACTCGGCATGGATGCCGAGACCATCGTCGCCGCACTGCTGCACGACACGCTTGAGGATACCCCGCTGACCCGCGCCGAACTGGCCGCGGAGTTTGGCGAGGTCGTGGCCGAACTGGTCGACGGGGTCACCAAGCTCGACAAGATGCGTTTCGGCACGCGGCAGGAAGCGGACGCCGAGAGCTTCCGCAAGATGTTGCTGGCCATGGCGCGGGATATCCGCGTCATCCTGATCAAGCTGGCCGACCGCCTGCACAACATGCGCACGCTGGGTGCCAAGGATTTGCCTGCGCGGCGCCGCATTGCGCGTGAAACCCTGGAGATCTACGGCCCGATCGCACAGCGCCTGGGCATGAACAAGTTCCGCACCGAGCTGCAGGATCTCGGCTTCCGCATGCTGTATCCGGACCGCTACCGGGTGATCAGCGAGCGCATCCGCGCCGCCTTGGGCAACCGCCGCGAAGCCATGGCCAAGATCCGCGCCGCCTTGGCCGAGCGGCTGGGCGCCGAACACATCGAGTGCCGGGTGGTGGGACGCATCAAGTCGCCGTGGAGCATCTACTCGAAGATGCGCAACGAGCATCTCACCTTTGCCCAGCTCATGGACGTGTATGGGTTCCGTGTGGTGGTCGACAGCGTGGTGAACTGCTACGTGGCGCTGGGCGTGGTGCATGCGCTGTACAAGCCCGTCGACCGGCGCTTCAAGGATTTCATCGCCATTCCCAAGGCCAACGGCTACCAGTCCCTGCACACGGTGTTGCTGGGGCCGTTCGGTGCGCCGATCGAGATACAGATCCGCACCACGGAGATGGATTCGGTGGCCGAGAGCGGAATTGCCGCGCACTGGGCCTACAAGACCGACAGCGGCCCGGCCAACAATGCGCAAGCGCGGGCCCGTGCCTGGTTGTCATCGCTGGTGGACAGCCAGGTCAACACCACGTCTTCGGCCGAGTTCATCGAGAACGTCAAGATCGACCTGTTTCCCGACGAGGTCTACGTGTTCACGCCGCGCGGCGACATCTTTGCCTTGCCGCGCAACGCCACCGTGCTCGACCTCGCCTATGCCGTGCACACCGATGTCGGCGACCATGCCGTTGCCGCGCGCGTGGACAAGAAGCTCACGCCGCTGCGTGCGCGGTTGGAATCGGGGCAGATGGTGGAGATCATCACCGCGCCGTCGGCGGTGCCCAATCCGTCATGGCTCGAGGCCGTGGTGACGGGCAAGGCGCGTACTGCGATCCGCCAGCATCTGAAGCACCTGCAGCACGAGGATGCGGTCGACTTTGGCCATCGCATGCTGGATCGCGCCCTGGACCTGCGCGGTTTCAGCATCGACGGCATTTCTCCGGAAGTCCTGGACCGCTATCTGGCAAGCATCAAGTATCGCCGCCTGGAGGAACTGCTGGCCGACATCGCCCTGGGCAACCGCATGCCGGACCGGGTGGCCGCGCAGCTGCTGCAGGCTCGCGGCAAGCAGGCTGGCGATACGCCGCAGGCACCGCACGCGAACGAGAACATCCGCATCACCGGCGCCGAGCGCGGCGTGCTGAGCTTCGCCAACTGTTGCCACCCCCTGCCGGGCGACGACATCGTCGGCTATCTCTCGCCGGGCAAGGGCATCGTGGTGCACCGGACCGAATGTCCGAACGTGGCGGAGCTGGCCAAGATGCCGGAGCGCCGGGTCGGCATCGAGTGGGATCGCGAAGTCCGCGGCGATTACCGCGCCCGCCTGCGCGTGGAAGTGGCAAACCATCCTGGCGTGCTGGCGACGGTCGCCGCGGCGATCGCGGCAGCCGATTCCAACATCGACAACGTCGAATACGTCGAGCGCGACCCGACTGCGGCGACGCTGATGTTTTCCATGGAAGTCAAGGATCGCAAGCACCTGGCAGACGTCATTCGCCGGGTGCGGCGCACCGGCGTGGTCAGCGCCGTGCACCGCTATCCCATGTAGCGGCTGCGCCACGCGGCTGGCAAGCCGCTGCGCGGGGTTGTGATGATTGGACCGGATGATGGCAAAGCCACCGGGCCGCGCGTATGGCTGCTGCCGGTGCCGGGTTATCATTGGCCTTCGGACGCAGCGGCTCCTGCTTGCGCCATCCCCGTCTTTGCAAGGAAATCCAATGTCCCTCGACTACATTGCCACCTCCCAGGCCCCGGGCGCGATCGGTCCTTACTCGCAGGCCGTGCGTGCCGGCAATACCGTGTATTTCTCTGGTCAGACACCGATCGATCCGGCGACCGGCGCGCTGGTGGATGGCGACATCAGCGCGCAGACACATCGCGTGTTCGACAACCTGGCAGCGGTCGCCAAGGCGGCCGGTGGCTCGTTTGCCCAGGTGGTACGGGTCGGCATCTACGTTACCGACCTGGCGAATTTTGCGGTGGTCAATGGAATCATGGCCGAGTATTTCCAGCAGCCGTATCCGGCGCGCTCCACGATCCAGGTCGCTGCCCTGCCGAAGGCAGCCCAGGTGGAAATCGACATGATCATGGTGCTCGACTGAGGCGTGGCTTCGGGAACCGCCGCTTGCCTGCCGCGGAGGCGGCCGTGCCGATGACATCGGCCGCGGCCATCTTCTGGCGCTGAGCGCGGTGATGGCCGAGCGTCCTGGATTGGATGACGCCGGTGCCGGGCTGGCTCCTGTCGAAACGATCGTCGGCGTGGGGCCGGTACTTGCCGCCGCGCTCGGCAGGGTCGGCCTGACCCGTGTGCAGGACCTGTGGTTCCACCTGCCACTGCGCTACGAAGACCGGACCCGGATCACGCCATTGGCGGACCTGCGCGGTGGCGAGCACGCCCAGGTGCTCGGTACGATCGAGGCGGTGGAACGCGGCTTCGCGTTCCGTCCCCAGCTCAAGGTTGCCTTGCGCGAGCGGACGCATACGCTTCTGCTGCGCTTCTTCCACTTCAACCGGGCCCAGGCGGAGCAGCTGCGCCCGGGTATGCAGTTGCTGTGTTACGGCGAAGTGCGTCTGGGTGCCCGCGGCCTGGAGATGGTGCACCCGCAGTACCGGCGCGTGGACCCGCAGGTGCCGCCGACCCTGGACGCTGCGCTCAGCCCGGTGCATCCGACCACGGAAGGCCTGGGGCAAAGGCGCCTCGCCAACGTCATTGCCAAGGGCCTGGCGTTGTTGCCGCCGGAACCCGAACTCGAGCTCATTCCGGCACCTTTGCTGCGCCGCTGCGGCCTGGCTTCCCTGCGCGGCGCGCTGCTCTACGTGCATCGTCCGCCGCCTGACGCGCCGGTGGAGGCATTGATGCGCGGCACCCATCCGGCGCAGGTGCGGCTGGCCTTCGAGGAATTGCTGGCGCGACACCTGAGTCTGCGCAGCATGCGCGAGCGGGTACGCCGCAAGATGGCGCCGAGCCTTGGCGGTTCCGGGCACTTGCGTCGGCGCCTGCTGGCCAATCTCGGCTTTGCCTTGACCGGCGCGCAGCAGCGGGTGGTCGGGGAGGTCCTGCATGACCTGGCGCTGAGCCATCCGATGCTGCGTCTGGTGCAGGGTGACGTTGGCTCGGGCAAGACCGTGGTGGCGGCGCTGGCGGCGTTGGCGGCGGTGGAATCCGGTTACCAGGTGGCCCTGATGGCACCCACCGAGCTGCTGGCCGAGCAGCACCGCCGCAGTTTCGCGGCGTGGCTTTCGCCGCTTGGCATCGAAGTCGAATGGATGGCCGGCAAGCAGCAGGGCAAGGCCCGCGAGCGGGCCCTGCAACGGGTTGCCGACGGCGCCCCGGTCGTCGTCGGCACCAACGCGCTGATGCAGGAAGGCGTGAGCTTTGCCCGGCTCGGGCTGGTGATCGTCGACGAGCAGCACCGTTTCGGTGTGCAGCAGCGTTTGGCCTTGCGTGCCAAGGGCGACGGCGGTGACCAGGTGCCGCACCAGCTTGTGCTCACCGCCACACCGATCCCGCGCACTTTGGCCATGAGTGAGTACGCGGACCTGGACGTCTCCTCCATCGACGAGCTGCCGCCGGGGCGTACGCCGGTGCACACCATCGCAGTTTCCAGCGCGCGGCGGTCCGAGGTGATCCAGCGGCTGCGTACGGCTTGCGCGGAAGGGCGGCAGGTGTACTGGGTCTGCACCCTGATCGAGGAGTCCGAGCAGCTCCGCGCGCAAGCCGCCGAGGTCACGCATGCCGAACTCGTGCAGGCTCTGCCGGGCACCAGGGTGGCCTTGCTGCACGGGCGCATGAAGGCCGGCGAGAAGCAGGCGACGATGCAGGCGTTCAAGGCCGGCGGAATTTCGGTGCTGGTGGCCACCACGGTCATCGAGGTCGGGGTGGATGTGCCCAACGCCAGCCTGATGGTGATCGAAAACAGCGAGCGCCTCGGTCTGGCGCAACTGCACCAGTTGCGCGGCCGCGTGGGGCGGGGAAGCACGGCTTCCGATTGCGTCCTGCTGTACCAGCCGCCGCTCGGTCGCCTCGCCCGCGAGCGGTTGCAGGTGCTGCGGGAAACCCATGATGGCTTCCGCATTGCCGAGCGCGACCTCGAATTGCGCGGTCCCGGCGAGCTGCTCGGTACCCGGCAGACCGGGCAGGTGGCGTTCCGCGTTGCCGACCTGGCGCGCGATGCGCACCTGTTGCCGATGGTGCAGCAGGTCGGCGAGGCGATGCTAGGGCATTATCCACAGCAGAGCAGCCGGTTGATCGAGCGCTGGCTCGGCAGCGCATTGCTCTATGCGGATGCGTGAGTGCTGGGGCGGTTCCACGCCTCATGACATCCAGACCGGCGTGTGCCCGCGCTTGCGGCAATAGTGGCCAAACCACTACAATGACTGCTTTTACGCGTCATATCCGAGCCAACCATGAAGCCCGATACCCATCCAAATTACCAGCCGGTGGTGTTCCAGGATCTGTCGTCCGATTTTTCGTTCCTGACGCGATCGACGATGACCAGCGACGAGACCATCAAGTGGGAGGATGGCCAGGAATATCCCCTGATCAAGGTGGACATTTCCAGCCATTCGCATCCGTTCTACACCGGCAAGCAGAAAACGCTGGACGTGGGTGGCCGTGTCGACAAGTTCCGCCGTCGCTATGCCGCGAGCAAGCAGCCGGCAGCCGACGCCGAATAGTCGGTAGCGGCCACGGCCGACCCGGTCGTGGCGCCTGTGTGGGTCCGTCGGCCTCTGGCCGGAACATGCCTGTACAGGCGGGCAGTTGATCCATGCCACGTCGCGCCCGGTCCTGTCGCGGGTCGTGCGTCTGCGCCGTGACGCACGGATTTATACTGTGCTGTCGATCGTGTATCCGCGTCGCGGTCGCTGAGTCTGATGTGAGGAGTGGTCCGTGTCTGACGCAAAAGTGAAGCTGGTTGACGAATCCAACGAACGCAGCACCGAGCTGCCGCTGGTGTCCGGGACCCTGGGTCCGGCCTGTATCGACATCGGCACCTTGTACAAGGACACCGGCCACTTCACCTTCGACCCCGGCTATGCCAGCACGGCGAGCACGCGCAGCGCGATCACCTATATCGATGGCGAACAGGGCATCCTGCTGTATCGCGGCTATCCGATCGAGCAGCTGGCGGAACATTCCAGCTTCCTGGAGGTAGCCTACCTGTTGCTGGACGGCGAGTTGCCGACGGCGGACCAGTTGGCCGTGTTCCAGCACGACGTCTCGCATCACACGATGATGCACGAGTCGCTGAAGAACTTCTTCCAGGGCTTCCATCACGACGCGCATCCCATGGCCATGCTGGCCGCCTCGGTCGCGTCGCTGTCGGCGTTCTACCACGACAACCTGAATGTGGACGACCCGGCGGACCGCAAGCTCGCGGCGATCCGGCTCATTGCCAAGATGCCGACCATCGCGGCGGCCTGCTACCGCTATTCCATTGGTTGGCCGTTGCGCTACCCGCGCAACAACCTGGAATATGTCGAGCGTTTCCTGCACATGATGTTCGAGGTGCCCAGCGAGCCGCTGGAGCTGAGCCCGGTGGCGACCAAGGCGCTGGACCTGCTGTTCATCCTGCATGCCGACCACGAGCAGAACGCCTCGACCTCGACCGTGCGCCTGGTCGGCTCCACCGGTGCCAATCCCTATGCATCGATTGCCGCCGGCATCACCGCTCTGTGGGGCCCGGCCCATGGTGGCGCGAACGAGGCCGTGCTCAAGCAACTCGAGGAGATCGGCACGCCGGGCAACGTGGAGTCGGCGGTGCTGCGGGCCAAGGACAAGAATGACAGCTTCCGGCTGATGGGCTTCGGTCACCGGGTGTACAAGAACTTCGATCCCAGGGCGCAGATCATCCGCAAGATGTGCCATGCCGTGCTGGACGAGCTCGGGGTGAACGACCCACTGCTCGAAGTTGCGCTGAAGCTCGAGGAGGCGGCGCTGAAGGACGACTACTTCGTCAGCCACAAGCTGTACCCGAACGTCGACTTCTATTCAGGCATCATCTACAAGGCACTGAACATTCCCACGGAGATGTTCACGGTGATGTTTGCCATTGCGCGTACCGCCGGCTGGACCGCGAACTGGATCGAGCAGCACGAAACGCCCGGATCGCGCATCGGCCGCCCGCGTCAGCTCTACACCGGCTCGGCACGCCGCGACTACGTATCTGCCGGACAGCGCTGAGCCGGAGCTCCCCCTGCCGCCCCGCGCGGTACCCCACTGGCGATTGCCTGCGACTCCGCGGCCAGCGCACTGGCCGTGCAGACTCGGCCCCGTTGAGCCTGGACCTACGACCAGCGCCCAGGATGCGGGCGATCGCACGCAGGCATGCTCAGAAAATGTCGTAGGCGTGCTGCTGGCCTTTTTGTTCGGCGGCGCGCTTGCGCAGGGCGTCGACGTCTTCCACCTTGAATATTTCCTGCATGCTGTTGGGGTCGTCGGGCGTGGTCGGCAGTCCGCTTTCCTTGTCGATCAGCAGGGTGGAGATCCCGGGCGGCATGGGCAGGGTGGCCGAGGGCTGGCCCTTGAGGGCCGCGCCCATGTATTCCATCCAGATCGGCAGGGCGGCCTTGGCGCCGAACTCGCCGCGACCGAGTGAACTGTAGTTGTCGAAGCCGACCCATACTGCGGTGGAAAGGTCGGCGTTGAAGCCGACGAACCAGGCATCGCGATGGTCATTGGTGGACCCGGTCTTGCCGGCCAGGTCGTCGCGACCCAGGGCGCGCGCCGCGGATCCGGTGCCACGCGTTACCACATCCTTCATGAGCGAAGTGATCAGGTAGTCGTTGCGCACGTCGATGACGTGCGGCGCGAGCACTGGCGGATGTTCGCCGGCTGCGTGGACATCGGCCGGAAGCACCGCGCCGCCGGTGACGTCGGCGCTGCGCGCGGTCGCCGGCGAGCTGCCAGTCGCGACGGGATTGCCGGCTGGGGGAAGGTTGGCCGGCGCTGCCGGTGGCCCTGGCGGCGCGGTGTCGAGCAGGCGCTCCTTGCACTCGCGGCACGCACGAGCTGGATTGGCCACGTACAGCGGCTGGCCGTTGCGGTCGTCGACCCGCTGGATGAAATACGGCGTGACCAGGTAGCCGCCGTTGGCAAACACCGCATAGCCGCGTGCCATGTCCATCGGGGTGACGGAGGCGGTGCCCAGGGCCATGGTGAGGTTGGCCGGAATGGAGTCGAGCGGGAAGCCGAAGCGGGTCATGTATTCACGCGCATAGCCGATGCCGATGGCGTCGAGCAGGCGCACGGAAACCAGGTTCAACGAGCGGATCAGCGCCTCGCGCAGCCGGGTCGGCCCGCCGAACTTGCTGTCGTCGTTGGCGGGAGTCCAGATACCATCCGGGCTCGACGGGTCGGGCAGCGCCAGTGGCGCATCGTTGACGATGGAGGCGGGGGTGAAGCCGCGTTCGAACGCCGCCGAGTACAGGTAGGGCTTGAAGCTCGAACCCGGCTGCCGGGCGGCCATGGTCGCCCGGTTGAACTTGCTGCGCTCGAAGTTGAAGCCGCCGACCAGCGATTCGACGGCGCCGTCTTCGGGGTCAAGGGCGACGAGCGCGCCCTGGACGGTCGGGATCTGTGCGAGTTGCCACGCGCCGTCCTTGCCAGGCTCGATGCGGATGATGTCACCGCGGTGCAGGACCTTGTCGACCGCGGTCGGCGTGGCACCCACCGAGCTCTCGCTCTTGTACGGCCGGGCCCAGCTGAGTGACGCCAGGGTGAGCTCGATGCTCTTGCCGTCAGCCTGGTAGACCGTCGCCCGACTGCCGTTGCTGGCGGTCACCAGGCCGGCCTGCAGGCCGGATGTTGGTGGATACTTGCGGAGCGCGGCCGCATAGTCCCCGGTCGTTGCCTGCGTCGGGAGCTCCACCCGCGCCTCGGGCCCGCGCCAGCCGTGGCGGCGGTCGTAGGCAGCCAGGCCGTTGCGCAATGCCGCCACCGCTGCATTCTGCCGCCCGCTCTGCACGGTGGTGTGCACCACGTAGCCCTCGGTCAGGGCTGCGTTGCCGAAGCGGTCAAGCACCTGCTGGCGCACCATTTCCGCCAGATACGGAGCATCGACCTCGATTGGCGGCTCATGGGGGTAGGCGTCGTTCGGCTCGGCAATGGATTCCTTGTATACGGCCTGGTTGATATAGCCGTGGCGCAGCATCTCCCCCAGCACCCAGTTGCGGCGCTCGATGGCACGCTTCGGGTTGTTGATCGGGTTGACTGCCGACGGCAGCTGGAAGCTGGCGGCAATCAAGGCGCACTCGGCGACCGTGAGTTGGTCGACGGTCTTTCCGTAGTAGTACTCCGCCGCCGCGCCGACTCCATAGGAACGATGGCCAAGGAACATCTTGTTCAGGTACAACTCCAGGATCTGGTCCTTGCTCAATTCATGTTCCATGCGCAAGGCGATGAATATCTCGGTGATCTTGCGTGAATACAATTTCTCCGGGCTGAGGAAGAAATTTCGCGCCACCTGCTGGGTAATGGTCGAGCCACCTTGGCCTTTGCCGCCGCCAGTGACGAGCACATGCCAGCCGGCGCGCACGATGCCGCGCCAATCCACGCCGGGATGATGGTAGAAGTCGGCGTCCTCGGCAGACAGCACGGCCTCCTTAAGTCGGGGCGGCACCTGGTCGATAGAGACAGGTATGCGACGTGCCTCGCCGAAGGTTGCGACCAGTTTGCCATCGGCGCTGAGTACCCGCAGGGGTACCTGCAGGTGGATATCCTTGAGCGTGGCCACGTCCGGGAGCCGCGGTGCGATCAGCCAATACGCGACGCCGGCGCCGATGCAGGCGAGAAGGAAACCGGCAAGCGCAAGGATGGAGGCCCAACGCAGGAAACGCTTGAAAATTGGCATAGTAGGGAAACGTTGGTACTCAAGCCTGGCCGCCAGAGTATAAGGGACCGGATTCTTCGAGGCAGGTGGCTGGCGGGATGGTGGCGGTTTGCCGGTGGCGCATGGAATGTGCGACGCGTCACGCCATTACCTGAGAAAGTTTTTGTAGGCCGTTGCTATTGCGTTAAATGTTAGATTTAATGGCGGCGCGCATCCGACCAGAAGATGCTGGATTCGGGCACATGCGGGGCAGGGGGAAGGTGCCGTGGGACTTTTTACACCGAAGAAGCCGGATTTGATCGGCGTCGACATCAGCTCGACGGCGGTCAAGTTGCTTGAGCTCAGCGAGTCGGGCGGGCGCTACCGGGTCGAGCATTACGCGGTGGAACCATTGCCACCGAATGCCGTGGTCGAAAAGAACATCGTGGAGGTCGAGGCGGTCGGCGATGCCATCCGCCGCGCCTTGGCGCGCTCGGGCTCGAAACTCAAGCACGCCGCGGCGGCAGTGGCCGGCTCGGCGGTCATCACCCGCGTGATCCCGATGTCCAACGAGTTGTCCGAGGACGATCTCGAGGGACAGATCCAGGTCGAGGCCAACCAGTACATCCCGTATCCAATCGACGAAATCAGCATGGACTACGAGGTCGTCGGCCCGGTGCGCGACAGCGCCGACATGAACAACGTGCTGTTGGCCGCGTCGCGCACCGAGAACGTCGACATGCGCGTGGCGGCCCTGGAACTGGGCGGCCTCACGGCCAGTGTGATCGACGTAGAGGCATTCGCGCTGGAGAACGCCTTCGCGATCATGGCCGACCAGCTGAAGGTGGGCCGCGACGGCCTGGTGGCGGTGGTCGACGTTGGCGCCACCATGACCACGCTGTCGGTGCTGCGCAACCAGCGCACCATCTATTCGCGCGAGCAGCTGTTTGGCGGCAAGCAGCTGACCGACGAGATCATGCGCCGCTTTGGCCTCTCCTACGAAGAGGCCGGCCGCGCCAAGCGCAAGGGCGGCTTGCCGGACAGCTACGAGAGTGAGGCGCTCGAGCCGTTCAAGGAATCGCTGGTCCAGCAGATTGGACGGCTGTTGCAGTTCTTCTTTGCCGGCAGCGAATACAGCAAGGTCGACCAGGTCGTGCTGGCCGGTGGCTGCGCGGCCATCGAGGGCCTCGGGCCCCTGCTGCAAGAGCAGCTCGGAGTGCCGTGCATCGTGGCCAACCCGCTCGCCCGCATGTCGCTGTCTGCGCGGGTGCAGGCCCAGGTACTGGCCCAGGACGCGCCAGCACTGATGATTGCGGTCGGCCTCGCGCTGAGGAGCTTCGACTGATGGCCCATGTCAACCTACTTCCATGGCGTGCCGAGCGACGCAAGCAGCGCGAGCGTGAGTTCTACATGCAGCTGGTCAGCGCGCTGGTGGCTGGCATCGGGGCGTTGCTCCTGTGGACGTTCTGGATGAACCAGCGCGTTGACAATCAAAACGAGCGCAATGCCTACCTGCAGACCGAGATCAAGCAGCTCGACGTCCGTATCGCCAAGATCAAGGACCTGGACCGGGTCCGTGATCACCTGTTGGCGCGCAAGCAGATCATCGAGCAGTTGCAGGCCGATCGTTCGCAGATGGTGCATTTGTTCGACGAGCTGGTGAAAACCATCCCCTCGAGCGTGCGGCTGACCGGATTGCAGCAGAACGGCCAGGCCATGAAGCTCGACGGCGTTGCCCAGTCCAATGCCAGCGTGGCTGCCTATATGCGCAACATCGAGCAGTCGCCGTGGATGGGCCATGCCGACTTGCGCAAGACCGAGAACAGCCACGACGGGACACGGATGCCGTACCGGTTTGGGCTCGACGTCAGCCTGAGTCGTCCGAAGCCCGAGAACGCCGTGGCTGCCGACGGTTCGCCGGCTGCTGCCTCGACAGCGTTGGGCGCGCCGGCAGCTGGGGCTTCGGCTCCGGCGGTTGCCGCATCGGCAGCGCCGGCAACGGTGGCGAAGTCGCCCGCAGCGGTGGCCTCGCCAGCCAAGGCAAGGAGCGCGCCATGAGCCTCTTCAGCGAACTGCGCAACCTGGATCGCAACAACGTTGGCGGCTGGAGTCCGGCCGTCAAGATGTTCTTCACCGCCCTGGTGTTCCTCGCCGTCCTGCTGATCGGCTGGTACGTCTTCATCCGCGGCCAGCAGGATGAGTTGGCCTCCCTGGCCCAGCAGGAAGTGCAGCTCAAGGCGGACTTCTCCACCAAGCAGACCAAGTCGGCCAACCTGGAAGCACTGCAGCAACAGCTGACCGAGATGCAGGACATGCTGCGCCAGCTCCTGCGCCAGCTTCCGAGCAAGACCGAAATGCCCGAGCTGCTGGTCGACATCTCGCAGACCGCGCTGTCGGCGGGTCTGGTGACCGATCTGTTTCAGCCAGGTCCCGAAACGGTACGCGACTTTTACGCCGAGAAGCCGATTACGTTGCGCATGACCGGTACCTACCATCAATTCGGCACCTTCATCAGTGGTGTCGCCTCGTTGCCGCGCGTAGTCATTCTTACGCTGCATGACGTGTCGTTGACGCCCGAGCGCAACGCAGGCAGCAGCGGGCGGCTGGTGCTGCAGGGCACGGTGCGGACCTATCGCTACCTGGATGACGAGGAAAGTGCCGCGCAGGCCAAGAAGCAGGGTGCCGGTGGCTCGGCGGGGGTGCGCAAATGACCAAGCATTCTGCCAACATGCTCCGCCGCGCCGGGTTCTGGGCCGCGCTGCTGGCAACCGCCTTGATGGTGTCCGGGTGTACCCGGGGCATGTCCGACCTGCGGCAATGGGTTGCGCAGCAAAAGGCACGCAAGGGTGCGCCGATCCAGCCGTTGCCGGTGATCAAGACGTTCGAGACGTTCGTCTATGCCGATCAGGACATGCGCGACCCGTTCAGCCCGAGCACGGCTGAGCTGGGCAACGAGGGGCGCGCCACCAGCGGTCCGCGTCCGGATGCCAACCGGATCAAGGAACCGCTGGAAATGTTCGCGCTGGATACCTTGAAGATGGTGGGCACCGTGGGTACCGGCACCGGTTTGCAGGTCCTCATCAAGGACCCGACGGGTGTGATTCATCGGGTACGCGCGGGCGACTACATGGGCCAGAACTACGGACGCATCACTACGGTGACCGAAGATCATGTCGATCTGGTCGAAATGGTGTCCAACGGGAATGGTGGCTGGATGGAACGTCCTGCCAGCATTGCGCTCGGCGAGAAATAGGAAAAGACAGGGGCTGCTGCAATGACCAACCAAATCCGCTATGTGCCAGGCCGTGGCATGCACCGTTCGCTCCGCTGCGCGTGGCTGGCATTGCTGCTCGTCGGCACGGGCTGGGCCAGCCTGGCCACGGCCGCGACCTCGACGCTGACCAAGATCACCTATGACACCCTGCCGGGCGGGCGCATTGCGGTGCACATGGACTTCGGCAACGGCCCGGTGCCGCAACCGCGCATCTTCACCACCAACAACCCGCCGCGTATCGCGGTCGACTTCGCCGATACCAGCAACGAGGCGTCACGGCACCTGGAGATCGGCAAGGGCTCCACTTCCGGCGTCTCCGCGGTGGCAGCCGGTGGCCGCACGCGCGTGGTGGTCGAGCTGATGCGCGAGTCGACGTACCGCTCGCACGTGGAGGGCAAGCAGCTGGTCCTGGTGGTCAACAACGGCACCTCCGGGCAATCGGTGACCACCGCGTCCACGATCGACCCAAGCAAGGCCTTGCCATCGGCGGAGACCGGTCCGGCAATCGCCAACATCGACTTTCGCCGCGGCGCCGACGGCCAGGGGCGGGTACTGATCGACTTCAGCGGCTCCGGGGCCAACGCGGACATGAGCCACGAAGGCGACAAGGTGATCGTCGACATCACGCACGCCAACCTGCCCAAGCGCCTCGAACAGCGCCTGGACACGCTGGACTTTGCCACGCCCGTGCAATCCATCGTGACCAAGCCGGGAGTCGGCGGTGGTGCACGTATGGAGATTGCGGTGAAGGGGCCGGTGGAAACTTCGGCCTACCAGACCGCGAACCAGTACGTGGTCGAGGTGGCGCCCAGGAAGGCCGACACCAGCCCGGAGGCCTTGGCCGCGGCCGGCAAGCCGCCCGTCTACGATGGCAAGCGGGTCACCTTCAATTTCCAGGACATCCCGGTACGCTCGGCGCTGCAGCTCGTGGCCGACATCTCCGGGCTCAACCTGGTGGCTTCGGACAGCGTCGGCGGCAGCGTCACCCTGCGCCTGGTCAACGTGCCCTGGGACCAGGCCCTGGACGTGATCCTGCGGGCCAAGGGGCTGGACAAGCGGCGTGACGGCAACGTCATCTGGATCGCGCCGCAGGCCGAACTGGCCACCTATGAGCAAAACGTGGCACAAGCCAAGCTGAAGGCGCAGGACACCGCCGAGCTGGTCAGCGCCTACATACCGATCAGCTATGGCAAGGCTGCGGATATCGCCAAGCTCCTCACCACCGGCAGCATGCAGGGTGGCGGCGGGATTGGCGGTACCGGTGGTGGCTTGCAGCGTGGTTTCCTCTCGCCTCGCGGCAGCGCCTCGTTCGACAACCGCACCAACACCCTGCTGCTGAATGACACGCCGCAGAAGATTGCCGACGTGCGCAAGCTGATCGAGGTGCTCGACCGTCCGGTGCAGCAGGTGCTGATCGAATCCCGGATCGTGGTGGCCACTGATGACTTCACCCGCAACCTGGGCGTGAAGTGGGGCGTGCAGGCCAACCACACCACCGCAGGCGGCAACGTGGTCAGCACCAGCCCGACTGGCGGCAATGCGGCGGGGTTGGCGATCAACCGTCACAACGTCAATTCGCAGTACGCCTATGACGTGGCCAACTTCAACCGCAACGGCGGCACGGGCACGCTGCCCCGGCCGGGTGCGATCACCTACCAGACCGACGGTTCCGGCGGCTTCAACGTCAACCTGCCGGTGACCGGCACCACGGCGGGCCAACTGGGCCTGGCCATCCTGGGCAAGAACTACCTGGTCGACCTCGAGTTGTCCGCTGCGCAGACCGAGGGTCGTGGCGAGGTCATCTCCAGTCCCCGCGTGATCACCGCCAACCAGCAGGAGGCCGTGATCCGCCAGGGCCAGGAGATCGGCTATGTCACCTTCCAGAACTCCGGCGGGCAGGGTGCCGGCAGCGGCACAGCCACGGTGCAGTTCAAGGATGCGGTACTGGAGCTGAAGGTGACGCCGACGATCACGGCTGACAATCGCGTGTACCTGGCGATCAACGTCAAGAAGGACGCGCTGGACGGCTACGTGGATGCCCCGGGCAGCGGCAAGATTCCCACCATCAACACGCGTGAGATCAACACCTCGGTGCTGGTCGACAACGGGCAGACGGTGGTGCTTGGCGGCATCTACGAGATCAACAAGAACAACTCCACCACCAAGGTGCCGGGCCTGGGCGACATCCCGGGTATCGGGGCATTGTTCCGCTCCACGTCGCGCACCAACAGCAAGGCGGAGTTGCTGATCTTCGTGACGCCGCGGATCCTGAGCGACTCGGTGCATTGAGTCCGGTTCCCGCTGCACAGAGCTGAACGGGAAGACGGCTGCGGCCGTCTTCTCGTTTATGCGGCCTGGACTTCCCGTGTTTGCCGGTCGCTGGCCGGCATGGTGTGGTTAAACTTGTACGGACTGTTATGGTCTGTCCCTCATCGTCGTGCGGTCCGCGGATTCCCGGCCCTGGCGAGCATCATCACCGCGAGGAAATGCCTGCCCATGGATATGCCCGAAGAGCCTGTGTCGACCGAGTTGCAGACGCGCTTTGCAACGCTTCGGGAGGATCTGGAGAAATGCGTCATCGGCCAGCCGCGGCTCATCAACTGCCTGCTGATCGCCCTGCTGGCGGATGGCCACCTGCTGGTCGAGGGCGCGCCCGGCCTGGCCAAGACCACGGCGGTCAAGGCGCTCGCCGCGCGGATCGACGCGGATTTCCACAGGGTGCAGTTCACCCCGGACCTGTTGCCTGCCGACCTCACTGGCACCGACGTGTTCCGCCCGCAGTCCGGCAGCTTCGAGTTCGAGCGCGGCCCGTTGTTCCACAACATCGTGCTTGCCGACGAGATCAACCGGGCGCCGGCAAAGGTGCAGTCGGCGCTGCTGGAGGCGATGGGCGAGCAGCAGATCACCGTGGGTCGCAGTACCTGGCCCTTGCCCAGGCTGTTCATGGTCATGGCCACGCAGAACCCGATCGAGCACGAGGGCACGTTCCCGCTGCCGGAGGCACAGCTGGACCGTTTCCTGATGCATGTGACCATTGCCTATCCGGATGCGGCCGCGGAATTGGCGATCCTGCATCTGGCGCGGCGGCAGGCCGACGCCCAGGTCGAGCATCGTTCCGCACCTGCAGCGCTGCTCAGCCAGGAACAGGTGTTTGCGGCGCGGGCAGCTGCCATGGCCATACATATGGCGCCGGCGTTGGAGGAGTACCTGACGCAACTGGTCCTGGCCACGCGTGACGCGGGCCGTTACGGGGTGGAGCTCAAGCGCTGGATTGCCTGGGGCGGCAGCCCGCGTGCCACCATCGCCCTGGATCGCTGCGCGCGGGCGCATGCCTGGCTGGCCGGTCGCAGCTACGTCCTGCCCGAGGACGTGCATGGCATCGCCCATGAGGCGCTGCGCCATCGCGTGCTGCTGAGCTATGAAGCCGAGGCCGAGGGCGTGCATGCCGATCAGGTGATTACCCGGCTGCTGGACCTCGTGCCCTTGCCGTGACTGCGTTGGCGCATGAACCCCTGGTCGATGCCGATCGCACCGCGGTCTCGCTGCCGGCCCTGATTGCGCTGCGCGAATGCGCCGGGCGCAGCCGCATCGCGCCGGTGGTCAGCCGCACCACGCAGGGCGGGCAGCACACCACACGTCTGTTTGGACGCGGTATGGACTACGCCGAATCCCGTGTCTATCAGGCTGGCGACGATGTGCGGCGGCTCGATTGGCGGCTTACTGCGCGCAGCGGCAAGCTGCATACCAAGTTGTTCCAGGAGGATCGCGAAAGCAGCACGCTGCTGGTGCTGGATACGCACGCCAGCATGCGTTTCGGCTCCCGTGGGCGGTTCAAGTCTGTGCAGGCGGCTCGCGTCGCCGCGGCGCTGGCCTGGCTGCTGACCCAGTCCGGCGAACGGATCGGCATGGCCGGGTTTGGCGCCGGTCCGGGCCAGGTGCTGCGGCCGACGACCGGCTTGCGAGGGGCGCTCGCTGCTTGCGGTGCGTTGGCCCGCTGGGATGGCGCGATGCCCATGGGCGATGGAGAGGTCTTGTCGGCGGCACTGCGGCGCTTGCGGCGCTCGCTGCAACTGGCCAGTCGGGTAGTGCTGATCAGCGATGGCTTCAGTCTGGATCCGGCGGCACAGGGGCCGCTGCGTGAGTTGGCCCGGCGCGGTTCGCTCAGCTTCGTGCTGGTTGCCGATGCCATTGAGTTGAAACCGGCTCGGCCCGGCAGCTACCCGCTGGAAAGCAACGGCCACCGTGGCCTGGTCAGCCTGCGTTCGGCCGCCCAACAGCGCTCCCTGCTGCGCATGCTCGGCGCCGGCGCGGTGCGGTTGCGCAGCACCGCCACGGCGCTGGCTTGCCCTTGCGTGGAGGTTGATGGCACGGCCGATGCCTGCGCGGCCGCCACGCGCACACTGCACCCGGTGCGGAGGCCGCGTTCATGATGTGGCAAGCGACAGGGCAACTCCAGGCAAATCCTGCAGGCGCCCCCGAACTGCGGGACATCCATGTGCCAGCCGACCCGTCATGGTGGCCGCCGGCTCCGGGCTGGTGGCTGCTGGCCGTGCTGGCGCTGGCATTGGTGTTCGCGGCGACACGGGCGTGGCGTCGCGCGCGGCGCCGCCGTCGCGCGCAGCGGCTGGTGTGGCGGGAACTGGAAGCCTGCCGCCTGCGGCATGCCCGGGACGCAGACGACGTACGGCTTGCCACCGGCTTGCATCAGCTGTTGCGGCGCGTGGCACGCTTGCATGACCCGGACGCCATACGCCAGCAAGGGGCGGCGTGGCAGGCCACCCTGCAACGGGTGCCCGTGACCCCGGGCGTGTTGCAGCAACTGATGGCGCTGGACCAGGCCATCTATCGGAACGATGTGCCATTTGATCCGCCGCAGGCGCTTGCGGCGGTGCGTACCTGGCTGACGCTTGCCCTGCGGCCGCGCAACTGGAAGCCCGTGGTGGCTGCCCATGCCTGAGTTTGCCTGGCCGTGGTTGGTGTTGCTCCTGCCCTTGCCGTGGCTGCTGCGGCACTGGCTGCCGGTGGCGGCGCCGGGTGCGGCGCTGCATCTGCCGCAGCCGGGTTTGCACATCGACCAATTGGTGGCCACCGGCAGCGACCGGCTGGTGGCGTCGCTGCTGCTGATGGCGTGGTTGTGCCTGGTTGCCGCTGCCGCGCGTCCGCAATGGGTGGGGCCGCCGCAGGCGCTGCAGCATAGCGGCCGTGCGGTCATGCTGGCCGTCGACCTGTCCGGCAGCATGCAGACGCCGGACATGGTGCTGGGTGGACAGCAGGTCAACCGCTTCGAGGCCGTCGAGGCGATTGCAGGCGATTTCATCAGCCGGCGCGGCGGTGACGAGATGGGTTTGATCCTGTTTGGCAGCCAAGCCTTTCTCGTGACACCGCTGACTTACGACCTGTCCGCCGTACGCGCGCAGTTGCAGGGTGCGGCCGTCGGTCTGGCCGGTACCGAGACCGCCATTGGCGATGCGATCGCCGTGGCCGTGAAACGGCTCTCGGCGCTGCCGCAGGAGGCGCGCGTCCTGGTGCTGCTCACCGATGGCGTAAACAACGCCGGACACATCACTCCGCGTGAGGCGGGGCGCGCGGCCAAGGCAGCCGGTGTGCGGGTCTACACCATCGGCATCGGTGCCACGCGCATGCGCGTTCCCGACTTCTTCGGCAGCCAGCTGGTCAACCCGTCCGCCGACCTGGATGCGGCCATGCTGACCACGCTGGCCAACGAGACCGGTGGCCGCTTCTTCCGCGCCACCGACAGCGACGAGTTGGCCGATGCCTACCGCACGATCAATGCCTTGGAGCCGATCGCCCAGCAAGGCCCAAGCCTGCGTCCACGACACGAGTTGTTCCGCTGGCCGCTGCTTGCCGCCATGGCGCTGCTGCTGGCCGCGATGGCCGCCCGGCGCTTCCGCCTGGCGCCGGAGCCGGCGACATGATGGAGATCTGGCAGCAATTCCATTTCATGCGTCCGTGGTGGCTGGCGATCCTGGTCCTGCTGCCGCCGGCCGCATGGCTGGCCACGCGCGCGGGCATGGCCCAGCGGCAGCTGGCGCGCCTGGTCGACGTCGAGCTGTTGCCACAGGTGCTGAGCGGAGGGGAGCATCGCCACCGACTGGCGGGATGGCTGTTTGTACTGGCCTGGGCCCTGTGTGCGCTGGCCCTCGCCGGACCAACCTGGAGCCGCGTCAGCGAGCCGCTGTACGCCAACCGTGCCGCACAGGTGGTTGCGATCTCCCTGGCCCAGGACATGCTGTCACGCGACATGCCACCAAGTCGCCTCGACCGAGCGCGGCAAAAGGCGCACGCCTTGCTCGATGGCAATCGCGACGGCTTGAATGCGCTGATCGGCTACGCGGGCGCGGCCTTCGTGGTCGCCCCGCTCACGGCTGACGCGCACAGCCTCAGCGACTTGTTGGACGCCATGGCGCCCGACACCATGCCCGTGCCGGGGAACGACGCCGCCGACGCCATTGCCCGGGGCGTGCAGCTGATCAAAGAGGCCAAGCTTGGCGGTGGCGTGCTGGTGCTGATCACGGACCAGGCCGATGCGGCCGCCGATGCGGCGGCACGTGCGGCATTGGCCGCAGGCGTCCAGGTCTCGGTCCTGGGCGTCGGCAGCGCGCAAGGCGGCCCGGTGCCGCTGGGCGGTGGAGACTTCCTGCGTGACGGCGATGGCCGCGTGGTGTTGGCACCGCGTGACGATGCCGCGTTGTCCCGCCTGGCTGCGGCAGGTGGCGGGCGCTACGAGGTGATGACCGCCAACCAGGACGATGTCCAGGCTTTGCATGCCGGCTTGCGTGCAGTGCGCGCAAAGGCGATGACCGACGAGGCCGGCGATGCCTGGCAGGATCAGGGGCCATGGCTGCTGCTGCCGCTGCTGTTGCTGGTGGCCCTGGGTTTTCGCCGCGGCTGGTTGCTGCTGGTGGTGCTGGCGACGTTGCCCATGGTGCCTGGTCCCGCCATGGCGGCCGGCTGGGCGGACTGGTGGCAGCGCCCGGACCAGCAGGCTGCGCAGGCCTTGCGCAACGGACATCCCAAGCTGGCCCAGGAGCTTGCCCGCGATCCCGCGCTGCGCGGGACGGCGGCCTATCGGGCCGGTGGGTATGCGGCTGCGGCACAGGCATTCCGGGAGGCGCCGGGCTCGAATGGCGCCTACAACCTGGGCAATGCCTTGGCCCAGCAGCACCAGTACGGCCAGGCCATCGCCGCCTATGACCATGCGCTCAAGCTCGATCCCGACAATGCGGATGCGCGCGCCAATCGCCAGGCGCTGGAGGAATGGCAGCGCAAGCAGCGCCAGCAGTCGGAGCAGGGCAAGCAGCAGCAGGCCGGCAAGCAGGGTGAGCAGAAAACGGCAAAGGGTGGCGAGCAGACGCAAGACGGCAAGGACCAGCAAGGTCAGCAGGCGCCGCAAAACCAGCCGTCCGGCCAGGATCAGTCCGGCAGGCAGCAGGATGATGGGCAGTCGACCCGGGACGGCCGGCCGCCACCGCCCGAGACCGCCGAGCAGCGCGCCGCGCGACAGTCCCAGACGGCCGAGGCGCAGCGCGGCTTGAAGGAACAGATGGATCAAGCCCTGGCCGACCAGTCCAAGCCGACGCAACCGCCGGGCCACCAATTGGGCGCGCTGGCGGCAGATGACCCGCAGGCCAGGCTTCCGGCGGCCCTGCGCCAAGCCCTGCAACGCGTACCGGACGATCCGGGCGCGCTGTTGCGGCGCAAGTTCGCATTGGAATATCAGCAGCGCATGGCTGGTGACGGCGGGGGAACCCAGCCGTGATGCGCCTGCCTTGGCTCGCCGCTGCGCTGCTGGCCCTGTTTGTGCCGTTCGCGGCATGGGCTGGCGGGGTGCAGGCCACGCTGGACCGGAGCACCGTGCAGCTTGGCGAAACCGTCACGCTGAACCTGCAGGTGCAGGGTGCCGGCAGCAGCATCGCCATGCCCGATCTGCAGGTGCTGCAAAAGGATTTCACCATACTTGGCACTTCGCAAAACCGCAGCGTGAGCGTGCTCAACGGCCACGCCTCGTCGACCATGACCATTGGTGTGGCCTTGCGGCCGAACCACGCCGGCACACTGACCATTCCGGCCCTGGACGTCAGTGGCGAGCAGACGCCGCCGCTGCAGCTGACAGTCGATGCACCCAATCCAGAGGCTGTCGCCCGTGCGCGCGGCGACGTGTTCATGCAGGCGCAGATCACTCCGACCCAAGGCTACGTGGGCGAGCAGTTCAGCTATGTGCAGCGCCTGTACTATGCGGTCAACATCACCAGCGGCACGCTGGATCCACCGCGCGTGGACGGCATGGACGTGCACCAGCTGGGGAACGATCTCAATTACCAGGCGCAACGCGGCGGTCGTGACTATCACGTGCTGGAGCGCCGCTATGCACTGACCCCGCAGCAGGCGGGCCGGATCGAGATACCGGCCACGGGCTTCCGCGGCGATTCGACCGACCCGATGGATCCGAACAGCTTTTTCGGCTCCGCCACGCCACTGTCGGCCAGCGCGCCGGCGGTATCCATCGAGGTGCAGGCACCCCCGGCGTCCTGGGGCAGCGCCGACTGGTTGCCTGCGCGCGACCTGAGCTTGAGCATCGACGGCTGGCCGGACGCGCAGCATCCAGCGCGTGTGGGGCAGGTGTTGAACCTCACCATGACCATGCGCGCCACCGGCTTGCCTGCCGAGGCACTGCCGGCCTTGAGCATGCCCACCATCCCGGGGGCGACGGTGTATCCGGGCAAGACCGAACAAAGCAGCCAGCCGGAAGGGCAATGGTTGTTCGGGCAGCGTCAGCGGACATTTGCGCTGGTGCCCAACCAAGACGGCACGCTGACCGTGCCGGCGACCACCGTACAGTGGTGGAACGTGCTCACCGGGCGCGTGGAAGTGGCGCAGGTCCCCGCGCACCGCTTGACGGTGTTGCCTGCGCTCGGCAGCAGCGGCGCGGCGCCGCCGGCCGCGACGACCTCCGTCCCGGTGGCGGCCAAGGCCACACAGGGGGCACACGGCCAAGCGCTGTCGATGGCGGGCACGACCTGGTCGTGGCGCTGGCTCGTCCCCGGGCTGATGGCATTGGCGCTGCTGTGCGCCGTGGTCTGGTGGACGCGTTGGCACCGTAGGAACACGCCCGCGCCGGTGCCGGCCGCGCCGGTGACCCCGGAGGCGGCTTCACCGCGGCAAGGACGTCTGCGCTTCCTGGCCGCGGCCCGCGGCACCGATGCGGCGGTGCAGGCGCACAGCCTTTTGGCTTGGGCGCGGTCGGAGCGGCCGTCCGTCCGCAGCCTGGGCGAAGTGCTTGAACTGCTGGGTGACGCTGCGCAGCGCGAGGCCGTGGCCGGCGTGCAGCGGCAGGTCTATGCCGGGCAGCCGGCTGCGGGTGGCGCCGTGGACCTTGCGCGCGTGTTCAAGCGGGGTTTTGCCTGGAAGGCCGCCGCCGGTGACGGCCCGGGCGACGGTCTGGCGCCGCTGTATCCGTTCAAGCTGCACTGATTGCCTTGCCCGTGCCCGCCCCAAGCTGGGCCGGGCGGTCTCCACAGAACGTTCGATGCGGCAGGAATCGGGTCCCCGGTTCAGTGTGGATGCGTCGACGCACTGTCCAGGGCTGCCTGGAAAGCCTGCCGGACGGTGGCGTTGAAGCTGCACAGGACGACGTCAGCCGGCCTGTTTGCCAACGCCTCGCGCAGTGCCGCCACGGCGACCGCTGCCGCCAGGGGCGCCGGATAGCCGTAGACCCCGCAGCTGATGGCGGGAAAGGCAATTGAGCGCAACTGCCGTTGGGCGAGCAGTTGCATCGCCCGCGTGTAGCAACTGGCCAGGAGGCGCGCCTCATCGCGCGTGCCGCCCTGCCAGATCGGCCCCACGGCATGGATCACGTAGCGCGCAGGTAAATCGAAACCCGGCGTGAGGCGGACATCGCCGCTGGCGCAGCGCACGCCTGGCGCGATCTCCGGCAGGACCCGGCAGGCTTGCAGCAGGCGCGCTCCGGCCGCACGGTGGATGGCGCCATCGACGCCACCGCCGCCCAGCAGACTCGGGTTGGCCGCGTTGACGATGACATCGACCTCGAGCGTGGTGATGTCGGCCTGGATCAGGGTGATGGACATGGCGCGCTGTACTGGCCAGTGGGACGTAGGAGCTTCGCGCAGCAAGCCATGACCGGCGGCGCCGGCGCTTGATATGCTGCTACGATGGCCGTTTCCGGCCGCCGAACACCAGTGCCAAGGGTGATCGCTGCGCCGGATGGCGACCATCCTGGTTGGACCTCTCCGGTGGAATTGCGGTCAACGCAATCTTCACCAATGCGTTGTGTCTGGGTCAGGGGCAGTTTGCCAGCAGTGGCCTGCGACCGGAAGCTCGACTGGCCGCCCGTTCAAGGACACTTGGGATCGATCTGTATGGTGTGGAAGAAAATCGCCCTGTTGGCGGCTGGCGCTGTGGTAGTCGCCGTGTCGCTGCATTTCGTGGGCGGCAGCAGGGCGGCCCGGCAAGCGGCGCCACAACGGACGGGGGCGCCGGTACCGGTGGAGGTGGTGGCCGCGAGCAAGGGTGACCTCGAGTTGTCGCTGAAGGTGGTGGGCAGGGTCGAGGCGTGGTCGACCGTGACCGTACGCGCCCGGACGTCTGGCCAGCTACAGTCATTGGCCTTCCAGCCTGGCACCCAGGTGCGCAAGGGCGACTTGCTGGCGCAGATCGACCCACACCTGCTGCAGGCCAAACTGGACCAGGCACGGGCCAGCGTGGCACGTGACCGCGCGTTGCTGCAGAAGGCCAAGGCCGACCAGCAGCGCTATGCCGACATGCTTGGCAAGGGCTTCGTCTCCAAGTCGGACTACGACCTCTATACGGCGAATCTGGCGGTGGCCGAGGCCACGCTGCAAAGCGACCAGGCCGCCCAGGAACTGGCGCGGACGCAGGTGGACTACACCCGCATCGTGGCGCCGTTCGATGGTGTCACCGGTGCCCCGCTGGTGTACCCGGGCGCGCAGATCACCGACAGCGCCACGGATATCGTGGTGCTGAACCAGATCGAGCCGGTGCGGGTGGCGTTCAACATCCCGGAAGACAGCCTGCCGGCGGTACGCACGGCAGGGAAGGCGGGGCCGCTCAGCGTGCAGGTGACGGTTGCCGGCGACCAGGAGGCACCGTTGTCTGGCAAGCTCGACTTCATCGACAACGCCGTCGACGTCGCCACCGGCACCATCGTGCTGAAGGCGCAGTTCGACAATGCCGCACATCGGCTCACGCCCGGCCAGTTCGTCCAGGTGCAGTTGCCGACCACCCGCCTGACCGACGTGGTGAGCGTGCCGGTTCACGCGCTGCAAAGCTCCACGGAGGGCAGCTTCGTCTTTGTGGTGAGCGCGGAGGGTAGGGCGCAGCAGCGGCCGGTCACCCTGGGTCCGACCACCCAGGGCCGCGCCGTGGTCGACAAGGGCTTGCGGGACGGTGAGCAGGTGGTGACCGAGGGCCAGATGTTGCTGGTCGACGGCAGTCCGGTCCAGGTCACGCAGGGTTGACGCCGTGAACATTCCACAACTGTGCATCCAGCGGCCGGTCATGACCTCGATGGTCATGATTGCCTTGATCGTCTTCGGCATCGCGGCCTATCCGCAGTTGCCGGTGAACGAATTGCCGAATGTGGACTTTCCGACCATCAACATCAGCGCGAGCCTGCCCGGGGCATCGCCGGAAACCATGGCGTCGGCGGTGGCCACGCCGCTGGAGGGTGCGCTGTCGCGGATTGCCGGCATCGACTCGATGACCTCCACCAGCGCGCTCGGCTCGACCTCGATCACGCTGACGTTCAACCTGGATCGCAACATCGATGGCGCGGCGCAGGACGTGCAGGCGGCGATTTCATCGGCCACGCGCCAGTTGCCGCGTGACATGCCCGCGCCACCGACCTACTTCAAGAGCAACCCGGCGAACTCGGCGGTCCTGTACCTGGTGATGAGCTCGACGACGCTGCCGCTGACCACGGTCAACGAATACGCGGAAACCGAGCTGGCGCAGCAGCTGTCGATGATCGAGGGCGTGGCGCAGGTCAATGTGTACGGCTCGCAGAAGTATGCCGTGCGCGTCAGTGTCGACCCCGACCGCCTGGCCTCCCGCGGCATCGGCATCGACCAGGTGCAGAGCGCGATCGCCAAGGCCAACGTCAACCAGTCGACCGGCTCGCTGTATGGCAACCGCCAGCAATTGCCGATACGCAGCGATGGCCAGTTGCAGCGTGCGGACGCCTACAACGACGTGGTCGTCGCGTATCGTGATGGCGCACCGGTGCATGTGAGCGATATCGGCACGGCACGGGACAGCGTGCAGGACGACCAGCGCATGAGCCTGTACAACGGCCAGCGCGCGATCCTGCTGGCAATCCAACGCCAGCCCGGCGCCAATACAGTGGCGACGGTGGAGCGGGTCAAGGCGGTGCTGCCGGCGTTCCGCGCCGGGCTGCCGCCCTCGGTATCGCTGGGCGTGCACTACGACCGTTCGCAATCGATCCGCGCGTCCGTGAATGACGTGCAGTTCACGCTGCTGCTGGCTGGCGTGCTCGTGGTGTTCGTGATCTACCTGTTCCTGGGCAATCTGTCGGCCACGCTGATTCCGGCGGTGGCGTTGCCGATCTCGATCCTGGGCACCTTCGGGGTCATGTACGCGCTCGGCTACAGCCTGGACAACCTGTCGTTGCTGGCCCTGACCCTCGCCGTGGGCTTCATCGTCGACGACGCCATCGTCATGCTGGAGAACATCGTGCGCCACATGGAGGCCGGCATGGCGCCGTATGAGGCATCCGTGCGCGGTTCGGGCGAGATCAGCTCCACCATCATCTCGATGATGCTGTCCCTGATTGCGGTGTTCATCCCGGTGATGTTCATGGGCGGCATCGTCGGACGGCTGTTCCACGAGTTTGCGATCGTGATCAGCGTGGCGATCCTGTTTTCCGGCCTGGTGGCCATCACGCTCACGCCGATGCTGTGCAGCCGCTTCGTCACCGCCGAACGTGCCGGACACGGCGCCGGCCAGCGCCGCAATTGGCTGGTCACCGGCTTCGACCGGGGTTTCAGCGCGGTGCGCGATGGCTATGTCGGCAGCCTGGCCTGGGCCATGCAGCGCCCGCATCTGGTGCTGGCGATGTTCGCCGCGTGCCTGGTGGCCACGGCGGGGCTGTTTTATCTCGTACCCAAGGATTTCATCCCGGCCGGCGACAGCGGCCAGCTCCATGTCAACACCGAGGGGCCGCCGGACATCGCGTATGCCAGCATGGTCGAGCGCCAGGGCAAGCTGGTGGACATCGTGGCCAAGGACCCGAATATCGCGAGCTATCTGTCCACGGTGGGCGGCGGCGGGCCGCGTTCCACCATCAACAACGGCTCGATCACCCTGGTGCTGAAGCCAGCCAGCGAACGCAAGCTGGACCCGGACGGCATCATTGCCGAGTTGCGCCCGAAGCTGGCCAAGGTGCCCGGCATCCGCTCCTACATCCAGAACGAACCGGCGATCCGGATTGGCGGCCGCATATCCAAGGCCCAGTACCAGTACACCTTGCAGTCGGCCAACCTGGCGGAGTTGTACCAGTGGGGCGGCAAGGTCACCGACGTGTTCCGCACGCTGCCGGGCTTCGAGGACGTCACCAACGACCTCAACCTGAACAGCCCCTCGATCATGGTCGAGGTCGAGCGCGACAAGCTGGCGCCGCTCGGCTTGACCATGGCCCAGGTGCAGAGTGCGCTGGGCGCCAGCTTTGGCCAGAACCAGGTATCCACCATCTACGGCGCGGCCACCCAGTACTGGGTGATCATGCAGGTGGCACGGCCCCTGCAGAATGACCCCGGCATCCTGTCGCAGCTGTACGTCACCTCCGCCAGCGGCGCGCTGGTGCCGCTCAACGCCGTGGCGACGTTCAAGCGCGTGCCACAATCACTCACTGTCAATCATCAGGGGCAGTTGCCGGCGGTGACGGTCTCGTTCAATCTCGCCACCGGGGTCAGCCTGAGTACCGCGGTGGGACAAATCCAGGAGGCCATCCGCAACATCGGCCTGCCGGCGACCGTCAGCGGCAGCGTGCAGGGCTCGGTGCAGGCATTCCAGCAGTCCATGCAGGGCATGAGCGTGTTGCTGCTGCTCGCGGTGTTCGTGATCTACCTGGTGCTCGGCATCCTGTACGAGAGTTTCATCCATCCCCTGACCATCCTGTCCGGATTGCCAGCCGCGGCAGTCGGTGCCTTGCTTACCCTGCTGCTGTTTGGCGCCAACCTCGACCTGTTTGCGTTCGTCGGCATCATCATGCTGATCGGCATTGCCGAGAAGAACGCGATCATGCTGATCGATTTCGCGCTGGAGCGGCAACGCGACGAAGGCATGGCGCCGGCGCAGGCGATCTTCGATGCCTGCCGCGTGCGCTTCCGCCCGATCATGATGACGACCATGGCCGCGATGGCCGGCACGTTGCCGATCGCAGTCGGTTTTGGCGCGGGTGCGGAAACCCGCCGCTCGCTTGGCCTGGCGGTGGTCGGCGGCCTGGTGTTCTCGCAGATCCTCACGCTGTACCTGACGCCGGTGATCTATCTGTACATGGATCGCCTGCAGCAGCGCTTCCGGCGGCGCGCCGGCAAGCCGGTGCCGGCAGCGGTCTAGGCGCCAAAGCCGGGAGCGCGGCCTTCGTGGGAGACCCTCACGGGCGGTGCTCCGCCTTCGGCTTATGCCAGGTTCGTCCATCGAGAGCGCTTCGTGTGCCGAAGGTGCGCGAGACGCTCTTGATCTGTCAGCCGCGTGCGCAACCGGACGACTGCTCGCCAGGCAGGGCACCCGGCGGGTCCATGCAGCGTGGTGCGGTCGGGTGCTATTCCTCGACGGGGTCGTCGGCGAAGGCACCTGGCGCGGAGCCGAAGTCGCCATCGGCCTGCGCCGCCATGTAGGAGAATGCGGCGTAGACCGCCACGTTCTGCGCCAGCTCGACGGGATCGATCTTGTCCAGCGTGTCGTTGGCGGTGTGGTGCCAGTCGAAGTAATGCGTGCCGTCCTGCACCAGGCTCAGCGCGGCCATGCCCTTGGCATGCATCTGCGACAGGTCTGAACCACCACCTCCCGGGTATTTGGTGTTGTACGCGACCCCGAGTGGCGCCAGCACCTGCGCGATCTGCTGGATAGCCGCGCGTGCCTCGGGCTTGACGCTCGCCGTCATCATCCAGATTTTCCCGGCACCGAAATCGGACTCGGTGCCGAGCTGGAATTGCTTCACGTCCCTGGCGTGCTTCTCGGCATAGGCCTTGCCGCCCCACAGGCCCATTTCCTCGTTGGCGAAGGCGATCACGCGGATCGTGCGATCCGGTCGCGTCGGCAGGTCATGGATGAGCTTGCCGGCGGCCATGGCGATAGCTACGCCGGCCGCATCGTCGATCGCGCCCGTGCCTGGATCCCAGGAGTCCAGATGGCCGCCGATGGCGACGACCTGTTCCGGGTGCCTGCGGCCGGTGATCTCGCCGATCACGTTCGCGCCGGTGTATTCGCCGACGATGCCACAATCCAGGTCGAGCTTGACGGTCACCGGCTTGCCATAGGCAAGGATGCGCTCGAGCTGGTCGGCATCGGGATTGGACAGTGCCGCGGCCGGAATCGCACCGTCAGTCTTGGTGAAGCCGGTGACCCCGGTATGCGCGATGCGCTGGTGTGCGTCCGTACCGGCCGAGCGCAGCAGGTAGCCTGCCGCCCCCTTGCCGGCGGCAATGACCGGGCCGGCGGTGCGCACGGCCGAGCCCATGCCGTAGTCGTGCCCGTCCTTCGCGCGCTGCATGCGGTAGCCGATGTAGACGATCTTGCCTTTCACCTGGCCTGCATCCGCCGCCTTCAGCGCATCGAGGCTGTCGAACTTCATCACCTGGGCGGTAAGCCCACCTCTTGGCGTGCCTGGCGAGTAGCCCAGCGCGGTCAGCACCAGCGGCTGCGGGAATGGCGCGACGATGGCGCCGCTCTCACTGCGGCGTTCCCACAACGGATAGGCGACAGGCTCGGTGTAGACCTTGTCGTAGCCCAGCGCCTTGAATTTCGCGATCGCCCAGTCGCGCGCCCGCTGGTCGGCGGCGCTGCCGGCCATGCGTGGGCCGACCTCGGTCGTCAGCGATTCGACGATGCGGTAACCGGTGTCGTCGTGCAGTGCCTTGTCGCGCAGTTGCTGGGCGGTGGCAACGGCCGTTGCCGGAATGCTGGTGGCGGTCGCGGCGGCGACCATGCTGCAGCCCGCAAGCAGAGCGGCGGCGAGCAGGGTGAGGGTAGGCCTGGACATGTGTGGATTCCGCTGGGTGGGGATGCGTGGCGGGTGGGGGCTGGCACCCGCGTGCGCGGTGCACAGGTCAACGTCGATGGCGGGCGCGCATGTCGGCATCAGCATGCGCGCCGTCTTTGGCCATTCCAGTTCAGGGCTTGGGCTGGTCTGCGGCAAACGCACCGGGGCCGGAGCCGAAGTCTCCGTCGGCTTGTGCCGCCATGTAGACGACGGCCGCATAGACGGCCACGTTCTGGGCCAGCTCGGATGGGACGATCTTGTCAAGCGTGTCGTTGGCGTTGTGGTGCCAGTTGCTGTAGTAAGTTCCGTCCTGGGCCAGTGTCAGCGCCGCCATGCCCTTGGCGTGCAGCAGCGAAAGATCGGGGCCGCCGCTTCCGGGCAGGTTCGCGTCGTAGGCCACGCCAAGCGGCGCCAGCACCTGCGCCATCTGCGCGATGGCGTTGCGTGCTCCGGGCTTGACGGTCGCACTCATCTGCCAGATCTTGGCGGCACCGTGGTCGGATTCGGATCCAAGCTGGAATTTGCCGACCTCCCTGGCGTGTTCCTTCGCGTAGGCCGTACCGCCCCACAGGCCCATTTCCTCGTTGGCGAAGGCGATCACGCGGATGGTGCGGTCGGGTCGTTGCGGCAGGTCGCGGATCAACTTCCCCGCGGCTATGGCAATGGCCACCCCCGCGCCGTCGTCAACCGCGCCCGTGCCCGGGTCCCAGGAATCCAGATGGCCGCCGATGGCGACGACCTGGTCCGGATGTTTCTTTCCGGTGATTTCGCCGATGACATTGGCCCCCGTGTATTCGCCGGCAATGCCGCAGTCGAGATCCAGCAGCAGGGTGACGGGTTTGCCGTAGGCCAGCACGCGCTCGAGCTGGTCGGCGTCGATCGGCGAGAGTGCAGCGGCCGGGACCAGGGCCTTCAAGTCGGCCATCGTGGGATTGGCCGGCCCGGTGGCGCCGGTCGAGGCCAGGCGGTTGTGCACATCGGTGCTGAGTGTACGCATCAGGAAGGCTGCCGCACCCTTCTTGAACGAGACGATCGGTCCTTCCTCGCGGATGATGCGGCCGGTGTGGTAGCTGTTGCTCTGCTTGCCGCTGCTGGTGTGGAAACTGATGTAGATAATCTTGCCCTTGACCTGTGCCGGGTCCATGGCCTGCAGCGCCTCGATGCTGGCGACCTGCAATACCTGCGCCGTGATACCGCCCTTTGGCGTGCCGGGCGAGTAGCCCAGCGCGGTCAGCACCAGGGGCTGCGGAAATGGCGCGACGATGGCACCGCGTTCGCCGTGGCGTTCCCACAACGGGTAGGTGACGGGCTCGGTGTAGACCTTGTCGTAGCCGAGCGCCTTGAACTTCGCGACAGCCCAGTCGCGCCCGCGCTGGTCGGCTGCGCTGCCGGCCATGCGTGGGCCGACCTCGGTGGTCAGCGATTCGACGATGCGGTAACCGGTGTCGTCGTGCAGTGCCTTGTCGCGCAACTGTTCCGCGGTCCTGACTGCCGCGGCCGGTATGGTCGTGGCGTTGGCGTTGGCGTTGGCGTTGGCGGAGGCCAGGAGTGTGCTGCCGAGCAGCAAGGCAAGCGGAAGGCGCATCGGGTATCCCCAATTCAGGAACGCCGATTATGCCCGAATTGCCTGCGCTGTCCCGACCCGGCTTTCCGGGTCGGGACGGATCCCGCTTGCCTTGTCCAGTCGGGTGCGGCCCCTGCGCTTCGCAGACGCGGCGCGCTACGGCTTGTTGCTCTTGAGCAGGTCGCGGATTTCGGTGAGCAGGGCGACATCGGCCGGCGGCGGGGCAGGCGCAGCTTCTTCCTTCTTCTGCATGCGGTTCATGGCCTTGATCACCATGAAGATGGAGAACGCGATGATCAGGAACGTGATGATGGTGTTGATGAAGATACCGTAGTTGATCGCGATCTCGGCCACCTTGTGCGCCGGGTCGCTGACATCGGCGGGGCGGATGACCCATTTCAAGCTGGAAAAATCGATGCCTCCGGTGATCCAGCCGATGGGCGGCATGATCACATCCTCGACCAGCGAGGTGACGATCTTGCCGAACGCGGCGCCGATGACAATACCGATGGCCATGTCCATCACGTTGCCGCGCATGGCGAAGGCCTTGAATTCCTGCAACATGCTCATCTTGGATACTCCCTGGTTGTGCCTGGTGGCG
>Ga0209941_1000497_pt1 | contig 46635 bp, 38 predicted proteins | sample ThiBiot_300_plan_FD_183945 | JGI IMG/M metagenome (GOLD analysis project Ga0209941, IMG submission 183945) | Wastewater bioreactor microbial communities from Cape Town, South Africa - Thiocy_solids_1 (SPAdes) | ecosystem: Engineered > Bioremediation > Thiocyanate > Unclassified | place: South...
CACGGTCGAGGGCGCCAACATCATGACACGCACCTTGATCATCTACGGCCAAGGCGCGATCCGTTGCCATCCCTATGTCCTGCCGATGATGCGGACAGCCGAGGTGCAGGACTTGAAGGCGTTTGATCGCGCCCTGTTTGGCTATGTCGGCTTCGTGCTGGGCAATATGGTGCGGGCGGTCGGGTTCAGTCTGACCGGCGGCGCGCTGATCACGGCGCCGCGCGACGCCGCACCTGAATTGCGTCGCTATTACAGACAGGCGACGCGGCTTTCGACCCTGCTGGCGTTGGCCTCGGACGTCTCGATGGCGACGGTCGGCGGCGCCTTGAAGCGCAAGGGCGCTCTGACGGGGCGACTGGGCGATATGCTGTCACAGCTTTTCATCCTGTCGGCGGCGCTGAAGCGTTTCGAGGATGAGGGGCGTCCGGCCGAAGACCTGCCTTTCATTCATTGGGCGGCGCAGGACGCATTGAACCGTGCGACGACGGCCTGGCGAGACCTGCTGGCCAATCACCCGAGCCGGGGTGCGGCCCTGTTCCTGAAACTGGCGGGGGCGCCGTTCGGCCTGAAGGCGCCGACGCCCGGCGACAAGTGCGCCGCCGAGGTCGCGGGTTTGATCCAGCGCCATGGCCCTGCGCGAGATCGGCTGGTGGCTGGATCGTGGAGCGCCAGCCTAGAGGTCGATCCCATCGCCGCCGTCCTCGTGGCCTTCGACCTGTATCCGCAGGTGGAGGCTGTCGAAGCGCGGCTGAAATCGGCGATCAGGACCGGGCGCTTGTCTCGCGCGCCGCAGGATCTCACACGACTGGCGGACTGGGCGCGAGAGGCCGAGACGCAAGGCTTGATCGACGCCGACGAAAGCGTGCTGATCGCGCGCTATGCCGAGGTGGCGATCCAGGCGATCATGGTCGACGACTTTCCGCAGGACTTCGGCCTGGCGGAGGGGCTGGCCCGTCGTGAGGCGGCGTCGGATCGTCCCGGGACGACGGGCAAGGGGCGGCAGGCCGCCTGATGTCGGATCGTTATCTGGACTTCGCCAACAGCGGTATGGGCGGCTGGTTGACCGGTGCGCTGGGTTTGCCGCGCCCCTTGCCGCTGCGCCGCAGGGCGGAGGCCGGAGCGTCGCCTGTCGGCCCCCTGCTGCTGGGCGGCGGCGGGCGGTTGTCATCGCTTCTGCATCGACTGGCGGGCCAGTGGGGCGTCGATCTTCATACGACGCCTGACGAAGGCGCGCGCTATGGCGGGTTGATCTTCGACGCCTCCGACATCGACCGGGCGTCCGGCGCCGCGGACCTCTATCGCTTCTTTCATGAGACGGTGCGCCGCCTTGGACCTTGCGGTCGCATGGTGGTGATCGGCCGACCGCCCGAAAGCATGACGGACGCCGAGGGGGAGGCGGTTCAGCGGGGAGTGGAGGGCTTTGTCCGCTCCCTGGCCAAGGAGGCGCGCGAGGGCGGGACGGCGCAACTTCTGCGGATTGCGTCGGACGCGGAAGAGGCCGCGGCGTCCAGCTTGGGCTTTTTCCTGTCGCCGCGCTCGGCCTATGTTTCGGGCCAGGTGATTACGATCGGCGCGGCGGCGTCTACGTCGATTTCCGCTGACCGGAGGCGAGTCCTGATCACCGGCGCGTCGCGCGGGATCGGTGCGGCCATGGCGCGACTGTTCGCAGCCGAAGGCTGTGCAGTGACCGCGCTTGACGCGCCTGGCGCGCAAGCTGATTTGCGTGCTTTAGCTGCCCAGATCGGGGCCGAGGCGTTAAGCGACGACATTACTGCGGCCGATGCGGCGGAACGTCTGGTTGAGGCGGCGCGGGCGGCGGATGGCTATGATGCGGTGATCCACAACGCAGGGATTACGCGTGATCGCACGCTGGCCAGAATGTCGGCGACCGAGTGGGATAGCGTCATGGCCGTCAACCTGGGTGCGCCGCTAACCCTGACACGCGCCTTATTGGACGCCCGGCTGATTCGACCTAATGGGCGGATCTTAGCGGTGTCCTCGCTCAGCGGCATCGCGGGGAACAAGGGCCAGTCTAACTACGCCCTGTCCAAGGCGGCGTGGATCGGCGCGGTGCGGCGGCTGGCGGCCGAGGCGGGCGACGCGATCACCGTCAACGCCATTGCGCCAGGCTTCATCGAGACTCGCATGACCGCCGCCATCCCCTTCGCCATTCGTGAGGCGGGACGACGGATGAACAGCATGGGGCAGGGCGGTCAACCGATCGACGTGGCCGAGACCGCCTTGTGGCTGGCGGAGGCGGACAACGGCGGCGTGAACGGCGCAGTGGTGCGCGTCTGCGGTCAGAGCCTGCTTGGGGCCTGACGGATGCGGAGGGCGAAAAGATGAGGGGAGCAGAGGCGGCCGCCCCGGTCTCCATGCTGCAACTGGCGGGCGGCGCGATACGGGGCGTGTTGCGTGGTGAAACGGGGGGCTGCGACCTACCGAAGGCGGAACTAGCGGCGCAGCCGCTGCGTCTGGATGCCGATGCGATCGGAGCCTACGGACGGCTGTGCGGTTTCGTGACCGCTCAGGGCGTGCCCCTGACCTGGCCGCACATCCTGGCCTTTCCGATGCATTTGCGTCTGATGATGCGCTCGGACTTTCCGTTTCCCTTGGCGGGTTTGGTGCACCTGCATAACCGCATTCGCCAATATGCGAGGCTGAGGCCGGGCGAGGCGTTGAGTCCGCATGTCCGCTTCGGTCGCCTGATGTCGCATGAGCGCGGGCAGGCGTTCAGCATCCTGACCACGATGGGGCGGGACGGCGTGGTCGTCTGGGAGGCCGAGAGCCTTTATTTGAAGCGCGGCGGCGCTGGGTGCGGCGCTGCGGCGCCGGAGATGGAAGCGGCGGCCAAAATGACGCAGCATCAGTCTTGGTCGCTTCCTGGCGATCTGGGGCGTCGATATGCGCGGGTGTCCGGGGACGCCAACCCTATTCATACCTCTGCCCTTGGGGCGCGGCTGTTCGGCTTTCCGCGCGCCATCGCCCATGGCATGTGGACCCAGGCGCGGGCGCTGGCCGCCCTGACGCCGCCCGATGGGCTGGAGGCGGCCGAGATCGAGGTTTCCTTCCGCGCTCCGCTGTTGCTGCCCGGCGCGGCGGCGTTGTTCACGGCGCCGAACCATCGCGATTTCGAGGTGCGCGATCCGACTGGCGAGCGCCTTCATATGCGAGGACGCCTGAGCGCCCTGGCCCCATTGGAGATCATCGTCTGATGCTGACCCTGTCCTCGCCGCGCCGAGTCGCCATCATCGGCGCCAATCGTATTCCCTTCGCCCGGTCGAACACCGCCTACGCCGAGGCGTCGAACCAGGACATGTTGACAGCAGCCCTGCAGGGCCTGATCGACCGCTATGACCTTCATGGCCTGCGGCTGGGCGAGGTGGCGGCGGGCGCTGTGCTTAAGCTCTCGCGGGACATCGCTCTGACGCGCGAAAGCGTGCTGGGGACGACGCTGGGCCACGACACGCCCGCCTATGACGTGCAGCAGGCCTGCGGCACCGGCCTGGAGGCAGCCATACTGGTGGCCAACAAGATCGCCCTGGGCCAGATCGAGGTCGGGATCGCGGGCGGGGTGGACACCACTTCGGATGCGCCGATCGCTCTGAATGAAGGTTTCCGCCGCGCCTTGTTGGCCGCCAACCGTGAGAAAACGATATTGGGCCGGTTGAGGGCCTTGTCGCGAGCGGGATTAACCGCGCCCTTCCGGCCTGAGCCGCCGCGCAACGCCGAGCCGCGCACGGGCCTGTCGATGGGCGAGCATTGCGAGCTGATGGCCAAGCACTGGGCCATCCCGCGCGAGGAGCAGGACGCCCTGGCGATCCGCAGCCATCGCAATATGTCGGCGGCCTATGAGGCGGGGCTGTTCGACGAGATGGTCTCTCCCTTCAACGGGTTGAAGCGCGACAACAATCTGCGGCCTGATATTGACCCGGCCAAGGTCACGGCGATGAAGCCGGTCTTTGATCGTGAGAACGGCACGCTGACGGCCGCCAATTCCACCCCGCTGTCGGACGGCGCCTCGACAGTGCTGTTGGCCAGCGAGGAATGGGCGAAGGCGCGGGGACTGCCGATCCTGGCCTGGATGAGGGCAGGCGAGACGGCGGCCGTGGATTTCGTCAGCGGCGAGGAAGGCCTGCTGATGGCGCCTGCCTACGCCGTGCCGCGAATGCTGGCTAAGCTGGAACTGACGCTTCAGGATTTCGACTTCTATGAAATCCACGAGGCCTTCGCCGCCCAGGTGCTCTGCACCCTCAAGGCTTGGGAAAGCGACGACTATGCGCGCACCCGGCTGGGACTAGATCGGGCGCCGGGCCCCATCGACCGGGAGCGGTTGAACATCCACGGCTCGTCCCTGGCGGCGGGGCATCCGTTCGCGGCGACGGGCGGGCGTATCCTGGGCAATCTGGCGCACATGCTGAACCGGGCGGGCAAGGGGCGCGGCCTAATTTCAATCTGCGCAGCCGGGGGGCAGGGCGTCGTCGCCGTGATCGAGAAATGAGCGTGGCGCTGGATGTGACGCAGACCGACGCCGATCGCCTGTGGGCCGAGCGCTTCTGGACGCGCGCCTATCGTCCCGACGTGCCGGCGACGATCGACAACGAATTGGTGCAATGGGCTTCGGTCGGCGACCTGTTCGCGGCGGACGCTCGCAAATATGCGGAACGCGTCGGATTCGTCAGCATGGGCTCGGGCGTGACCTATGGCCGGGCGCTGTCGGAAGCGCGGGCGTTCGCCGCCTGGCTGCAGGCCCAGGGCGTGCGGCCCGGCGACCGGGTGGCGTTGATGATGCCGAATTGCCTGCAGTATCCGGTGGCGCTGTTCGGCGTGCTGTTCGCCGGGGCGGTGGTGGTCAACGTCAACCCGCTCTACACGCCGCGCGAGCTGCAGCATCAGCTCAAGGACAGCGGCGCGGTCGCCATCGTCGTGATGGAAATGTTCGCCGCCACTCTTGAACAGGCGATCGTGGGGACGGACATCCGCCATGTCGTCGTCACGGCCATGGGCGACATGATGGGGCCGGTGAAGGGGACGGCAATCACCGCCCTGCTGCGCCATGTCGAAAAGCTGGTGCCGAAGTGGCGCGTCCCGCAGGCTGAACGCTGGCCAACCGTGATGCGTCGGGCGCGGCGACTGTCGCTGAAGCCGGTCGAGACGAAGGCGGAAGACCTCGCCTTCCTGCAATATACGGGGGGTACGTCCGGCGTGGCCAAAGGAGCCATGCTGACCCATCGCAACGTCATCGCCAATGTGCTGCAGGGGCGCGCTTGGATCATGGCGCAGATCCCTGAGGATCAGGTGGTGGGCAACGTCACCATGCTGCCGCTCTATCATATCTTCTCCCTGACGGCGAACCTGCTGATGTTCGTGGGCGTGGGGGGGCGCAACATCCTGATCGCCAATCCGCGCGACGCGAAGCGGGTGGAGTGGGTGCTGAGAAAAGAGCGGTTCGCGGCCTTCACCGGGCTGAACACCCTGTTCGCAGGCCTGCTGAAGAATGAGGCTTTCCGTGATCGCGACTTTTCGGATCTGCGCCTGACCGTGGCCGGGGGCATGGCGACCCAGGCGTCGGTGGCCGAGGCCTGGCAGAGCGTGACCGGCGCGCCGCTGATCGAAGGCTATGGCCTGACCGAAACCTCGCCGGTGGTCTGCATCGGCTATGTGGATATCGAGCGGCCCGAGACGATGGGCTTCGACGGTACAGTTGGACTGCCGGTGCCCTCGACCGAGGTGCGGATGCGGCGCGATGACGGAAGCTGGTGCGGGCTCGACGAGCCGGGCGAACTGTGCGTGCGCGGCCCCCAGGTCATGCGCGGCTACTGGAACCGACCGGAGGAGACGGCCAAGGTTCTGACGCTTGATGGCTGGCTGGCGACAGGCGACGTGGGCGTGATGCAGGCGGACGGCCGGGTGCGGCTAGTCGACCGGATTAAGGACATGATCCTGGTGTCCGGCTTCAACGTCTATCCGAACGAGATCGAGGATGTCGTTGCGACCCATCCCCTGGTGGATGAGGTGGCGGCCGTTGGCGTCCCCGACCCGGTGCAGGGCGAGCGGATCAAGGTGATCATCGTGCCGCGCTCGTCCGAGCTGACAGAGGCGATGATCGTCGCCCACTGCCGTGAGCGGCTGACCGCCTACAAGGTGCCGCGCATCATAGTCTTCCGCGAAGAGCCCCTGCCCAAGACCAATGTGGGCAAGGTGCTGCGCCGCGACCTGCGTGACTAGGCCAAGCCCGGCTTTCTGCGCGTGATCAGGAAACCGAAGCCCGCCGCCAGCGGGAACATCAGCACGCCATAGACGGCGCCGGGCAGGGTCATCTCGGGGCTGTTCAACACCGACTGAGCGATGACGATGGCCAGGGTGGCGTTGTGCAGCCCAACCTCAAAGGCGCTGGCGACGGCCTGCGGGCGCTCGATCTTGAGCAGACGCGGCACGCCGTAGCCGACGCCCAGGCTGAGCAGGCAGAAGGCCACGGTCACGCCGGCAAGTCCGCCGATCTGGCTCATCAGAACGTGGAAGCTGGAGGCGGCGGCGCCGAGGATCACCAGCACGAGGATCAGAATGGAGGCGATGCGCACCGGCTTGTCCATGGCGGCCGCGAAGGCGGGCCGCCATCCGCGCACCAGCATCCCCAGCGCCACCGGAGCCAGCACGATCATGAAGACCTCGATCGTCTTCCTGAACTGCAGGCCGACATGCAGGTCGCCCGGCTGAAAGAAGGCGATCGCCAGATTGACCACGACCGGCAAGGTCACGACGGCGATGACCGAGTTGATGGCCGTCAGGCTGATGTTCAGCGCCACATCACCCCGGAACAAGTGGCTGTAGAGATTGGCAGTCGTCCCGCCGGGGGAGGCGGCCAGCAGCATCATGCCGACCGCCAGAACGGGCGGCAGGCGGAACAGCAGCACCAGCCCGAAGCAAATGGCCGGAAGCAACAGCAACTGGCAGGCCAGGGCCACGCCGGCCGCCTTGGGCCGCTGGGCCACGCGGGCGAAGTCTGCAGGCGTCAGTCCGAGGCCCAGGCCGAACATGATGATGCCCAGCGCGACGGGCAGGCCGATGGTGGCCATTGCGGAATCCATGCGTCGTTTCTCCCCGTGCGCCAGATGGCGGCGCGATTGCCCCTCTTAGGCCTGGCCCGCCAGCGCGCGCCCCGCCGCCCGTCCCGAGAAGATGCATCCGCCCAGGAAGGTGCCCTCCAGCGCATTGTAACCATGCAATCCGCCGCCGCCGAAGCCCGCAGCTTCGCCTGCGGCGTAGAGTCCTTCCAGCGGCGTTCCATCCGGCGTCAGCACGCGGCTGGACAGGTCGGTCTGCAGCCCGCCCAGCGACTTTCGCGTCAGGACGTGCAGCTTGACCCCGATCAGCGGCCCGGCCGCCGGGTCCAGCACTCTGTGCGGCGCAGACGTGCGGGCCCAACGATCGCCGCGATACCGCCGGCTGTTGTGAATGCCCTGGATCTGCACGTCCTTGGCGTAGGGATTGGCCATCTGGGCGTCGCGGTCCTCGACCTGGGCGCGGATCAGGGCGGCGTCCAGCAGCGGTCTGTCGGTCAGGCCGTTCATCCTGCCGACCAGGGTCTCTAGATCGTCGGCGACCACGAAATCGGCGCCCTGGTCGCGGAAGGCGGCGACTTCTCGAGGCGCGGCCTTGCCCAGGCGCGAACGCAAGACGCCCAGAAGGTTGCGGTTGGTGATGTCCTGGTTCTGCTCCGAGCCCGACAGGGCGAACTCCTTGGCCAGCATGGTCTCGGTGACGATGAACCAGGAGTGGTCGTGCTCGATCAGGTCGGGCGCCGTGCGCAGATGTTTCAGCGTGGCGATGGTGTCGTAGCCGGGCAGGGCCGGGAAGGGCAGGCGCCGCCCCAGGGCGTCGAACCACAGAGGCGACGGTCCCGGCAGGATGCGGATCGCATGGTCGGGCCAGATCGGCGCCCAGTTCCGCACGCCCTCCACATAGTGCCACATGCGGTCCCGGTTCACGAGTCGCGCGCCAGCCCTGGCCGCGATGTCCAGCATCCGCCCATCCACATGGACGGGCACGCCGGTGATCATGCGTGCCGGCGGCGCGCCCAGCCGCTCGGGCCAATAGCGCCGGACCATCTCATGGTTGCCGCCGATGCCGCCGGTCGCCAGGATCACGGCGTCGGCTTTCAGGGTGAAGTCGCCGATGACCTGACGATTGGAGGGGGCGCCTCGCGCCGCGTCGTCGGGCGCCAGCACGGCGCCTGTAACGCCGGTCACCCGCCCGCCTTCGACCAGAATCTGATCGACCCGGCGCCGGTGGTGAAAGGTCAGTCGCCCGGTTCTCGCTGCTTCTCTTGCTCGATGCGCAAACGGCTCCGACACGCCCGTTCCCGTGCCCCAGGCGACATGAAAGCGAGGAACCGAATTGCCGTGGCCGAACGCCTTCCCGGCGCCTCTCTCCGCCCAGCCCACCATGGGCGTCAGCTTGATGTCATGCTGACGCAGCCAGTCGCGTTTTTCACCGGCGGCGAACTCAACATAGGCGCGGCCCCAGCGCATCGCCCATTCGTCTTCGGCCAAGGGGCCGTCCAGCCGATCCCAGCCCGCGCTGCCCCGCCAGTCCCGCCAGGCAAGGTCGAAACTGTCGTGCACGCCGAGACGTCGTTGCTCGGGCGAGTTCACCAGGAACAGGCCCCCGAACGACCAGAACGCCTGGCCGCCCAGATTGCTCACGTTTTCCTGGTCCACCAGCAGAACGCGACGTCCTGCCCTTGTCAGTTCGTGCGCCGCAACCAAGCCTGCGAGCCCGCCTCCAACGACAATGACGTCCCCGTCCATCATGTCCTCCTAGAAAAGCGAATGCAGCATGATTTAACTAACAATTATGTAAATACAAGAGCGACATTCGCATTCGTCCAAACAAATCCGGGACATGGAGAAGACGTGGAGGGAGAGAAACAATGAGTGCGCTGCGGGAGAAGATAAAAAGCTTCCGTAAGGTCACAAGACATCCATGTAAGTAAGCTGTTGACATGCGTATGAATAGGTGGATCGATAGCATCAGCTTTCGGCGCATCCGCCTCGCCGTCAGCTCAACACAAAGGCGGGAGGAAGCATTCGGTCCAGCTGGGGAGCAGGGCCATGCAGGGGAGGGTTTTCATGGCTTCAGCGGCCTGTAATCGCGCGCGTCTGGCTGTCACCGCGTCGGCTTTCGCTCTAGTTGTCGCGGCTGGCCCTGTGCTGGCTCAGGATGCAGCGCCTTCCCAGGACGCAACGTCGGTCGGCGACATCATCGTTACGGCCCAGAAACGCGAGGAATCGATCCAGGACGTGCCGATCGCGGTGTCGGCCTTCTCGGCCGAGGCCCTCGACGCGATGAAGATCGAGGGCGGCTCCGAACTGCTGAGGGCGGTTCCCAATGTGAGCTTCGCCAAGAACAATTTCAGTATGTACAATTTCTCGATCCGCGGGATCGGCACAAAGGCGGTTTCGGCGTCCAGCGATCCGGCGGTCGCTGTCAGCTTCAACAACAGCCCCATGATCCGCAATCGACTGTTCGAGTCGGAATACATGGATGTGAACCGTGTGGAGGTTCTTCGCGGTCCCCAAGGCACGCTTTACGGACGTAACGCCACGGCTGGCGTCGTCAACATGATCCCGAACATGCCGGGGCCCGATTTCGAGGCCTTGCTCAAGGCTGAGGCGGGAAATTATGGTTCTGTCCGCGGCCAGATGATGGTCAACATCCCCCTCGCAGACACCTTCTGGGTGCGCGGCGCGGCGTCCATGACCAAACGCGACGGCTTTGACTACAACACCTTCACAGAATCCGATGTGAATGGCCGGGATCTTTATTCCACCCGTCTCTCTGCGACGTGGGTGCCGAATGACAGGTTCAACGCGACCCTGATCTGGGAGCATTTCGGCGAAGATGATAACCGGTCTCGGACGGGTAAGAATCTATGTACGCGGGATGAAGGGCCTGCCAGGGTCGGCAATGTGGATATCCCGACGCTGGCCGACCGGGGGCGGATGAGTCAGGGCTGTTTGCCGGGGTCGCTGTATGACGACGCGGCCTATGGCGTTCCCAACGGCCTGGGGCTTTCCCAGATGTTGATCCTCAGCGGCGTCGGGATCGGCTATCAGCATTCGGATCTTGGCGGCGCGCCGGTCTACGCATCGCCCGCAGGAATAGATCCCTATGACGGATTGGCCCAGTCCCGCAATCTGCGCGAAATATCCACCAGCTATAATCCCAAATTTGTCGCTGATAATGATATTTTCCAGCTGAATTTGCGCTTCGATTTAAGCGACAGGCTCACGCTTTATTCTCAAACGCTTTATACAGAAGATAGTTATTGGTCAACTCAGGATTATAATAGATATATTACAAATAATGTCTTCAATAGTACTGACAACCTTTACGGGATTTGGGGCGATGCTCTCCAGTCCGTGGCTCTTCCTGGCGGATTCTACAACGATCCGCAGTTGGGCTTGTCGTCCCGAATGGAATCTGCCGATCTGAGTCGATCGGAGAATAGTCAGTTCTACCAGGAGTTCAGGCTCCAATCTGTTGGTAATGAATTTTTTAATTATAGTCTTGGGGCGAATTACACAAAATTCAAAACGAAGGATGACTATTTCGTCTTTAATAATGTTTTCTCATTCCTTGCCGAATACTTTTACAATAGGGTTCCCAATTTCGAGAGCGAATCCCTTCTGACGCGTGGATGTCTTGACGGATCTAACGGGGAGTGCGTCGGGGTCGACTATTCAAGCCTGTCAAATCTGAATGGAGACGGGCATAACTATTTCCGCAGCAAGAATGAATCCGTAACGAAATCCATCGGGCTGTTCGGTGAAGGGTATTTCCAGCTGAGCCCCGTCCATAAATTGACGGTGGGCTTGCGTTATACAGACGATGAAAAGGTGTTCACGCCGTATCCGAGCCAGCTTCTTCTGGGCAGCGACGATAGCCTGGGTTATGGCAGCGTTACGGGCGGCAATGTCGTTTCCGGCTATCCGGCCATGCCGGATATCGTCCAGAACTGGCAGGCGGTGACCGGGCGCGTCGTTTTTGACTGGAAGCTCAGTGATAGCAGTCTATTCTACGCCTCCTACAGTCGAGGCTACAAGGGAGGGGGCGCAAATCCTCCCAGAGCGGATCTGAATGAATCGGTCGTGCAGTATCAGCCGCTCGGGGAAACTTTCGAACCCGAATACGTGGATGCCTTCGAGCTTGGGCTGAAGTACCAAAACTCAAACGGAAGTCTCAGGCTCAACACAACCGCTTTTTATTACGACTATTCCGATTATCAAATCTCCCAGATCGTCGACAGGATTTCCTTCAACGAGAATTTCGACGCGTCGGCTTATGGTGTCGAATTTGAGGCTGTCTGGCGTCCGATCGATCGATTGAGGGTTGATGCCAATGTGGGGCTCCTCAGAACGCGCATCGCGGACGGGGAAAGCTCCATTGACGTGATGAACCGGACCCAGGGCAACCCTGACTGGGTCGTCCTGCGTCCCTGGATTCAGGTTCCCTCGAACTGCATTGCGCCGAAAGCTCACGTCGAAACCATCTTCTCGTCTTTCCTGGGGGTGCTGTTCTCGCCTTATGCGCTTTCTGCACTCTGCGGAGGGAGCAGTCGAAACGGATCCTATGACCCGGACTTCCCTTCCACTTTCCCGTTCTGGCAGTATCTCGGGATCACCTATAATCCCTTTGAGGACGCGCCTAACGGTGGGCGCGGCTTTGCCGCCGATCTAAGTGGAAATGAATTTCCAAACGCGCCCCGTGTGACGGCCAACGTGGGGGTCCAGTACGAGTTTAATGTCGGGTCATGGGATGTCATCCCGAGAATTGATTACTATCGTCAATCTTCAAGCTATTTCAGAGTATATAATTCCGAGTACGATAGAATTCGCGCTTGGGATAATATGAACTTATCCCTGACGGTTGAGAACTTGGATAGAAACCTGGTTATTCAAGCTTATGTAAAAAATGTGTTTGATGACACGTCTATCGTTGATGCATTTACCAATAGCGATGACTCAATGTTAACTACGAACGTATTCACGACAGATCCGCGACTCATAGGGGTAAGTGTTTCTGCAAGATTCTAAATTATTTTATTGCATTTATGAGGTGCTTAAGTACAACTGAGAGGCGATCTGAATTGATCGTTTTTAAAAACATTAGGAGGGTAGGATGAAAAATCTAGTTTGCGCGCTTGGAGCGCTTGCTGCTTTTGCTGCTATGCCTGCTGTTGCTACGGCGCAGACTTTTACGCCTAATAACTTTACTAGTAATATTTCTGGTACTGCCGCTCTTTCTCACACCGTCTCGTTAAGCTGCTCTGTAGCTGCTGGAGACATCAAGGTTCAAACTAAATCTACTTCAAGCAATTCTTCCCAAAGCGTCACGGGCGTCACCCGTCCGTTTGCTCCTCTCATTCCGTGCGGCGCGGTAAGCGTCCCGTCGTATGCCCCGTGGAAGGTTGAGGTGCTGTCGGGTTCGGGCGGAACCTACTCTGCCCGCATCTTTGTCAGCGCCCTAACCATCTCCGGCTCTCTCTGCGAGGGTTGGGTCAACGGCACCTTCACCAACGGTTCGCCGTCCAAGTTTATCGGCAGCGGCACCATCCCGGTGGTCAGCGGACCCAGCAGCCCGCCGAACTGCACGGTTTCGGTTAACCTGAACGTCCCGGGCATTACGGCCACTCCGTAAGCTTCACCTGGAGAGATGTAGTCAGGAATGAACTGGCTACATCTCTTTTGACGTCCGCGCGTTGACGACCGGTGAGCCATTCCTGTTCGGCGGGTGGTTGTGTTTGCATCGTCATTGCCTTGCTTGAGCGGTTGCGCGCAGACTGACGCACGTCATGAGGTCGACGCCCAGACGGGAATAAGAGAGATATTCGGCCATGTGGCGGCATGCACTCCTGCTGTTCGCGCGGAGAAGTTCTGATCGTGCTTTCGGTCGAAAACGTGTGCAAATCATACGATTGTGGCGAGCAACCGGTGTTGGATCAAGCGTCGCTGGAGCTGAAAGCCGGCGTATTGGCTGCTCTGGTGGGGCCATCAGGTTCGGGTAAAAGTACGCTTCTCAATATCATGGGTCTCCTTGATAAGGCTGACAGCGGTCGAATACTGTTTGACGGTTGTCCGGTCTCGGCCCTGAACGCGACGGATGCAGCCCGTCTTCGCAATGAACTAATCGGATTTGTTTTCCAGTCCTTCCATCTGCTGTCGCGCCTGACGGCGTGGGAGAATGTGGCCTTGCCGTTGTTTCATCGTGGCGTGGGGCGCTTAGAGTGCAGGGCGCGCGCCATGACCATGCTGGAGCAGGTCGGACTGGCTGACCGTAGCCGTCATCGACCCGAACAGATGTCGGGCGGTCAGCGTCAGCGGGTGGCTATCGCACGCGCCCTCGTGGGGGAGCCGCGTCTGATCCTCGCGGACGAGCCTACCGGCAATCTGGACAGCGCGACAGGTTTGCAAGTCATGGGCCTGTTGCGTCAGCTGAACCGCGACCTCGGCGTCACCATACTGATGGTCACCCATGATCGTGACATGGCGAGGCTTTGTGATAGGGTGATTGAAATCCGCGATGGCCGGGTTCTACCGCAAGAGGAACAGCGGTGAGGAGGAGAGGCGTCGGTCTGGGAGAACTGGCGCTGGAAGCCTTGGCCAATCTGCGCGGCCAGGGGAGGCGTTCAGTCCTGGCGCTGCTGGGCGTGGTCATTGGCTCAGCCGCCATCGTCGCCCTGATGAACATCGCTCACATTGCTCAGTTGGAAGCCCTGAAGAGCTTTCGTCAGACAGGCGTGGATGTTCTATCTGTGCAAAGCGAAGGTCTTGGCGGCATGGATCCTGCCTTGATCGAGAGACTGGTGCGGCAAGACGCTTCTGCGGTCTTGGCCGCGCCTTTTGCTGCCACGAGTATTGATGTCGTCGCAGACCAGAAGTCTATCAATGTCACTGTGGCGGGGGTGACCTCTGCTATTGGCGTCATGGCCGGTTTGTCGATGACGAAAGGACGGATGCTGCGCCAGGTGGATGATTGCAGCTTCGTGGCGGTTGTGGGCCAAAAAGCGGCAGCAGATCTGTCGGCGCCGGGCGCTGAGGTTGGGCCGGGCAGCCTGCTCCGTATCGGCGGTTATGGGTTTACTGTCGTGGGGACTCTGGCGCCTGTGCCGCATCAGGCGATGAGCCCTGTTCAGTTCGACAATGCAATTCTGATCCCTCTGGCCTGCGCCCGCCGAGTCATGCCGGGGGACGGCGCGACGGGGGCGCTCATCCGGTTGCGTCCTGATGCGGACACGGCCGCCGCCGTGACGCGCTACACGGCCGCATTATCGACGCCTCAGACGCCTGTTCGGGTTCAGGACGCTCGATCGATGATCCAGGCGATGAAGAAACAAATGGCCATGCTGGGCGGCGTTCTGGTGGCGATCGGCTCCATTTCTCTGCTGGTCGGCGGAGTTGGGGTCATGAACGTCATGTTGATGACGGTGATGGAACGGCGACGCGAAATCGGCCTGCGGGCCGCCATCGGCGCGACGCCCGGCGACATTCGCATGATGTTCTTGATCGAGGCCGTCATTCTGGCTTTGGGAGGGGGCGTGCTGGGTGATGTGTTGGGCGTAGGTCTGACGTGGTTGGCGACGCTGTTTCTGCCTTTTGAATTTGCGGTGAATTGGGGCGTCATGATTCTGGGGGCGGGGGTCGCTGCGAGTGTGGGATTGGTGTTCGGACTTTATCCCGCCATCGCGGCGTCACGGATTTTGCCGATTGAGGCTCTGCGTGGGGACTAGAGTTTTCGTAAATCTGGGCGTGTCGAGCCTCTTGGCGATGATCGCGGCGGACGCGCGCGCCCAAGCGACGCCCGGTCCGATTTCACCCGTGGTCGTGCCGTCCGCCGCGCCTATTCCGGCGGGAGCGCCGCTGGAGTTGACGCTGGATGAAGCCGTCGCCCTGGTCCTGCGTTATAATCGCGGAATCCGCTCGGCCTATCTGCAGCGGGTGGTTCAGCGTTTCGACCTGCGCGTGGCCGAGCGCGCTTTCGTCCCTCAAGGCGGGATCGGCATCGAGGTCGTGCAGCGACGTCAGGATGGCGAGACCGACGGCGGCATCGTCATCAGCCCCTCAGCATCATGGCGTACTCCCTTGGGAGGGACGGTGAACTTCGTATGGGCTCGGGCAGACCCTTTGACCGGCGAGGGGGCTGAGTATGAAACAGCGGGGGTAAGTCTGAGTCAGCCCTTGCTGCGCGGGGCCGGGTTGGCGGTCAACATGGCCCCGGTCCGCATTGCTCGTCTCCAGGAGGAGATCAACCGGCTGCAACTGGAGGCGACGGTCGCCGGGACGGTCAGTACCGTCATCACATCCTATCGCGCCTTGATCCAGGCTCAGGAGCAGGTGCGCCTGGCTGAAGAAGCTCTGGCGCGGACCCGGATTCTGCTCGAAACGAACCAGGCTCTTATCGCGGGCGGGCGTATGGCGGCTTCCGACATCGTTCAGACGGAGTCCGGCGTAGCCAACCAGGAAGTGGCCGTTTTGCAGGCGCGCCAGCAGGTGGTTTCGGCCCAGCTGCGGCTTCTGCAGTTGCTGGCCCTGGCCTCCCGCACCAATGTCGTGGCGGTCGATCCCGTTGCGGCAGCCCGTGTTGAGGTGGATCTGGATAGCGCGATGGCGACGGCCTTTTCGTCGCGTATCGATCTTCTGGCCCAGCGCAAGTCTCTGGAACAGATGCGTCAGTCGCTCATCGTCGCGCGTAATCAGCGGCTTTGGGACGTGTCGCTGGTAGCCTCGGCTACGCGTAATGACGGCCCCAGGTTCCTTGATCGCTTTAATGAAACCGACACGACGGTCGAACTGCGGCTGAATATTCCGATCGGTGATCTGTCAAGGCGCCAAAGCTGGCTGGCGGCGGACACCAATATGCAGACCGCCGAACTGGCTTTCGAAGAGATGAAACAGTCTGTGGAAAGCCAGGTGCTTGACGCCGTTCAGTCGGTTGAGGCCAGTTGGCTTCAGGTGGAGGCGGCGCGGCGGGCTCGCGCCTTGTCGGAGCAGGCGCTTGAGATCGGACAGGAACGCCTGCGTTTCGGCAGGGCCTCGAACTTTGAGGTCCTGTCTCTGCAGGCCGACCTGCGCGCCGCCGATGCTCAGCAGTTGTCGGCCAACATCGCGTACCTCAATGCGCTGACGGCGCTGGATCAGCAAATCGGGAGCACGCTTGAGACATGGCGCATTTCCTTGAACGACTGAAATCTCGCAAAGTGCAGGGCGCCCTGGCTGTCGTGGCGGTTCTGACCGCTGGAGCCGCGTTCGGCTTGACGCGCGGCGGGGCGGACCAAGGCGCGATGGAGGAGCAGCGCGCCACGATGACACGCGCGCCTTTTGTTGTTTCTGTCAACTTTTCAGGCCGGGTGACGCCTGGCGAGCGTATTGATCTGAGCGCTCCGTTCGACGCCCGGGTGACCCGCGTCCTGTTTGAATACGGCGATCAGATCGATGCCGGGCAGCGCTTGCTGGAACTTGACTCCGCGGATGTCCTGCGGAGTCGGGCGGAAGCGGAATCCGCCTGGCTGAAGGCGGACGCCGAGGCTGACCGAATGGCCGGTTGGGAAGGGGGCGTAGAAGTGCGTCGCGCGACCCGGATGATCGCCGCAGCCGAGGCTGACCTGAGCGACCTTGAGACGAAAATCGCGGAAACCCAGGCCTTGCTCGAGCGAGGGCTTGTGCCCCGAAGCGAGCATGAGGGGCTTCTACAGCAACGGCGCCAGCGCGAAGCCGCGCTTGTTTCCGCGCGCGAAGATCTCGCTGAAACGCTCAGGCGGGCCGGCGCAGGAGAGAAGCGTCTTGCATCGCTGCAACGCGCTGTCGCTGCGGCGCAGTATGACGCGGTGCGAGACGGGGGCGACGGCGTCATCATCGCGCCCCAGGGCGGCGTGATCGTCCGGCCGGAGTCGCAAGGCGAAAGCGCCGACAAGGTCGTGCGGACCGGAGGACGTGTCGCCAAAGGGCAATCCTTAGCGGTGATCGCCAGCACAGCTGCGCTTGACGTGGTTTTCACGCTCGACGAGCTGGACCTCAACGCCGTTCAACCCGGACAGAAGGCCGTCGTGACCGGGCCTGGCTTCGGCGGACAGACCCTGACGGGAGTTGTCACAGGCGTCGCGGGCGAGGCCAGCACGGACGCTGGCGCGAACAAGGCCGTGTTTGAGGCGCGCGTGAGACTGGATCCTCTGTCGCCCGAAGCCGCGCGGGCTGTGCGGATCGGCATGACCGCCAACATCTCGATCGTGGCTTATGAGAACCCGAGCGCTATGATCGCTCCCCCCGAAGCGGTTCAGGGAGCGGCGCCGAACGCTTTCGTCATGGTCCGGGGGCGCGACGCTAAGCCCGTCCGACGTAATATTGTCGTGGGGCAGGTCGGTCCTATGGGCGTCGAGGTGTTGTCGGGGCTCAAGGCGGGCGACGTCGTCGTTTGGACATTGCCGCCACAGTCTTAGTGCGGAGGTTGGCCTGTGTGTAGGTGGGTGACGATGGCTTTGAACCAAGCTCGCGGCATTCCCCTCGCGATCAGATAGGACAAGCAGAAGAGGCATGCCGCCGCCGTAATCAGACTGATGGGCCTGGTCGTCGGGGGCAACCAGAACTTCAATCATATCAAGAAGATCAATAATGGCAGCTGGTCCGCCTTTTTGATCGGTCGCCTTTGGATATTGTCAGGTCTGGCGATCCTTGCCTTGACTTGGCAGATTTTCCTGATTTTCGACGTGGACGGGCGTTCGGTTCGGCAAGTTCCGCGCGGGTCGGTTCGTTAGCGGGCGACTTGGCCGCATCTTTGCCTGGGCGGTTGCTGTAGTGAGTAGGGTAAGGAAGAGGCGCGGCGCTTTAGGAAAACAGCGAATGTTTCCGAGCTCTTAAAACCCCCCGAGTGGCTCCGCTTCGCGGAAGCTTTTCGAACTATCTGCCTTCTGCCAAATCGAGAAGTAGGGGCTTTGTTTGAGATGGTACGATTCTTCTATGAGGAACGACGGGAGGCTCCTGATCTCTCATCAACTTGAATCGTGTTCCTCATGCGGGACCGTGTTTGCCGAGGAGGACGCACCGACATTTCTCGCCGGGCAGGATCATCGGCCAATACCAACAAGGACAGCGCCCTCCCGCACCCACAACCTCCCTGGTTATACCGATCTAGGCAACAAAAACCCTGCAAGAGCAGTGTCTTGCAGGGTTTTTGCGTTTCTGTGTCCGCGCAGTGTCTTTGGGCCATTTTCAATCGGTCAGGGGAGCAGCGGGGCGCCGTCCCGAAGGAAGGCGCGCCTTTGCCGGTCCAGTACGGCCACGCCGCGTCCGGAGGGATCATGTGGACGTCGTCCTTCATCCCTTGATGAAAGCCAGGATGTCCGCGTTCACCACGTCGGCGTTCACCGTCAGCATGCCGTGCGAGAAGCCGGGATGGATGATCAGCTTGCTGTTCTGCAGCAGTTTGTCCTGCATGAGGGCGCCGGTCTTGTAAGGGACGACCTGATCGTCGTCGCCCGCCAACACCAGCGTGGGTACGGTGATCGCCTTCAGGTCCTCGGTCTGGTCGGTTTCCGAGAAGGCCTTGATGCCTTCATAGTGCGCCTTGGCGCTGCCCATCATGCCCTGACGCCACCAGTTGTCGATCACGCCTTGCGAGATTTCGGCGCCGGGGCGGTTGTAGCCGTAGAAGGGGCCGGCGGGCACGTCGATGAAGAACTGCGCCCGGTTGGCGGCCAGAGCGGCGCGGAAGCTGTCGAAGACCTCGATCGGCGTGCCGTTGGGATTGTTTTCGGCCTTGACCATCAGCGGCGGCACCGCGCTGACCAGCACGGCCTTCGCGACGCGGCCCTGAGGCTGGCCGAACCGGGCGACGTAGCGCGCCACCTGTCCGCCGCCGGTCGAGTGACCGATGTGGATGGCGTTCTTGAGATCCAGATGCTCGGCGACCGCCGAGGCGTCCGCGGCGTAGTGATCCATGTCATGGCCGTCGCCGACCTGTTCCGAACGGCCATGCCCGCGCCGGTCATGCGCGACGACGCGATAGCCCTGCTGCAGGAAGAACAGCATCTGGTTGTCCCAGTCGTCCGCCGATAGGGGCCAGCCATGATGGAAGTGGATCGGCTGGGCGTCCTTGGGGCCCCAGTCCTTGTAGAAGATGTCGACGCCGTCGGAGGTGGTCACATAGGGCATGGTCTGTCTCCTTGTCGTTATCGGAACGAACCGGCGGCCGTGATCGGCGTCGGCATGTGGAGGACCAACTGGGCGTCCTTGACGACGTCCAACTGGACCAGGGTTGAAGCGCCCAGCCCGTCGAGCAGTTGCGTCAGCAGTCCCCCTTGTCGCTGCAGCGTGATCCCGGACGGCATGACCTTCTGAGCGAAGGACAGGGTGTTCGACTGCACCGAGATCTGACGCCACTGGCGGATGCTGCCGAACGACTTCCCACCCTGGCAAACAGTCTACTGGTGGTTCCGGCGGTTCGTACGTCGACTGCTGTTTCGCACGATCCACGATGTCGCGCTGATGCTTGACCGCGAGCGCGAGAACCGGGAGCAAAGTCCGACCGCAGCGGTCGTCGACAGCCAGTCAATCAAGGCGCCCGCGGCGGAAAAGCGCGGCTTCGATGCGGGCAAGAAAGTCGTTGGCCGCAAACGGCATATCGCAGTCGACACCGATGGCAGGCTGCTGATGGTGAATCTCACCACCGCAGACATCTCCGACAGCGCCGGTGCCCAGACTATCGTCGCAGCCATCCGAAAGCGTTGGCCCTGGCTCAAGCACCTTTTCGCCGACGGTGCCTATGACCGCACCCGCCTCATGGACGCCGCCGCCTATCGCGACTTCGTCCTAGAGATCGTGCGGCGCACCGATAAAGAGCCCCGCTTCAAGGTCCTCCCCCGGCGATGGGTCGTCGAGCGAACCTTCGGCTGGATGACCCGGTGGAAGCGCCTCGTCCGAGACTACGAACAGCGCCTCGACGTCTCCGAAGCCATGATCCACATCGCCCTCGGAAGCCTCATGCTGCGCAGGATCGTCCATCCTTGAGCATTCTCAAACGGACTCTGAGAATTCTTCTTCGTCGCTCAAGGTGTCGCGCAATGATGCCTTGCAAGTCTCACCGTGCATCTCGAACGTGTAGGATTCGCTCACCTCATCCCAATTCTTCACGGCTGTACGGATGAGCGTCCCACTGATCGTATCATGCTTCTTCTGCGATAACATATCCAGAGAGACTTCGAGAATTGGGCCGACATGCCGCTTTCGATTATGGTCAGCTCGATCTCTGGCCGAATGAGTGTGAAGGCATGGTTCGGGTCTGATGCACCGTTAATGCTCAAAACCGTGAAGTCGGGTTCTCGTCCTGTACCGAGCCGCCAAAACTTATGATTTCAAGCGTTGAAAGGTCTATGTTTGCTCAGGCTCTCGTTGTGATCCCGAAAGGATGTTTCCCAGTGTTTCACTTGTGATCCTGCACCTATCGAGGTCCGCGTCATCATAACGCTCGCCCTCGCCGATTTCGTAGATGTCGAACTCGACACCGGAATTTTGCAATAACGCGACGATGGCTCTCAAGCGCGAAATACCATCATCATAAAACGCGTTGCTGAATAGATCTTCCTGCACGACCGGACGACGACCTGTCACCGCAGCTTTGATGTCGGCAAGGCTATCTCCGGTGAGTTTGTATAGCGAAACCAACAGGGCCGTCGCGATCTCACTGGTGTTCAAGATGATCGCTATGTGAGGAAGGGTGGGGGGCATCCCCTTCCGAGGTCGCCCAGAGGTACCTGGAGAAATGTCGCGAATAGCATCACCGCCAGGGCTGGAGTGATGATAGATTCCCAACTCTCGGTTCCCGGGGCGGCCCAGCCGATCACGGCTGCGCACGCCACGGTCAGGAAATAGATGCCGACCTGCCCGGACTCGAGTCGATCACGAAGGGCTTGTAGCACCATACTTTAAATCCAGTGACAGAAGCGTCCGCCGCTTCTGGTTCCGGCGGCTTGGCTTTGTTGAGGGGAAGCCGCACGCTCTGAACTGGTGGGGGAGGCGGGGGCGGCATTTCAATTATTGGCGAATGATGGGGCGATGGTGGACGAAGATCAAGCGGTGAAGGCGCTTGCCGCCATCTCCAACAAAACGCGCCTGCGCATCGTGCGCTTGTTGATTGTTGCAGGCGCCGAGGGGCTGCGGGCTGGGCTCTATCGCTGACGCGCTCGAGGGCGCGCCTGTGTCGCGCCTGTCCTTTCACCTCGGGCAACTCGAGGCGGCTGGTCTGATCGAGAGCCGTCGGGCCGGGCGCTGGATTATTTACAGCGCGGCTTTCACGCGCTTGTCGGGTCTCTTGGCCTTCCTGATGCGGGATTGCTGTGCTGGCCATTGTGCGGTTTGCGATCGGGCGATTGCACTTTTCGCTCAATGCACTGGGCGCCCTACACGGGCGAGCGGCGGCTGACCGTCTTTACGATATCCGGCCATTTGTCGCGGATGCTCATAATGCTCGTGGGCGTGATACCGTCGAGCGGCCCTCAGATGTTCGGCGGTTTGACGTGGAGAAGGAGCTGCAGAGAAAGGACAAGCTGGGCGCGAAGCGCGTCCTGCCTTGCCGGCGACATATCGAAATCGCCGCCCAAGTCTCGCGCCAGCATGACTCCCCCGATCGTCGCCATGAGCAGCCGAGCGCGAATGTCGGCGTTTTCACCTCCGACCCAGGCTTCGAGCTCTGCGTAGGCGTCAGTCCCGAGTGTAGCGTCGATAATACGACGCGCACGCTCAGAGCCGCTTGAACGGAGCAGGATGTGCGCACCCAGAAGAAGCGGCGTGGCTCCGTCGCCGAAAAGCGCCTCGTCGACGAGTTTTTCGGCGAGGGCGACCCGTTCGCTCCAGCTGTCACGCCAACCGGAATGACAAGCCTTCACGACCTCCGAGAAAAGATCTTCCTTCCCTCCGAAGTAGCGGTTGATCAGGGAAGGATCCACATTCGCCCTGTGGCCTATGGCGCGCACGCGCACCTTGTCGAATCCGTGTTCGGCGAACAGTTCGGCCGCGGACCGAAGCAGCGCCTTTCTCGTGACGTCCGCATCCCTGCAGCGCCCCTCCGCGCGCCCGGGTTGAGAAGGGTTCCGCGCCTTTCTGATCATCGGAGGCGTCTCGCAAGGGCTTAGGGATCGAGTTTGGGGCAGGGCGTGATCATCTGGACAACGCGTTTAGCTTGACGGGCAATTCAAAGCCCCAGGCGAATGGATCTGAAGGTTCGCAGACAAACTCCGAGCGTCCGATGTAATGCGAGGTTCCCTCCACCCTGACCCGTGAGACGATCCCCCGCTCGTCCTCCGAGACTCGCGCCAGGGTCCCGGTGAAGCCCTGGCCGGAGACGCCGCGAATTTCGCAGGATTGGCCTGGCTGCATCTCGCCTCTCGCGGCGCACAGTGCGATGCGCGCCGTTACGCCGCTGCCGGTCGGAGAACGGTCGATTTGCCCCTCGGCGAAAACGCACAGATTGTAGCTCGGCAGCCCGCCGTGATCGCCCAGCGGCGTGTCGTCGGTGAGGATCGTCCCGTAGAGGAAGCCGAGATCGGGTTCTGAAGGATGTCGCACCGGCAGGGTTGCGCGCACTGCATCGGTGATTGCGACGGCTGCCGCCGCCAGTTCGGCCAAGGGCGTGTCCATGAGGGACAGGCCGAGCCTCGATGCGGGAAGCACGGCGTAGAACGCGCCCCCGAAGGCGATGTCGAGTTGAACGGATCCGAACCCGGGCACTTCGACCGCCTGATCCAACTCAGGGCAATAGGCCTCGACGCTTTCAAACGCCACCCGCACCTCTTCGGCGTCTTTCCAGACTTCCACGTCCACCACGCCGCAAGGCGCTTCCAGCTTGAACCTGGCGCGGTCATCCCCGATCCGGACCCGGCCGCTGTCGACCGCCCACCGGCCCAGGGCGAGCGTGGCATGACCGCACATGGTGCTGTAGCCTTCCTGGTGCGTGAACAGCGCGGCGAAATCGGCGTCCGGGTGACAGGCTGAGGTCGGGATGACGCCATACATGTCGGCATGGCCGCGCGGTTCGAGCATCAAGGCGCGCCGAAGGTGGTCATGATTCCGATGCGCGTCGCGTCGCTTTTCGAGAAGGGTCGCTCCGACCAACTCAGGATAGCCCGCTTCCACGATGCGGACAGGTTCTCCGGCCGTGTGCATGTCGAGCGTGCGGAGCGTGACGGCCTCGGTCGGCGCGTTCATATCAATCTTAATCCTTCCTTTACCCTGGTTAGATCGCGGCGGCTCCACGCCTTGATCGGGAGGGGCCGGCCAGATTGCGCCGTTTCAGCGTGCGCCGAAATGGAGCTTGTCGTCGATGAGGAGCAGAATGCGCACGGGCTCGCAACTTTTCTTCCACGATCTGAGAACGACCGAGAGTTGAATTACGATGCTCTCGTCGAGCGGTCCGCCGATTATCGTCAAAGTCGTTCGAATGCGCCTGAGCGCCTGCGCTGGCTGGATTCGTGAGGTGCCCCCGCTCGCCTTTTTGCCCCTTATCCGGGTGATGTCCGCGTTCGGTGCGGCGATCCGATAAGCTTATACCAAAAAAGCATTTGTCCTGATGCAACACGCGTGTTGGCCTTATAAAAGGTCGAGCGACCGGGCGGCGAGATCTCCGAAAGCTTCGATCCAACAAGTTCTATCCGCGTCTTAACAACGCGGTTGATCTGAGCGCGCGACAATAGCGCGCCGTGGGAGGATGACATGAAGCTGCGCCAGAATCTGCTGTCGTCGACAGCAGCCTTTGCAACCGTCTTTTTTGCGTCTCAAGTTTGTGGGCAGGAGGCGGCTTCCGACAGCACTCCGCCGGAGATCGCCGCGCCGGCTGACCAAGCCACCCAGCTCGGTGAAATCGTAGTGACCGGAAGCCGGATTTCGCGACGAGACTACCAGGCGGAGAGCCCTGTCGTCACAGTCGGCAAGGAATTCATCGAGGCGTCCGGAGGGGCGCCGGTCGAGGCCGCGCTGGCGCAGATGCCCCAGTTCACGCCAGGGAACACGTCGACCTCCGGTCAATTGCGCGGGAGCGCGCAGGGCACGGTGGATCTACGCGGCTTGGGCGCTTCGCGGACCCTGGTGCTGCTGGACGGCCGCCGTCTGCAACCCTCCTCGGGGAACAATGTCGTGGATATCACCACCATCCCTCGCGCGCTCATTTCGGGCGTCGAGGTGATCACGGGGGGCGCGTCTTCGACCTATGGATCCGACGCCGTGGCCGGGGTGGTGAACTTCAAGCTCAACCGTCGTTTCGAGGGCTTTCAGATCGACGCTCAATATGGCCTGTCTGGTCAGGGCGACGACGAAACCCTCCGTTTGGATGTCACCGCCGGCGGGGCCTTCGCCGACGGTCGCGGCCATGCGGTCCTGTCGGCGGGCTATGGCCGGCGCGAGACCATCCTGACGGTGGATCGTGACTTCTATCTGCGTCAGCAGACGGCTTCGGCGACCATCCCCCAGGGCCTGTTGCCGGCGTCGGCCAATCGACCGAGCCAGTCTGCCGTAGATATGGTGTTCGCCCAGTACGGAGTGGCGCCGGGAACCGTCCAAGCTACCAGCACCTTCGGCTTCAATGATGACGGCACCTTGTTCGCCACGGGGCGTTCCGTGGTCAACTATCGCGGCCCGGGCGCCGAGATGGGCTTCACCAACAATGGTTCTTCGGTCGGCTTCAATGGGGTCGACACCTACTTGCAGACGCCGCAGACGCGCGGATCGATCTTCGGCGCGGTCGACTACGACCTCACCGACACGGTCAAGGCTCAGCTGCAGTTCAACTATACCGTTTACGATTCAACGACCCAATTGGCGGCGGCGGTGGCGGATGCGACGACCGGTCTCACCGTGCCGGTGACGAACCCCTTCATTCCGGCGGACTTGCGCGCTCTTCTGGCTTCACGACCAGATCCCAACGCTGCGTTCTCGTTTGAAAAACGGACGCTATACGCGGGACCTCGGCGCACCGATCTCAGCTATGGCGTCGGCCAGGTGGTGTTGGGTCTCTCCGGGGCCCTGCCGTATCGCGACTGGTCCTGGCAGGGGCACGTCTCATATGGCCGGACGGACGAGACGCGTCAGTTGACGGGATGGACCTCGCTGTCGGGAACCCAGCAGCTGTTGAACGCCCCAGACGGCGGCGCGTCCTTGTGCGACGGAGGGTTCGATCCGTTTGGTATGACCGCGCTGTCTGCTTCCTGCCTGAACTTCCTGCGGCGTTCGCCCAAGGACACCAGCGAATACAGCCAGACGGACGCCGAACTGAACCTGCAAGGCGGTCTGCTCACCTTGCCGGCAGGCGAGGTGCGATTCGCGGCGGGCCTGTCCTTCCGGCGCAACACCTACGCCTTCAACCCGGATTCTCTGCATATCTCCGGCGACGTGATTTCGCCGAACCAGGCGATGCCGACGCAAGGACGGACTCAGGTGAAGGAAGTTTATGGGGAGGTGTTGATCCCCGTGCTGGCCAATCTGCCTCTGGTCCGGAGCCTGGAGCTTAACCTGGGCTATCGTGTGTCGGACTACGCCGACGTCGACACAGTCTCGACCTATAAGGCGACCGCCAACTGGCGGGTGAACGACCTGCTGGAATTCAGGGGCGGGGTCGCCCGGGCCATCCGCGCGCCGAGCGCCGGCGAACTGTTTGCGCCGTCAGTGAAGACGGCTTCAACCATCGGCTCCACCACCACGGGCGCAGGCGATCCCTGCGATATTCGATCGCGCTATCGTGCAAGCGAAAACGCGGCTTCGGTGCGAGAGCTGTGTCTGGCGCAGGGCGTCCCGGTCGGGCTGATCGACAGCTATGTCTACAACATCAACACGGTGACAGCGACAACCACCAGCGGCCTGAACCTGATCCCCGAAACGGCCGACACCTATGCGATCGGCCTGGTGTTCCGTTCGCCGTTCCAGACGCCCTGGCTGAGCAACATATCCGGTTCCATCGACTATTATGACATCAGCGTCGAAGATGCGATCGGACCGTTGACGATCGGCAGCAGCCTGTCGGAGTGTTTCGACAACAATCCGACTTTTGCGAACAGCAATATCTACTGTCAGCAGATCGCTCGCGACCCGGCGACGGGCGTTATCACTCAGGCGTCTCGCCAGCCCATGCTGAATCTGGCCGCCTTCCGCACCTCGGGCTTTGACATGCAGGCGGACTGGCGCGCGGACCTTGTCGATCTGGGCCTTCCGGATGCGGGCTCGCTCTCGCTCAATATGGTGGCGACCCGCCTGCAGAAGTACGAAACACAGAGTTTCACAGGCGACCCCTTCCGCGACTCCGCCGGCTTCCAAGGGCGGCCCGAGTGGAAGCTGGTCACGACGGCCCGGTATGACGTCGGTGATTTCCAGTTTATGGCGCGTCATCGCTTCATCGACGAGATGAAGGCGACGGCTCGGATCACCAATCCAGCCAATACGACTCCGTCTGCAAAGGCGGCCAGCTATGTCGATCTCGAGGCGCGCTGGTCGCTGAGCGAGGCGACCGATTTACGTTTCGGCGTGATAAACGCCTTCGACCCCGAGCCGGTCACCATCAACGGCACGCCGGGCAGCACCGACGCCACCCTGTACGACGTCATCGGCCGTCGATTCTACGTGGCCCTTCGCCAGACGTTTTGAGCCCAAGGGAAGCAAGCTGATGAAATGCGATACAGCCGCCGTCGCTTTTATGATGGTCGTCGGGTTGTGGACGACGGCCGCGCCGGCTCTGGCGGAACCCGCCTTCACCTTCCGAATTGATAGCCGAGAGACCTTGGCCGGCGAGGATGGAGCCGGCGCGTATCAGGTGTTGAAAGGGGCGGTGATCGGCGAGGTCGACCCGGCGGAAGGCCAAAACGCCATCATTCAGGACCTAAACCTCGCCCCACGCAACGCGCGCGGCTACGTCGAGTATTCTACCGACTTCATCCTCTATGTGCCGGCGGACGGATCGCGTGCGAACGGCGTCCTTCAGTACAACACGCCGAACCGGGGCAATCTGATCCACTATCCGCCCGATCCTCTTTTTCTTCGGCGAGGTGAGGTCATCCTCTACGCTGGTTGGCAGGGCGACGTGCCCAAGACCGGGCCGGAGCGGATGACGCTTACGGCGCCGGTGGCGCGCAATCCCGACGGCTCATCGATAACGGGTCCCTATCGCGCCGATCTGATCCCGACGACAGGCGCTACGGACCTACGACTGCCAGGCGGGCCGTTCAACGGCACGATGAAACCCTATGCCCCGGCCTCCATGGACAACAGCGGACCCGATTACCGCCTGTCGCGCCGGGTGAAATATTCAGACGCTCGTATTCCGATCGCCAACAGCGACTGGGCCTTTGCCGCCTGCGACGCCTCCCACCCTTTTCCGGGCAAGCCGGATCCGACCCGCATCTGCGTCAAGGGCGGCGTCGACCCGAATTCCTTCTACGAGATCATTTACACCGCCCGAGATCCCATCGTTATGGGACTGGGGTTGGCGGCGATCCGCGACCTGGTCTCGTTTCTGCGTTACGAGGATGCGGATCGCGAAGGTTTGGCCAATCCCGCACGCGGCCTGGTTCGTTACGCCATCGGCTCCGGCCGATCGCAGACCGGCAACTTCATGAAGACCTTCATCCATCTGGGTTTCAATGAGGACCTTGGGGGGCGCCGCGTGTTTGACGGCGTTTACTCCCTGGTGGGGGCGCGGCTCACCAATGTGAACGCCCGCTTCTCCATCCCGGGCGGCGGCGGGGGCGCGCGGACGGACTTTTCGGCGCCGGCCCAACTCGGGCCGCGAGGCTTTGCGCCGGATTATGTGGACAATGTCGCGGGCCGGACGGGAGGAATCTTCGCCCGCTGCAGCCTGTCCGACACCTGTCCCAAGGTGTTCATGAGCTGGAGCAGTTCAGAGCTCTGGGCGCTGCAGGGGTCCTCGGGGCTGACCGACGCCTATGGCCTCCGGGACCTGCAACAGCCCGACAATCTGCGCATCTATCTCCACTCCAGCACCCAGCACCGGGACGCCGCGCTGCCGCGCTTCAACCCGGATCGCGCCGCCTATCCGATCGGGCCGCTGGCGACATACATCGACTCTCACCAAAGGGCCCTGTTCCTGGCGCTGGAGGAATGGGTCGTCGACGGACGCGAGCCGCCGGCCAGCCGCATTCCCCGCATCGAGGACGGCACCTTGGTCAGGCCTGATCAACTGCGCTTTCCCGCCATGCGCGGTCTGGTCTGGGACGGGGAGGGCCATAAGGGATCCATCCCGGACTTCGAGTATAGAGGCCTCTATGTCCAGCGTCCGCTTCTGAATTTCGGCCCGCGTTATCGCGCCGAGGACGAGAGCGGGATCATGGATTATCAGCCGCCGCACAATCTCGGACGCGACTATGCGATCCTGGTGCCTCAGGTCGACGGCGACGGTCATGATATCGCAGGCGTTCGCGGAATCGCAATTGAAGCGCCCCTGGGCACCAATCTCGGCTTCAACTATGCCGCCAACCCGGATTTTGAGGATCTGGACAATCTGAACGGCGCCTTCATCCCGTTCCACAAGACGCGCGCCGCCCGGGTGTCTGCGGGCGACGAGCGGCCGTCGTTGGAGGAACGCTATGGCGATCAGGCGGGCTATGTCGCGGCGGTCGAGGCTTCCGCTCGCCGGCTGGTCCAGGCGCGTTTTATGCTTCAGGAGGACGCCGACCGCTACATTGAGAACGCGCGTCGTCATCCCGTCCTGCCTTGATCCTTGCAGGCCATCGGCGCCGAACTTCCGGCGACGCAGAAGCCCGGGCTCGCCTATGCGGGCTCGGGCTTTTCCGTATCCTATTGCGGAGCCTTAGGTCGGGGGGCGGCACTGGTGGCTGGATGCGAGGGCGGGGTCGCCTCGGCCGTCATAGACGGGGACCGCCGGATAAGGGCACAGCGGACGGGTCAGTTCCACCCCGCTGGCCGGCGTGCTGCCGCGATAGCGCGCCGCTACGATGCGCCGGGGAGCGACGCCCTCCTCGACCCATCGCTCCAAAGCGAGGCTCATGTCGTGATCGGCATCGGCGACCAGCGGCATAGAGTTGCGAGTCGAGGTCGAGAAGTTGGTGGCGCCGCCGCCCAGGGCGCAGTGGCCCATGCCGGGGACGAGATACAGTTGGGCGAAGTCGGAGACGTCGCCGCCGGCCGTATCGATCACCCGGTCGAAATAGTCGATCGTGTCATAGGCGGACACCACGGGGTCCTGCCAGCCGATGAACAGGATGAGCTTGCCGCCTCTCGCCCGGAAGGCCGACAGGTCTGGGTTCACCGCGTCCGTCAGCGGCGCCATGGCGGCGCGAATCCGATCCACCCCGGTCGACCAGTCGAAGCTCCACCAGTTCCATTCCGGGTCGTTCAGCGACCAACGGCGGAAATAGTCGATGCGCTGCGGCTCGTCCGGCTTGCGCGGGTTGGCCCAGTAGACGTCCCAGCCCTCGGCCAGACCCTGTCCCTCGACATATTCGCTGCCGACCGGCCAGGCGGGGTAGATGGTCTCGCCCGTGTCCGCGCGCCGGGCGCCTTGACGCATGCCGCTCAAGGCGCTGATCTTGCGATCCGTCAGGCAGGTCGCGGCTTCCTCGCCCGGTCGGCAACGCAGGTCCGCCAGATCGACGGTGCATCGGCGCGGGTCGACCACTATCCCGTCGGCGACGCCGTCCAGGCCGTCGCAGTCGCGAAGCGCCTTCCGGCTGACCAGTTGAAGGTCGGCACGGGTGAGGATCGGATTGAGGTTGTCTCCTGGCGCATGGTTCTGAAGAAATTGCCACAGGAAGCCGAAATTCAAGTTGGTGCGGTTAGCCCCTGGCGCGCCGGCGATGATGCCGTCGAAATCACCAGGATAGCGTTGGGCCGCCGTCAGCCCCTGATGGCCGCCTGTCGAGCAGCCGGAGAAATAGGACTGGCGCGGCGCGGCGCCGTAATAGGTCTGGGTCAGCGCCTTGCCTGCGCGGATGGATTCATGGACTGCGCGATGACCCCAGTCGGCGATGGCCTCGCGATTGTCGAAGCCGAATTCCAGATCGTCGCCCACATGGCCGGTGTCGGTCGCCACCGCGACGTCTCCCCGACGGACAAGATTGCCCATCAGGTTGTATCGGATCGAGGAACTGTAGCCGCCGTTGCCGACCATGTGGATGCGTCCGTTCCAGGCGGCGAGCGGCATCCAGACCTCAAAGCCGATCCGCGACCGATCCGTCGGCTCCGCCACACCCTGGATGCGACACAATGTTGGCAGGTCGCCCACGGCCGCCTGTCCGGGAACGGCCAACTCGCCAGCGGGGACCACGGTCGCCTCGATAACCCGGGCGCCGGGCAGGTGCTGTTCGGCCATGGCGCGGCACTGGGTAGCGCTGTCGGGTGCGGAAGCCTCGGCAGTTCCGACCAGAAAGGTAATGGCTGAGGCGCCCGCCAGCATCGGCCTGGTCCCAATGCGTCGGTGGAGTCGCGGGGCGGGGGAGGTGGCGTCATCGGGCATGGTGGGCTCCTTGTGGCTTAAGGTTTCACAGCGCGCCCGTCAGGGCGGCGACGGCGGTCATCACCAGGGTTGTTCCGAACGCCCAGAGGAACATGTGTTTCTGGTGATCGCGCAGGCTGACCTGGGACAGACCGATGAGGATGAAGGTCGAGGCGGTCAGCGGGCTCAGCGGGAAGCCGGTGGTCATCTGGCCCAGAATGGCCGCTCGGCCGATCGCAGCCGGGTCGTGGCCCACGGCAGCGGCCGTTTCCGCGAAAACGGGCAGGACGCCGAAATAATAGGCGTCGGGCGTGAAGACGAGGCTCATCGGCATGCCGGTGACGGCGACGATGCCGCTCAACCAGGGAACGGCGAAGGCCGGCATATTCGTCGCCGCGGCCTGGGCCATGGCGGTGATCAATCCGGCCCCGTTCATTATTCCGGCGAAGACGCCAGCGGCGCATATCATGGTAATCACCATCACCACATTCCCGGCGTGGGCGGCCAATTGTTCCTGCTGCGCCTTGGCCGTGCGGCGGTTGATAGGCAGGGCGATAACGAAGGCCGTCATGAACAAGAGCGGCGCCGGCATCTTGGGCAGGGGAACCCATTGGGCGTAGAGGTCCTGGAACAGCAGGACGACGAGCAGGACCGTCAGGCCGAGATTGATCCAGAACAGGGCGTTCATGCGTCCCGCCGGCGCGGAGCCGTCGATCTCAGACGCGCCGACTTCCGGCGGAGGGCGGTTGTTTCGAAGCCCCCCCGCCGGGGCCAGCCGCCTGCGTTCGCGCCAGCCGAGGAAGCCGGCTGCCAAAAGGACCCAGGCGATCCCGGCCAGCATGGCCGGGGCGACAGGCGTGAATATCTCGTCCACTCCGGCCTCGAGGGCGCTCATGGCCCGCGCGGTCGGTCCGCCCCAGGGTAGGAGATTCATCACGCCGGCAGACAGTCCGATGATGGTGGGCAGGACGAGCGGCTTGACGCCTAGGCGACGATGGACCGGCAGAAGGGCGGTCACCGAAATCAGAAAGGTCGTTGCTCCGTCGCCGTCCAGCGCCACCAGCATGGGGAGGATGGCGGTGACAACGCACAGCCTGACGGGATCGTCTTGGACCAGCCGCAACAGCCCTTTCACCAAGGGTTCAAACAGGCCGACATCGATCATCAGGCCGAAATACAGGATGGCGAACATCATCATGGCAGCCACGGGCGCCACGGTCTTCAGTCCGTCGACCGCCATGACGCCGACGTCCTCCGCCTGGCCGCCGATGAAGACGCTGATCAGGGGAACTAGGATCAGCGCCACCGTCACCGGCACGCGCGCAAAGAGGATCAGCCCCAGAAAGGCGCCGATCGTCAAAAAGCCCTGCAGCGCAAGGTCCATACCGCTCCTCCCTGTTCCTTACCGGCCGCCGACGCTTCCTCGCCGGCTGCTGAGCCGTCGGGGCGTCGTTATTCGCCGGGAGACGTCTAAGACTTCAATGTTATGCGCTCTTGTCGATCTCCATCGCGAGCACATAGGAACTCAGGCTTTTGCCGTGGGCGTCGAGCGCGAGGGACCGGGTCACCCCGCCGCCCAGGGCCTTGTGCAGAACGAAATTGAGAGCGCTCAGGCCGGGGATCTCGAAACGGTCGATTTCACCCTGCACCGTGCCTCCCAGGCACGCTCCGACGCGCTCGACGGTGACCTCCCGAACCAGCAGTTCATAATCGGCCGGATCATAGGCGATGACCGAGATATTGGAGATGTCGCCCTTGTCGCCGGTTCTCGAGTGAGCGATTTCGCGCAATCGCATCAGGTGGTCTCCCAGATGATATCCGGACGGACCAGGCTTCGATCCAGAAGGGTCGAGGTCATGGCGATCACCGGATAGGCGGTCTGGAAAACGCCGCCGCCGCCTGCCGGTCCGTTTGTGTAAAGGGCGTCTACCTCTCGGCCCACTTGGCGGGCGCCGGTAAGCGTTCGTGTGCGCGCCGCGATGCGGGCGCGAACTTCGCCGGCGTCGTCTCTGCGTGTCGAACCTGGCAGGAGCGAATCCACGCCGATCAGGTCAAACCGCGTCTCCAGGATTTCATCACCCATCATATCCAGACGTTCCCGCATGATGTCGAGCGCCAGCCGGCCGCGCATCTGCGCCCCCGGCCCGCCATATGAGATTTGCCCTTCGCCGACGAAGCCGTCCTGATAGCCTACCGAAACCTTGAGTTGATCAGGGCGCTTGCGGCCGCCGCCGCGCTCGACCGAAACACGGTCCGGTCCGGCTTGGTGCACGATCACGCTGGAGAAGTCGGCTGTCACGTCGGGACTCAGGTAATTGCCAGGATCGTGCAGTTCATACAGAAGCTGCTCCTTCACGCCGGCCACGGTCACGGCGCCGCCTGTACCTGGGACTTTGGTCACGATGAGGCTTCCATCGGGCGAAACCTCCGCGAGCGGGAAGCCGAGCCGGGCCAGGCCCTCCACGGTCTTGTAGCCGGGGTCCGCGAAATAGCCGCCGGTGACCTGTCCGGCGCATTCCAGAAGATGCCCCATGATGGCGCCTCGACCTAGCTTCTCCCAATCGTCGAAAGCCCAGCCAAACTCGAACGCTGCCGGAGCCAGGAACAGCGAGGAATCCGCTATCCGGCCCGTCAGAACAATGTCAGCGCCTGCGGCCAGGGCCTCCACTACAGGCTCAGCGCCCATGTAGGCGTTGGCGGAGATCGCCCGCTCCGCCAACCCGTCGAGAGCGCCATGTGTCGTGGCGATCTGCAGAACGTCGTCGCCGATCACGGCTGCGATCTTCAGGCCGCTCAAGCCTAGACCTCGCGCTGTTGCAGCCGTCGCGCGGGCCGCGCCCACGGGATTGGCCGCCCCCATATTGCTGATGATGCGCGTATTCTGGCGTGCGCAGGTGGGCAGGACAGCCGTCATGCGCTCAATCAGCAGAGGGTCGTACCCGCCATCGGGATCGGCCATGCGTGATCGGACGGCTCGTGCGATCGTGCGCTCGGCCAGGCATTCGAAGACCAGATAGTCCAGCCGGCCATATTCGGCCAGAACGACCGCCGGCTCGATCCGATCGCCGGAGAAGCCGGCTCCGGATCCGATTCTTACAGCTGATTTTTCGCGGATGTATGCATCGGACATGACGCTATGTTTCGCGTCGCTTATAGAATTACAATGACTATTGCCTGATCAACTTATTCATCGTTAGCATAGATCGAAGGGAGCGCGGACTATGTCGCATCAGATCGAACTGCGGGAGTTGCGGCTGTTCCGGGGCGTCGCAGAACACGGCAGTTTCAGCCTTTGCGCTGAACATTGTGGTATTTCCCAGCCGGCGCTTAGCCGCACGATCAAGCTGATGGAGGACCGGTTGGGAGTTCGATTGTTCGATCGGGACACGAGAACTGTTGCGTTGAGCAGCTATGGTCGTCACCTGCTGCCGATCGCCGAGCGGGTGCTGCGAGAGGTCGAGGCGGGGCTGGACTCTCTTGATCAGTTGGCTTCGGGCGCGCGTGGCCGTATCGTTGTGGCCAGTTTGCCGTCCCTTTCGGCGACTGTGCTGCCTCGCGCCATCTCGGCCTTTCGCGAGACTGCGCCGGATGTCGAGTTTGAACTGATCGACGCGCTGTCGGGTGACATCGCTGAGGCAGTCATTCAGGGGAGAGCGGATCTGGGTTTGGCATTGCGGCCGATCAAGGATGATCTCTTCAACTATGAGGAGATTGGCTTGGACCGTTTTGGCCTGGTCTGTCGTGAGGACGATCCCATGGCCGTGGGCCCGCGCGTTTCCTGGCGCGATTTCGAGATGCGCCCCTTCATTGCAATGGCGTCCAACAGCAGCGTGCGCTTGATGACGGACGCCGCTTTCGTCCAGGTGCGATCACCGGTCAAGCCGCTCTATGAGTGTTCACAGATGGCTACAGTCGGGGCCCTGGTGCTGAACGGCTTGGGCGTTTCGGCCCTGCCGCGCCTGGCCATGCCACTGACCGCCGCGTCCGGCCTGGTTTGGAGATCGTTGTCGCAACCTTCGCTGAAACGGTCGGTGGGGATCATTACGCGTCGTAACCAGGCAGTCAGTCCCACGCTCGCGTCGTTCATATCTACCGTCATCAGGCATTCCGATGCGGTTTTGGGGAGATGCAAAGCGCATTTGAGTCAAGCTGACGGTGCTGGGGACGCGGGCTGAGAACTTCAGCGGTTGGTGCTCCAAGGGGGAACCTCCAAGCCGGTCATCCGAACAAGCCTTATTTCTTATCGCTCGTCGCCGTCGGATCGACGTCGGCCTCCGCGCCAATGTGCGTCGTCTCGACCGCTGTCGTCGCAGAGGATGGCGACAGCGCGAGCGCTTCGACATACCGCAGCAGGGGCTCGCGCTGCGCTTGCGTCAATCTCTCCCAGGCCTGAAGCAGACGATGACGCTGTTCGTCTGACGCCGGGTGGTCCTCTTCCCCCAGCCCCAGGAGTCGCGGAACCGTTGTGGCCAGCGCCAGCGCCAGCTGGCCCAGGCGCACGGCTGCAAGGCCGTTCAGGCCCTTCTCATACTTCTGGATCTGTTGGAATGACAAGCCGACCTTGCTGCCGAGCGCGGCCTGGCTGAAGCCCAGCGCCTTTCGTCGGTCACGGATGCGTCGGCCGATGGCTCGATTGTAATCCAGCTTCGCCTGCAGCTCGGTCACGTCGGTCCTCCTGATCTTGAACGTCGATACGCTGGATCTCGCTAGGGGCTTCTCTGACGGTGACCGCTAATTGACGGACACCGGCCCGGAACGTCCGGGAGGTGCGACGCGTCGCTCGACGGGCTCGGCGGCCTGCTGCGCGGATGCAGCGGAGGAAGGGTGATTGTGAGGCGACCGGTTCATGTCGTGACGCGTCACGTAGAGAAACAGGGTTCCCGCGATCCAGAGCACCGCGAATGGCAAGCTCAGGATCAGCATCGTCCGGCCGCGGGGCGCCAGCAGCACGCAGGCGAGCGCGACCAGGGGGAGAGCTGCGCCGTAAGTGATGTAGAGCGGCAAGCCGGTCGCGTTGAACAGGACGATGCCGAGATAGAGCACCACCCCTGCTCCCACGAGGCCGTTGAAGCTCGCGTATACGCTGTCCATAACCGGCCGGGGTTTGGTGTTCCTGCGGATACGATATGACCGCAGCCGCTTGCCGTAGCGTCCAGGCCGCCAGGCGATAGTCTGACCTCGGATGGGAGACTTCCTGCGCCTCATCCCTCAGTTCCCGGGCCTGGCGCCCTCGAGCGTTTCCGCCCTTTGGCGCTGTGCCAGCCAGATGCGCATGCGGAGGATTTCAGCGTCCCGGCTGCGGATCACATCTTCGGCGAGCGCCTTGGCTTCAGGGTCGGATCCCTGTTCGAGCTCGATGCGGGCCATGGCGACGGCGCCTTCGCTGTGGGCGATCATGAGGCGTATGAAGTCCGCATCGGCCTTGTCGCTCCAGTTGATGTTCATGGCCTGATGCAGCCGCTCGTTCGCTTCCTTGAAGGAACGGGTCGCCGCGCTGTCTTGGGGCCTGTCGCCATGGCCGGCATGTTCGTCGATGGGGCGCGCGTCGACGGAGCCGGCTGTATCGATGGCGGTTGACCCCCGCTTTGTCACCACGCCCAAGAGGAAGGCTGAGAAAGCGAGGAAGACGACGATGATGGCGAGGCCGCTGATACGTTTCATGAGCGGGTCTCCGTCGACGCGCGCCGTGTGCCGCGTCGATCCTGATAGGCGAGCAGGCGCAGGGCGTTAAACACGACCAGCAGCGTGGAGCCTTCGTGGACCGCCACAGCGGGCCCGATGCCCAGCCCGAGGATGGTGGCCGGAACGAGAAAGGCCACGACGCCGAGGCTGACGACCAGGTTTTGCCGGATGACGCTCCGCGTTCGCCGGCTTAGGCCGACCGTGAAGGGCAGTTGGGCGAGGTCGTCGGACATCAGAGCGACGTCCGCGGTCTCCAGCGCGACATCCGAGCCGGCGGCGCCCATGGCGATCCCGACGGTGGCGGTCGCCATGGCGGGAGCGTCGTTGACCCCGTCGCCGACCATAGCGACCTTCGTCTCCTCTCGAAGCCGCTTGATGGCGTCCACCTTATCTTCGGGCATGAGATCGCCCCAAGCCTCAGTAAGCCCGACCTGTCCCGCGATGGCCTGGGCGGCCTTCTGATGATCGCCGGAGATCATGATCATGCGTTGCACGCCCAGATCGCGCAGCGCGGCCAAGGCCGCTCTGGCCGCCGGCCGGGGCGTGTCCAGAAGACCGATCACGCCGAGATCGCGCGCGCCGGCGCGGACGACCATCAGGGTGCGCCCTTCGAGCCGCAGCCGGGTGACCGCGAGCGTCGTCTCGTCGCTGAGCGGCGCGACGCCGTCCGCCCCGAACATTTCGGGCTTGCCGATCCAGATCGTCTCGCCCGCCCATCGGGCGGTGACGCCTTTCCCCGTCAGGCTTCTGAGGTCTGAGGCGGGAGACGGGGTGAACTGGCCGAGACGTTCTGCGCCATCGCGCGCGATGGCGGCGGCCAGGGGATGGTCGCTGAGGCGCTCGACGGCGACGGCCGCCGACAGAAGATCGGCTTCGCGGGTTCCTTGGACGGGAATGATGTCGGTGATGCGCGGACGGCCTTCCGTCAGGGTGCCGGTCTTGTCAAAGGCGATGGCGTTGAGTGAACCGAGGTTTTCCAAGGGGGCGCCGCCCTTGATCAGAACGCCCGCCCGAGCTGCGCGCGCCACCCCGGACAGAACGGCGCTAGGCGTGGCGATGGCCAGGGCGCAGGGGCTGGCGGCGACCAGCACCGCCATGGCGCGGTAGAAGCTGTCGCGGAAGGGCTCGTCGATCACGACCCAGGCGAACAGCAGGACGAAGGCGAGCCCGAGCACCACGGGCACGAAGATGCGTTCGAATTTGTCGGTAAACCTTTGAGTGGGCGACTTCTGAGTTTCGGCTTCGCTCACCATCCGCACCACCTTGGCAAGGGTGGTGTCGCTGGATTTGCGTGTGGTCTCGATCTCGATGGCGCCGGCGCCGTTGATGGTGCCGGCGAACACGGCCGAGGTATTGGCGATCGAGGACCGCCCCGATCGCGCCTCTGCGGGATCGGCGACCGGCTGCTTGTCCACCGGCATGCTTTCGCCTGTGACCGGAGCCTGGTTGATGCTGGTCGTGCCCAAGAGGACGAAGCCGTCAGCGGGCAGGCGTTCATTGGGTCGCACCACGATCACGTCACCGATCTCGAGCTGTTCCACCGGCGTCTCTATGAGGTCGTCTCCCCGCCGCACTCTCGCCGTGCGCGGGGCCAGTTCGGCCAGAGCCTCAATGGCCCGTTTGGCGCGGCCCATAGCGTAGTGTTCGAGCGCGTGGCCCAGGCTGAACAGAAAGAGGAGTAGAGCTCCTTCCGCCCATGCGCCTAGCGCCGCCGCGCCCGCCGCCGCCACCAACATCAGGGTGTCGATCTCGAAACGCCCGCGTTTCAGGTTCTCGATGGCTTCGCGGACCGTGAAGAAGCCTCCGAGCCCATAGGCGACGAGGAAGAGCGTCAGCGGCGCCCATCCGGAAAGTCCCGGAACCAGTTTCTCCAGGGCGAAACCGATGCCGAGCGCGCTGCCGGATCCCAGGGCGAAGACGAGCTCGGTGTTGGCGCCGAAAACCCCGCCATGGGCATGATCGTGATCGGCATGTTCGCCTGTTCCTTCGTGGTCGTGATCGCCTTTCTCGGGTTCAAATCGTTCGGGCGGGGGCGGGAAGGGAGAATGGGAAAATCTCAGCCTGTGGTCCGCGAGGCGTTGCTGAAGGGCGTCCCGGCTAGTCCGAGTGTGATCGAACTCCAGGCGCAAGGCGCCCGCCACGTCCAGAGCCGCTTCGAGAACACCGGGTTCTTCGGCCAGGGCGGCTTCGAGCCTGCGGGCATGGCGGGCGTGGCGTACGCCCTCCACCCAACCGATGAGATGGCCGAATCGCTGGCTGATCTCGGCGCCCGCCTGCAACGCCTTGCGCCTGACGTCCGCTGGAGAAAGCGCAGCGGGGTCGTAGTGGAGGCAGAGTTGAGATGCGCCGTTCGTTTCGGCGACATGGACTTGGAACAGGCCGGGTGCGCTGCTGAGCCGCTTGACGAGGCGTTCGACGCAGGCGTCGGACGCGTCGGGGGCTTCCGGCAGCAGGACGGGGATGTCCATTCTGACCGTGTTAGGCATGTCTGAACTCCGGAGGTGAGACGGGGGCGGGTGGAGGGCCGATCTGCGGCGCGGCGCGCTTCGCCTCGGCTTCAAGGGAAGCGGCCTGCACGGCGCCGCCGGCGAGAAAGGCGATTGCGGCTAGTATAGCCGTCAAGGATGTCACCAGGCGCGCGCGTTCCATGAGGTTTTGCTCAAGGCAATTGCAGGACGGCGCCGAACCAGCCGAACTGCTGCGCCGCTTCGAGCAATTCGAACAGCGGAACGGCGAGAAGGAAGAACAGTCCGTCCTGGATCGTGCGCACGAAGAAGGTCGGACGAATGCAAAGCTCGGCCTCATCACGCCAGAGCCTCGGGTTCGGCATGAAGCGCGGGGTGCGCCGCCGATAGGCGTCGTAGGTCTCCCCGAACGTCTCGCTCAGGTAGCGCTCCTCCCGGCCGACGACGGTGCGGAACACAATCCAGCAGGCAAGGACGAACACCAGCCCGACCGACAGGCTGCCGGACATCGCCCCGGCTCCGAAGGCGCCGATGAAGCTGAAAACGTAGAGGGGGTTGCGGCACAGGGAGTAGGGGCCGCTCGTCACGATCTCCTGTTTCTTGCGGCCACCGATATAGAGGGAGCACCAGGCGCGGCCGATGATGCAGAGCATGATGGCGATCAGACCGAGATGCTCGACCGCGTGTTCGAGCCGTGGCTCGGCCTTCACCATCAGCGTCCAGGCCAGAAGGGCGAAGAGGCCCACGAGAATGAAGAGTTTGCGCCACCGCTGAACCGAGCGGAGATCGATCGGAGCGGCCGAGCGGCGGCCCGGGGCGTTCATTGGGCTTGTCCCTTATTGGCGACGCCCCGGGCGTCCTTGAGAATGTCGAGACCGCCTTTGAGGGCGATGGCCGCCACGATCAGCCCGACCAGAAGGTCGGGCCATGCCTGGTTTAGCGCCATGACCAGGCCTCCGGCGACGAGGATGCCGCCGTTCGAGGCGAAGTCATTGAAGCTGAAGGTTTCGGCGGCGCGCATGTTGACGTCGTCGCTGTCCTGACGCCTGATCAGCATCAGGCAGATCAGGTTCACGACCGCCGCGACGACGGCCAGACCCATCATGGTCCAGCCGACGGGTTCGGTCCCGACGATCCAGCGCCGCGCCACGTCTGCAAGCACCCCGGCCGCGAAGATCAGCAGCATGATCCCCGACAACCGGGCGGCGCCGCGCTTCCACGCCATCGCCCGTCCGACCGCCAGGAAGCTGATCAGATAGACGATGGCGTCCGAGCCGTTGTCGGCGGCGTTGGCGAGAAGGGCGCTGGAGTCGGCGAGCAAGCCGCCGACTCCGAGGCCCACGAAGAGAGCGGCGTTGAGGACCAACACCACCAGCAGGGTGCGGCGCTGGACCGCCTCCGCTCCGAGGCCGCCGCTCATCAGTCTTCGATCCCTTCCGCCTTGCGATGCCTGACCGCCTTGGCCGCGAAGGTCGGCAGAACCAGCAGCGTCAGGGCGGTGGCGGTCAGGAGACCGCCGATGACCACGGTGGCCAAGGGCTTTTGCACCTCGGCGCCGGCGCCCGAGGCGATGGCCATGGGGATGAAGCCGACGATGGCGACCATGGCCGTGGTCAGCACCGCGCGCAGACGGCTGAAGGCGCCGAGCAGGGCCGCGTCACGCGGAATCTGGCCTGCCTGCAGCCGCTCGCGGATGGCCTGCATCAACACCAGGCCGTTCAGGGTCGCGACGCCGGACACGGCGATGAAGCCGACCGCCGCCGAGACGGAGAAGGGCATCCCCCTCAGCAGCAGGGCCAGCGCCCCGCCGACGAGGGCCAGCGGCACGCAGGCGAACACCAGCCCGGCCTCCGCGAACGATCCCAACGCCATGAACAGCAGGATGCCGATCAGGACGAAGACCACGGGGATGACCAGGCCCAAGCGCTGCTCGGCCCGCTTCAGGTTCTCGAACTGGCCGCCCCAGGTCAGGGAATAGCCGGCCGGCATTTGAACCTGTTGCTGAACTCTCGCCTGGGCGTCGCCGACGAAGCCGCCCAGATCGCGGCCGCGCACATTGGCCTGAACCACCATGCGGCGGCTGCCGTTGTTGCGGCTGATCTGGTTCTGACCTTCCGCCACTTGGATGCGGGCGACCGAGGACAGGGGCACCGTCACCCCGGTCGCGGTTGTGACCGGCAGGGCAGCCAGGGCGGCGGGGTCGTTCCTTTGGGCGTCGTCGAGACGGACCACGACGTCGAAGCGGCGGTCGCCCTCGAAGATTTGCCCAGACTCGGCGCCGCCGATGGCCGCCGAGACGGCTTCGGACACGTCGGCCGCCGACAGGCCGTAGTTGGCGGCGGCGAAGCGGTCGACGCTGACCGTCAGGGTCGGCAGGCCCGACGCCTGCTCCACCCGCACGTCGGCCGAGCCGGGCGTGTCGCGCAGGGCGTTGGCGACCTGATCCGCCGTGGCCTGAAGCTGGGTGAAGTCGTCTCCATAGACCATGACCGCCAGATCGGTGCGGACCCCGGAGATCAGCTCGTTGAAGCGCAGTTCGATCGGCTGGCTGAACTCGAAGCTGTTGCCCAACTGGGCGGCGGAGGCCTTTTCGATGCGGGCGATCAACTCCTCCTTCGGCAGCTTCGGATCGGGCCATTCCTTGCGCTTCTTCAGCACGATGACGGCGTCCGAGATGTTCGGCGGCATGGGGTCCACCGCCGCCTCGGCCGTGCCGGTGCGCGAGAACATGGTCTTCACCTCGGGCTGGGCCTTGATGGCCCGCTCCAGCGCCATCTGCATGGCGAGGGACTGCTCCAGCGAGGCCGAGGGCACGCGCAGGGCCTGCATGGCGATATCGCCCTCGTCCAGCGTCGGGATGAACTCTCGGCCCAGGGTGGTGAAGGCGAACCCGCCGACGACGAGGGCGCCGAGCGCCGCCGCCAGCACCGTCTTGGGGTGCGACACGGCGGAACGGATGGCCGGTTCGATCCAGCGGCGCGCGTGGCGCAGCAGGAAGGTCTCATGCTCTTCCGCCTCGCCGTTCTCGTCGACGTGGACGGTCTTGGGATCTCGCACCAGCAGGGCCGTCATGGCTGGGACGAAGGTGAAGGAGAAGATGAAGGCGCCGACCAGGGCCAGCATGACCGTGGCGCCCATGGGGATGAAGGTCTTGCCCTCGACTCCTTCCAGCATCAGCAGGGGGGTGAAGACCAGCAGGATGATCAGCTGGCCGAAGGCGGCGGGCTTGACCATCTGCCGCGCGGCGCCGGCGGCGACGTCCAGGCGTTCGTGTCGGGTGAGGGCCCGACCCAGATCCGCCCGGCGCTGGCTGAGCATCAGCAGGGTGTTCTCGACCACCACCACGGCGCCGTCGACCAGCAGGCCGAAGTCCAGCGCCCCTAGGCTCATCAGGTTTCCGCTGATGCCGAAGCGGTTCATGCCGATGACCGCGAACAGGAAGCTGATCGGGATCATCAGGGCCGTGATCGTCGCCGCGCGGATGTTCCCCAGCAGCAGGAACAGCACGACGATGACCAGCAGGGCGCCTTCGGTCAGGTTCTTGGCCACCGTCTTGATGGTCGAGTTGACCAGGGCGCTGCGGTTCAGCACCGGCTCGGCCACGATGTCGGGCGGCAGGCTGGCGCCGATCTCTTCCAGCCGTTCGGCGGCGGCCTGGGCCACGGTGCGGCTGTTCTCGCCGGCCAGCATCAGGGCGGTGCCGATGACCGCTTCATGGCCGTCGCGGCTGGCCCCGCCCAGGCGCGGCGCCTGGCCCATTTCCACGGTCGCCACATCGGCGACGCGCACGACCAGGCCGTTGCGGTTAGCCACGGGCGCCTGAGCCAGATCCTCGACGGTTTGGGCCAAGGCGTCGGTGCGGACGGTCAGGGCTTCGCCCGCGCGCTGCACGTATCCGGCCCCCGCCTGGGTGTTGGCGCGCTCCAGCGCCTGCATCAGGTCGCCCAGGCCCAGACCGTAGCCCGCCAGGCGAGCCGGGTCGGGTCGGACGGCGTATTCCTTCACATAGCCGCCGTTCACGTCGACGCCCGCCAGACCGCGCGCGGTCCGCATCCGGGGCGCGATGATCCAGTCCTGCACAGTGCGCAGATAGGTCGCCTGCGCCTGGGGAGACGCCAGCCGATCGCCTTCGGGCGTCAGATAGGCGCCATCGGGCTGCCAGCCAGGCTTTCCAGCTCGCGCCGCCTTGGCGTCGAAGGGCTTGAAGTCGACGGTCCACATCAGGACTTCGCCCAGGCCCGTGGTGATCGGAGCCAGGCCGGGCTCGACGCCTTCGGGCAGGTTTTCGCGCGCCTGGGCCATCCGCTCGGCCACCTGCTGGCGGGCGAAGTAGATGTCGGTGGCGTCGGTGAAGATGACCGTCACCTGGCTGAAACCGTTGCGGCTGAGGGAGCGGGTGCTCTGAAGGCCTGGAATCCCGGCCATGGCCGTTTCCAGCGGGTAGGTGACCTGGCGCTCCATCTGTTCGGGGGCCAGGGCGGGGGCCACGGTGTTGATCTGCACCTGGCGGTTAGTGATGTCGGGCACGGCGTCGATCGGCAGCTTCGTCAACTGGAACAGGCCCCAGGCGGCGACCAGCGTCGTGGCCAGGACGATGAACCAGCGGAAGCGGACGGACGCCTCGATGATGGCTTTGAACATGATCCCCTCCCTTAGTGGCCGTGCTCGGCTTCGCCCTTGGCCAGTTCGGCCTTGAGGAGGAAGGCGTTGGTAGAGGCGACGCGCTCGGTCCCGGTCAGGCCGCGCAGGATCTCCGTGGAGCCGCCGGCTCGACGTCCGGCCAGCACAGGCTGGGCGCGGAATCCGTGATCGGTCTTGATGAAGACCACCGTGGCGCCGTCGACCGTCTGCACCGCCTCGGACGGCACGGTCAGGGCGCCGCCGGACTGGCCTTCCGTGACCACGGCGCCGGTGACGGGCGAGCCAGCGGGCGGCAGGCGGCCGCTTTCGACCCGGGCGCGGATCACGGTCGCGCCGCTGTCCTGCAACCCGGCGTCGGCGGCGACGCCCGTGACCAGGGCGTCGAACTCGCCCTGCGGTCCGGTAACGCGCACGTGTGAGCCGGGGCGCACCTGGGCGGCCAGTTGCGGCGGCGCGTTGAAGACGAGTTCGACCCGCGCCGGATTGGTCACTTCGGCCACGACGCCGCCCTGGGCGACGAAGCCGCCGGGACCGACCTGAACATTGGTGACGACGCCGGAGATGGGGCTGACCACGCTCATCCGGCCGGACGCATTGGGCGAGCCGGCCGCCGTCGCCCGGGCCCGCGCGGCGCGGGCCGCCGCCTCGGCGCTCAGTTCCTGGGCCTGGGAGGTTTCGACCTCCTGGCGGGCGACGACGCCCTGATCGGCCAGGTTCTGGTTGCGTTGATGCGCTTGGCGCGCGACGGCTGCGGCCGCGGAGGCCGCATCAATCTCGGCCCTGAGCGCGGCGCCTTCGCCGCTGACCAGGCTGACGAGAGCCTGGCCCGCGCGGACCGTCTGGCCCGGAGCGACCAGCACCCGCTCGACCGTGCCGCCGACCACGGCGCCGACAGCGGCGCGCGCGTCCACCATGGCTTCGACCCGGCCGGACAGGCGCGTTTCTCCACCCCCGCCGCGTGCGACGGAGACGACCGCGATGCCGGCGGCCTGTTGTTGTTCGACGGTCAGTTCGACCTCGCCCTCGGCGGCCTGGCCGTCTTCGGCATGACCGGCCTCTCCCTCGGCGGGCGCGGCTTCACCCGCCGGTGCAGCCTTTTCGGGGGCAGCGGGAGGGGCTGCTTCGGGGCGCTGCAGGGCCATGTAGAGGCCCCCGCCGCCCAGCAGGACGAGTGCGGCGACGCCGCCGATGAGGAGGGTTTTGTTGGAAGTGCTTTTGCGCATCAGGGATTTCCTTGGAAGGGGGCGCGGCCGTCGAGGCGCGCCAGATCGATCTCGGCGCGGACGCGGGCCAAGCGGGCGTCGACCGCGGCGGCGCGGGCGTTGATGAGGCCTGTGCGGGTCACGCGCAGCTCAAGCTGGGAGATGCGCCCGGCCTCGGCGCCGATGCGCGACAGGCGATAGGCCTCATCGGCTGAAGCGACGCCAGCGTCGGCGGCGGAGACGCGGCTGGCCGAAGCCGTCAGGCGAGCGACGGCGGCGGCCCGGTCGGCTCCGGCGTCCTGACGCGCCTGCATCACCCGCGCCTCGGCGGCCCGAAATTCGGCGCGTGCGGCGTCGATGTTCCCGCGGTTGCGGTCGAACAGGGGCAATGGCAGGCTGAGACCGACGGTGAGGGCGGTCTCCTCCTCGAGCCCGAACCGTGTCACGCCGACGCTGGCGGTCACGTCAGGGCGACCATTGATGCGTTCAACAGTGATGCGGCGTTCGGCGGCGGTGCGCTCGGCCTCGGCGACGCGCACGGTCGGAGCGTCGTCGATCTCCGGGGCGGAAAGCGTTGCGGAGGCGTCCAGCAGGCTGGCGCTGACCGAGGTGGCGGGCGTCGGCAGCATGGCGACGGCGCTGAGGCGCGCGAAGGCGGCGTTCTGCTCGGCCCTGGCTTCGTCCAAGCTGGCGCGGGCGGCGGCGGCCTCGCTCTCGGCCTGGATGCCGCGCAGCAGGGGCTCGCGCCCTTCCTCGACCATGGCCAGGGCCGCGCGGGCGTCGGCCAAGGCCAGGGACAGGGCTTCTTCAGCCAAGGTCGCGCGCCGCTGCGCGGCTTCGGCTTCGGCGTAGGTGAGGGCCAGCCGCCCGGCCGTGTCGATCATGGCCAGGTCGCGGCGCAGGGCGGCGGTTCCCGCCTCGGCGCGGGCGACATTCACACGCGCCGGTCGCCGGCCCCATAACTCAAGGGCCTGGCTGAACGACAGGCTGAGGTCGGCCGCGTCGACGCCGGAGTAGGGGCCTGAGCCGCCGAGATTTTCTCCGGTCAGCGACAGGGTGGGGTTGGGCCGCACGCGGGCCTGGCGCACGCGCGCCTCGGCCGCATCGACCAGGGCGCCGGATTCGGCGGCGGCGGGCGTCTGGTCCAGGCGGGCTAGGAGGTCCGTGTACGAGGGAGCGGGATCGGCGAAGGCCGGCCCTGCCAGCGCACAGGCCAAGACGGCGAGCGCGCAGCCGACCGCAAGGCGCGGCCGACGACGAGGTGTCGAAGACATGTAGGTATTTCCAGAAGTGAAACGGAAAAGGGCGCGCGGAAGCGCTGGCCTTTGCTCAGCCTCGAGGCGGCCGCTTCAGTCCGTTATTCGGGAAAGAGGCCGCGCCATCATTGAGGGGCGCGGCGTGTGTCGTATGACCGGACAGCTCAGCGCTGTCGATTTCGTCTGTCACGTGTCGCTCGCTGGCGGTGTGGTGACAATGACCATGGGAGCAAAGACCCATGTCGCCGCCGCTCCCATTGTGGTCGCCGGCCGAAGGATCGTGATCCAGGCTCTGATGAGCGGCCAGCGGCTCGGGCGCGCAGGCGGCGGCGTCGGTGACGGGAGCGACGAGAAAGGCGGCGATGACCAAGGTCAGCACCGCCGAAATCCTCGCCAAAGTCGCCATCGACCAGACCATAGTTCGGCTAGCTAACGGCCTGAGATCGGGATGGCAATCTGTTATAAAGTCCGCGAAAAACGAGCGTTACGGGCTATTTCGATGGCGACGGAACAATTGTGGGGGGCCTGAGGCGAGCTCCGACCTCTCCGAGGCGCCCAGAAGTCGTTGTCTAACCGGATGTTGCGAACGGATGGATGCGCCCTCACGCGGCGAGCGTCGCCCGTCATCATCGCTTGCCTTGCGGCGGCGATCTCAGGCCCGGATCATGCAAAATGAGGCGCCGAGACGCGAAGACTTGAAGCATAGCGCGACGGTAGCCGGCGAGATCATGTCGCGCCATGCTGTCGCAGACGCCTTGCAGCGACAGTATTCTGTGGCTTTTTGTCGTGTGCGGGTGAAGATGGCTTCCTTGGCGGGCTTGCGTCCCGGTTGACCGATAGAGATTTCGCCTTGTCGCACGGCCCGAAACGCAGGAATCGCCATTCGCCCGAGGC
>Ga0209941_1000499_pt1 | contig 46451 bp, 38 predicted proteins | sample ThiBiot_300_plan_FD_183945 | JGI IMG/M metagenome (GOLD analysis project Ga0209941, IMG submission 183945) | Wastewater bioreactor microbial communities from Cape Town, South Africa - Thiocy_solids_1 (SPAdes) | ecosystem: Engineered > Bioremediation > Thiocyanate > Unclassified | place: South...
CCGGCATGGGCGTACGCGATCCTGCGCGCCGAGAGCGCGTGGATGAGCGACGCGCGTTCCGGCGCCGACGCCCGCGGCCTGATGCAGCTGCTGCCGGCCACGGGCGCGCTGGTGGCGCGTGCCGCCGGCCTGCCGTGGAACGGCGCGGCCAGCCTGTACGATCCGGTGGTGAACATCGCACTGGGCACGCGCTACCTGGCGCAGATGGCGCAGCGTTTCGACGGCTCGACCTGGCTGGCCAGTGCGGCCTACAACGCCGGCCCGAACCGCGTCGACGTGTGGCTGGGCGAACGCGGCACGCTGGCGCCGGACCTGTTCGTCGCCACCATCCCGTACAAGGAGACCCGCGAATACGTGGCCCGCGTGATGGCCTTCAGCGTGATCTACGACTGGCGCCTCAACCAGGCGGTGGTGCCGCTGGCGCAGCGCATGGGCGCGATCGGCCAGCCGCACGCGACACCGGGCCCGGGCACGCCGCGTCGCGCGGTGCAGTGCGCGGCCCAGGCGCCGGCCGCGAGTGCCTCGTCGCCGGCGCCGGCATCGAGCGCACGCTGACCGCGCTCCGCGCCCGTCACGCGTCGGTGGCGCGCATCCCCAGCAACGCGCGCAACCGCTTCAGCTCCGCGCCGTAGGCGGCACAGCGTTCGCTGTCCCGGCGCATCAGCGCGTCGACGCTGCCGGTGTGGCGCTCGCCGCCGCCATGCACGTCCACACAGGCCGGCGCGAACGGCAACGCGCAGAACGCCAGCAGGCGGCGTACCTGCAACGCCGGCTCGGCGCGCCACGCCTCGTAGTGGTGTTCGAGGAAGCGACCGGGGAACCGCTGCCGCCAGTGCCGGCACAGCACGTCGTAATCGCTCCAGTAGGCGGCGATGTGGTCGAGGTCGTAGCTGAACTCGTGGCGGTCGAGGAACAACTGCCGGTAGCAGGCGAAGCAGGTTTCCAGCGCGTGGCGGCGGCTGTCCACCACGCGCGCGCCCGGCAGCATCGCCAGGATCGCCCCGACCAGCCGCCAGTTGTCCGGCGTGCGGTCGACCAGGCAGGCCTTGCCGCCTCGCCACGCCTCGGTGCGGGCGAGGTAGTCCTGCCCCAGCCGCTGCCAGTCCACCGCCGTCGCCTCGACCATCCATTGCGAACGCGGCCGTTGCCGACGCTGCGTTTCCGCCCGGAGCACCTGCTCGATCGCATTCGATCCATCCACCACCGCTACTGCCGGATGCGCCGCCAGCACCTGCGCGGTCAGCAACGACCCGGCCTGCGGCATGCCCACCACGAACACCACGCCCGTGCCCAGGCGCGGGTCGATGGCGCCTGCCAGCGGCACGTCGAAGACCTGGCGCATCGCCTGCGTCCGCGCATGTGCCTTGGCCGGTTTCCAGGCCAGCGCGCGGTACATCTGCGCGTTGGCCTTGCGCAGCGCGCGAAACGCGCCGGCATGGTCGCCCTGGTCCTCCAGCGCGCGAGTCAGCGCAAAACCCAAGCATACCCGCTCGCGCTGATTCGCCAGCGGCGAGCGCAACAGTTGTTCGAGATGCGCGACGTCAGCCGCGCTGAACGACGCCGTCTCCAGATCGGCCAGGCCGACCCAGGCATCGGCCAGGCCCGGCTGCAGGCGCAGCACGGCGCGATAGCTGTCGCCAGCCGGACCCAGCGCACCCAGGCTCGCCTGCGCCTGCGCCAGCAACATCCGCGCCGGCACATGGTCGGGTTCCGCATCCAGCGCGCGATGCAATGCAGTGATCGCGCCGGCCGGACGCCGCTGCAACATGTACATCTTGCCGAGGTTGAACCACGCCGGCGCAAAGTCCGGCGCCATCGCGCAGCAACGCTGCAGACCCGCCATCGCCGCGGCGGGCTCGCCGGCGGCAAACAACGCCGTGGCCAGGTTCATGCGCACCAACGGGTCATCCGGCAGCAGTGCCCGCGCGCGCTGCAACAGCGCCACCGCGGCCACATAGTCGCCGCGCAGATGGCGTGCCAGTCCCTGCATGCGCAAGGCCTCGGCGCAGTCGGGCAGCATTGCCAGCACGTCGTCGAGCGCCGCCTCGGCAGCCGACGAGTCCTGCGCCTGCAGCGCGGCCTCTGCGCGCGCGAGCAGGTTCTTCGCCGCCACCGGCAAGCCGACGGCACGATCGGTCAACAACGGGTGATCACGCAACTCCCCCATCTCCGTTCGCCCCCGTGGCCGCTACGCCGGCCCATCTGCCAGCTTACGCGAGGGCGGCGGCGGCATCCAGACGCGCCCGCGGCGAGGCAGCTTCTCCGGCTGCAAGGGCTGAATGGCCACGCCTCCTCATATCCATGGCTGCATGCATCGCGACCCGCTCCACCTGAGGGTGCTGCACTTCAAAGTCGAATCCGCCAATCCAGTTCACTCGCCGCGCAACCAGCGCGCCGCATCCACCGCGTAATAGGTGAGGATCGCATCCGCGCCGGCGCGCTTGAATGCGGTCAGCGCTTCGAGCACCACCGCCTTTTCGTCCAGCCAGCCGTTCTGCGCGGCGGCCTTGAGCATCGCGTATTCGCCGCTGACCTGGTAGACGAAGGTGGGTGCGCCGAAGGCGTCCTTCACCCGGCGCAGCACGTCGAGGTACGGCAGGCCCGGTTTCACCATCACCATGTCGGCGCCTTCGAGCAGGTCCAGCTCGACCTCGCGCAGGGCCTCGTCGCTGTTGCCCACGTCCATCTGGTAGGTGTGCTTGTTGCCCTTGCCGAGGTTGGCCGAGGAACCGACCGCATCGCGGAACGGGCCGTAGAACGCGGAGGCATATTTCGCCGAGTAGGCGAGGATACGGGTGTGGATGTGGCCGGCCGCTTCCAGCGCATCGCGGATGGTGCCGACGCGGCCGTCCATCATGTCCGACGGCGCCACGATATCCATGCCCGCCGCGGCCTGCGCCAGCGACATCTTCACCAGCGCCTCGATGGTGGGCTCGTTCATCACGTAACCATGCTCGTCGATCAGGCCGTCCTGGCCGTGGGTGGTGTACGGGTCGAGCGCGACGTCGCCGATCAGGCCCAGCTCGGGATACTTCGCCTTCAGCGCGCGGGTGGCGCGGTGCATCAGGTTGTCGGGGTTCCACGCCTCGGCGGCGTCGAGCGATTTCACCCCGGCGTCGGGCGCGGGGAACAGGGCCAGCGCGGGAATGCCCAGGCGCACGCATTCGCCGGCCAGCTTCAGCAGTTCGTCGATCGAGAGCCGATCCACGCCGGGCATCGACGGCACCGCTTCGCGCCGACCCTCACCCTCGATCACGAAGGCGACCATGATCAGGTCGCTCGGCAGCAAGGTGTGCTCGCGCATCAGCGCGCGGGAGAAGGCGTCGCGGCGCATGCGGCGCATGCGGGTGGCGGGAAAGCTCATGGCGGTACTCGCTAGTCGGCAGCGGCCCATTTTACGCCTTATGCCCGATACGCAGCCGCGGCGCGCCGGCGACGCCATTCCAGCGCGTACGGATGCAAAACGCTGGACTACGCGGCGCAACGGCGGCACGCTTGCTGTTCCGTTTCCGCAGGAAGCTACATGAGCCCGTCCCGCAGCGTACCCACCCTGCTCGTCGATCTGGGTGGCACCAATGTCCGCTTCGGCGTGGCCGACACCTCGCGCGAGCGGCCGCTGCTGGCCGACAGCATCCGGCGCTATCGCGTAGCCGAGCACGATTCGCTGGTGGCCACCGCCCGGCAGTACCTCGGCGAGACGGGGCTGACGGTGAAACGCGCCATCGTCGCCGCGGCTGGACGCATCGTGGACGGCGAGACGGTGAAGGTCACCAACAATCCGTGGGCGATCTCGGCGCACCAGACCGCCGAGGCGCTGGGCCTGGAGTACGTGCACCTGGTCAACGACTTCGCCGCGCAGAGCATGGCGGTGACGCTGCTGCACGGCGACGACCTGGTCGACGTGGGCACGGTGCCGCGGCCGGTGGTGGGCGCCGAGGACGAACAGACCTTCGCCGTGGTGGGACCAGGCACCGGCCTGGGCGTAGGCGGCCTGCTGGTGCGCGGCGGCCATTGCAGCGTGCTGCAGACCGAGGGCGGCCATGCCGGCTTCGCCGCGCACACGCCGGAGGACATCGCGATCCTCGACTACCTCAACCACAAGTACGGCCGCGTCTCCAACGAGCGCCTGATCTGCGGCCAGGGCCTGGTGAACCTGTACGACGCGATCTGCCACATGGTCGGCGCCCGCCCCGACGACCTGAAACCGGAAGACATCACTGCACGCGCCAAGGCCGACAGCTGCCCGCTGTGCACGCGCACGGTGGAAACCTTCGCCGGCATCTTCGGCAGCGTGGCCGGCGACCTGGTGCTCACGCTCGGCGCGTGGGACGGCGTCTACCTCACCGGCGGACTGATCCCCGTGCTGCTGCCGTGGCTGGAGCGCGGGCGCTTCCGCGAGCGCTTCGAGGCCAAGGGCCGCTTCCGCGACATCATGGAAAAGGTGCCGACCCAGGCGATCATGAACCCGGAACCGGGCCTGCTCGGCGGCGCCGCGCTGGCGGTGCTGGAGTCGGGTCGGCCGCTGTTGCCGCGGCGTCGGGAGAGCGGCCATGCCACGGCGTGAGGGCGCCTTCCTGTTCGATCTGGACGGCACCCTGATCGACAGCGTCTACCAGCACGTGCTGGCGTGGAAGGAGGCGCTCGATCGCGAGGGCGTGGAGCTGTCGGTGTGGCGCATTCACCGCAAGATCGGCATGAGCGGCGGGCTGTTCACCAACATCCTGCTGCGCGAGACCGGGCTGGAGATCACCGCCGAACGCCTCGACCGCCTGCGTGAACGGCACGCCGAGGCATTCAACCGCATGCACGCGCAGGGCGCGGTGCGGCCGCTGCCCGGCGCGCGCGAATTGCTCGACTACCTCACCGCGCAGGGCATCCCGTGGGCGATCGCCACCAGCGGCCGGATGGAAACCGCCGCGGCCAACCTGCGGGCACTCGGCGTCGATCCGTCGCAGGTACCGGTGGTGACGCGCGACCAGGTGCGCCATGCCAAGCCCGACCCGGATCTGTTCATCGAGGCGGCCGAGCGGCTCGGCGTGGACATCCGGCAGTCGCTGGTGATCGGCGACAGCGTGTGGGACATGCTCGCCGCGCAACGCGCCCGCACGCTGGGCGTGGGCCTGCTCTCCGGCGGCTACGGCGAGGCGGAGCTGCAGCAGTCCGGCGCGTTCCGCGTGTACCAGGATCCCGCCGACCTGCTGCGCCACATCGACGAGGTGGCGGCGCGCGATTGAGCGCGACTCCCGCTGAACCCACGCCGCTCACATCATGAAAAGTTAATCACCGGCTGCGAGTCGGGCGCTAGGCTGGAGCAGCCTCGTCGCCCCTCGCCGGAGCCGCCCCATGCGCCGCCTCATCGCCAGCCTTCCGCTCGCCGTGCTGCTCGCCGCCTGCTCGCCCGCACCCACGTCCTCGTCCCTTGGCGGAGCCCAGACGGCGCCGGCCAACGCCGCCCTGGGCTCCACCGAATGGCTGGCCTGGGTCGACCACTCGCTGGCCATCCGCGACGACGGCCATGGTCCCGACCCCGGTTCGTCCGAGTGGAACCAGGCCGTGCAGCGCAAACTGGGCGAGGAAGCCCCGCAATCCACCCCGGGCTCGCCGCAGTGGCAGCAGTCGGTCGACGCGCTGCTGCGCACGCGGATGCCGCCGGGGTCGTGATACCGCGCACCTGCCCGGAAAGGCGGGTTGCGGATCGGCACGCTAGCCGGGCGCCAGCAAGGTATCCAGGTCACCCTCGTCGAAGCTGAGCCTCTCGCGGCTGCCGCCGCCTTCGAGCACGGCGTCGGCGAGTTCGGCCTTGCGCAGCTTCAGTTCCTCGATGCGCTCTTCCACCGTGCCGCTGGTGATCAGGCGGAACACGAACACCGGCTTGTCCTGGCCGATGCGGTGCGCGCGGTCGCTGGCCTGCGCCTCGGCGGCGGGGTTCCACCACGGGTCGTAGTGGATCACGGTGTCGGCGGCGGTGAGGTTGAGACCCACGCCGCCGGCCTTCAGCGAGAGCAGGAACAGCGGCACCTCGCCATCCTGGAAGCGCTGTACCGGCTCGGCGCGGTCGCGGGTGTCGCCGGTGAGGGTGACGTAGCGGATGCGGCGGCGGTCGAGTTCGGCGGCGATCAGTTTCAGCATGCCGGTGAACTGCGAGAACAGCAGCACCTTGCGGCCTTCGTCGAGCAGCGCGGGGAGCATGTCCATCAGCAACTCGAACTTGGCCGATTCGCGCACGCCGCGCGCCGCTTCGAGTTTCACCAGGCGCGGGTCGCAGCAGACCTGGCGCAGCTTGAGCAGCGCGTCGAGCACCACGATGCCGGAATGGGCGATGCCGCGCTGCGCGATCACCTCGCGCAGCTCCTCGGCCAGCGACAAGCGCAGGCCTTCGTACAGTTCGCGCTGGCGGCCTTCCAGCACCACGCGGCGGGTGATCTCGGTCTTCGGCGGCAGCTCTTTCGCCACCTGTGCCTTGGTCCGGCGCAGGATGAACGGCGCCAAGCGCAGGTTGAGTCGCTGCTGGACCTCCTCGTCGCGCTGTTTCTCGATCGGCACGCGATAGTGGCGGCGGAACGCGCCCTCGTCGCCGAGCAGACCGGGCACGGCCAGGTCGATCTGCGACCACAGCTCGCCCAGGTGGTTTTCCAGCGGCGTGCCGGTGAGGCACACGTAGCGTGGCGCGCGCAGGCTCAGCAGCGCGCGGCGCGCCTGCGTGCGCGGGTTCTTCACCTGTTGCGCCTCGTCCAGCACGATCAGCGCGAACGGCTGCTTGCGCAGCGCGGCGACATCGCGCGGCAGCAGCGCGTAACTGGTCAGCACGATGTCCTGCGCGCCGAGCTGGTCAAAGTCCTCCGCGCGCTGCGGGCCGTGCAGGGTCAGCACGCGCAGCATCGGCGCGAAGCGCGCGATCTCCGATTGCCAGTTCGGGATCAGGCTGGTGGGCACCACGATCAACGCCGGCTGGGACAGCGCACCGCCTTGCTTGAGCGAGAGCAGGTGGGTGATCAGTTGCAGGGTCTTGCCCAGGCCCATGTCGTCGGCCAGCACGCCGCCGACGCCGGCCTCGGCCAGCGCATTCAGCCAGCGCAGGCCTTCGCGCTGGTACGGGCGCAGTTCGGCGGCGAGGCCTTCGGGCACGGCATCGCTGGCGCGCGCGGCGGCGTCGCGCAGGCGCGCGGCGAAACCGAGCAGCGGCTCGGCCGCCTGCAGCGTGCCGCCGGCGGGCATGGCGGCGGCCAGTTCCTCCAGTCGGCCGGCCTGCACGCGCGGCAAGTGCAGCGCCTTGCGCGGCTTCTCCAGGTATTCGGCCAGCGGCGCCAGCAGGCCGCGCAACTCGCGCAGGCGCACCGGCACGCGCCGGCGCGCGTCGACCGGCGCGTACCACACCGCGTCGTCGGGCTCGTTCGGTGCCGGGCTGAGCGTCAACTGGTGCTCGGCCAGTGCCTGCGCCACCGCCGGCAGCAGGTTGTGGCGCTGGCCATCGAGCTCGATGCCGATCTCCAGGTCGAAGGCATGGTCGTCGACGTCCTCGGCCGCCTGCCCGTACCAGCGCACCGGCCCTTCGAGCACCTCGAACGGGAAGCTGGGCGCGTACTCGACGAGGAAGTTCTCTTCCTCCAGTTTCGGACGCAGCGCCAGCCAGCGCGCCGGCGTGTTGACCTCCAGCGCACCGGCATAACCGGCGCCGGGGAACAGCCAGGCGTCCTCGGGCAGGGTTTCGGCCACGTCCCAGGGCAATCCCTCGGTGTCCACGCCGGGGGTGAGGCCGACGCGTTCGAGCTGCTCCATCGCGGCCAGCTCCTCGGCGCGGCGACGGGTGATCTCGACCAGCTGATCGTTGCGCACGCGGCGCACCAGCGGCTCGCCGCCGCGGCCGGGCAGGCGTTCGCCGGCGTAGTCGAAGGCCAGCCGCGCATAGCCCAGCGGCGGCGTGCCGGCGGCCAGCCGCGCGTGGCGGGTCAGCGCATGCAGGATCAATACCGGCTTGGGCGCCAGCTGCGAGCGCTTGAGATCGCCGAACACCTGCGGCAGCGGCACGCGGGTGGCCAGCCGGCTGTTCGGCAGCCTGCTGCGCAGGCGGCGGCCGTGCTCGTGCTTCAGCGGCGGCAGCTCCAGCCACTGGGTTTCCTCGGCCGCGGCGTCGAACAGGCCCACGCTGGCGCGCTCGACGTCGAGGTACCACAACGCGCCCACGCGCAGCAGGCGCTGGCTGTGCGACAGCAGCGGCAGCAGGCGCTGGCTGCCGTCGGCCTCCATCTGCCAGTGCCAGTTGAGCGGATGCGACTTGCCGCGCGACAGGCGCAGGCCGGCCAAGCCGCCGAGGAAGCACGGCGCGGTATCGAGCACCTCGGCCAGCAGGCTGTCGCCGACATGGCCGCCGAGGCGGGCATAGCTGCGGCTCTTGCGCACGTTCAGCGGCAGGCCGAGCACGCTGGCAGCCAGACGCTGCTCGTGCGGTTGCAGCGGGGTCTGCACCAGGTGGCGACTGTCCAGCGGCACCGGGCGGCTGTAGCGGCCGTGCTCGGCCACGCTCAGCAGCACCGGCGCCACGTCGACCCGCGCGAAAGCGGCCCCTTCCTCGGGCATCACCTCGACGAAGAAACCGAGCACGGCGTGGTCATCGGCGGTCGCGGGCCTGGGTGCGGCCAGCAGTCGCCGCCAGGCCAGCGGCAGGGTTTCCTCGTCGCTGGCGGGGGGGCTGGCGACGCGCTGCTTCTCGTCCGGTTGCGACATCCGCATGCGTTCCGTGGCGGCGACCAAATGCTTGAGCTTAGCAGCGCCGGCGCCGGATGCGGCGATGGCCGCGGCGCCCGCGGTCGGCCCGCGTCAGTCGCGGCCGAACAAGCCGTGCGGATATTCCGGCTTCTGCTCGCGCGCCATCAGGGCCTGCAGCCCCTCGGCCGGAGTGACTTCGCCGTGCAGCACGGCGCGCACGCCGGCGCTGATCGGCAGGTCCAGGCCATGCTTGGCAGCCAGTCGCGCCACTTCGTCGGCGGTGAGGATGCTCTCCACTACTTGGCCGATGCGACGCACCGCCTCGTCGATCGCCACGCCCTGGCCCAGTGCCAGGCCGAGCCGGCGGTTGCGCGAGAGGTCGCCGGTGCAGGTCAGCACCAGGTCGCCGAGGCCGGACAGGCCGATCAGCGTTTCCGGCCGCGCGCCCAGCGCCACGCCCAGGCGCAGCATCTCGTTCATGCCGCGGGTGATCAGGCCGGCGCGGGCATTGAGGCCCAGGCTCATGCCGTCGGCGATGCCGGTGGCGACCGCCAGCACGTTCTTCATCGCGCCGCCGAGCTCGGCGCCGAGCACGTCGCCGCCGGAATACGCGCGCAGGTTGGGCGCATGCAGCAGGCCGGCCAGTTGCTGGGCGAAGGCATCGTCGTCGGAGTGCACGGTGACCGCGCTGGGCAGGCCGGTGGCCACTTCTTTGGCGAACGACGGCCCGGTGATCACCGCCGCCGGCCGGCCCGGCAATTTCTCCGCCACCAGTTCATGCAGGAAGCGCCCGGTGCCGGGCTCGAAGCCCTTGGTCGCCCAGGCGATCGCGGTACCGGCATCGAGCAGCGGCGCCAGCGCGTCGAGCATCGCCGCAAACGCATGGCTGGGCACCACGATCAGCACGATGTCGGCGCCGCGCACGGCCGCGCCCAGGTCAGCTTCGTACTGCAATGCTTCCGGCAGGGTGACGCCGGGCAGATAACGCGCGTTGCTGCGTTCCCGCGCCATCTGCGCCAGCGCGTCGGCATCGCGGCCCCACAAGCGGGTAGGTACGCCGTTGCGAGCGCACAGTGCCGCCAGCGCCGTGCCCCAGGAGCCGGCGCCGAGCACCGTCAGCTTCGGCTTGTCAGGCATGTTCGACGCTCAGCTGTTGAGCATCGCCGGGGCTTCGTCGCCGCCCGCCGCGCGCCGCTGCTGTTCGGCGTACAACGCATCGAAATTGATCGGCTGCAGCAGGAACGGCGGGAAGCCGCCTTCGAGCACCATCGAGGAAATCACCTGGCGCGCGTAGGGGAACAGCAGGTTCGGGCAGTAGCTGCCCAGGATGCCGGCCTTGTCGGTGTCGTTGAAGCCGGCAATGCCGAACACGCCGGCCTGCTCGACTTCCGCCAGATACGCGGTGCGCTGGCCCACGGTGCAGGTCAGGGTGAGGCTTAGCACCACTTCATACAGGTCGTTGCCCAGATCGCTGGCCTTCTGGCCCAGGTTCAGCTGCACCTGCGGCTGCGCGTTCTCGTCGATCTCCTGGAAAATCTGTGGCGCGTTGGGCGCCTCGAAGGAAACGTCCTTCACGTAGATCTTCTGCATCACCAGCTGCGGCTGGCTGGCCTGGCCGTTGGCCTGGTCGTTGTTGATCTCTTGTGCCATCGGGTGTTCCTCTCAAAGGCGGGCGGTCAAGCAAAGAGACTGATTGTTCCATACATCCCCGTCTGGCGCACCCATCGGCGCCCTTGCGCGTGTGGCCGAGGATTGCGCCCAACCGCTTGTTTCTGCGACAATGCGCGGCTCGCCCCATGTCGGCCCGGTTCTCCGGGCGGTCCGCCACGCAATGCGGACCCGAAGCGACCGGGCAACGCAACATCTCCGGCATTGCGTGGCGCACCGCGTCGCTGGGCCGATGCCGCCCTGGCCAACGGGTGGCAATCACGGCTTCAAACCGAAGCCATTCTTGGGAGGTCGTCATGGCCCGTGTATGTCAAGTCACCGGAAAGGGTGTGCAGAGCGGCAACAATGTCTCGCACGCCAACAACAAGACCCGCCGCCGCTGGTTGCCCAACCTGCACGAGCGTCGCTTCTGGGTTCCCAGCGAGAGCCGCTGGATCAAGCTGCGCGTTTCCAACCACGCCCTGCGCACGATCGACAAGAATGGCATCGAAGCCGTGATTGCCGACATGCGTGCCCGCGGCGAAAAGGTCTGAGGAGCACACCATGGCCAACAAATCGCAAGACAAGATCCGCCTGATTTCTTCGGCCGGCACCGGCCACTTCTACACCACGCAGAAGAACAAGAAGAACACCCCGGAAAAGTTCGAGTTCAAGAAGTACGACCCGGTGGTGCGCAAGCACGTGATCTACAAGGAAGGCAAGATCAAGTGACGTCGTGGCGCATTCGCGCATGGCGCGAATGCCTTTGCCACGACGTCATCCCTGCGAAAGCAGGACAAGCGCGAAGCGCGCAGAACGCCCGGAGGGCGGCCCCGAAGGGGCGAGCGTAGCGAGTCATCCAGTGAGGTACTCAAAACCCGCCCTCGTGGCGGGTTTTTCTTTACTCCGATCCGGATCGCAGGCCACGCGACCAACCCCACAGCAAAGCCCCCGCAAAGCCCCCACTTGCCCGCCCCATCCCCACCCCGCATCATCCCCCGATGACCCCCGCCCTGTTCCCCGCCCTGCTCGGCGACGACGCCTGGCTCGCGCTGCCACCTGCAGTCCGCGCGATGCACGGCACCGCGGCAAGGCTCGAAGCAAGAGGCCTCGCCGATGTCACCGGTGCCGGCCACCTCCCGGCACGCTGCCTGCGCCGTCTGCTCGGCCTGCCCGCGCCCGGTCCGCGGCAGGCGCTGGCGCTGACCATCGAGCGCCGCGGCACCCGCGAAACATGGACGCGTCGCTTCCCCGGCCGCAACATGCAATCCGTGCTCGATCGACGCACGGGCTCGCCGCTGCTGTACGAACGGCTGGGCCCGGCCCGGCTGGGTTTCGCGCTGCACCGCGACGGCGACGCGATCGACTGGCAACTGCGCAGCCTGCACGTGCTGGGCCTGCCGATGCCGCGCGCGCTGCGTGGCCGGGTGCTTTCGCGCAGCGGCATGCGCGATGGCCGCTACCACTTTCGCGTCGACGTGCAACTGCCGCTGCTGGGTCGCCTGATCGCCTACGACGGCTGGCTGGAACCGCTGTCCGATGGCGCATGAGCACGCTCCACCGGTGATCGTGTTCGACGGCGTCTGCCTGCTGTGCAGCCGCTGGGTGCGCTTCCTGTTGAAGCACGACCATGCCGCGCGTTACCACTTTGCCGCGATGCAGTCGGACAGCGGACGCCAGCTACTGCTCGCGCACGGACTGGACCCGCAATCGCCGCTGTCATTCCTGCTGGTGGAAAATGGCCGCGGCTACACCGACAGCGAAGCGATCGCACGGGTGTTGCGTGGCTTGCACCGCCGCCGCTGGCGCTGGCTGAGCCACGCGATGCTGGCGGTACCGCGCGGGCTGCGCGATCCGCTCTACCGCTTCGTCGCCCGCCACCGCTACCGCATCTTCGGGCAGAGCCGTCAATGCTTCGCGCCCACGCCGGAACAGCGCGCGCGTTTCATGCCTTGAGCTCTTCCACGCCGGTCTCCACCGCGAAACCGGCCAGCGCCGACAACGCCTCGTCCAACGTGAACAAACCCACGCACGGCATCGCCCCGCGCACAGGCAGCGCGCCATCGGCCAGCTTGCGCGCCAGCACCACCGCGGGCGTGGCGGGAATCTGCGGGCCGTCGCCGGCCGCGGCGGCGAGCGACCAGCGCAGACCGAGCGGCTGGTCCTGACGATCGCGACCACGCAGCTCCACCACCATGCCGCCGATGTCGCTGCCGGCATCGATGAACCACTCGCTGAGCCGGCGCAGGCGTGGCGCATACCGGGCAAGGTCGCGAACCACACCCAGCCGCACCAGCCAGGCCGTCACCAGGGTGCCGAAGTGCAGGCACTTCAGCTCCAGCCCGGCGCGGAATACCACCTGGCGCACGCCGCGATAGCGCACCGGAAACAGCTCCAGATCCGGCACGTCGCACAGCCCGACCCAGCGCGGGCCGAAAGGAAAGCGCTGGCGTCGGGTCGACATCCAGCCATGCCCGTGTTGCCAGCGTCCGTCGCGCCACAGCCGCACCGGCCGACCGCAGTAGCCGAGGATTGCCGCCACCGTCGCGTCGCCGCGCGGCGTGCGGTTGCCGGGGCTGATCGCGTGTTCGATGCTTTCCAGCGCGGCAAAGCGCGGCAGCAGCGCATCGACCACCGCGCTGCTCAACGCCGGCAGCGTGGACGCCCCGCCGACCAGCAGCCGTCCGGCGGCTTTCGCGCGCGCATCGAGGCGGCCGATGCCGGCGACGAAATCGCGGCCATCGGCGAGGTCGACGTAGTCGCTGCCGCACGCCAGGCAGGCTTCGGCTACCCGATAGTCCTGGCGCTGGAAGGGACCGGCCGCATGGATCACCAGTTGCGGTTGCCGTGGCGCCATCGCCGCGGCCAGGTCCGTCGTGGCGACGTCGAGGGTCGCCACGCCGATCGAGGGATCGCCCAGGCGTTCGCGCAAGCGCTGCAGGCCGGCCGGATGCCGTCCGGCCAGCGTCAGCGCGAAGCGCGGATCATGCGCCAGCTCGCCGGCGATCCGCGCACCGAACACGCCGCCGGCACCGATCAGCAACACCCGCAAAGCCATGCATCCCCCTCGTCACCGACGCCTCAAAAACAAGACCCGCCAACAGGCGGGTCTTGCCGGAACATGCTGTGTCGAAAGCGCTCAGGCCGCGGCGACGGTGTAGCCCTTGAGCCGCTGGGCAAACTCCTGCAGCGCGCGAATGCCGCTTTCCTCGGCTTCGTGGATCCACTGCTGCAAGCCCTTCAGCGCCTGGTCGGCGCCGCGCTGTTCCATCAGTGCCGCGAGGCGGCTGCGGAACTCGACTACGGTCTTCAGCGTGGGGCGTTTGGCCAGCACGGCCTGCATGCGCTCGCGGCCTTCGCTGTCGAGCCAGCGGCCGCCGTCGGCCATCGCCAGCCGCATCCGGCGCGGGATCGCCTTGAGGTTGTCGCCGGCGTGCTGCGCCTCGTCGCGCAGGGTCGGCACGATCACGCCGCGGTAGTAGTCGGTCATCGCCTGGAAGCGATGGGTGAGCACCGCCTTGAGCGTGTCGGCATCGGGCAGGCGCACGTTCGGACGCACGTCCAGCGACGGCGCGACGCGCAGCACCTTGGCCAGGCCCACGGCGCGCAGGCCGCAGATCGCCGCCCAGCCGATGTCGAACTCCCACTTGCGCAGCGCGAACTTGGCCGAGCTGGGGAAGGCATGGTGGTTGTTGTGCAGCTCCTCGCCGCCGATCCAGAAGCCCCACGGGATCAGGTTGCGTGCGGTGTCGGCGCTCTCGAAATTGCGGTAGCCGGCCCAGTGGCCGATGCCGTTGACGAAGCCGGCGGCCCAGAACGGAATCCACACCATCTGCAGCGCCCACAGCGCCGCGCCGATCACGCCGAACAGCGCCAGGCTGATCAGCAGCATCAGGGTCGGGCCCCAGTAGGGATGTGCGCCGTAGAGCTTGTGCTCGACCCAGTCGTCCGGCGTGCCGCGGCCGTACTGCACCATGTCCTGCTTGTTCTCGCAGGCGTCGCGGTAGAGCGACACGCCGTCCCAGAACACCTTCTTGATGCCGTAGATCATCGGGCTGTGCGGGTCCTCCGCGGTTTCCACCTTGGCGTGGTGCTTGCGATGCACCGCCACCCATTCGCGGGTGACCATGCCGGTGGTGAGCCAGCCCCAGAAACGGAAGAAGTGCGCCAGCACGGGGTGGAAATCCACGCCGCGATGGGTCTGGCTGCGATGCAGGTACAGCGTCACCGTGAAGATGGTGAGCTGGGTCATCACCAGCATGTAGATGGCGATCTGGCCCCAGCTCGCATCGGCGAGGCCGTGGTTGAGGAAATCGAGTACCGCGTCAAGCATGGAAGTTACCGAATGGGGGATGGAACGGGGGACGGGCGGAGTCTAGTGCGGGGAACGCCATACCCACCAGCATGGCTGACCCACGATCATAACAGCCTGTCAAGAGGCGAACGTGAAACAGGCGTTGGTTGGCAGCGCGCACGATCGCCTGTTGTCTAACCATGGGGGCGCCGTGACAATCAGGCAATGACCACGATCATCCCCGCTGACTCGCCCCCTGCCCTGCAGCTGGATCGCGTTACGCGTCGCCGCGCCGGGCGCGTGGCCGTGCGCGATCTCAGCCTGAGCCTGCCGCGCGGCCAGGTGCTGGGCCTGCTCGGCGTCAACGGCGCCGGCAAATCGACCACCTTGTCGATGATCGCCGGTGCGCTGCGCCCGGACCGCGGCGTCATCAAGCTGAACGGCGAGGATTTCGAGGAGCACCGGGAGCTCGCCCGCCGCTGGATCGGCTGGCTGCCCGAGCGCGCGCCGCTGTGGCCGGAGCTGAACGTGACCGAACACCTGGACGCGCACGCCCGCCTGCGCGGCCTGCGTGGCGCCACGCTGCATGCGGCATGCCGCGCGATCATCGAGCGGCTGGAGCTGCAGCCGCTGGCACGGCGCTTGGCCGGCGTGCTGTCGCAGGGCCAGCGCCAACGGCTGGGGCTGGCTTGCGCACTGGTGCACCGGCCCGCGCTGCTGGTGCTGGACGAGCCGGCGAACGCGCTCGACCCGGTGCAGGTGGCCGCGCTGCGCAGCCTCATCCGCGAACAGGCCGCCGCCGGCACCGCGGTGATCCTGTCCACGCACGTGCTGAGCGAAGTCACCGCGGTGTGCGATCGCGTGACGATTCTGCACGAGGGCACGCTGCAGCATGAAGGCACGGTCGAGGCCGGCGATCACGCGGCGCTGGAGCGCCGCTTCTTCGAGATCGCGATGAACCCATCCCCGGCGCAGGCCGCATGAGCGCGTTGGCGGTCGCTCGACTGGAATGGCGTCGCCTGCTGGTGCGTCCGCTGGGCTGGCTGCTCGCGGCGCTGACCCTGGCCTGGCTGGGCTGGAACTTCACCGTACTGCTGGGCAGTTTCCTGGCCGGCCAGGTTCAGCGCGCCGCCCTGCCCGACGGCCCCGGCTTCACCGATCTGGTGGCGGTGCCGCTGCTGGGGCAACTCGCGCAACTCGCGTTCCTGGTGGTGCCGCTGCTGACCATGTCGGCGATCGCCGGTGAACGCCGCAACGGCACGCTGCCGCTGCTGTTTGCCGCCGGCGTGCCGGCGTCGCGCATCGTGCTTGGCAAGTACCTTGCGCTGCTCGGCTGGTTGCTGCCGTGGTTGGCGCTGACCCTGGCCATGCCGCTGACGCTGGCACACGCCACCGATCTGGACTGGGGCAAACTCGCCGCCGCCGCCCTCGGCCTGGCCCTGATGCTGGCCTCCCTGGCGGCGCTGGGCCTGGCCTGTTCCAGCTTCGCCAGCCACCCGGCGATCGCCGCAGCCACGGCGCTGATCCTGGGGCTGGCGCTGTGGAGCGTGAACCTGGGCGCGCAGATGGCCGGGATCGAGGGCGGCGCGATCAACTGGCTGGCGATGAGCACGCACGTGCAACCACTGCTGCGCGGGCTGGTCTCCAGCGCCGACCTGCTGTGGTTCGCGCTGCTGATCGGCTTCGCGCTGGCGCTGGCCACGCGCCGCCTGTCCACCGAGCGGGAGCGCGGCTGATGCGCCATCTTTTCAGACGTCTGGACGGCTGGTTGTTCGCGCTGCTGTTGCTGCTGGCTTGCGCCGCCATCGGTTACCTCGGCACGCGCCACGTTTATGTGACCGACTGGACCGCGAACGGCCGCGTCAGCCTGTCGCCGGAAAGCCGCGCAGTGCTGGCCAAGCTCGATGGCCCGGTGCAGATCGTCAGCTACGCCAGTCCGCAAGGCAATCTGCGCCAGACCATCGCCGGCTTTCTGCAGCGCTACCAGCGGGTGAAGCCCGACATCACGCTGCGCTTCGTCGACCCGCAACTGGATCCGGCGAAGATGCGCGAGCTGGGCATCACCGTCGACGGCGCGCTGATCCTGCATTACCAGGGCCACGAGCAGCGCCTGGACGAGCTGTCCGAGCGCAGCCTGACCAATGCGCTGGAACGGTTGCAGCGCGGCAACGACCGCATCGTCGCCTTCGTCACCGGCGACGACGAGCGCCGCGCCGACGGCCAGGCGAACGCCGACCTGGGCACCTTCATGGCGCAGCTGGAAAGCCGCGGCATGCGCGCGGTGCCGCTCAACTTCTCGCAGGTCAACGCGGTGCCCGAGCACACCGACCTGGTGGTGCTGGCCAGTCCCAGCGTGCCGCTCGCGCCGGGCGCGGTGCAGGCGCTGGTCGACTACGTGCAGGCCGGCGGCAACCTGCTGTGGCTCACCGAGCCGGCCAACGATGAGCTCGGCCTCAAGCCGCTGGCCGACGTGCTGGGCGTGCGCGTGCTGCCGGGCGTGCTGGTGGACGGCGCCGGTTCGGCGCTGGGCCTGCACGATCCGCGCATGCTCGCGCTGGGCAGCTACCCGCCGCAGGCGATCACGCGCGGCTTCCAGCTGACCACGCTGTTCCCGCAGGTGTCGGCACTGGCCGAGCTGACGCGCACGGGCTGGGCGACGCACGCCTTCCTGCGTTCCGGCCCGCAGAGCTGGACCGAGTTCCAGCCGATCGACAACACGAAAAGCTCCGACATCCGCTTCGACGCCGATGCCGGCGAACTGAAAGGTCCGCTGGATTTCGGCTTCGCGCTGAGCCGGTTGTCGCCCAGCCCGGACAAGAGCGAGCAGCGCGCGGTGGTGATCGGCGACGGCGATTTCCTCTCCAACACCTATCTCGGCAACGGCGGCAACCGCGCGCTGGGCGAGCGCGTGTTCAACTGGCTGCTGGGCGACGACAAGCTGGTCGACGTGCCGCCACGTGGCGCACCGGACCGCCTGCTGGAGATCTCGCAGGGCGAGTTGAACGCGCTGAGCTTCGGCTTCCTGTTCGGCCTGCCCGTGCTGCTGCTTGCGGTCGGCGGCGCCATCGTGTGGCGCCGGCGGCGGCGCTGAACGATGAAGCGCGCCGCCCGGCAACGATGGACGCTGCTCGCCGTCGTGGTCGTGCTGCTCGCGCTGGCGCTGTGGCAATGGCAGCACGACGCCAGCCATGCGAACGGCAAGCTGACCTCGCTCGATCCGGCCGCGATCAGCCGCATCAGCCTCGCCCTGCCCGACGCCGCCACGCTGCACTACGAGAAGCGCAGCGACGGCCACTGGTGGCGCACCGACGGCACGGCGCGCCGGGTGGCCGACGACGACCGCCTGCGCGACCTGGCCGACATCGCCGCCGCGCGTGTGCTGAGCTGGCGTCCGCTGGCCGACTTCGAACCGGTGAAGATCGGCCTGGTGCCGCCGCAAGCGGTGTTGACCCTGGACGGCCAGACGCTGGCGTTCGGCGTCAGCGCGGTGACCGGGCCGCAGCGCTACGTACGCGTCGGCGAACGCGTGGCGCTGGTGTCCGTGCGCTACATGCCGCGCTCGCCGGAAGTTCCCGTGACAGCGCTGTAGGGCGGGCACCGCCCGCCATGGCATGTCACGCGGCGAGTATCGGGTGGCGGGCGGTGCCCGCCCTACAGTGCTTTTGTCCTTCCCCGATGAAGTCTGTCCACCATGCCCGAATTGCCTGAAGTCGAAACCACCCGTCGCGGCATCGCGCCGTATCTGATCGGCCGGCGTGTCAGCGGCGTCACCTTGCGCCGGCCAGACCTGCGCTGGCCGATTCCGCCGGAGATCAGCACGCTGCTGCCCGGCCAGCGCATCGACGCGGTGGAACGGCGCGCGAAGTACCTGCTGCTGCACACCGCCGCCGGCAGTGCGCTGCTGCACCTGGGCATGAGCGGCGTGCTGCGCGTGCTGCCGCCGGACGCGCCGGTGGGCAAGCACGATCATGTCGACATCGCGCTGGAGCGCAGTACCGCGCAGGCACCGCGCATCCTGCGCTTCACCGACCCGCGCCGCTTCGGTTGCCTGCTGTGGCAAGCGCCGGGCACCACGCACGAACTGCTGGCCCACCTCGGCCCCGAACCGCTGACCGACGCCTTCGACGGGGAGCTGCTGTGGCGCCGCTCGCGCGGGCGCACGGCGGCGGTGAAACTGTTCCTGATGGACAACGCGATCGTGGTCGGCGTGGGCAACATCTACGCCAGCGAGGCGCTGTTCCGCACCGGCATCGACCCGCGCCGCGCCGCGGGCAGCGTGTCGCGGGCGCGCTACGCGCGATTGGCGTCGGAAGTGAAGCAGTTGCTGGCGTGGGCGATCGAACGCGGCGGCACCACCTTGCGCGACTTCCTCAACCCCGACGGGGCACCGGGTTATTTCTTCCGCGAGCTGATGGTCTACGGCCGCGCCGGCGAACCGTGCCGGGTCTGCGGCAGCGCCATCCGGCAGGCCGTGCTGGGCCAGCGCTCGACCTTCTGGTGCCCGCGCTGCCAGCGCTGAAGGCGCGTCTCGCCCGACTCCAAGCCTCCCTTGCGCAGCCCGTGCGGGCGAGGCCGACCACCCATTGTTTCCCATCGGAAACGGAGTTGCCACGAATCGCCGGCTACCCGTCTCGCATGGCGCTTTTAAAATGGCGGCGTTGATCCGGGAAAGCCGTGGCTGCCTGAAAACCCACTGTTTCCTGGAAGCACCCAGATTTCCATCTTACGGAGGAACCTCCATGAACAGCACCATCATCGAATCGCTCAAGAAGCGCCGCACCCAGTACGCACTGGGTCGCAACGTGGCGCTGGACAAGGACGCCCTCACCGCCCTGATCAAGGACGCCATCAAGCACACGCCATCGTCGTTCAACTCGCAGAGTTCGCGCGCGGTGATCCTGCTCGGCAAGCAGAGCGAGCAGTTCTGGGAGCTGACCAAGCAGGAGCTGAAGAAGATCGTGCCGGCCGAGGCGTTCGCCAACACCGCCGCCAAGCTGGACAGCTTCGCCGCCGGCATCGGCACCGTGCTGTTCTATGAGGACCAGTCGGTGGTGAAAGGCCTGCAGGAACAGTTCGCCCTGTACGCGGACAACTTCCCGGTGTGGTCCGAACAGAGCAGCGGCATGGCCCAGTTCGCCGTGTGGCTGGCGCTGACCGAGGCCGGCGTGGGCGCCAGCCTGCAGCACTACAACCCGGTCACGGATGAGGCGACCCGCCAGGAATGGAACGTGCCGGCGACGTGGAAGCTGCGCGCGCAGATGCCGTTCGGTTCGCACGAAGGCGGCTTCGGCGAGAAGGCGTTCATGGACGACGCGCAGCGCTTCATCACGGTGGGCTGAGCCCGTCCGCGCGATCCCGCGCGTACTGCGACGACGCGAGGCCGGCACCCAGGTGCCGGCCTCGCCGTTTGTGCGCCCCTGCAACCAGTCCGCGCCCGGCCACGAGACGGGCTGACCGGCACGCGGCCGGTCAGGCCCAGCGAAACTCGACCCAGCTGTTGTTGAAGGGCGGCTCATCCATGCCGCCGCCGAGTCTCGCGACCATGCCGGCGGGGATGCCCTCGCCCTGGAGCGCTTGGCCATCGGCGAAATGCGCGCCCAGCGCCTGCAATTCGGCCATCTGTTCGCACAACGCGCCGGCGCGATCGACGGCGGCGTCGGGCACGTCGCGGATGCTGATGTCGGGGCGACCGAATTTGCGCATGCCGCGCGTTCGTATCCACGAGCGTCCCGGCGCGGTGTCGCCGTCGCACAGGATCAGCAGGTGGTTCCGGATCGGCGCGCCATCACGGATCAGGTAGTGGCGGCGCCAGGCATCGGCGTCGAGCAGGCTGAGTATCTGCGGATCGAGCACCGCCACGCCGCCGATGTCGAGCATGCCCGCCAGCACGCCCAGGGTGTCACGCAGGTAGCCGGTGGCCGGGCTGTCCGCCAGCGCGCCGCGCACCACCATCACCTCCGGTGCATCGAACGCGCGCTGGAACGCCTGCGGCGCATCGGCCTTGTACATGCGCCCCATCGCCCCCTTCAGCGGGTAGCCGTCCCAGCCGCGCAGATCGGCGTGGCGATGATTGGTCGCGGCGAGGCCCGCCGGCAGGCCGGGGCTGCCGTAATCCTGCGAGGGCACGCGCACGGCCTCGAATTTCCCGAACACGTAGAACTGCAGCACGATCGTTTCTTCGCTCGGCTGCCAGTGCGGGCGTTGCCAGGCGGGAATGGGGAACTGGTGGCTCATGGTCATCCTTGCGATGGCGGGGTTCAGCGCTCGTCGTCCAGCGGCAGCACCGTCTGTTGCAGCTCGATGCGACCGCGGCCTTCGCTGATCTTCTTGAACTCGGCGCGACTCACCGAAACATAGCGCTCGTTGCCGCCGATCTCGACCTGCGGACCCTCGGTGACGGCACGGCCGTGCTCGTCCACGCGCACCACCATGGTGGCCTTGCGCCCGGTGTGGCAGATCGTCTTGATCTCCTGCAGCTCGTCGGCCCAGGCCAGCAGGTGGCGGCTACCCTCGAACAACTCGCCGCGGAAGTCCGTGCGCAGACCATAGGCCAGCACGGGAATATGGAGTCGATCGACGACATCGCTGATCTGCCATACCTGCGCCTTGCCGAGAAACTGCGCCTCGTCGACGAACACGCAATGCAGCGGTCCGCGTGCGGCGATGTCGGCCTCGACCAGGGCGAACAGATCCTCGTCGCCGGCGAAGCGTCGCGCATTCGCCTTCAGCCCGATGCGCGAAGCGACCACGCCCTCGCCGAAGCGGTCGTCCAGCGCCGGCGTGAGGATCAGCGTGCGCATGCCGCGCTCGTGATAGTTGTACGCGCTCTGCAGCAGCGTGGTGGTCTTGCCGGCGTTCATCGCCGAATAATAGAAATAGAGCTTGGCCATGGGGCGTCGGCGCGGCGATCGGTCAGCGGAAACGCGTCATTGTAGGCTGCGCACTCACTCCGCGCGCGCCTGCGCGAGCCGATGGCGATGGCCGCGCCACCACTGACGCGGATGGCGCAGCACCATGATCGCGTAGACCAGCTTGAACAGGCGCAGCCGCCGCAGCACGCGCGGCGGGTCGTAGAGGTCGCCGGCCAGCATCGAGATCACGCCCTGCTCCAGCTGCCAGCCATTGCGCGGCGCAGCGAACATGCGCCGCATCACCGGCTCGTTGAAGCGGTGGATGAAGAACGCGAAGCGCGCCATGCCCATGCGCAGGCGCTTCTCCAGCGCCCGCTGCAGCGCCGCCTCGCGCTCCGGTTCGCGCAGCGCGCCGTCGATCACGTCCACCGCACGCTCGGCCGCGTCCATCGCCAGAAACACGCCGGAGGAAAACACCGGGTCGAGGAAGGCGAACGCGTCGCCGACCAGTATCCAGCCGGGGCCGGCCATCTCGCGCGAGTCGTAGGAATAGTTGCCGGCCACACGCACCTCGTCGATCAGCTCGGCACCCTGCAGGCGTTCCCACAGCGCCGCGTTCTGCCGCAGCGTGTCGAGCAGGAAGGCGCGCGTGTCGCCGTGCCTTTGCTTGAGGTAATCGGGCCAGCACACCGCGCCCACGCTCATGCTGTCGTCGGGCAACGGGATCATCCACATCCAGCCGTGCTCGAAGCGGTAGATGCTGACGTTGCCCGCGTCTTCGCCACTGCGGCGCGCGGCATGGCGGAATCGGCTGAACAGCGCCGCGCTCTGGTGCTGGCGATTCCTGCGCTTGAGCTTGTGCTTCGTCGAGAGGAAGGCATCGCGGCCACTGGCGTCGACCAGGTAACGCGCCTCGATCGCGTGCTCCGCGCCGTCGTCGGCATGCACCTCGATCCGCGTCTGGCGCGGGCCGCGCTGCTCGACTGCCACCACCTGCTGCCCTTCGCGCACGTCGGCGCCGCATTCGCGCGCGTGCTCGCAGAGCATCTGGTCGAAATCCTGCCGCCACACCTGGTAGCTGTGCGGCGGGCTGTCGCCGAGTGCACGACCGAACGAGAACACGTTGTAGCCGCGCTCGTTGTCCGCCTCGAAGTCCGCGCCGGCCTTGAACACGCCCATCGCGTGCACCTTGTCCAGCACGCCGAGCCGCTCGAACACCGGCAGATTCATCGGCAGCAGCGATTCGCCGATATGGAAGCGCGGGTGGCGCGCCTTTTCCAGCACGATCACCCGGTAGCCGCGACGCGCCAGCAGCGCCGCTGCGGTGCTGCCGCCGGGGCCGGCACCGATCACCGCCACGTCGCATTGCTCGACTTGCTGGGCTGTCATGCAGCTCCCCATCGGTGGGTTCGCTCGATTATGCCCCACGGCCGCTCTGTTACCATCGGGCGCTGTCCCACCCTCGCAACGATCCATGCTCAACCCACAACAACTGGCCGCCGTCGAACATTGCGAGGGGCCACTGCTGGTGCTGGCCGGCGCCGGCTCCGGCAAGACCAGCGTGATCACGCAGAAGATCGCGTATCTGATCCAGCGCCGCAGACTCGACCCGTCGAAAATCGCCGCGATCACCTTCACCAACAAGGCCGCGCGCGAGATGCGCGAGCGCGTGGCCAAGCTGGTGTCGAGCGAGGATGCGGCCGCGCTCACGGTGAGCACATTCCACGCGCTGGGGCTGAAGTTCCTGCAGATCGAGCACGCGCGCGCCGGGTTGCGCCGCGGTTTCTCGGTGCTGGACGCGGACGACAGCGGCGGCATCGTCAAGGAGCTGGCGCCCAAAGGCGCCAAGCCCGACGTGCTGTTCGGCCTGCGCAACCTGCTCAGCCGCGCGAAGAACGGCGGGCTGTCGCCGCAGGAAGCGCTGGCCGCCGCGCGCAGCCCGCGCGAGCTGGAGGCGGCGACCATCTACGAGCTGTACCAGGCGCGCCTGGCCGCGTTCAACGCGGTGGATTTCGACGACCTGATCCGGCTGCCGCTGCGCATCCTGGAATCGGATGGCGAATGCCGCGACGCCTGGCGCGAGCGCCTGCGCTACCTGCTGGTGGACGAGTACCAGGACACCAACGACGCGCAGTACCGCCTGCTGAAGGCGCTCACCGGCGAACGCGGCGGAATCACCTGCGTGGGCGACGACGACCAGTCGATCTACGCCTGGCGCGGCGCCAACCCGGAGAACATCGACCAGCTCGGCCGCGACTGGCCGAACCTGCGCGTGATCAAGCTGGAACAGAACTACCGCTGCGGCAAGCGCATCCTGCGCGCAGCCAACGCGCTGATCGCGCACAACCCGCACAGCCACGAAAAGAAGCTGTGGAGCGAGCATCCGGAAGGCGCACCGATCCGCGTGCTGGAATGCAAGGAGGCCGAGCACGAGGCCGAGCGCGTCGCCGCGATCGCCACCACGCTGGCGGAGAAGCACAAGGCACGCTGGGACGACATGGCGATCCTGTACCGCGGCAACTTCCAGGCGCGCCCGCTGGAAAAGGCGCTGCGACTGGCGCGCATTCCCTACCACCTCACCGGCGCGCTGTCCTTCCTCGACCGCGCCGAGGTGAAGGACATCCTGTGCTACCTGCGCCTGCTGACCAATCCCAGCGACGACGCCGCCTTCCTGCGCGTGGTGAACGTGCCCAAACGCGAGATCGGCTCCACCACGCTGGAGAAGCTCGGCCAGATCGCGCAGTCGCGCCACTGCTCGCTGCTCGATGCCACCCGCAGCGACGGCGTGCTGCGCCAGCTCACGCCGCGACCGGCCGCCGCGCTGGCGGGCTTTTCCGACCTGCTCGATGAACTGCGCAGCGCCTCGTTGCACGAAAGCGCCGCCGACCTGGTCGAACGCATCCTCAAGCGCACCGGCTACGCCGCACAGATTGCCGCCGCCACGCCCGACGCCAGCGTGCGCGAACGCAAGCTGGGCAACCTGAAGGAACTCGCCGACTGGTTCCGCGCGATGCAGAAAGGCAACAGCGCCGGCGACCTTGCCGCCCAACTGGCCCTGCTCAGCCACGCCGACCGCGACGAGCCGGGCAACGCGGTGCGCATGATGACGCTGCACGCCGCCAAGGGCCTGGAGTTCCGCTTCGTCTTCATCGTCGGCTGCGAAGACGGCACGCTGCCGCACGAGGGCGCGCTGGACGAAGGCCGCATCGACGAGGAACGCCGCCTGATGTACGTCGGCATCACCCGCGCCAAGGAACTGCTGACCCTGTCCTGGTCCGCGCAGACCAGGCGCTACGGCGAGATCCACCGCAACCAGCCCAGTCGTTTCCTGCATGAGCTGCCGCAAACCGACCTGCACTGGCAGGGCAAGGACCCCGAAGCGGACAAGGAAGTGACCCGCGAAACCGCCGAGTCGCACATGGCCAAGATCCAGGCGATGCTGGCCGGCGGGTAGTTCGCCAACCGCCGCGACGGCGCACCGGCATCACTACAAAAAAAGAGGCGACCCGAAGGTCGCCTCTTTTCGTCCTGCACCAACGCCTTTGCGATCAGAACTTGTAGTTCAGACGCGCAAAGAACGTACGGCCGTACCAGTCGTACTGCGAGGCATACAGCGGTGCATTGCCCACCGTGGTACCCGCGCTCGGCGAGATCAGATCCGGCTCGGTATCGAACACGTTGCGGATACCGACCAGCACACCCCAATGACCGCGCTCATAACCGACCGACACGTTGTGGATGAGCTGCCAGCTTGCCTCGATGTCCCGAGCCGCGCCCTTGTACCCCAGGTAGGTATAGATGTTGCTGAGGTCCTTGTTGCGGGTGGTGCTGACGTACTGGCCGTTCCACGTATAGGTCCAGTCGCCCCGCTCCAGGCTGATGACGCTGCGAGCCACCGTCTTCGGACGCCCGATGTAACCCACCTGCTCCGACGAGCTCAGGCCGCTGGCCGCAGCCGAGTCGAACAGCTGGTAGATGTCGGACATCGTGTAGGTGATCTGCCCTTCCGCCGTCAGCTTGCCGAACGAGAAGTCGTTGCTGTAGTTCATCTGCAGGTCGTAACCGCGGGTCCGTTCGCGGTTGATGTTGACGTAGACGCTGTAGATCTCGGTGATCCGGTTCGGATCGGCAGCTGCGTTCGGCGGGTTGCGCACGAGCTGGTTGCAGAACGAGTTGGGATACACGGTGGAGCCGTAGCAGCCGAGTACGATGTCGCCGGCGTCGAGCTGCGAGATCTCGCCCTGGACGTTGTAATCGAAATAGTCCAGCGCCACGTTCAGGTTGGCGAAGGTCGGCTGCCAGACGAAACCGGCCGACTTCGCACGCGAGGTTTCCGGCTTCAGGAAGCCCGCACCGCCACCCGAATAGATCGTCGCGGAAGCACCGCCGCCGGGATAGTTGGCCGGGATGCCCGCCGCGGCACAATTGGCACGGAGGCGATCGTTGCTGCTGTCACCCCACAGAATGCAGGGATCGATGCCGAGCTGGCCCAGGAACCCGGTCTGGTTGCCGAGGTAGAGCTCGTAGAGGCCCGGGGCGCGATACGACGTGCCCAGCGTGCCGCGCAGACGGAAGGTCGGGGTGATCTGCCAGTTCAGGCCGGTCTTCCACACGTTGTCGGTGCCCGGGATGCTGCCGTACTTGAACGCGCGACCCGAGAAGTTGGCCGACAGCGACTCGACTGCCGGCAGGCCCTTCAGCAACGGCACGTCGATTTCCGAGAACGCCTCGGTGACGTGATCCTGTCCGCGCGTGACCTGCGCCGAGCTGGAGCCCCACAGCCAGCCGTTCTTGGAGGCTTCGGAAGGCTGGTCGTCGATCGAGTAATGGCGATACTCGAGGCCGAACGCCGCACCCACGTCGCCCGCCGGCAGGGTGAACAGGTTGCCGGTGGCCAGCGCCTTGGCGGTTGCCTGGGTGTATAGGGTGTTGCCCTTGATGTTCATGCCGACGGCGTTGACCAGCTGGCTCATCTTGTCGCCGTTCAGGATGCCCGGATCGAAGTAGTCGACCAGCGGCGTGTCGAGCTCGTTGGCCGCGTCGCCCAGGTCACCGCTCTTGCGCGCATCGATCGCGAGCTGGCTGTAATCGCCGCTGGAGCGGCTGTAGCCGGCATCGACTTCCCACGACCAGCTGTCGGTGGAGGCGAACAGGCCTTCCAGCTTGGTGGTGCCGTAGAAATAATCCACGGTCTCCTTGCCATTCGAGGGGAACGGCATGATGGGCTCGTAGTAATTGTCGTCCGTCGGGTTGTAGACGATCGGGAAGAACTGGCGGTAGCCGTGCGTCTTGGTTTCACGACGGTTTGCCAGCCACTGGGTGCTCCAGTTCACCTCGCCGAAGCTGAAATTCGTGGCCGCATAGACACTGGCGCGCTGACGCTGGTTGATGGCGTACGCATCACCCACGAACGGGAAGTTGAGCTGATCCTCGTAGTACGCCTGCGGCGAGTTGCCGTAGCTCTTGGACGGGTTCGGCCGTGGGTGGTAACCGGGGAACGGCCCGACGGTGCTGCCGTCCACGGACGGCACGTAGCGAATGCCGGGATTGAAGTAGTTGATGATGCTGTTGGCGTACAGGTTGTTGCAACCGCCGAGGCTGGTGCCTCCGATGACGGAGTGATCCTCGCGGTCGATGCGCTGGCCGTCGGTACCCCAGACACGATCCTGGCTGCACTTGAGGAAGTCGCGGTCACCCAGCTCGATCGCGTTGAGCCGATCGAGCTGTGCCGCCAGCACGACGCTGCCCTTGTCGAAGTTCCAGCCGGTGCCGAACGACAAGGTGTACTGCTCGCCGCCGCCATGCTGAGGCATGCTGGCGGCGAAAGTCATTTCGGGACGATCCATGCGCTTCTTGGTGATCAGGTTGACGACGCCGGAAACGGCATCGGAACCGTACAGCGACGAAGAACCGTCCTTGACCACTTCGATGTTCGACAGGATGACCTGCGGAATCACGTTGAGGTCGAAGCCCGCGCCGGTCTGGCCGCGCGTGCCGGCCGGACCCGGGCGCTGACCGTCGAGCAGGACGAGGGTGCGGTTGGCGCCCAGACCACGCAGGTTGACGGTCTGGATGCCGGTGCCGCCTTCGACGATGTAGCCGCCGAACTGGCCATTGATCTGCGTGGAGCCCGCGGCAGCGGTGGTCGTCTGCAGGAAGTCGGCGGTGTCGAACTGACCGCTGGCGATGTTGTTCTGGACGTCGATCACCTGCACTGGCGAGGTGGTCTGGTATTCCGGCCGCTTCAGCAGGGTGCCCGTGACGGTAACCGTCTCCAGCTCCTTGGCCTTCTTGTTCTGGTCCTGCTGCTTGGTCGTGTCAGCCTGCTGGCTGGTCGACTGGCTGGCACTGTCGGTTGCCGGCGCCTGGTCCTGTGCGAACACAGGCGTGACTTGCAACGCTGCAACGACCGCGATCGCCAGCGGCAAGCGTTGAAGCCCTCGTTGGACAAACTTGTTCATGAAATAGCACTCCCCTAAATCGACCAGTTGTTGTAACCGCATTATTTTGCGGTTAAGCGAATGTAGCCGGTGGGGGGAGACTGTGCAACCGCCTCAACCGGCAGGCAAAAACGTTCAGCTAGCCTGAAATCTGCCCGCAATTCTTGCCCAGGAAATCCAGGATCAAGTTGAGGGTCTGCCGCTGCTGGCTCGGATACCAGGGCATGCTGTGCGGCATGTTCGGAATCCAGTGGAACTGGGCCGGCACGCGGTTCTTGACGGCCTCGTAGAACGGATGGGCGTGGATCGCCGGCGGAGTCCGCACATCACGATCGCCGTCGAACAGCATGATGGGCAGGTGCGCCTTGTCCGCATTCTCCATGGGGTCCATGCCCTTCACGGTCTGGCCCTGCAGGATGCGCTGCAAGCGGTTGTCGCTCCAGGACGTACCCAGCCGACCGAGATTTGCCACCGGCGCGCCGGCAATGGCGCATTGGTACGGCGACGGCGAACGCACGGTGGCGGCCACGGCCGCGAACCCGCCGTACGAGTACCCGAAGATCGCGATCTGGTTCTTGGCGGCAACACCCTGCGAGACGAGCCACGCAGCGCCGTCGTCGAGATCGTCGGACATCTTCAGGCCCCACTGCTTGTCGCCGGCCATCCAGAGCTCGCGACCGAGACCTTCCGAGCCGCGGTACTGCGGACGCAGCACGGCATAGCCGCGCGAGGTGAGCATCGGCACCCAGCCCGACGCGTCCCAACCCGTGTAATCCCGCGCCCATGGACCGCCGTGCGGCATGATGATCGCCTTCGCCGGCGCATCGCCCTGCTTCCAGCCGGCAGGCAGGTCGAGGATCGCGGGAATCTCGCGCCCGTCGCGCGCCTTGTAGGTCACCCAGCTTTCCTCGCCGGTCATGTCGTTGCCGATCCACGGGCGCGTGCTGCCGAGGTTGGCCACCTGCTTCTTGCCCAGCAGCAGATGGTAGGCCGGCGGATTGCTGGCGCTCTGCGTGGTGAACAGCACCTTGGCCAGATCGTCGGTGTAGCTGGCGATGTTCACCTGCTGGCCGGCAAAAGCCTGCTTGATCGAGTCCTGGATGGCTTTCAATTCCGGGTCGATGTAGACGGCCTGGCGATACGGCCCATCGACAACGAAGCCGACGATCTGGTTGAAGTTGCTCGCCCGCGTGCTGAAAAGCAGGCCCCCGATGGAATAGTTCTTGTCGGCAAGGGCCGGTTCCGGGTCGTACTTCTGCGTCGCCGGGTCATACATGCGTACCTGCAGCTTGTCGGAAAACTGGTCGGTCAGGATGTAGAACTTGCCGGTCGCGTCGTCGAGGCCGTCCACCGTCACGGTGTAACGCTGGGAGAGCTTGGTGGTCAGCGCAGGCTGCAACTCGAACTGGCCGGTCTTGGGATTGAGCAGCAGCACGCGCTGTTCGTAATCGCCGCCGACGGGCTCGATCTCGGATTTGGCCAGCACCTTGCCGGTGCGGGAGTCGAAGAGCGAGGGCCGGGCGCGGTTGCCGCCCTTGAACAGCAGTTCGCGCTCCTTGGTTTTCAGGTTGTAGAGGTAGTAGTTCGAGGTCCAGGTGACCTGGCTCAACTGGCTGATGATGACGCGGTCCGGATCCAGCGGCAGCATGTTCACCAGCGACGAGGTGCCGGCGATTTCCAGGCAGCGCTCGGTGCTCTTGCTGACGCCCAGCTTGCGGGTGTCATCGGCAAAGGCCTCGCCGAAATTCTTCTGGTCGATACCGGAAAGATAGGTCTTCGCCACGAACGTCTTGGTCGCGCCGGTGGCCTTGCCCTCGCCGCAGCCACCGAGGTGGCCGGTCCATTCCTGCCGGGCGATCGCCAGCAGCTTGTCCGCCTTCATGGCGTAGGCGGCAATGAACTTCATGTGGTCGCCCGACGGGGTCACCACCTTGGGGCCGGCGGACAGCGCGTCCGTATCCCACGTGGCCAGCGCCGTATCGTCCTTGTCGTTGGGCGAGGGAATCAGCCCGACCAGATGCTTGCCATCCGGACTCATCGATACCGATTGCAGTGCCGGCAAGCGGGCCAACGCCTCCACCGGAATCGGCTGGGCCGCGTGAGCCGACCCCAGACTCAATGCCGCTGCCAGCGCACCGCCAAGCAACGCCTGAAAAAACGTGTGTCGCATGTATTCAACTCCCCTGGAAATGACCGCCCCATACGGCCGTTGCGCCCGTGGGCGAATGGCTCTTGATCCTCGAAGATAGCAGGAACTTTGCGCTCGGCGAAGAAGCTGCGCGCACCGGCAGCGGACCGTCCGCCGTCCTGCTCGATTCATCCGTCGACCACCCTCACACCAACCCCCACGCTTCCAGTTCCAGCTTCAGGTAGGCGTAGTAGATCGGTGCGGCGATGACGCCCGGGAGGCCGAAGGCGGCTTCCATCAGCAGCATCGCCAACAGCAACTCCCAGGCACGGGCATGGATCTGGGTGCCGACGATGCGGGCGTTGAGGAAGTATTCGAGCTTGTGGATCAGGATCAGGAACGCCAGCGCGGCGATGCCCACGCTCAGCGACACCGACAGCCCGGCGATGGTGATGGCGGTGTTGGAAATGAGGTTGCCGATCACCGGCAGCAGGCCGACGATGAAGGTCGCCACCACCAGCGTCTTGGCCAGCGGCACGTGGACGCCGAGCAGCGGCAGCACGCCGAGCAGGAAGATCGCGGTGAACACGGTGTTGATCAGCGAGATCTTGATCTGCGCGAACACGATGTTGTGGAACCCCTGCGCCAGCCGCAGGCAGCGCAGGCTCAGTGCGGCCGCCAGCGGGCCGATCTGGTGCGCCGGCCGTGCGCGGCCGAGCGCCACGATCGCGCCCAGCACCAGGCCGATGAGGATGTGCACGAAAACCCGCACCGCACCCTTGCCGGCCAATTGCAGGGCACCGGCATGCTTGCGCGCCAGCTCGATCGCGCCCACGCGCAGGTCGTCGACGCTGTCGGGCAGGTTGTTGACCAGGGCCGGCGGCAATTGCTGGCGCGCCTTTTCCACCAGCGGCATCAATTGTTGCTGCCAGAGCAGCTCGGGGTTGCCGAGCTCGTGCCGGAACAGGCTGATCGCGCCGAGGATCAGCAACAGCAGCAGGCCGACCACGATGGCGCCCAGCACGGCCACCACCAGCAGTCGCGCGCGGTCGCCGGAAATGCGCCGGCCGAGCAGCGGCGCCATCGACTGCACCAGCTCGAACACCAGCAGGCCGGCGAGCAGGGCCGGCAGCAGGTGGAGGTCGATGATCAGCAGCAGGCCCACCGCCACCAGCAGGTAGCTGGCATAGCTGATGACGTTCGAGGGATCGCGCAAGGCGGGCTTGGGGAAATCCATGCGAGACGAAACCAGAGTGGGAGAGCAGGCAGTCTGTCAGCAGCCCGCGGCCGCTGCCAGCCCCGCCGAAACCGTCATGTGGCTGTCGTAAACTCGGGCGCCTGCCCACGTCGCCCCGCCCCAAGGATCTGCGCATGCCACTCCGTTTGCCCGCGAGCCTGCTCGCGTTCGCCCTGCTGGCCGGTTGTGCGGCCACCCCACTCCGCCATCCCGAGGTCGTCTCCTCTCCTGCCGCGCCCGCGACCGTCGCCGCCAACGACAACCTCAATGCCGTGGCGTGGACCCAGACCGCGATCGAGCACGACCTGATTTACCTGCAGACCTATCGCGATGCCGAAGCGGGCCTGCTGGCCGCCCTGCAGGACCAAGGCTGGGATGCACTGGCCAAGGACGACCGCGCCGCGCCGCTTCGCGGCCTCAAGCCGGCCGTGGTGCTGGACATCGACGAGACCGTGCTGGACAACTCGCCCTACCAGGCGCGCCTGGTCAAAAGCGGCGGCGAGTACAACGAGGCCGATTGGGCCGCCTGGTGCAAGGAGGAGGCCGCCCGCGCGCTGCCCGGCGCAGTCGCGTTCACCCGGTTCGCCGCCCGGCATGGCATCGCCGTCATCTACATCTCCAACCGCGCCAAGGATCTGGACCAGGCCACCCTGGCCAACCTGCGCAAGGCCGGCCTGCCGGTGTCCGGGCCGGAGGCCTTCCTCGGCCTGGGCACCTTCGTCGAAGGCTGCGAGCAGATCGGCACGGAGAAGGGTTGCCGGCGCCAGCTGGTCAGCCGCAAGTACCGCGTGCTGATGCAGTTCGGCGACCAGATCGGCGACTTCGTGACGGTACTGGCCAACAATGCCGCCGGTCGCCACCGCGCCATGGCGCCCTACATGGACTGGATCGGCCGGCGCTGGTTCGTGCTGCCCAACCCCACCTACGGGTCATGGGAACCGGCACTGTTCAACAATGACTGGAGCGCGCCACCGGCGGAACGCCGGCGACAGAAGATCGACGCGTTGCGCTCTGAATAATATTCGTCAACAAAATCATGGTTCTGCAAGACAAATGGAAAGTATTGCCTAAACTTTGACGAACCGGTAACATTTGCTCCGCCAACGCCTGCCGGGGATTCCTTGCGGGCAAGGCCATTTCCCTTCCGGCTCTGCCGGATTGCCCCGTGAGGCCCTCGGCCCGCGGGGTTTTCTTTGACCTGCACGCCGCGATGCGGCACGAGGCTCGCCCACACCCCTTGCCGCCGTGGGCCGAGGAACCCCCGGCAACCGGTCCGGATGGCCGCCCCCGCGGCGCCGCCGACCGCCATCGGCGCGGATTGGACGACGCGGCCGGGTAGAATGGCCCGATGCCGAATACCACAATGGTGGACTCCACCGTACGTCGCCGCGCCCCTTGGTGGTTCAACCTGGCCGGGCAGTTGCTGCAGCCCTGGGTGCGCATCCGCCGCGACCCCGCCGAGCCGGCGGCGCTGCTGCAACCGGGCGTGCCGGTGTGCTACGTGATCGAGCGCGACGGCTTCTCCGACGCGCTGATCCTGCAGCGCGCCTGCCGCGAGGCCGGCCTGCCCAACCCGATGCAGCCGCTGGCCGGCACCCGCCGGCGCCGCTCCGTGTTCGCCCTGACCCGCCGCGACGGCTGGCTGTTCGGGCGCAGCCGCAAGCGCGCCGCCGGGGAACCGCTGCGCCAGCTGGTGCGCTCGCTCGAGGGCGTGCCCGACCTGGACGTCCAGGTCGTGCCAGTGGCGATCTACGTCGGCCGCGCACCCAGCCGTGAGACCGGCTGGTTCCGCGTGCTGTTCTCGGAAAACTGGGTGATGGTCGGCCGCTTCGGCCGCCTGCTGGCGCTGCTGCTGAACGGGCGCGACACGGTGGTGCACTTCTCCGCGCCGGTATCGCTGCGCAGCGTGCTGGATGAATCCGGCGAGATCGGGCCGGAGCGCTTCGCGCGCAAGATCGCGCGGGTGCTGCGCATCCACTTCCGGCGCATCCGCGCCGCGGTGATCGGGCCGGACCTGTCGCACCGGCGCACCGTGGTCGACGCGGTGCTCGCGGCCGAGCCGGTGCGTGCGGCGATCGCCGCCAATGCCGCCAAGGAGAAGACCAGCCACGCCAAGGCCTGGCGCAAGGCGCACAAGATGCTGCTGGAGATCGCCGCCGACTATTCGCATCCGGTGGTGCGTTCGGCATCGTTCGTGCTGTCCAGTTTCTGGAACAAACTGTACGACGGCATCGCGATGCACCACTTCGACAAGGTCCGCGCGGTGGCGCCGGGTTACGAAGTGGTCTACGTGCCCAGCCACCGCAGCCACGCCGACTACCTGTTGATGAGCTACCAGTTGCACGTCTCCGGCGTGGTGGTGCCGCACATTGCCGCGGGCGTGAACCTCAACCTGCCGGTGATCGGGCCGATCCTGCGCCGCGGCGGCGCGTTCTTCATGCGCCGCAGCTTCACCGGCAACCCGCTGTACTCGGTGGTGTTCAAGGAATACATGGCGCAGCTGATCGACCGCGGCGTGCCGATCGAGTACTTCACCGAGGGCACCCGCTCGCGTACCGGGCGGCTGCTGTCGCCGCGCGGCGGATTGCTGTCGATGACCGTGCGCGCCTTCCTGCGCGCGCCGCGCCGGCCGGTGCTGTTCCAGCCGGTCTACATCGGTTACGAGAAACTGATGGAGGGCAACAGCTACATCGGCGAGCTCTCCGGCAAGCCGAAGGAGAAGGAATCCCTGCTCGGCCTGCTCAAGGGCCTGAAGGTGCTGCGCCAGCGCTACGGCCACGTGGCGCTGAACTTCGGCGAGCCGATCGAGCTGACCCCGCTGCTCGACGCCGCCAGCAGCGACTGGCGCAGCGCCGGGCTCGACCCGGAGGCGAAACCCGAGTGGCTCAATTCGGTGGTCAGCCAGCTGGCCGAGAAGATCCAGGTCAACATCAACCGCGCCGCCGACGTCAATCCGATCAACCTGCTGGCGCTGGCCCTGCTGGCCACGCCCAAGCACGCGATGGCCGAGAACGACCTGCTGATGCAGCTCGACCTTGGCAAAGCGCTGCTGGAGGAACTGCCGTACTCCGACCGCGTCACGCTGACTCCGATGAACCCGGCCGCGATCATCGCCTACGGCGAGCAGATGGGCTGGATCGAGCGGGTGCAGCACCCGCTGGGCGACGTGCTCACCGTCAGCGGCGAAAAGGCCGTGCTGCTGAGCTATTTCCGCAACAACGTGCTGCACCTGATGGCCAGCGCGGCATGGGTCGCCTGCTGCTTCCTCAACAACCGGCGCATGTCGCGTGACGCGATCCTGCGCCTGGGCGGCATCGTGTATCCGTTCATCCAGGGCGAACTGTTCCTGCCGTGGGATGAGGACGGCTTCAAGGAGCAGCTGAAGGCGACGATCGACTTCCTGGTGCGCCGCGGCCTGCTCGAATCCACCAACCATGGCCGCTCGCTGGAACGCAGCGCCGGTCAGGAAGACAGCGCCTTCCAGCTGCGGGTGATCGCGCGCAGCCTGATCCAGGCGTTCGAGCGCTACTACATCACCATCGCCGCGCTGGCCAAGAATGGCCCGCACACGCTGACCGGCGGCGAGCTGGAGAACGCCTGCACGCTCACCGCGCAGCGACTGGGCCTGCTCAACGAGCTGTCCGCACCGGAGTTCTTCGACAAGGCGCTGTTCCGCGGCTTCATCCAGAAATTGCGCGAACGCAAGGTGGTATGGACCGACGAGAACGGCAAGCTCGACTACGACCGCGCGCTGGAGGATCTGGTGCGCGACGCCCGCGTGATCCTGTCGCGCGAGGTGCGCCACTCGATCCTGAAGATCACGCCGGGCGGCGATCGCGAGCCGGCCGCGGCGCTGCCCGGTGACGCGTCGGCATCCGACCTGCACCAGCGCCACGTGGATACCGAGCAGCAGGAACACGAGCGGCGCACCGGCATCGACCGCCGCCAGGGCGACGCTGCAACACAGGAGCCCGCGCGCCGCGAAGGCGCCGAGTAGGATCAGCACACTGTCACCCGGGGGAACCACCATGACCACGACTCGCCACCTGTTGTTCGCCGCCCTCGTGGCATGTCTCCCTCTGGCTGCCGGCGCCGACGCGCCGGCCCGCGCCGATGCCGGCGACCACCGCGTCAGCGTGATCGAATGCGCGCGCCTGCTCGACCCGGCCGCCGGCAAGATGCTGGGCCAGACCACGCTGGTAGTGGAGGACGGCCGCATCAAGGAGATCCATCCCGGCACCGTCGACATCGCGCCGTACCGCCAGGCCGCCGGCACGGTGAGCTTCACCCGGCTGGCCGATGCCACCTGCATGCCGGGGCTGATCGACTCGCACACGCACCTGACGATGCAGTTCAGCAAGAGCACCTACAGCGACAAGTTCCGCCTCAATCCGGCCGACCACGCCATCCGCGGCACCGTCTACGCCAAACGCACCCTGCTCGCCGGCTTCACCACGGTGCGCAACCTCGGCGACGACGACAATGCCTCGCTCGCGCTGCGCAACGCGATCAACGCCGGCCTGGTGCCCGGCCCGCACATCTTCAGCGCCGGCAAGTTCATCGGCACCACCGGCGGCCACGCCGACCCCACCAATGGCTTCCGCTGGAACCTGCAGGGCGACCCCGGTCCCAAGGATGGCATCATCAACTCGCCCGCCGACGCGTGGAAGGCCGTGCGCCAGCACTACAAGGACGGCGCCGACCTGATCAAGATCATGCCCTCCGGCGGCGTGCTGGACGAAAGCTCCAGCTCCGAGAACCCGCAGATGACGCTGGAGGAAATCCAGGCCGTGGTCGCCGCTGCGCACGACTACGGCTTCACCGTGGCCGCGCACGCGCATGGCGCCGAGGCGATCCGTCGCGCGGTGCTGGGCGGCGTCGATTCGATCGAGCACGGCACCTTCATGGATGCCGAGGACATGAAACTGATGAAGGCGCACGGCACCTGGTACGTGCCCACCATCATCGCCGGCCAGTACGTGATGGAGAAGGCGCGCGAGGGCTGGTATCCGCCGCAGGTCGCGCGCAAGGCCGAGGAAGTCGGCCCGGTGATCATGGCCACCGCCGGCAAGGCGTACAAGGCCGGCGTGAAGATCGCCTTCGGCACCGACTCCGGCGTGTTCCCGCACGGCGACAACGCGAGGGAGTTCGCCTACATGGTGCAAGCCGGCATGCCGCCGATGTTCGCCCTGCAGGCGGCCACCACCCACGCCGCCGAACTGCTGCACAAGTCCGACCAGCTCGGCCGCATCGCGGTCGGCCGCGGCGCCGACGTGATCGCCGTACCCGGCAATCCGCTCGATGACATCACCGTCATGCAGCACGTCGAGTTCGTGATGAAGGACGGCGTGATCTACAAGAAAAGCGGCGAGCCGACGCTTCAATAAAGTAACCGCACCTCTCGCGTTTGCCCCCTCTTCCCCCGGGAGAGAGTTGGGGTGAGGGTCCGCCTCAGGCCGGACCCACATCAAAATCGCGCCTCGACATGCGTTCTGGCGAGCACCTGCCCCTCTCCTCAATCCTCTCCCCGGAGGGAGAGGAGGCGAAAGCAAGAGGCGCGTTATCCAATTGAGGCGCCAGGGCTTGCTGTAGCATTGCAGGGATGAACGAGCAGCCGAAGTCCCCGCCCGCATCCACCACCCACTTCGGCTTCCGCGACGTGCCGGTGGGCGAGAAACAGAAGCTGGTCGGCCAGGTGTTCACCTCGGTCGCACGCAGCTACGACCTGATGAATGACCTGATGTCGTTCGGCACGCACCGGTTATGGAAGCGCCATTTCGTGGCGACCAGCGGCGTGCGCCGCGGCGACCGCGTGCTGGACCTGGCCGGCGGCACCGGCGACATCGCCGCGCTGCTCCATCCGGTAGTGGGCGAGACGGGCGAGGTGGTAGTCGGCGACATCAACGCAGCCATGCTCGACGTCGGCCGCGACCGGCTCACCGACCGCGGCCTGGTCGCCAGCCTGCGCTGGGCCCAGCTCAACGCCGAACGGCTGCCCTTCCCCGACAACTCCTTCGACGCGGTGACCATGGCCTTTGGCCTGCGCAACGTCACCGACAAGGATCAGGCGCTGGCCGACATCTGCCGCGTGCTCAAGCCCGGCGGCCGGCTGCTGGTGCTGGAGTTCTCGAAAGTGCAGAGCGAGGCGTTCGGCAAGCTCTACGACTTCCACTCCTTCAAGGTCCTGCCGCGTCTGGGCCAGCTGTTCGCCGGTGATGCCGACAGCTACCGGTACCTGGCCGAATCGATCCGCAAGCACCCGGACCAGCAGACGCTCAAGGGCATGATGGAGCGCGCCGGCTTCGGCAAGGTCGAGGTGCGCAACCTGACCAACGGCATCGTGGCGATCCACCGCGCGTACAAGTTCTGAGAAGCAGTCAAGCAAGTGACTGCTCATGCGAGCGAGTCAGGGCCTGTACCGGACTCGCAATGGAAGAAAACCCCAGGAAGTGGTTTTTTTCGCCGGCTCTGAGCATCGCGCGCCACGGGGTTTGCGCCTGATCCAGGTCAGTGGCCGATGGCCATCGACGGCGTATGTTGGGGCGGTCTTTCCCACCATGAGTCCCGTCATGCCCCTCGATATCGAGACCGAGCCCAACACCCACCTGTTCGATGCCCGCGGCGTGGCCCGCCGTTTCCGCCATTCCGCGATCTTCGGCGCGATCGGCGTGCTGCGTTCGGGCGAAACCATGCGCTTCGTCAACGACCACGACCCGCTGCCGCTGATCGCGCAGTTGCGTGACCGCCTCGGCGACAACCTCACCGTGGCCTACCGCCAGCGCGAGCCCGGTGCCATCGTGATCGACTTCGGCATCACCGGCTTGCCGGACGAGTGATGGGCACCCCGGCTTTCTTCGACCAGGCGCCGCCGATCCCGATGCGCGATCCGCTGGCGGCGTTCCTGGGTGCGGCCGACGACGGCCTGCTCGACTACCGCTATATCGACGCGGTGCGGCTGGCCGGACACTCCTGCCCCACCGTCGCCGGCGCGTACCTGATGGTGCGTGCCGCGCTGCACGCGCTGTACCCGGACGGCCCCGCCGAGCGCGGGGGCGTCGAGGTGCTCATACCGGGGCCGGAGAGCGAGGGCGTCAACGGCGTGATCGGCCAGGTCTTTACCCTGATCACCGGGGCGGCCGGCGCCAACGGCTTTCACGGCATTGCCGGACGCTACGCGCGCGAGTCGCTGCTGAGCTATGCCGACACGGCCGAGCACGCCGCCGTGCGGGTCCGCCGGCGCGACACCGGCGCGAGCGTGGCGGTGGAGTTGGATCTCTCGAGCGTGCCCGCACCCGCCAACCTGCGTCCGCTGCTCGGCGGCGCACTCGATCCGGCGGCCAGCGCGGAACAGCGCGCGGCATTCGGTCGGGCATGGCAGGAGCGCGTGCAATGCCTGCTGCTGGAACACGCCGATGACCCGGACGTGATCCGGCTGACCCGGCTCGACCACCCACCGATGCACTGAAGCGCGCCGGTCGTCCTCACGACTGCTCGCACGAGGACACCGGCAGCGCCGGGCTGGCTGCCGGCGGCGCTGGCCGCCGCCGTGCGTTGGCCAGCACCACGCCGCCGATGGTGATCGCACCACCGACCAGCACCAGCACCTCGGGCACCTCGTGCAGCCACAGCCAGCCGATCAGCAGCGCGATCGGCGGCGACAGGTAGATGAAGCTGCTGACCTGCGAGGCCGATGAGCGGTTCACCGCCAGATTCCAGGCCAGGTAACCGACGAAGGTCGGCGCGATGCCCAGCCACAGCAGCGCGCCGATGTGCGGCCACGAGGCCGCTGCCAGCGCCTGCGGCAGATGCCAGCCGAACGGCAACGCGCCGAGCGTGCCGGCGAACATCGCGAACGCGGTGACCCCGACCATGCTGCTGCGCGAGAACAGCGCCTTCTGGCCGACGAAGAAGACCGCCGAGACGGCCACGCACACCAGCACCAGCAAGGCGTGCGGATCGACCTCCACGCGCTGTCCGCTGGCGAATACCACCAGCACCGTGCCGAGCAGGGCCACCGCCAGCCCGAGCCACGTGCGTGCGGCCAGCCGTTCGCCGATCCACAGCGCCGACACCGCCGCCGTGGCCGCCGGCACCAGCGAGATCAGGATCGAGGCGGTGCCGCTGGCGATGCGCGTCTCGGCGTAGTTCAGGCACAGGTGATACACGGTCAGGCCAAGCACGCCGAGCAGGGCCAGTTGCGGCCAGTCGCGCAGCGCCGGCAATGGCACGCGCCTGATCCAAAGCAGCACGGCGAAGCACAGCGAGCCGATCAGCAGCCGCGCGAACGCCACCTCGCCCGGCGTGAACGCGGGCAATGCATAGGCGATCGCGGCATACGCCGACGACCAGGTGAGCAGGGCGATCGCGATGGCGAGCAGGGCACGGCCATCGAGACGTTGAGCGGTATCCATGGGGGGGATTCTCCGGCGGGGAAGCGCGCATCCTAGTCCTGGCGATGGCGCCGGTGAATAATGCATCGCGGCGGAATCGCGGTGTTTCACCGCTGATCGAAATGATGAAAGAGGTTGTCACCTTGGAATCGAAACCGACCGATGGCCGATCCGCACTGGACGGCAAGGACTGGCAATTGCTGGAGGCGCTGCAGCGCGATGCGCGACTCGGTTTCGCCGAACTCGGCCGGCTGGTGCGCCTGTCCGCGCCCGCAGTGGCCGAACGCGTGCGGCGACTGGAGGATGCCGGCGTGATCAGCGGCTACCACGCCACGGTCAACCCGCGCCGGCTCGGTTATGCGCTGAGCGCGATGGTGCGCCTGCGCTGCGACGGGGCCACCTGCGCGCGCATCGGCAGCCTGGTCGAGGACATTCCCGAGGTGCTCGAATGCCGCCGCCTGGCCGGCGAGGACTCGGCCCTGCTGCACGTGGTGGCGATGTCCACCGGGCACCTGGAGTCGGTGCTCGACCGCCTGCTCAAGACCGGCGCCAGCAACAGCACCACCACCCTGATCGTGCTGCAGACGCCGCACGAGAACCGGCCCCTGACCCGCGCGATGTGGAACGCGGCGATGGCGATGTCGGGCGACTGATCCACCGGTCGCGCGGGGCGACCAGTACTTTTGTCACGGTCGCGCATCGACACGGCGTCGCATACTCGAACGCTGCTCGAACTCAGGGGAACCCCATGCGCCGCCTCGCTTCGCTATTGCTGGCCAGTGCCATCGCGCTCGCCGGCCTGCCCGCCGCCCATGCCGCCGACGCGGCGCCGGCCAACGCGTCATCCAGCGCCACCCATGACAGCACCGATCCGCGCATCCCCGCCCATGAAACGGCGGTGCGCACGCAGCACAGCGTCGCCATCGGCGGGCGCACGATCAGGTACACCGCCACCGCCGGCACGGTGATCATCCGCGACGACAAGCAGCAGCCGCAGGCCAGCGTGTTCTACGTCGCCTACACCGTCGACGACGGCAAGCCCTCGCAGCGCCCGCTGACCTTCCTCTACAACGGCGGCCCGGGTTCCTCCAGCGTGTGGCTGCACATGGGCTCGCTCGGCCCGGTGCGCATCGAGACGGCCAGCCCGCAGGCCACCGCGCCGGCGCCGTACCACCTGGTGGCCAACGGCGACAGCCTGCTCGACAAGACCGACCTGGTCTTCATCGACGCCGTCGGCGCCGGTTATTCGCGCCCGCTGGGCAAGGCCACCGGCAAGGACTTCTGGGGCGTGGACCAGGACATTTCCGCCTTCAGCCGCGCGATCGAGCGCTACGTCACGCTCAACCGGCGCTGGAACTCGCCCAAGTTCCTGTACGGCGAGAGCTACGGCACCACCCGGTCGGCCGCGCTGGTCGACGCGCTGCAGGACAAGGGCATGGCCTTCAACGGCGTGATCCTGATGTCCTCGATCCTCAACTACGCGATCCGCATGCCGGGCTACGACGAGAGCTACGTCGGCTACCTGCCCAGCTTCGCCGCCGCCGCGTGGTACCACGACAAAGTGCCTTCCAAGAGCGGCCAGAACAAGCCGGCCGAGCTGAAGGCCTTCGTCGACCAGGCCCGCGCCTGGGCGCGTGGCCCGTACGCCTCCGCGCTGGCACTGGGGCAGGATCTGCCCGCCGCACAGTTCGACGCGATCGCCACGCAGATGGCCGGCTTCACCGGCCTGCCGGTGCAATACATCAAGCAGGCGAACCTGCGCGTGAGCCCCAGCCGCTTCCGCAAGGAACTGCTGCGCGACCAGCGCCTCATCCTGGGCCGCTACGACGCCCGCTTCACCGGCACCGACCCCGATGCCGCCGGCGAAACGCCGGAGTACGACCCCTCCGACACCGGCATCAGCGGCGCCTTCGTCAGCGCGTTCCACGACTACCTCGCCGACCAGCTCGACTATCAGAGCCAGCTCGACTACCGCCCCACCTACGGCAAGATCATCCAGGGCTGGGACTGGAAGCACGCCGGCTCCGGCATGCGTCGCGCATTGCCGCTGCCCTACGTGGCCGGCGACCTGGCGCACGCGATGCGCACCAATCCGAACCTCAAGGTGCTCTCGCTCAACGGTTACTACGATTTCGCCACGCCGTTCTTCATCACCGAGTACGACCTGGCGCACATGAACCTGGACCCTTCGCTGCGCGGCAATCTGTCGTTCGCTTACTACCCTTCCGGGCACATGATCTATCTCAACACCGAGGCGCTGCAGCAGCTCAAGCACGATCTCGCCCGCTTCTACGACCTTGCCGCGCCGCAGCGCTGATACGGAGCCTCTCGCCATGCGCCATTCCCTCATCGCCCCGCTCGCCTTCGTCCTGGCCATCGGCCTTGCCGCCCCGCTGCATGCGGCCGACAGCAACCCCCACGACAGCAAGTCCCAGGCCGACAAGGACGCCAAGAAGGACACGCTGCCGATCCCGCCCGAACGCAAGGTGGTGACCTCGCACAGCGTGCGCATCGATGGCCGCAACGTGGCCTACAAGGCCACCGCCGGCACCTTGCTGATCAAGGACGACAAGGGCCAGCCCACGGTCAGCATGTTCTACGTGGCCTACACCGTCGGCGACGGCAAGGCCGCGCAGCGGCCGGTCACCTTCCTGTTCAACGGCGGCCCCGGCTCCTCCAGCATGTGGCTGCACATGGGTTCGGTCGGGCCGGTACGGGTAGCCAACGCGGGCGACCAGCCGATCCCGCCGCCGCCGTACAGCACGGTGCCGAACGAATACAGCCTGCTCGACAAGTCCGACCTGGTCTTCATCGACGCGCCCGGCACCGGCTATTCGCAGCTGGTCGGCGCGGCCAAGGGCAAGGACTTCTACGGCATCGATCAGGATGCCGACGCGTTCGCGAAGTTCATCACCCGCTACGTCGGCGACAACCACCGCTGGAACTCGCCGAAGTTCCTGTTCGGCGAGAGCTACGGCACCACCCGCTCGGCGGTGCTGGCCAAGCAATTGCAGGACCAGGGCATGGAGCTCAACGGCATCGTGCTGATGTCCTCGATCCTGGACTTCAGCGTGTGGGCCAACACCGGTGTCGACCACGGCTACATCGTCAACCTGCCGACCGAGGCCGCGATCGCCTGGTACCACAACAAGGTACCGAACAAGCCCGCCGACCTGGCCGGCTTCATCGCCGCCGTGCGCCAGTTCGCCAGCACCGACTACACCCTGGCACTGGCCAGGGGCGACGCGATCACGCCGGCCGAGGCCGACCGCATTGCCACGCAGCTGAGCCAGTACACCGGCCTGTCGACGACGTACATCAAGCAGGCCAACCTGCGCATCGACCCCAGCCGCTTCCGCAAGGAGCTGCTGCGCGACCAGCGCCGCACGGTTGGACGTCTGGACGGCCGTTTCGAAGGCATCGACCCGGATGCCGCCGGCGAGACGCCCGACGGCGACGCCGCCAGCGATGCCGCCACCGGCGCCTACCTGGCCGCCTTCAACCAGTACGCCACCAGCGCCCTGAACTACACCGGCGACCACGCCTACCTGCCCAACAACTACGGCGTCATCAACCGCAACTGGGACTGGAAGCGCGAGCACCAGCGCTTCCCGCAGGCGCCGTACGTGGGCAGTGACCTGGCCGACACGATGCGGCGCAACCCGCATCTGAAGGTCTTTTCCGCCAACGGCTACTACGACCTGGCCACGCCGTTCTACGCCACCGAGTTCGACCTGGGCCACCTCAGCCTGGACCCGGCGATCAGCAAGAACATCGAGTACGGTTTCTATCCGTCCGGTCACATGATCTACTTCGATGTCGACGCCTTGAAGCAAGTGAAGGCGGATCTGGCGCGCTTCTACGACGAGGCCGCACCGCGGCCCTGACGGAGTCTCCCCAGCCATGACGGACAAGCCGAGCGCACCGCCCGACGCCGACGAGAACGCACCCCGCGACCCTGCCCGGCGCCGCGTGCTGGGCGGCATCGCGCTGGCGGGTGCGGCCGCGACGCTGGCCGGCTGTCGCATCGACGACGCACGCCACGCCAGTGCGCCGACGGGAGATCAAGCGGCGCTCGACGCGCTGCTGCGGCAGCACATCCAGCACGTGGTGGTGCTGTACGCGGAGAACCGCAGCTTCAACAACCTGTTCGCCGGCTTCCCCGGCCTGGCGCAACCGCTCAAGGCGCTCGACTCGCCCGAGTACCGCCAGCGCGACCGCGACGGCAGTCTGCTCACCACGCTGCCGCCGGTGTGGAGCGGCATGGTGCCGCGCGAGCAGGTGGTCGGCGGGCGCCGCTACCTCATCGACGAGCAGGCCATCACCGGTTTGCCCAACCGGCCTTTCGCGCTGCGCACGCCCGATGGCGAGCTGCTGCCGCACGGCGTGATCACCCGCGACCTGGTGCACCGCTTCTACGAAAACCAGCTGCAGATCAACGGCGGCCGCAACGACGGCTTCGTGGCCTGGAGCAACACCGGCGCGATGCCGATGGGCCACTACGCCGACACGGCCCGCAGCCTGCGCCTGTGGCAGCTGGCGCGGCAGTACACCTTGTGCGACAACTTTTTCATGGGCGCATTCGGCGGCTCGTTCCTCAACCACCAGTACCTGGTCGCCGCGCAGCCGCCGTACTTCCCGCACGCCGACCAGAGCCCGGCGAAACTGCAGATCGCCCAGGTGCAGGGTGACGACCCCACCGGCATCCTGCCGAAGTTCGCCGAAGGCTCTCCGGCGAGCGCGATGCAGGGTCGCCCGGAATGGGCCTCGCGCGATGCCATGACGCCGGACTTCTGGGCGGTCAACACCATGGGGCCGGCCTATGCGCCGGGCTTCAGCCATGACCCGCGCGATCCGCGGCTGGCGGATGCGACCAGCCCGAACACGCTGCCCGCGCAGAGCCACCTGACCATCGGCGACGTGCTGTCGCAAGCCGGTATCGACTGGGCCTGGTATGCCGGCGCCTGGCAGCTGGCGCTCGACGGCAAGGGCGAAGGCGACCACAGCGAGTTTCCGCAGGTGCCGGATTTCCAGCCGCACCACCAGCCGCTCAACTATTTCCGCCAGTTCGCCCCGGGCACGGCGGCGCGTGCGCAGCATCTGCGCGACGCCGGCACCGGCAGCCGCGCCGACAGCAACCATTTCATTGCCGCGGTCGAAGCCGGCCAATTGCCGCCGGTGACGTTCTACAAGCCGCAAGGCAATCTCAACATGCACGCCGGCTACGCCAGCCTGGATGCCGGCGACGAGCACCTGGCGCAAGTGGTCGAGGCGCTGCAGCGCAGCCCGCAGTGGCCGAACATGCTGGTGGTGCTCACGGTGGACGAGAATGGCGGCTGGTGGGATCACGTGGCGCCGCCGAAAGGCGATCGCTGGGGCCCGGGCACGCGCGTGCCGGCGCTGGTGATCTCGCCACACGCGAAGCGGGGCTTCGTCGACCACACGATCTACGACACCGGCTCGATCCTGCGTTTCCTCACCCGCCGTTTCGACCTCAAGCTGCTGCCCGGACTGAAGCTGCGCGACGCATCGATGATCGCCGCCGGCGGCCCGCCGCCGGGCGACCTCACCGCCGCGCTGCAGTTCGCCAGCGCCTGACCCCCGCAGGAAACACCGACCATGCGCGAGCTGTACCCGGAGATCGAGCCGTACCAGACCCATCGCCTCCCCGTGGATGCGCTGCACACGCTGCACGTGGAGGAGTGCGGCAACCCGCTGGGCCTGCCGGTGATCTTCCTGCACGGCGGACCGGGCGCCGGCCTGTCGACCTATCACCGTCGCTTCTTCGATCCGGCGCGCTACCGCATCGTGCTGTTCGACCAGCGCGGCTGCGGGCAGTCCACCCCGTTCGCCGAACTCACCGACAACACCACCACGCACCTGGTCGCCGACATCGAGCGCATCCGCGCCTTCCTGGGCATCGAGCACTGGGTGGTGTTCGGCGGCTCCTGGGGTTCGACCCTGGCGCTGGCGTACAGCCAGGCCCACCCGCAGCATTGCCTGGGCATCGTGCTGCGCGGCATCTTCCTCGGCCGGCCACAGGAATTGCGCTGGTTCAACGAACTCGATGGCGGCGCACGGCAGATCTTCCCCGAACGCTGGGCGCGCTTCCGCGATTTCATCCCGAGCGACGAGCGCGGCGAGATGCTGGACGCCTACTGGCAGCGCCTGAACAGCACCGACGAAGCCACCCGCCTCGCCGCAGCGCAGGCGTGGAGCGCGTGGGAAGGCGGCAGCACCACCCTGGTGCACGACCCCGACGCCGGCGGCATCTTCGAAGACCCGCATCACGCAGTCAGCCTGGCGCTGATGGAAGCCCACTACTTCCGTCACGCGCTGTTCCTCGAACCGGACCAGCTGCTGCGCGACGTGCCGCGCATCCGCCACCTGCCGGCCACCATCGTGCACGGCCGCTACGACATCATCTGCCCCGCCGTCAGCGCCTGGGACCTCGCCCAGGCCTGGCCCGAAGCCACCCTGCACTTCGTGCTCGCCGGCCACAGCGCGGCCGACCCGGCCATCGTCGACCGCCTGGTCGAGGCCACTGACGCGCTGGCCGATCGGTACTGCTGACGGCACGCCGTTTCGGACCGGAACCGCGTCGGCGCAAGAAGCGGATGGCGCGCCCGGCGCGGTGACGCCAGAATGCGCGCCTCACCTCGATGGAGTTGCCGATGCTGACCCTCTACGACTACCTGCCTTCGCAGAACGCCTGGAAAGTGCGCCAGCTGCTGCATCACCTCGGCCGGCCGTATCGCACG
>Ga0209941_1000506_pt1 | contig 46058 bp, 43 predicted proteins | sample ThiBiot_300_plan_FD_183945 | JGI IMG/M metagenome (GOLD analysis project Ga0209941, IMG submission 183945) | Wastewater bioreactor microbial communities from Cape Town, South Africa - Thiocy_solids_1 (SPAdes) | ecosystem: Engineered > Bioremediation > Thiocyanate > Unclassified | place: South...
GCACGGTTGAGGTATTTATTATACCTTAAGGCTTCCGGCGATTTTTTTTCGTTGTCATATTTTAAAGTTTTTGTGAATGCTAAATTTACGGATAGTTGCGGAAGGCTACCGTAGGTTTAGTTCAACAAAAGTATCCTTTGCAAAAGCAGGGCTTGACATTGTAACATCTGCTATGTGCTACTATCAGCATCGGTTCGGGCTCGACGTTCAATGTTCAGCTTTAGTTCTTAACTTCAACAACATATTTTCAAACGGGCATTTGTTCCGGGCTGGACAATCAATGAATTCTCTGCCTTCGCAAATACTTAACCGTTAGCGGGCATTGTAAACCGACACTATTCAAATTGGCAAATTAGTTAAAACAGATACAGAATGACACAGGATAATGATTTACAAAAATTCAGAACCCAAGAGCCGGTAAAGCTCCTTATCTTTTCCGTTTCGTTGAGAAAAGATTCGCTCAACACACAATTAATCAAACTTGCTGCAGGCATTGCAGAAAGACACGGAGGCAAGGTTGACTATGCAAACATGAGGGATTTTGATTGCCCTTCTTACGATGGTGATGCAGAACATGCAAACGAAATTCCCCAGGGCGCACTAGAATTTCAGAAACGGCTTTTGGCAAATGATGCATTCATTATTTCATCTCCTGAATACAACAGTTCAATGCCGGGATTAATCAAAAATTCCATTGACTGGGTTTCACGGTTTCGTCCGCAGCCATTCAATGAAAAGCATGGTTTGCTTTTGTCGGCTTCCCCGTCAATGGCAGGAGGCAATAAGTCGCTTTGGCAACTTCGTGTGCCCTTTGAATATTTGGGTGCAAGAATTTTCCCCGATATGTTTTCGCTGGCAACGGCACACCAGGCATTCAATCCTGACGGCACTTTAAACAATGCTGTTTTAGCAAAACGGTTTGACGACACCATCGCTGCGTTTATACAACTCGTTGAAGCAGCGAAACATTATCCTTGCATGAAAAAAGCATGGGTTGAATTTCTTGGCGAAAAACCCGACCCTACAATGGAGAGGGTGGAATAATATCACCATATCTGTACCAATGATAGCATACTAAAACAACGATCCGCTAACAGTAGGCAATAGGCTGGCTGACGGAATAACAATCGGCTGTAGTTCGCTATCAGTCCCGATAGGCATCGGGATTCCAGCAGACGAATATCTGCTCGTCCGGGTCAGGAGGGAATATCGGCTTTTGTACTTATCTTCGGTTGTAGTTTTTCAATCGGCTGACGTTCGGGCTGAAAGTTCATTGAATACCAGCCCATCGCCAGGCCCAAACTGTTATCGGCAATTAGAACAACAGTTCCAAATCTAACTCAACACTATGAATAAAATATTAATCTTCATATTCTTTCTTGTTCTTTCAACTATTCATTCAGTCGGACAAAATACCAAAGAAAACATTATTTATATCATTGATTCTATTCTTGTGATTGAAGACCCAGAAGAAGGAAATGAAATTTCTAATACCGATATTTCCGATATTAATGTTATAAAAAATAGGGACACCTTGAATCTTTTAGGATACGCTAAGTTTGATGGCGCAATATTCGTTTTTACGAAAGAATATCGTAACAGACAAGACGATTTAAAACAAATTCCTTCATCAAAACAAATGGAAAGAGAAAGTGGTATCTGGTATTTCCGGGGCAAACCTTATACCGGTAAGTTTATAGACTACTATTATAATGGCAAGAAGCAAGGAGAAGGAACTTTTAAAAATGGTAAAGTTGTAGGACTTCGCACTATGTATCATCAAAATGGACAAATGGCTGTTGAAAGAAATTATATTAATGGAACAGAAAATGGTTTGGAAAAAGAATATTACGAAGACGGAACGTTAAAACAAAAAGGAACATTTGTAAACGGCAAAGAGGATGGACTTTGGGAAATGTATTTTCCAAATGGACAGGTAAAACAGCGCAGTAATTTTAAAGATGGAAATATGGAAGGTGAAACCACAGTCTATTATTCTACCGGTAAAATATTAGCAGTAGAAATGACAAAAAATGGAAAGACTACTGCTGACAAACGGATTGAAAAAATTGAACAAGTTTTAAATAAAGGTCATATCAGTAACAAAGACGGAGATTACAAAAGAGCTATTAAATATTATTCAAAAGCCATTGAACTTGACTCAACTTATGCCGAATCATATTTCGCTAGGGGAACGTCCAAATTAAACGATTTCCAATTTGATGAAGCAATCCTTGATTTTGATAGAGCCCTAAAATATGAACCGTATTTTGACAGAGCTTTAGCAAACAGAGCATTTGCAAGAATTAGAAAATGTCAGTTCGGAAACAGTAGAAAGTTATCAGAAAGTAATGGAGTAACCATTATGGCATCAAAAGACAATCCGGGAATTCCAGAAAATGAATTATCTATTATTTGCAGTGACTTGAGCCAAGCAATATTTTTAGGTGACAGAGGTAACATGATTATGGAAGCCTTTAAAGAATTCTGCGGAACAAAAAGCCGCTAACAACTAAGGCTTCGTTGGGTGCGCAGCACCAACAATGAAGCCGCATGTTGAACGAAACCGGTTAATATGGAGATGTCGTGAAGAGGATTTGAGCTACACTATCAAGTTTGGGTAATTTGATTTTTAAAAAGGGTTTTCATCAGGGGCAATATCTGATGTTTTTCATTTTGGCGGACAAAAGATCCCTTACTCATCCCGCTATGAAAGCGGAACAGGCCCCTTGCTATTCTTAGAATACTCAAAATAAAAGAATGGCTGCTGTCGGCTGCTGTCCTGAGTTTGCAACTCAGGACATTTATCTTATTTTTAATAAAAAATAATCATGAATGCAGGAGGATATAAGATAACTGATCAGGGAGCTATGTATTTTGTGAGTTTTGCGGTGGTAGGTTGGGTAGATGTTTTTACCAGAAAAGATTATAGAGATACTGTAATAGAAAGCTTAAAATTTTGCCAGGCGAAAAAAGGATTGGTCGTTTACGCATGGTGCATCATGAGTAATCATCTGCATTTAATAATTTCCGCTAAAGAGAATAATATAAGCGATGTACTTGGTGATTTTAAAAAGTTTACCAGTAAACAGCTTATGAAAAGTATTATTGAACATCCCGGAGAAAGTAGAAAGGAGTGGATGATTGAAATTTTCAAAAAAGCAGGAGAACTGAATAGTAGAAATACTTATCATCAATTTTGGCAACAGGATAATCAGCCCAAAATAGTTTATACTCCGGATTTTGCTAAACAGAAGTTGGAATATATTCACAATAATCCTGTTGAAGCCGGTATTGTGGAAAAAGCCGAAGATTATATTTACAGTAGTGCAAGGGATTATTATTATTATGGAAAACAATGTGGATTATTAAAAATAGAATTTCTGATCTGAACGAATGTCCTGAGTTGCAAACTCAGGACACAGGGAATACCTTTGGGCCACAACAGTTATAAGATCAGGCTGTAAACCGGAACTGGATAGCATTGATGATAAGGCGTTGAAGAGTATTATTCAATCATTAAACGAAGAAGGCTAAAGCCGAATGAGAGAGAGTACCCGTCAAACAAAAGCTACTTCAATTCCTTTATCAGCTTCTCATTCAGCGATACATAGTCGCTGCTGTTCGCTTCCCTGGCTAATTGAAGCGATTGTTGCGCAGTGGCTATTGCACTTTTTTTATCGCCCATATCTTTCTGAATTTTTGCTTTGTAATACACCATATAAAATGCAGGTTTGTCTGTCTCGGCAAGTGCAGCATTGATCATCTTAAGCGCTTTGGGTTTATTATTATCGTATTCGTAATAAAACTGAGCTGCCTGCCAGTAAGGCTTTTTATCAGATGAAAGCGCTGATTCCAACTGTGCCCTTATTTTACTATTGATGTTTTGTTTGATAGGAATGTTTAAGGTTACATCATCCCACGCTAAGGAAAGAATGCAATTATCGCGGGCTATGTCTTTAAATTGAATGGTAAATGTTTCTACTTTGGAAGCTGTCTTTTCCGTCTTTATATTTTCCCTGAATACATCTTCGCTTTCTTTATAACCACTTACGCCGGAGTTATTAAAACCTTTGTTTAATATAAAAGTCCATTCTCCGTTTTTGTGCGGGATGGTATAAATGGCGTAACTGCCGGCTTCTACTACATGTCCCAAAATTCCAACCGGGTCGTTAAAAGTTATTTTCGTGGCTGCATTAGCGCCGGTGCGCCATAAAGAATCGTAAGGAACGATACTGCCAAATACTTTCCTGCCCTTTAATCCGGGGCGGCTATACGTAAGTTCTATAGAGGAAAGGCCGAAATCCTGTTTGATAAATTGAGTAGGCGAAGGTGCTGGCATTTTTACCTGGGTAAAACCGGAAATTGTAAAAATGGCGCAAGACAAAAATAAAGAGCATACTTTTTTCATAACGTAATTTTTGATTAACCGTGAAGTTAATCAAAATAAATCTTCACCGTCTGATAAAGTAGCCTGTTTTGAACATATTGTGTTTGCACATTGGTCTTTTCTGTATAGCCCTCCAGACCGAATAAGCCGGCGGCATTTCCTTTGTTGATGGATATTTCAAGATAATTGGCTGAATTAAATAAAGCCAGCTTTTCACTTTCACTTACATCGGCATAAGTTTCACTTATCTTTTCAATGATTTCATCACGTTTAAAAACAATTTTAAAACTTCTTCCGCGCCTCTGCTCTTCAAATTCTTCTTTGGTAATATTGATGATTACATTTTCAAAATTGTCAATAAAAATGATTTGCCCTTCAATAAATTTTTCTCCTAATAAAGGCCTTAGCGGATTTTTTACTTCTATGGATACATCTGTATTGCCAATATCTTCAAAAACTTTTCCATCAAGAATTTGCTGGTAGGCTTTGGCAAATATCCTGGCGCAATACAAGGTGTTTTTTCGTTCAGAAGCGCCAAGCGGCAGTGCGACAATTTTCTGAGGCGCTTCCTCAAGGATCATGGTAATAAGCCCATTGTCTGCACAGCCAATGTATTGTCCGTTATGTTCTATGAATAATAAATGCTCCGGCTTTTTATCAAACAGGTTGACCATCACGATATGAAAAGTGCCTGGAGGAAAATTCCTGATCGCGTTACGGCAAACGTAGGCTGCCTGCGGATAATTGAATGGAGAGAGCTCGTGAGAGATGTCAATAATGATGAAGCCTGCATTTACCTGTAGCAGTTGCCCCTTTACTGCGCCGGTTAAAAAATCCTGTCGTCCTATATCTGATGTAAGTGTTATTAAGGCCATTCAAAAATTTATTGATCGTATCCTCTAAAGTGAGAGAGAATGAAATGATTCAAAATGTTTTTTATTTTACCAGTTCATCGTTTTTAAAATACATTTTTCTGATTATTTTATCTGCCAGTCCAGGGAAAAATCTATTCATAAAAATAGCCTGTTTGCCGGTAGAAGTTAGTACAAGTGTGCGTTTTCTTTTCTCAACTGCTTTTATAATATGGCCGGCACATTCTTCCGCGCTCATTATTTTTCCTTCGTCCAATGTAGATTCCATCACAGGCTTAGCATCTTTGCCCAACGCAGCATACCTTGTATTAGAAGCCGTAAAACCAGGACAGACCCACATCACATTTACACCGGTATTCAATAACTCTGTTCTTAAAGCTTCCATCCATCCGATGATTGCAAATTTGCTGGCGCTGTAGCCGCTTCGGCCTGGCAACCCTCTGTAACCCGCTATTGACGATACGCCTACTATAATTCCTTTGTTTGATATAACAGATTCCAAAGCAAATTTGGTACAATATACAGTACCCCAAAAATTAATATCCATCACTTTTTTTAAAGTATCGAGGCTGGTATCTTTAAAAAGCGTACGCATGGAAATTCCGGCGTTATTAATCAAAATATCAATGCCATTATATTTTTCAATTGTTTTATCAATAAAATTTTTACAATCCTCCTCCTTGCTAACATCGGCAACCACGGTGAATAAAGCTTTTCCAGAGAAATCATTTCCCAATTCGGCCAATTTTCCGGCAGTGCGGGAGCAGGTAGATACTTTAGCTCCTTTTGCTAAAAATTGTGCTACCAATGCCCTTCCGATTCCATCAGTGCCTCCGGTTATAGCGATGACTTTATTCGTAAACATTCGTCTCTGATTTAGGCAAAAATAGGAGAGAAGGAAGGAAAGGAGAAAATTAATTACTTTAGGCAGGTTGGCAGTTTGAAAAGAAGCACAGAGATCAACGCAATGATGTTGGTAATATGCCGGAAAAATTTCTCTCTCAATTGAGCATTCTTTTTACTCAGATACATGCCGGTCTTTGGCAGCGCTCAGGCCGGTAAAAAGCAGAATGATAGCAGCCAGTACTAACAGGAATAGAGGTAAAAGCCATGAGCTTGTCCATCCATAAAGCACTCCAAATAAGGGTGGCCCGCAAGCTGCTATAAAGTATCCAACGGATTGAGACATTCCCGATAGTGCAGCAGACTCAGGGATATTCCTGGTGCGTAAAACAAAAAACATCATGGCCAGCGCATAAGCTAAACCGGCAGCAATACCAACCAGCAAGACAGCCAATACAATATATTTGGTTTTCCAAATAACGATCATCATTAATCCGCCAAGAAGTAAAACAGAGGTTACCCATATCAGCGCCGTTTGATTTTTCATTTTGCCTGCCAGCAGGGGGCCAATGAGCATGATAGGCACCTGACCCATTTGCACATACGAAAGCATCCATCCTGCCTGTTCATCAGGCATTCCCCAACTTTGTAACATGGCCGGAAGCCAGGCTGCGAGAATATAAAAAATAAAAGACTGCAATCCCATGAAAATGGAGATTTGCCAGGCCAGCCGCGATTTCCACATGGCACGCGCTATGGTAGTTACAGGCCGGGTAGTTGCTGGTTGTTTTTTATGCATTAGAGGTAGCCAGAAAAAAAAGGTTATTAGAGCGAGGACTCCCCAAATACCAATGGAACCTTTCCATCCCAGGCTTCCTATTTTCCCGATACTTATGCTGTAACCAACTGCCAATGCAGAAGTCAGGTTCATGGAAACCAGGTAAATCCCTGTTACTAAACCTACTTTATTGGGGAATTTCTTTTTTATAAATGCCGGCATCAATACATTACCAATCGTAATGGCAATGCCTATGAAAGCAGACCCTAAAAAAAGAAAGAAAATGTTTCCGGCAGAGCGAATAAACAAGCCCAGGGCAAGCAAGAGTAAAGAGTAGAGCAACGATCTTTCCAAACCAACGATCCCTGATACGCGTGGCGTAAAGGTTGAAAATAAGGAAAAGCAGATCAAAGGGATGGCAGTAATAAGCCCAACCAAAGCAGGGGTAAGATGGAACCGGCTTGTTATCTCAGGGATTACCGGGCCAATAGAGGTAATGGGCGCACGTAAATTGGCTGCGATCAGGGTAATACTAAAGAGTATCGCTGCTGCCCGCCATGTAAATTTTTTGTTCACAAACTTCATTAATTATGATTAGTGAGAAGTTGTGGATGACTATTTATTATTATTCTTCTTTAATGTTCTATTTGTGGAAAGTCGGTAAAGTCTTTGACATATTTTGTGAAATCTTGCCCTGAGCACTCAACTTTTTCATTTGTGTAAGAAAAGTAGAACGTAATATTTCCTTTTGCCTCAGAACCTACATTATTATTAAAATGGTCAAGTAAATAATCTTGCCTGATAATAACTGGTTTAGACCATTCGTCGTTATGTCTCATCCTGAACAACAAAAATATCATCATCAATGTTAACTTCTGGAATAGCAACATTCCAGCCAAGCATTAAAAACTCTGACATTACCTTAAGGTGCCCCGCCTTACCTAAATATTGATTAAACCTTTTCGTCACGAGGCGTTACTTTATGTAAAATATTCCCTGTTTGAGTGTCAATAAAGAAAATTTCGCCTAACTTATTCAAGTCGTTGTTATTGTCAACTCCTAATAAAGCTGGATAGATATGATTTTCAAGTCGTCCAACATATATATCAAAATCACTTTTAGTATCATAGCCAACAAAAATATTGTTTGCCGGATGAGCGTTGGGGAAAAGTTTTTTAATAAAATCCCGAATGGTCGGAGTGATACTAAATGAGTATCCATCCAATTGTTTGTTTACGTTTATTTTAATGGCTGTCATTTTCACATTATTGTTTATCGAAGATAAGGATTTCTAATTGGAATGATGAGGAGGCTCAATGGCATTACAAGCAACAGCAGGGCTTTGTGCAGATGGAAATGAAATTCCGTATGCCCGAACTGATGGTGATTAACAATTTCTGTGCAGCGCTTTCTAAAAAATTCTTGTCATCTTTACACATTTGCGTTAAGGAGTGAAAAGACAATGCTGATCTTGCTTTTATTTTAACGAGCTTTGACAAAGCAATTGAGGTTTCCGATTCTTAAAGATCAGGTTACTCATTATATTATCAGCCTAATATTTGAAAGAAGAAAAAATACATATTGCAAAGCTTTTAAAAAATATCGTACAGAACGAAGACCAGCATTCTTTTGAAAAACTGTTTAAGATATTTTACCAGCGGTTGCTGAATTTTTGCATGTATTATATAAAGCATAAAGAATCGGCAGAAGAAATAGTGTCGGATATTTTTGTGAATTTATGGATGAAGAGAAAAGAGTTAGACCACATTAGAAACCTGGAGACCTATCTTTTTATTTCGGTTAAAAATCATTCGCTCAATCACATCAAACAATTCTCCAATTACCGTGTTACTTACCTTGAAGACGGCGGTATTCATGCACTCGTAAATACCAGCGATCCTGAAAAGGAATTAGAGAGGAGAGAACTTATTTTCAAAATGGATGAGGCGGTCAATTCTTTGCCACCTCAATGCAAAATAATTTTCAACCTCATCAAAGAGGAAGGATTAAAATATAAAGAAGTAGCAGAAATATTGAACCTGTCTCCGCGTACCGTTGAAACCCAGTTGGTACGGGCTATGAAAAAGCTGGACAAAATTCTCACACCTTATCTTTCTTCTTCACGGCAAAGGCATCCAAAAGATAAGATCAAAGCGTTGCCTTTGATCCGGTCAATTCTTTTTTCCATTATTTTTTTTCTGGCTTGTAAGTAATTCTTAGAAAAATATTGTCCTGTTATAAAGACGGCTTATTTATAAGGCAATATGGACAATCAGAAATTCTTATTATTGGTAGCGCGCAAGCTTAGTGGCGAAGCCACAGGAGAGGATCAGGAAGAACTATCTGCCTTCTTTGAAGAAGATAAGGCATACAAAGAAAAGTACGATCTTCTCAAAGCTCATTGGGAAAATAAAAACAATGTAAGAACGGATATTGATGCGGCTTTAGAAAGGATCATTTTAAGAATAGAAAAAGACAGAGACCGACCTGATAAAGAAGCGCCGGTAATTCCGGTAGCAAAAGAAAAGCCCGGCATTCGCCGGCACTTGCTTGTATTCTCAAAGGTGGCGGCCATAGTGCTTATCTGTCTTGGAAGCATTTATTTTATTTATGAAAAAACAAAGCCTGATGTATCCGCTGAACAGGCGATTGCAAAGAACACAGAATGGCAAACGAAACAAACAGACAAGGGATCGAAGTCAACCATTTTTTTGCAGGATGGCACTAAAGTAATTTTAAATGCAGATAGCAAGCTTCGGTTTCCGCAAAGCTTTTCCGGCGCCACGAGAGAAATATATTTAACAGGAGAAGCCTTCTTTGATGTGACTCACAATGCGGCCATGCCTTTTATCATTCATACAGATAAGATGAATATTAAAGTGTTGGGAACAGAGTTTAATGTAAAATCTTATCCTGAAGATTCAGCTTATGAAACTACTTTGATACGCGGATCCATTGAAGTTACTTTAAAAGACAGGCCTTCCGACAGGATCATTCTAAAACCAAAAGAAAAATTAATAGTAGCTAACCTCGCATTTGAAAGCGCACCGGAAGCGAAAACATCGTTGCCTTCTGTTCATTCCCAATTATCAATAACCGGGCTACATTATGTTTCTAAAACAGACAGTGCGGTGGTTGAAACATCCTGGGTGGACAATAAGCTGGTTTTCCAGGATGAAAGTTTTGCAAACCTGGCAACAGATATGGAGCGTAAATATGCGGTCAGCATTCATTTTTCCAATGAGAAATTAAAAGATTACCGGTTCACGGGAATCTTTAAAGAAGAAACGATACGGGATGCGCTGAATGCATTGCAACTGACGGAAAAATTTAATTATAAAATAGCCGGTAATGAGGTGTATATTTTTTAGCCTCTCTCCTTCGAGAGAGGGGTTGGGGTGAGGCTTTTCAGTCTGGTAAAGGATTTGATCAATTTAATTGAACAATACTAAATGATATAATTAATTAAAAACTATAAAACTGCAACACATGAAAGATGGAACTTAATAAAGAAGGGAATGCTGACAGCATTCCCCGGCAAAAGTCAAAAACAGAAAACTCCATTATTGTGATCTCCTTGAGGGAGGAGATCACTTTTATTTAACTTTCAAATTTAAAGTTATGACATTTTTTAAACACCCCGAAGGTGTATTTATTAAACAATGGCTTACGAGGTGCCTGTTCATTATGAAACTTACATTTATTCTTATCCTGGTTTCCTGTTTGCACGTAAGCGCAAATAGTTATTCGCAAACCATTACACTGAACCTGAAATCAGTAGAGCTAAAAAAAGCGTTGCAGGAAATTGAGAAAAACACCAGCTACCGCTTTCTCTATAGCGAACGAAAAATAGGCAAAAATGATAAGATCAATATCAATGTGACCAATGCGGTAATATCTATGGTGATGGACCGGTTGTTATCGGGTACAGGCCTTACTTATAAAGAGTTAGAGAATAACCTCATCGTAATTACACAGAAAGATGAAGTGGTGCAGGATATTGTAGTAAAGGGGAGAGTGATTGATGAGAATGGCAGCCCGCTCCAGGGAGTATCCGTATTGATAAAAGGAAGCTCGTTTGGTACCAATACAGATGAGAACGGGCAGTTTAGCATCAACGTCCCCGACAATGCTTCCCAGGTGCTTGTTTTTACTTATGTGGGAATGGAATCCCAGGAAATTGACATTAGAGGAAAGTCTGAAATAACCGTAGTGCTTCGCCACCTTATACAACAGCAAAAAGAAATAGTGGTGGTAGGATACAGCGAAAAAAGCAAGAGCGAACTAACCAGCGCTGTAGGCGTGGTGCCGGGTAATAAATTAAGAGATGTGGCATCTAATAATATTGGCTCGATGCTCCAGGGAAAAGTGGCCGGCCTGCAGGTGGTAAATAGTTCAGGCGTTCCGGGCGCTGCGCCGGAAATAAGGCTGCGTGGTATTTCATCAGTCAATGCGTCACAGACTCCTTTGTATGTAGTAGATGGTATTATCGGAGGAAATTTTGATCCTAATGATGTAGAAAGTATATCAGTTTTAAAAGACGCTGCAGCAACTGCTATGTATGGCTCACAGGCCAATGCAGGCGTAATTGTAGTTACCACTAAAAAAGCAAAAACAGAAGCGCCATCGTTTGAAGCAAAGATCACAACCGGTTTCCGTACTCCTGATTTTGGAAAGATGGATATGATGAATGGCAGCCAGTTGTATAATTATCAGAAAGAATTTTACAGAGATTATGTGCCTACTGATACAGGCAATTCTTATAAAATAGATATTCTTAAATTCTACAATGAGAGGCCTCTTTCCCTGCGTGATAAGAATTACGATTGGCTTAATACCATCTTTAAACCTGCTTTTATGCAGAACTATTACGTGTCTGTTTCGGGTAAGACTAAGAAGAATGACTACTATCTCGGCCTTTCTTATTATAATGAAAAAGGCACTTTTGAGAATACAGATTTTCAGCGTGTGAATCTGAGGGCATCGTCAACACTGCATTTCAATCACAAAATTGATTTAACGAATACGATCAATATAAGCGGCGTACAAGGTAAAAGCTATGACTATAATGATATCTATTATGGCTTTCTTAATTTACCCTGGGATAATCCTTATGACAGCTTAGGAAATCCTTTGTATGTTGATGGTAATTCTCCATTTAAGTGGTGGAGTAGAGATAAGATCAATCCTATCCATACCATTGCTAATTCCGATCATCCTTATAAAGGCTTTGATGTCAATTATGATGTGAATCTGAATGTGGGTATTACCAGTTGGCTAACTTTTGCCAGCACTAATCGTGTTTCAGCAAGTTATAATAAAAGCACCAGTTATTATTCTTCGCAGGTTGCCGGGCAGTACCACAGCACCGGTTACCTCGATGAGCAGAGCACGCTGAGTTACGGAGGTATTTCCAATAACCTGTTAAAGTTTGACTTTCCTTTAGGCGATCACCGTATCAGCGGCCTTGCAGGCATAGCATTGGAAGGAGGAAAGACAGAATACCTTGGAGGCGCCGGGCGTGGCCTTCCTTTTGATTTAAGAGTTTTAAATGTAGCGTCCAGTAATTTAAGTGTGAATGGATATTATGATCAATCCGCTATTCTTTCTTATATCTCACAATTAAATTATAGTTATAAAGATAAATATTTTGTTACTGGTTCATTCAGGGTGGATGGTTCTTCTGCTTTTCAAAAGAATAAACGCTATGGTTCTTTCCCGGCTATCTCTGCCGGATGGCTTGCGAGCAATGAAGACTTTCTTAGAGATAGCAAGGTCATAGATTTTTTGAAGGTACGCGGAGGCTATGGCATCACGGGCACACAGGATATTGGAGCTTCACGTTATCTCGGATTGTATTCTCTGGCCAGCCAGTATAATTCGCAATCAGCAGCCACGCCGTTACAATTGGCAAGTCCTGGCCTTACATGGGAAAGCAAACACCAGGTGAATGTCGGGCTCGATATAAGTTTTTTCAAACGCATCGCCCTCACAGTGGATGTGTATGATAACACTACGAAGAATCTTTTATTACAGGTATCTCAACCGCTTTCTGTAGGCTTTGAAACAAGGTGGGAAAATTCCGGTGACATCGAAAATAAAGGAGTTGAAATATCATTAAATACCAAAAATATTCAGAGCAGAAATTTTGCATGGAATACTGATTTTAATATCAGTTTCAATACCAACAAGCTTCAAAATCTTCCTGCAGAGTTTGTGAAGACAGGCTCATGGGCGCTTTCGCAGATATACAGGAACGGTGGTAATTTGTATGAATTTTATATGCCAGTGTGGGATGGAGTGAATGTACAAACAGGCGCTCCGCTTTGGTCTAAACTTACCAAAGACGCTAACGGTAATGTGACAGGCAAAGAATCTACTTCTAATTATGCGGATGCTACGTTGCAGGAAGTAGGCTCGGCGCTTCCGAAGTACCAGGGCGGCATGACGAATACTTTTTCTTACAAAAATATTTCACTAAGCGTCAATGCTTATTTCCTATATGGCAATAAAGTGTATAGCAACAATCTTCGCTTTGTAATGAATGATGGCAATGAGCCTTATTACAATCAAATTGTATTGCCTTCTGATTATAATATATGGACCAAGCCCGGGGATATTGCCACTAACCCAAGCCCGCAGAATTCAGCCAACTCTACAGAGCCTTCCACAAGGTTCCTGAAAGATGGAAGCTTTCTTTCCATCAGGAATATTACATTGGCGTACGCATTGCCGGCTTCTTTCCTGAAACGATTGAAAACTCAGGCAATAACTCTTTCCGTGTCCGCAGATAATGTTTATACATTTACGAAATTCCTCGGACAGGATCCTCAAACTACCATTCAGCCTGAAGCTTTTGCTACGCCGGGAGTAAATGATTTTAAATACCCTAACAACAGGCAGTATCTGTTCAACATCAACTTCAAATTTTAAATCATAATTATCATGAAAAATAATTTTTTCCATCTTTTTGAAATGGTAGGTATGATGCTTCATAAATTATTTCAAAATAAACCTGGCCGTCATGGACGGTGTCTTCACCGCCCACAAGCGGCATTTCTTTTACTAATAAGTTGCCTGTTTTTTACAAGCTGCGTTAAAGACTTCGCGCCCAGCGATTCTATTACTACCGAAGTGCTCACTTCTTCTACCGAAGGACTTACCAATGCGGTAAATGGCGCTTATGCTTTGTTCAAAGATCATGTGACTTTTAACGGCACCGAGGATCTCAATAACATGTATCTGCGGCAATTTTATCATCTCAGCGATTTTGCCAGCGATGACATTGTTTGTGCGCAAGTCACAGAAGATCCTCTCTTCTACAGTTTCTCTTTAAATCATTCTCCCACACAAACCAACGTGAGGTATTTCTGGTATATTTCTTATAAAATTATCAACGACTGTAATACAGTAATTGAAGCCGCAGGAAAAGATTCGTCTTCCTTGGATGCCACCAGGCAGCAGTTGGTAGGAGAATGTTATTTTCTAAGGGCTTTATGCAATTTCAATTTAGTTCGTTTGTTTGCAAGGCCCTATTCACAGGATAAAACGGCTGAAGGAATTATTCTGAGAAACAGCACCAGCGATCCGGCTCAAAAAGCAAGGTCTTCTGTAGAGGAAGTATATACGCAAATAGTTGCTGATGCTCAGAAAGCTACAGATCTTATGGATCAGCAGAGAGGTGTGCAATATGCAAGTAAGGAAGCTGCCTGGGCTTTGTTGTCAAGAGTGTATTTATATATGGAAGACAATGCAAATGCCGCAGACTATGCCACCAAAGTAATTAACTCAGGAAGGTTTACCCTCTCCACTGCAGATGCATATCCGTCTTTGTTTGCGAATGCTCCTTCCAGCAGCGAAACTATTTTCTGCATTGCGTTTAATGCTAAAGATGATTATGGAAAATTTGGCTCTATTGCTTCGATGATTTTTTCTGATGGTAATAGCGGATGGGGCGAAGAATTTGCGTCAGAATCTCTTCGCAAACTAATGGATACACATCCCCAAGATGTACGGTGGAGTTATATTGTGCCTTTAAAAGACGGAAATGGAGATATTGTAAAAAAGAATGGAATAGAAACCTGGTATATTTCAAAATTTTCATTCCAGGATGGAAGCCCTACGCTTAGTTCGCCTATTATGTTTCGGATTGCTGAAATGTATCTGAATCGTGCAGAGGCCAATGCTAAATTAGGCAATACAAAAGATGCCTTAGATGATGTGGATGAGATCAGAAAAAACAGAGGACTCCAAACAAGTTTGTATAACGGAACTGTTCCTTCCGGCTCAACGGCTTTGAATGTTGTATTGAATGAAAGGCGTATAGAGCTTGCCTTTGAAGGCCAGCGTACCTTTGATGTATATAGAAATAAAATGGATTTGGATCGTACTTATTGGGGCTATCATTTGCCCGGCCTGAAAGAAACGGATATTAATCTTTCTACAAGCCCCGTTGGTTATCCTAATATGATCGTGAAGTGGAGTGACCCTAAAATTATCTATTACATTCCGATAGATGAAATACAGGCTAATCCTCTTTGTACACAAAATCCATAGACCAGGCAATCTGGCAATATTGAATTTAGATTAAAAAAATTAAACTAATTAAATATGAAATCTTTAAAGCCCTTAATATATTATTCGCTTATTGCGATAATGGCTTCTACTTTATATTCCTGTAAGAAAGACAAAGCACAACCCGTTGTGGATGTGATTTACACCGTAGCTGTAGATGGCTTGAATGTTACCTTTACTAATGAGACCAAAGGCGCTACGTCTTACAAGTGGGACTTTGGCGATGGCGCTACCTCAACAGAGGCAAGCCCTGAGCATACCTATCCTTCAAAAGGAAAGTTCGTTCCTACCTTGTATGTGACTACGGCAGATGGCGCCACTTATGAGGGATCAACTGTGCTGCGTATTTCAAAAGGATCACCGGTTAAGTTAGATGACAATAGTCTGGCTGATTGGGATACACTTAATAATAGTGTGATAACTTCCGGTGCGGGTGGGGGTATCTTCAAAAAAGTAAAATTTGACTATAACGGTGAATATATTTTCTTCTATATAGAAATGGCATCAAAGAAATCTAATGGAGATATTTTTGATTTTTATATTGATAGTGATAATAATCCCGCTACAGGATTGATCACCGGCTTATTCACCAATGCCGGCATGGATGTATTGATCGAAGGAGCTATGCTGAATGATTGGTTTGATCTGTTTTATCATACAGGTGAGCAAAGCGCTTTTTCATTTGATCAGCAATCGGTGAGTGATTTTTATAAAATAGGAACTGTTGTAGAATCAGGAGGACTCCTGAAGTTTGAAGGAAGGATCACCCGTTCAAAAATAAAAGGGCTCACAGGCAAAGGATTTAAAATTGGAATAGCTGCCACTAAAAATGATTGGAGTGTAACATTGGGGACTGCTCCTGATTCAAATACGGCTGCATTCTTTGTGGATACATCTGATTAGAGTTTTTTTGCAATGAGCTGCACCCGTCATTGGCGTATTTCACCCTTACAGGGCTACGAGTGGTAAGCCCTGTAAGGCAATGTCGTTAAGTTAAGGATTATTTGGGACGGACTAAATCCATCCTTGCAAAATAAAATCGAGCCTACGGCTCTACGAGAGGCCAGTTTCGTAGGAACGACTGATTTTGTAACAATGGACTTTAGTCCGTTGTATTTGCTCTATCAATTCTTCTATAAATTTTTTTTGCTTTTTGTTAGAAACAATTAACCTTTGATAAAGGTTTGTGATTTCGCATTACAGGAATTAGAGAATAAATTTCATTTCTTATCTTTTGGGAATAAGCAAGATGATTTTCATAGATAAGGCCGTGCTATCTCTTGAAACACGCTGCAGGAAGGCTTTTCATTGTTAGAATATATTTCATGCTTTTAAAAATAAAAACTCTTGATCTTATGCAGGTATCAAATGATTCATCAAAAGGCTATCAGGATGAAACGGCGCTTTCAGGAAACATTGCCGCTTCCGATAAAAGCGAACTGGCAAAAGTAGCCGCTAAAGGCGTAAGGCTGATGTCCCTGGATTTTTACAGAGGGCTTATCATGGTGTTGCTAATGCTTGAAAGCGCCAGGTTGCACGATCATCTTGGCGACATTACGGAAGGCACCTTCCTTCATCCCCTTATGATTCAATTTACTCATCACCGGTGGCATGGTTTGCATTTCTGGGATCTGATACAACCAGGGTTCATGTTCATTGCGGGCGTTGCAATGGCATTCTCATTATTCAAGCAAACAGCTCATGGCGTACCGTGGAATAAACAGGCAGGTAAAGCGCTGCGCAGAAGCGGATGGCTGTTCTTCTGGGGAGTATTGGATTATGCGGTCAGGGGCGATCATTTGTCCTTTGAGCTTTGGGATGTGCTTACCCAAATGTCATTTACCTTATTGGTTGCTTTTCTTATTTTTAGATGGAAGACAAGTTATCAATTGCTTTTTAGCGCCGGCTTATTAATGCTCACCGCCATTCTTTACCGCTTTACCAATGTGCCAGGGTTTGATCAGCCCTTTACTGACCAGCATAATTTTGGAAATTATGTTGATCTTTTACTAATGAATAAAATTAACCCGGGCGGATGGGTCGCTATTAATTGTATTCCTACTGCGGCGCACACCATATGGGGCGCTGTGGCAGGCAAATGGCTGCTTACCTTGCCCGATGATAAAACCAAGATCAAAAGAATTCTTATTCTTGGAGCCATTACGCTGGTATTGGGCTTCGCCCTTGACTGGTCGGGCATTACGCCGATTATAAAACGTATTGCTACTACTTCTTTCACCCTCGCTTCCGGAGGCTGGTGTTTATTAGGACTGGCTTTTCTTTATTGGTGGATTGATGTGCTAAATCATAAAAGGTTCCTTAAGTTCTTCCTGATCGTTGGCATGAATTCTATTTTCATTTATATCTTTTTTGAGATAGTGGTACATCGTTGGTTGTATGAATACTTGTATGTAATTGTCAACGGGATCATATCGCCCGTTGGTTTAACAGAGCAAGCCATTAATATCATTGCTTCACTCGTTGTATTTTCAGTAGAGTGGGGCTTGTGTTATTGGCTGTATAAGAAGAAAATATTTTTTAAATTATAAATAAATGAAACGAATACTTCCATTAGGGGCATTATTCCTGGTTTTATCTTTATCAGGTTATAAAGCCATCCGTAAATCTGGTGATAAGAAAATAACCAAAGAAGAATTTCCGGCTAAGATGGTTGATTTTGTACCCTATAAAAATAATCCGGTTTTTGCAGGCACTCATGCAGATACCTGGGATAAAGACATCCGCGAACGTGGCTATATCCTCTTTGAAGACGGTTTGTATAAAATGTGGTACACCGGCTATAATGATAAGAAAAGCGATACTAAATATTTAGGATACGCTACATCAAAAGATGGTATTCATTGGACAAGATACCCGCAAAATCCCATCTTTGACAAAAAATGGACTGAAGATGTATTTGTGGTCAAGCACAAAAGGACGTATTACATGTATGCAGAAGGGCGGAATGACATTGCTCATCTGCTCACCTCGCAAGATGGCATTCATTGGAACGAAGAAGGGGATTTGGTAATTAAAAAAGCAAATGGGGAAATTATTCCAGGGCCTTATGGAACACCGGTGGTTTGGATTGAAAATGGCAAATGGTATCTCTGTTATGAACGCAATGATGAAGCAATATGGATGGCCGCATCCAGCGACCACATACACTGGACCAATATTCAGGATTCTCCGGTTATCAGCAAAGGGCCTGGTAAGTATGATGCCGGGGCTGTGGCGGCTGATCAGATTGTAAAGTATAAAGGAAGATATTTCCTGTATTATCATGCATCTTCTCAACCAATGGATTCTGCTGAAGTGTGGACGTCTAACGTGGCGATGTCAACCGATTTAATTCACTGGGCTAAATATGATAAGAACCCGATTGCAGGCGGCGAAGGTAATATTTCCAGCCCGATCCTGGTGTACAACGGAAAGGACTACAGGCTTTATACCATGCACGGGCAGGTATGGCTCTATTTTTCAAAATAAAAGAAGATTATAAGAACGGGAAACGGTATATCTGTTTCGGAATTTCAAATATAAATAGTAAGTTGACTGTAGGTGAAAGACATAATTGTATTAAATTTGAAGTCAATCTCTTTAAAAAGCCTTGCACATGAGCGCTGTTTTAGATGTTAATATCTCCCGTCAATTCAGCAACTGGTACGAAAACTTCCAGTATGTCTTTATGAGGATAGGCGCAGAGTTTGGCTACCGGCATGATGAAGTGCAGGACATTATCAACCAACTCTTTTTGGATTTATTAGAGAAAAAAGTTGATCCGGCATCTATTCAAGATCCGCAGGCTTATTTATCCACAGCCTTTAGACGGAAATTAATTGATCATTACAGAAAGTATGGTAAAAACCGGCTGGTAGCTGTAGGAGCCGGCGACGAAAATTATACTGAAGTTTCCGTTCAGGATACCATCGAACAAATAGAAGCTAATGTAGAATTGATCAATGCCATACGAGAGGCTTACAAAAAGCTGCCCGCCCGTTGCCGGAAGGTAATTGATCTGAAATACTATCAAAACCTCACCACAGAAGAAATTGCTTTGCAAACCGGGCTTACCAAAAGGTCCGTTTACAATAATCTTTTCGAGGGTATTAAATTGCTGAGAGAAGAATTGAATCGCGTATCGCCGGGGAGTCATATTGCTGCTTTACTTTCCGGTTTGGCATTGGTAATGCTGATAGGCTAAATGTTACCTGTAAGTTTAAGAATATTTCCTATAGTCGAAAATTTTGCAGTGATGTATTTATAATGATTTTTCACAACGCTATTCCAGTATGGTTCCGGAATAAAAAGAATACGTGAAGGCTTTAAATCCTATGGATTAATACCTCCTGAATTTGAAAATTTTCAACATGGTTTTAGAGTAATAGTGTATTCCAATCTTAAACAAACTGTGGGAGAAACTGTGGGAGAAACTGTCAGAGGTACACCTGCACAAATAATTGAGCAGATACAATCAAACCCAGCCATTACCCGCGAGAGGCTTTCAAAAATTTTAGGATTATCCATACGTGGTATAGAATATCATCTAAAAAAAATTAAGAGAGGCTAAAATTATTGAGCGAATTGGCTCTACAAAAAGAGGCTATTGGAAGATAAATGCCGGTAAAAAAAAAGTTCATCGGGAACCCCGATAGTTAGCGGAGATTTGCTATACACATCAGGGTTTTATCCCCTTGCTGAAACACAGTAGAGAAACAAATAATTGAGATTTTTATTTTGTTTTAAAAATCTGGAAAAAAAATTATCATAAATAGTTGGTAAATATTCTTCCTGCTTCCGTCTATATATAAAAGTCTCCTTATGCCGGATCGTCTTTCTGTTGAAGAACTTGTTATTGATGACTCTTTTATTAACTATTGTTTTCAAAAAAATGAGGTGGATAATTTGTATTGGGAGCAATATGTGAGTGACTATCCGTTTGAAAGAAAAAAAATTGAGGAGGCAAAACAAATGGTGCTTGGCCTTTATGTAATGCTGAAGCAGGAACATGCTGAAAACAGGAATAAATTTTCTTTTCAGGATGAAGCCAAACCGCTTTCAAAGGTAATTTCTGTAAAAAAGATATTCCGCTATGCGGCAGCCGTTGCTGCTGCCTTTATTCTTATGCTGGCTGTAAAGGAAATAATCAACATTTCATATAAAACGACTGATACGCCTGCAAAGCAGATGGCGGCTAATAATGTACCGGACAGCGAGGGTTTTTATAAAACGGCTAACGGCGAAAAAAAAGTAATTACCCTTTCTGACCATACAAAGATCTGGCTTAATGCCGCTTCCCAACTTAGGGTAGATGACAGTTATGGAAAAGAAAACCGGAAAGTATATTTAAGCGGTGAGGCATTATTTGACGTAATCCATGATGAATCGCTTCCTTTTATTGTTTATACGGATAAATATGAAGTGAAAGATTTAGGCACTATATTTAATGTGAAAGCCTACCCGGATGAAGAAAGTGAAACATCCTTAATAAAAGGAAAAGTAGAAATAAAAATGGCCAACAGTAAGCATAGCATATTCTTATCACCCAATCAGAAAGCTGTTATTAATAGTAGTAATGAACCTGAAGTGAAAGAAAAAGAAACAACAGTATTGGCGGCAAGGCCAAATGTTACGTTGCTTCCACTTTCTTATAATCAAAAAGACAGCGCTGTGGTAGAAACTGCATGGACACAAAACAGGCTTGAAATTGTAAATGAAGATTTTTACGAAATGAAAGAAAAACTGGAGCGGTGGTTTGATGTGAAGATATCTATTGAAGATAGTGGAGTAGGCAAATACCCTTTCACTGCTACATTTGAAAAAGAAAATATTCAGCAGGTATTGCAGGCTTTGCAATATGCGTATCATTTTAATTATACTATAAAGAACAATAAAGTAAATATTTCAAAATAAAAAGGAGAAACGGGTACGAGCCGTTTCTCCGGTTACAAAAATGTACAGGCTTTAGAAAAGGCCTGTTGTATTCATAACAATAAAACCAACCAAATGTATGAAAAAAACTGCACTGTTTATTAGCCCGCATTTCAAATGCCGGCGCAAATTTTTTCTGATTATGAGACTCACCGCATTTCTTATTTTAGCAACAGTACTGCATGTTTCAGCTAAAAGCTATTCCCAGGAAAAGGTAACTGTTAATTTCGAAAATGTCCGCCTGGATAAGGCGCTGAAAGAAGTGGAACGAAAATCAAGTTTCCATTTTGTTTACAGCAATCTTATCCTGACAGATCAAAGCAAGGTAACTCTCCGGGCTAAAGACATTATGGTAACAGACCTGGTAGAAAAGCTGCTTAAAAATACCGGGCTAACATTTAGCGTGATGGATAATAATTTAGTAGTGATAAAGAAAGAAGAGGAAATTATCCAGGGCTTCAAGGTTAAAGGAAGAGTAACGGATAAGTCAAATGCGCAACCATTAGCGGGAGTGAGTGTACAGGTAAAAGGGAGCAATATCGGGACCACTACTGATAATGATGGTAATTATGCAATAGAAGTTCCTGATGATGCCTCTCTGGTGGTTTCTTCCGTTGGCTATGATAATGTTGAAATACCGATAGATGGCAGAACGATAATTAATATTTCTTTGCAATCTTCTACCACGGGATTGAATGAAGTAGTTGTGATTGGATATGGAACGCAGAAGAAGACAAACATAACAGGCGCTGTTAGTAGTGTTAATATGAAAGATGTGATCAGAAGCAGATCCGTTACTAATACTGCACAGTTATTGCAAGGCGCTATCCCTGATTTGCAAATTACTTATTCTTCTGGTGAACCCGGAGCCTCAACAAAACTTAATATCAGAGGAGCTACGAGTATAGGTTCAGGTTCCAATGGCTCTCCATTGATCTTGCTTGACAATGTGCCGGTTGCTTCTCTGTCACTTATAAATCCCCAGGATATTGAAACCGTAACGGTATTGAAAGATGCAGGATCAGCCGCAATTTATGGCGCCCGGTCAGCATGGGGCGTTATTTTACTAACCAGTAAAAATAATGCTAAAATCAAAAAAACAAGTATAGAATATTCTAATAACCTTGTTTTTAGCCAACCGCTGGAAATACCGAAAAAAGCCACTCCGTTGCAGACTGTTCAGTCTTTTAAAGACATGAATTTTGTGCCGGGTACCGGACAAAATGTGGATGATTGGCTTAATTTGTTAAGCGATTACTCTAAAAACCCTGGCCAATATGGTTCCGGTTACACTATAAAAAACGGGGTTATATATCCATTGCGCGAAAACGATGTTTGGAAAGAGATGACATCAAATAATGCCTTTCAGCAAATACATAACCTGGCAATAAGTGGTGGAACAGAAAATATATCTTATAGAATTGCGGGCGCCTATACCAATGAAGATGGCATCCTCGTTACGAATAAAGATAGTTATAAGCGTTATAATCTTACAGGCTTCATCAATTCTCGGATTACACCCTGGGCTACGGCTCAGTTAAGTACTATGTATTCCAGTTCAAATAAGCTTTTTCCCTATACCGGTTATGCCTTCGGCATGTTTGGATCGGCATCTGTTATGCCTTCTTATACTTTAGTCGGAGATTCTCTTATTAACGGAGTGCATGTACCCTATGCTACTCCCAAAAATCTCATTGAGAAGGCTTCAACCAGTAACAACAGGCTTGATGATATCAGGCTTTCGGGCAAAATAATCCTGAAGGTCTTTAAAGGATTCAATGTCACAGGTGAATATACTTATGATAAAATTAATACGGTTACTACACAATATGATAAAGCGTTTGATGTTATCACTTTAAATAGCTTTATTCCTACACCCACCGTCACTCAGAATAATTCCAAATATTATAAGTACAACGATTTTACAGATTATAAAGCGCTGAACGTATATGGCTCTTATGAGAAAAAAATTGATAATCATCTCTTTAACCTTATGGCCGGCCTTAACCAGGAAAGTTCCTATTTCGAATTATTGGATGCCCAGATGTCGAATATGATCAACCCTAACCTTCCTTATTTGGACGGGGGAACCGGAACTATTCAACCGGGCAGCGATGGTTTTGACGGCTTTTCTGAATATGCAGTTCGTGGATATTTTTACAGGTTTAATTATGCATACAAAGGAAAATACTTACTGGAAACTACCGGACGGTATGACGGATCGTCAAAATTTCCAAGTCACGACCGATGGGGCTTTTTTCCTTCAGTATCTGCCGGATGGAGGGTATCTGATGAGTCTTTCATGCATTCCCTGAAACCGGTTTTATCCGATCTGAAAATCAGGGCCAGCTATGGTAGTGTCGGTAATCAGTCTATAGGCAATTATCTCTTCTACTCAGGAATGGCTACCCGGCCTGCATCCAACTGGGCAGATGCTTCCGGAACAAGGTACCTTACATTAGATGCGCCTGGTTTGGTTAGCTCCGACTTTACGTGGGAAAAAGTAACAACAAAAAATCTGGGTATAGACATAGGGCTGCTTAATAATAGATTAACAGGTAGTTTTGACATATACCAACGGGCTACTAAGGGCATGTTGATTCCCGGCGCCCAATTACCGGCAGTGCTGGGAGCAAAGCCGCCATTGCAAAACACGGCTGATCTGAAATCAACCGGATGGGGGGTACAGGCTGCCTGGAGAGATCAGATAGGAAAAGTAACTTATCAAGTTGCATTTAATCTTTCAGATAATAAAGCTGTCATTACAAAATACGATATTAATGCAACGCGCCTCTTGTCTCAGTACTACGTGGGGCAACAAATAGGAGAAATATGGGGATACGAAACGGACGGGTTTTATACTGTTCAGGATTTTAAAGAAGGCAGCCTTAATGGGAGCCTTTTGGGCGGAACCTTGCTGCCCGGCGTAATTAAATATAAGGGAGAAAATCCGAACCCGGGTGACATCAAATTCAAAGATTTAAATAACGATGGCGTGATATTTACCGGAGATAATACAGTGGATAATCCGGGTGACAGAAAAATAATTGGTAATAATAACCGCCGGTATCAATATGGAGTTTCCGGCAGTGTCTTATATGCCGGTTTTGATCTTTCTTTCTTTATACAGGGTGTGGGCAAAAGAGACCTTTATATTGTAAATGACCTCACTTACCCCTATTCTTCCAATTATGGTACGATTTACAGCTCCCTGCTGAATTATTGGACAAGTGATAACCCGGATGCTTTTTATGGCCGCATATATAATTTGGGCGGAGGTAACAGCAGCTATAATAAGCTTCCGCAAACCAGGCTTCTATTAAACGGCGCTTACATGCGAATTAAAAACATTGCTCTCGGATATAGTGTTTCTTCATCAATATTGTCTAAAGCGAAAATAAATTCTTTACGTTTTTTTATAAGCGGCGATGATTTGCTTACCATAAAACATCTTCCCAAAGGAGTTGATCCCGAACTCAGCGATATGGGATATGGGGCGCAATACCCCCTTATGAAGAAAATGAGTATTGGCCTTTCACTGAACTTTTAATTACTAAAAACTTAACATCGTGAAACAAATCAGATTTTATATAATAATATTTAGTTTGCTACAGTTGGCAGCGTGCAGTAAAGATTATTTGAGTAAAGTTCCTTTAGACCAGCAAACGGAGCAAACTTCTTTTCAAACTTATAATAACTTTAAAACGTATGCATGGGGGTTATACGATCTCTTTGACGGATATGGACAAGGCCCTATACTGAATACAGCCACCTTTCTTTTTGAAGAAGCCAACTCAGATAATCTTTGCTATAACCAATCGCTTAACTCAAACGAATGGGCTTATCAGCTTAAAACAGTACCCTCTTCCGGCGGGGATTGGGATTTTTCTTTTATAAGGCGCGTTAATATTATGCTTGATAATATTGACCAGTCGAAGATGTCGCAAAAAGAAAAAGATCACTGGAGAAGTGTTGGCTATGTATTCAGGAGCGGCAGGTACATGCAGTTGTTGTCAAAGTTTGGAGATGTACCCTGGCTGGAGCATGTGGTAAAGGACAACGATAAAGATATCCTATATGCATCCCGGACATCAAGAGACACTGTTGCACTGAATATTCTCAATAACTTGTTATGGGCAGAAACTCATATCAATCCTGCGGGAGATGGCGCCAATACCGTTAATGTCAATGTTGTGCGGGCTTTGATCTCCAGGTTTGGCCTGTTTGAAGGCACCTGGAGAAAGTATCATGGACTCGGTAATGCCCAACAATATTTAAAGGCCTGTGTTACAGCTTCTGCAAAACTAGCGGCAGATTTTCCCACACTGTTGAATAATTATGATTATATTTTTAATTCTGAAGATCTTGCGGGCAAAGCAGGGATTATTTTGTATAGATCTTATGCCACAGGGCAAAACATGCATGGCATACAACGATATATTCGTTCATCGGAATGGTATTTCGATTTAACCAAGGATGCCGTGGAAAGCTATTTGTGCCAGGATGGTAAACCCATTAGTACAAGTCCCGAATACCAGGGAGATCATTCCCCTAATGATGAATTCAGGCACCGTGACCGCAGATTATATTTAACCGTAGTTCCTCCTTACAAGGTTTATAACACTACGGATGCTACCGGTAATATAATTGTCCAGCAAAACACTATTTTTTGGAAATATACAGGCGTACCGGCTGACAGAGAGTATATGGACACGATGGCGCTTATTTCATCAGACGGTTACAAAAAGCTTCCGTATTTACATCAGGTAAATTATGCATTGGGAGCTGCCCCTCACTTTAGAAAGTTTAATGGAGGGCAGGGATTTGCCGTATCGCAATTAGGATATTATTTTTATAAATTTTATAATACTACAACAGATGTCTCAGGCTTTGTAAATACTACGGATGCCCCGATATTCCGTATAGAAGAAGCCCTTCTTAATTATGCAGAGGCGAGCTACGAGTTGGGCGAATTTGATCAGACGATAGCAGATATCACTATTAATAAAATTCGTAAACGGGTGAATATGCCGAATATGGTGGTTGCAGATATTGATGCTTCTTTTGATTTAAAACGTGATGCGGATGTGGCGCCTGTTTTATGGGAAATACGCCGGGAACGGCGGGTGGAACTAATGGGAGAAGGATTTCGGTTTAACGATATCCGCCGCTGGAAAAAAGGCAATTATTTAGACAAACAAGAGTTGGGAATGTGGGTTGATAATTCAAAATATGGAAATAAATTAACGATACACGGAGGCGGCAAGGAAGGATATGTAGAATATAACACTGTTCCGCTTGGTTGGCTGGAATATTATTATTTATACCCATTGCCAAAGGATCAACTTATTTTAAATAAAAATCTACAGCAGAATCCTAATTGGGGCCAATAGTATTTACTTAACAACTCAACATGAAAGTATTAATAACAATAGGTTGCGTGTTATTTTGTATTGGTTTTTCAAAGGCACAAATTCACTTATCTGATACGGCAAAGATACCTGTTCTTGCCTGGGGTGGTGTGCCGCCGGATGAGGCCAGCGTAGCCCGTTATGAAGAAATGAAAGCGGCTGGTTTAACGATCAGCCTTACCCGCAGTACAAGTATAGACACGATGAAGATGATGTTGGATAAGGCTCAAAGGGCTGGTGTAAAATTAATTGTGCGTTGCCCTGAACTCGAAACGGGTACTGAAAACACAGTACGGTACTTTATGCATCATCCGGCAACGGCAGGGTACTATCTGAAAGATGAGCCGCCTGCTTCAGAGTTTGAGCATTTAGCCGCATGGGCAAGCCGTATTCGTACCGTTGATAGTCTGCATTTCTGTTATCTGAATTTACTTCCTAATTATGCTACGCCAGCGCAACTGGGCGCTCCTTCCTATCAGGAATACGTGAGGGAATTTCTTAGTAGTGTTCCCGTTCCTTTCGTATCGTTTGACCATTATCCCGTAATTGAAAGTAAAGGGAAGCGATCTTTGAGAAAGGAGTGGTTTGAAAACCTGGAAATTATTGCTGAAGAATCCCGAAAAGCAAACAAACCTTTTTGGGCCTTCGCACTTTCTGTGGCTCATGCGTTTTATCCCATACCTACATTGCCTGAATTAAGACTACAAGTCTATAGCAATTTAGCCTACGGAGCCCAAGGTATCCAGTACTTTACCTATTGGACTCCCAAAAACAAATCTCAATATGTATATCACAGCGGGCCAATAGATGACAGTAAGCAAAAAACGGCTGTTTACGATATGCTAAAAGAACTGAATGCAGAAATTCAAAATCTTTCAGGTGTTTTTTTATCTTCAAAAGTAATTTCTGTTGAACATATTGGTAAAGAAATTCCTGTCGGGACTCATCGCATGTCGAAGTTACCTGAGGGTATAAAAAAGATTAAAATACGGGGTGAAGGCGCCATTGTTTCTGTGCTTGAAAAGGGAAACAGCCGCTTTATTATAGTTGTGAATAAAGATTTTGTCAATCCAATGAAATTAAATATTAAAGGCAGCAGTAGTTCGCTTGAAAAGGTATTAAAGAATGGTAATATAGTTAGAAGCAAGAGCACTTCTTCCGTGCAGATAGATCCTGGCGATGTCGCGATATACAGGCAGAATAACATAATTAAATCCCTCAGAATGCAGTGATTTATTTGCTAAAAATCCTAACTGATATTTTATCACATTTTCATCTTTTATATCAATTTTATGAAGTTTCTAATATCTTTTTTTTCTTCATTCCTGCTCTTTACTTGCCTGGCTCATGCAGATGTTCGCCTGCCTAAAATTTTTAATGCGCACATGGTGCTTCAGCGCCATAAACCGATTCCTGTATGGGGCTGGGCAGATGCTGGTGAAAAAGTAACTGTTGAACTGGCCGGTAGTGGAATTACCGGGAAGATCAAAACAGTAAAAGCAAGGAAAGATGGTAAATGGATACTCCGCCTGGATGCGGAAAATGAAGGAGGCCCCTACAGGTTGATAGTAAAAGGAAAGAAGAATACGATAACCCTTGATGATGTATTGATCGGGGAAGTTTGGATATGTTCCGGTCAATCCAATATGCAATGGCCTGTTCAGTGGTCTGATAGCGCAAAGGAAGAAATAGCGGCAGCCAATTACCCTTTGATCCGCCAATTTGAAGTCCCAAGGGAAATCAGCCTGACACCCAAAGACGATTTATCGGGAGGGAAATGGAAGCCTGCAACCCCGGAAAATGTAGGGAATTTTACTGCGGTAGGTTATTTTTTTGGAAGGGAGCTGTATCGTCAATTAGGTATTCCTATCGGGTTGATTCATACTTCATGGGGTGGTACCATAGTAGAGACCTGGATCAGCAAAGAAGCGATGAAAGGTTTTGATGAATTTTCGGATGTGATAGACGAGATGCCTTCATCTATAGAAGAGCTTGGCGCTAAACGCAAAGCAAAACTTAGCGATGCCATCCGCGAGCTACAGGGTGGTCTGCCGACTTCTGCCGAAGTACAATCCTGGTCTGCCGCTTCTTTTGACGATAGCAAATGGAAAACGATTGATCTGCCCCGCCACTTCGATCATGGTAAATTAGGGTATTATGACGGAGTAGTTTGGTTTCGCCGGGAGTTTGATTTGCCCGATTCCCTTGCCGGACATAGCCTGGCGCTTTCACTTGGCACCATTGATGGTATAGATGATACTTATGTAAATGGCGTTAAGATAGGAAGCACTTCTGTCAAAACCTCAACAGGGCGTACCTATATACTTGAACCATCTCAACTACAGGCAGGTAAAAATATTATAGCCATACGTGTTAATGACGTAGGTGGACGGAGCGGATTTGCCGGTAAACCGGAAGATATGAAGATCAGCCGGAATGCCTATGAGCAATCGCTTTCAGGAACCTGGAAATGCAGGATAGCAACTTCTGTGGATAATAACCAGTTTACCAGCCCTAATGATGCGGGCACTTTATTGTATAATACCATGATCGCCCCACTGATTCCCTATGCTATGCAAGGCGCTATCTGGTACCAGGGCGAATCCAATGCTGAACGGGCTTATCAGTACCGGAAATCTTTTCCGCTAATGATCAAAGACTGGCGTGACCGTTGGAAAGAAACCTTTCCTTTTTTGTTTGTACAATTGGCCAGCTTTGACGCGGCTGGGGGCAACAGCGCCAAAGGAAGTAGTTGGGCCGAACTTCGGGAGGCACAGGATTTAACCCTTCAAGTCTCGCCTAAAACAGCTATGGCGGTTATACATGATATCGGTAACCCTAAAAATATCCATCCCACCAATAAGCAGGAAGTGGGTAGAAGGCTGGCGCTCCAGGCGCTGAAAATGGTGTATGGACAAAATGTGATTGCCCAGGGGCCACGATACCAGTCCATGCAAAAAGAAGGGAATAAAATAGCGCTCAGCTTCAGCAACACAGGCAGCGGTTTGGAGGCTCATAATAAATATGGGTATCTGAATGGTTTTGAAGTAGCGGGCGCCGACAAGATCTTTCATTGGGCTAAAGCTGAAATACGCGATAATAAAGTAATTGTTTGGAGCGATGCCGTATCCGATCCGGTAACCGTGCACTATGGCTGGGCTGATGACAATATGGAAGCAAACCTGTTTAATAAAGAAGGATTGCCCGCGGCACCTTTCCGTACGGATACCTGGAAAGGTATTACCGAAGAAGCGCGGTTTAAATAGTGCAAAACAGTTTATGGTGTTTTTTTTGATATTCTCCTAAAGGTCGTAGTCTGACGCCAGGCGTACTGACTGCTTGGTACTGGCAGGTTTCCAGACCTGTGACCGCACGTTACTCAATTATCAAGTTTAGTAACGTTTAAGTAAATGGACTAGAGAAGATAAAAGCAGTTATGGACAATTATATAAAATAGCATTCCGTCTGCCTCAACTCAATAGGTTTGTATCAATTCAAAATATATTTTGAATAATAGTTTTGGTACTTTTATCTTGTACTCAAAAGGCTGATTATCCTAAATTCGTGATGAATCAATCAGATTATTCAGAAAAAATTATTAGCTATGGAGAGAATTTTTTTTAAGAGTGTACTCATTTATATGCTAATGGCAGTTATCTCGGGTCAGATAAATGCACAAAGCAATGCTACCGTAAAAGAGCTTTCTAAAACTTATACCACCTATCCATTTTCTGATCCTGACCCTGTACCTAATGACGGAAAGATATATCCTTATTTTCGTTATGATGGCTTTACAGATAAGTCTGTTCAGAAATCGTGGAAGGTCGTTGAATTAGAAAATGATTACATTAAAGTGCAGATCATGCCGGAGATCGGCGGTAAGATATGGACAGCGATTGATAAAAAGAATGGAAAGCCATTTTTGTATGATAATGGCGTAGTGAAGTTCAGAGATATAGCCATGCGCGGGCCATGGACGAGTGGCGGTATTGAAGCCAATTTTGGAATCATTGGGCATACCCCGGCAGTGGCTACTCCTGTTGATTACATTACCCGGAAAAATGAGGATGGAAGTGCGAGCTGCATCATCAGTAATTTAGACCTTCTGACGAGATCAAGATGGATCCTTGAAATTCGTTTGCCGAAAGATAAAGCCTACTTCATTACAAAAGTCAATTGGCACAACAACAGTTCTGTAACAGAGCCTTATTACAGTTGGATGAACCTGGCTGTAAAAGTAAGTGACAGCCTGCGTTTTATTGACCCTGGCACTCATTACATCGGGCATGATGGCTCAGTTCACCACTGGCCGGTAGATTCCCTAAACCAAAAGAATTTATCTGTTTACGGGCAAAATAATTTTGGTAACTCCAAGTCTTACCACATCATGGGAATGTATAGCAAATACTTCGGCGCTTATTGGCCGGAGGAAGATTTTGGTATGATCCATTATGCCGACAGGGAAGATAAGTTAGGCCGGAAAGTATTTTTATGGGCTTTGTCAGATGAAGGGAAAATCTGGGAAAAACTATTGACTGATAAAAGCGGCCAATATGCAGAGATACAAAGCGGACGGTTGTTCAATCAAAATATTTTCAAAAGTAGTTATACTCCCTTTAAGCAAAGAGGCTTTACTCCTTACCAGTCGGATAGCTGGAGTGAATACTGGTACCCCTTTAGCCATACCAAAGGCGTTGGCACAGCAGACCTGAATGGAGTATTTGATATAAAACCTTTTAAAGATTCAGTATCTGTTTTCATTTCGGCGGTAAGTAAAATTGCTGACACTTTATATCTTTTTGATGATAAACAAAATACGATCTATCGTGAAAAAGTTGTTCTTGAACCGTTAGAGGCTTTCTCAAAAACGATTGCTTTAAAAGATGGGCAAAAAGTGGGAGGCCTTAGTCTTCATGGTTCTGTCATTAAGCTGAATGATAAAAAAGATAAAGAACTTGACCGGCCTCTGGAACCTTACTCTGGCTTTGACTGGGAATCAGCTTATGGCCTTTATCTATTGGGAAGAGATGCGGCTAATCATCGTACCTATTCAATCGCGGAAGATTATATCAGAAAGTCGCTTCAAAAAGAAGCGTCCTTTATACCTGCGATTGTAGAAATGAGTTTGTTGCAATACCGCAAGATGAATTATGATTCTTCTTTTTATTATGCTAAAAAAGCGCTCAGTATAGATACTTATGATCCTGATGCTAATTTTTATTATGCTCTTGCAGCAAAAAAAATCGGAAAGTATTATGATGCCCTGGATGGCTTTGAAGTAGCAAGCCTTTCTGTTGCCAGGCGTAGCGCTGCTTTCACTGAGATGAGCAAAATGTTCCTTGCTGAAAAAGATTATGTAAAGGCTTATGAATACGCAGGACGTAGTCTGGTAAATAATACGAATAATATCACATCACTTCAGTTGCAATTGGTAGCGGCAAGATTAATGGATCATTCAAAGGATGAAAAAAGAATTACAGAAGCTTTACTAAAAATTGATCCGTTAAATCATTTGGTTGCTTTCGAGACATTTTGGAAAACTAAAGACGAGGTATCGAAGAATAACTTTACGAATGCTATAAGAAATGAACTTCCTGCTGAAACCTATCTTGAACTGGCGATTTGGTATTATCACGTCAACAGGTTAGAAGAATGTAAAGCCATCCTGAATATGGCGCCGAAGAATAACGAGATACAGTATTGGCAAGCATTTTTGGATAAAAATAATCCCGATGCAAAGCAAAAGTTAGAGGTGGCTGATAAGGGAAATCCACTTATGATATTTCCATTCAGAAGTGAAACTGCGAAAGTAATGAAGGGGGCTATGGAAAATACCCGGGATTGGAAGCCCCGGTATTATCTGGCATTGATCCAATCTTTTCGAAATAACAAGTCTGCAGCAAAACAGCTTCTTGAAGGTATTCACGAAGATGTTCATTTTGCACCGCTTTATATTACCAGGGCAGTGATGTATGATTCATCTGAAGATGAAAAAACACTTGCTGACCTCAATAAAGCGGTGAGCCTTGACAAAGAGGAATGGCGTTATAGAAAATATCTCGCTACCTTTTATTTGGAGAACCAGGAAAATGAAAAGGCGCTTGAGTCAGTTGAATCCTATTATAAGTCGCACCCGGATAATTACATTATTGGGATGCTTTACACCCGGGCTTTGATAAACAATAATAAATACGATGTTGCTGAAAAAGTTTTGTCAAAAATTAATATTCTGCCTTTTGAAGGCGCTACCAACGGGCATAATCTATACAGAGAAACGAAGCTGATGTTGGCGCTGGATGCCCTGAAAAAGCGGCAATATAAAACAGCTTTGAAAAAAGTGGAGGAAGCAAAGGAATGGCCTATGAATTTGGGTGAAGGAAAACCCTTTTCTGAAAATATCAATACGGGTTTAGAAGATAGCATTGATCAGTTGATCAGGGAGGCAAGAGGAAATAAAAAATCAGAGATTGATTATGCAAAATATGCGGATGAAATAAAAAGAGGATCTAAAAGATGAAAGTGTGTAGTGCCAGAAATTAAATAGAAATTTCTTTCGTTAAAAATAATAAGTTCTTATCGGAAAGTTTGTTGTAATAATCAATCGCAGCTTGAATCTCTTGTAATGCTTCGGGCGCATATTTAACAGTAAAGTGGGGCATTACATAGCATTTATAATTTTCAAAGCTTCTGCTTCGTTAATCAACAGCTCCGGTTTTTTATTATACTTTTTTATTCGTTGGGTTACCAATTTTTTATGTTCTTCAGGAATATTATCGGTGTATTGTTCCTGCTCTAATAAATGAATTAATTCTATTTTATCTTTTGCTGGCAATTGTTGGGCAAGAGTAAAAACCTGCTCAGGGCTAATTGGTAGGGATATAGTTGAAGTGTCAGGCATAAATAGGTTTATTAAATAGTGTTTTGTACAAATTTAGGAGAATAAAAAGTTAGAAACAATCCAATTTTGGGATGGGTCAAAGTCCATCTTTATAAATTGAGCAGGGCCTCCGTTCTAAACGGACAGTCCCATACGAACGGCTGATCTTGAGCAAGCATAATTCCATTCTTCATTCAATTTCTTACAAGACAACATCTCCCTGGTGCCTGATTATAAAATCAATCAGATCATCCAACCCGATCTCTGCGCGGTTACAGGCATCCTGTATTTCTTCTCTTGATACATTAGCTGCAAAATATTTTTCTTTTAATCTTTTCTTTACTCCTTTTAGTTCCATTTCATTATAGCCCGTAGGCCTCATTAATGAATAAGCATGTATAAGCCCTGATAGCTCATCAAAGGCATACAGCATTTTATCCATTTTGGTTTCAGGCTCTACGCCAAAGTGATTGGGGCCATGCGATGCAATGGCATGAATAATCTCCGGATCAATATTTCGATTTTCAAGCTCTTCAATTATTTTTTTGCAATGCTCGTCGGGCCATTGGTCCCAGTCGGCATCGTGGAGCAAGCCCGCCATTTCCCAGCGCCATTGTCCTGCCTCATCAGTATTTTCTTTTTCTGTTGCCCAACACTTCATGAGGTGCGCTACCTGCCTCATGTGTATGCGTAATTTATCGTTCCGCACCCACTCATTTAATAGTTGGTTGGCTTCTTCTTTTGAGAGTACGTTTCCTTTGTTGGCTATATTGCCAAAAGTATTTCTGTTTAATAAAAGGCTCATAGCACTTAAAGTTTTATTAAAGGTGCAAATATTAATTTTTTGTAAAGCTCAATAGCCCGTTCCGCTAAGATGATCAATCCACTTCACTTTTTCTTTTATATCACTCCGCCTGGATAAAGGGTTCTTAATATTGCCGGGATACCCGATATAAAAAAATCCAATGAGTTGGTCACCCTCTTCAAGGCCAAAAAATAATTTTGCTTCTTTTAAGTAAGTAATTCCTCCTGTAGATAAATAGCCGCCCAATTCATAAGCTGATACGGTTAAATAAATATTTTCTATGGCGCACGCCGTAGCGATAATTTCTTCCCTTTCAGGAATAGATATGCCGGCAGACCGTTTCATGCCAATGGCTATTACATGCGATGACATAAGAGGGTATTCTGCAAGGTTCTTAAGTTTTTTTTCTTTAAAATTTTCACCGGCATATTTTGTATAAATATCTATTTGCAATTGTGCAAAGTATTGCAACCCTTCACCGCTGAAAACGGTAAAACGCCAGGGCTCTGTAAGTTTATGGGTGGGGGCGCGGTTGGCGTTATTTAATACCTGCCAGATGATTTCATCAGGTATCTTTTTGCCTTTTATAAATTGATAGGGATAAATGCTTCTTCTTCGTTGCACGATCTCATTGAACAGGGATGCGTCAAATTGGTTTTCCATTTATTTTATTAGTGCGTTTTGTTTATCGCAAATGTACAAACGGAAGCAAGGATAGCCTGCAACAGTTTTCAACCACCATTACAAAAGCGGAGCCTCCCTTGATTAAATGGATTATATTCCGGGTATATTTTTTTAATGCTTTACTCTTCACGTAATTCCCCATTTTTGTTGAAGGCTTATAAGATCAGGTGTAGCCAGGCGGCTTTCATCATAATGCCCTTCCCGCTTTTTCTGCCTGAATGCTTCATACAAAGTAACCGCGCAAGCCACAGAGATATTCAGTGATTTGATAATGCCTACCTGGGGAATAATAAAATCGCCATCGCTGTACTTTCTGATCTCATCGCTTACGCCAAAAGTTTCATTGCCAAAAACCAATGCCATTGATTGCGTGAGATTTATTTCATAAAGATCAGTAGCGCTTTCACTCAGGTAAGAGGCATATATTTTCTTATATTTTTTTCTTACTTCTTCGAAGCATTTTCCAGCATCCGTAAACTGGTGCACCGTGAGCCATTCTGCCGCAGTAGATGAACTTTTATAGCCCCATTTTTTATGCGGCGGGATACGATCGTTCAAAATATAAACATCCTGGATGCCCACGGCATCGCAGGTACGCATTACTGCTGACACATTATGAGGATCAAAAACATTTTCGAGCACAACGGTAAGGTCTGGCTGGCGGTGGTTTAAAACTGTTGTAAGGCGGTGGCGCCGTTCAGGAGTCATGTAATTATTTTATTAGTTGATCTTCTTACTGATTTTCAGGATCAGCAATATTAAAGCATTAATCGAAAATGAATTGAAGAGGCCGGCTTACCGGAAATGATTCACCGGTAAACAGCTTGCTGAAAAAATTCCCGTTTTCATAAATGGTTCTGAAACCCTTTTCTGCATTATATCCTACAGGGATTGGGTTTAGCCAGACTCTTTAATCTATTTATACTATTTTGTACAAACAGCAAAACAGGTTACCTTTGCGACGGGATATAAATACAAATTCAATTTAAAACTGGATACATGAAAGAAGAAATGGATGTTCTGGAGCAGACGGTAGCGAGTGAATATAAATATGGTTTTGTTACAAATATAGAGACCGATGTAGTTCCGAAGGGGCTTAATGAAGGCGTGATCCGCCTTATTTCAGCCAAGAAAAATGAACCTGAATGGATGCTTAACTGGCGGTTGAAGGCTTATCACCACTGGCTAAAGATGGAAGAACCTGAATGGGCTAACGTGAGATACCCTCCTATTGATTTCCAGGATATTATTTATTATGCTGCGCCAAAGAAAAAGGCTAAAGTAAACGGCCTTGATGAAGTGGACCCTGAGTTGTTGAAAACTTTTGATAAGTTAGGTATTTCATTAAATGAACAGAAACGTTTGACCGGCGTGGCCGTAGATGTAGTGATGGACAGCGTTTCGGTAGCTACCTCTTTTAAAAAGCAGCTTTCTGAAGTGGGCATTATTTTTTGCTCTATCAGCGAAGCCATTCAAAATCACCCGGAGCTGGTAAAAAAATATCTGGGTTCCGTAGTGCCAATGACCGATAACTATTTTGCTGCTTTAAATTCTGCTGTATTTACGGATGGATCTTTTTGTTTTATTCCTAAAGGGGTTCGTTGCCCCATGGAGCTTTCTACTTATTTCCGTATCAACACAGAAAATTCCGGGCAGTTTGAACGTACCCTGATCATTGCTGAAGATGAATCTTACGTTAGTTATCTTGAGGGTTGCACAGCGCCTAAGCGTGATGAAAACCAGTTACATGCGGCAGTAGTGGAATTGTTCGCGCATCGCAAAGCAGAGATAAAATATTCTACTGTACAAAACTGGTTTCCCGGTGACGAAAAAGGACAGGGAGGTATTTATAATTTTGTTACCAAGCGTGGAATTTGCCAGGGTGAATATTCTAAAATTTCATGGTCGCAGGTAGAAACCGGCGCCGCCATTACCTGGAAATATCCGAGTGTAATTCTGAGAGGCGATAACTCCATCGGCGAATTTTATTCTGTTGCTTTAACCAATCATTTTCAGCAGGCCGATACAGGAACCAAGATGATACATCTCGGAAAAAATACACGTAGCAGGATCGTATCAAAAGGAATCAGCGCAGGAAAAAGCCAGAACAGTTACCGCGGTTTGGTAAGAGCGGGTAAGAATGCGTTGAATGCGCGTAACTATTCGCAGTGCGATTCTTTGTTGCTTGGCGATAAATGCGGCGCACATACTTTTCCATATATAGAATCAAAAAATAAAACGGCTATTATAGAGCACGAAGCCACTACTTCAAAGATTGGCGAAGACCAGCTTTTTTATTGCAGGCAGCGTGGTATTGATACAGAAGCCGCTGTAGCCTTGATCGTTACAGGTTTTGCTAAGGAAGTAATGAACCAGCTTCCTATGGAATTTGCTGTAGAAGCTCAAAAGTTATTGGCTGTAAGCCTTGAAGGAAGCGTTGGATAGAAGCCGCCGGCGTCAAAGGCCGGACAGCGATCAGTTAAAAAATCATTTATCAAATTTTATATCAGAAAACAAATGCTATCAATTAAAAACGTACATGCATCGGTAGAAGGAAAAGAAATCTTAAAAGGAATTAATCTTGATGTAAATGCAGGTGAAGTACATGCCATCATGGGGCCGAATGGTTCAGGGAAAAGTACCCTGGCATCGGTTCTGGCCGGAAGAGAAGAATATGAAGTAACCAACGGTTCTGTTGAGTTTCTTGGGAAAGATATTTTAGAATTATCACCAGAGGATAGAGCAAGGGAAGGTTTGTTTCTTGCTTTTCAATACCCTGTGGAAATACCCGGTGTAAGCACCACTAATTTTATCAAAACAGCTTTAAACGAAAAAAGAAAATACCACGGGCTGGAACCGTTGGATGCTGTTTCTTTTATGAAGCTGATGAAAGAAAAAATCAAATTAGTGGAGATAGATAAATCTTTATTAACTCGTTCTATCAATGAAGGTTTTTCAGGAGGCGAAAAGAAGAAGAATGAAATTTTCCAGATGGCTATGTTGGAGCCTAAGCTTACTATTCTTGATGAAACAGATTCAGGATTAGATATTGATGCGCTGCGCATTGTAGCCAATGGCGTTAACAAATTGCGTGATGAAAACCGTGCGATCATTGTGATCACACACTATCAAAGATTGCTCGATTATTTGCAACCCGACTTTGTGCATGTATTGGTAAATGGCCGCATTGTAAAATCAGGAACTAAAGACCTTGCATTGGAGCTGGAAGAAAGAGGATACGATTTTATCAAAGATGAATTGAGCCTTTCGGAAGCGGTGTAAATGTGAGAGAGTGAGAAAGTGAGAGGGTGAGAGAAAGTGAGAGAGGTGAATGGTTAAGTGGTTGGATGGTTTAGAGAGTTTAGTCAGGACAAGGATAGAAAATTATTATTTATTTAGAAAAACACAAAAACCAATTCGTGTTAATTTGTGTAATTCGTGGCAAGTTTTAAAAATGGAAAAAATAGATTTAGAATATTTCGGTGAAAAGTTTAACCAACTGCAAACGCAGGATCCCGGTACTTATATAAATAATATAAGAAAGGAGGGCTTTTCAACTTTTAATAAAAAAGGCCTTCCTACTTATAAAAATGAAGAATGGAAATATACAGGTATCAGCAATTTGTTTAAGAAAGAATATCATTTATCTGAAGATGAATTGAATCTCCGGATATCTAAGACTGATATTGATGAGATGAGATTGCCCGGCTATGAAAATGCCAATGAATTGGTTTTTGTAAATGGAAGGTATGTTGCAGAACTTTCGACCATTCGCTCTGCGGAAAGTCAACTGGTGGTTATTCCTTTGGAAGAAGCGGCTAATGGGATTTATAAAGATGTAGTAAGCGAACATCTGGGTAAGAGCAACCTCTTCATTAATGATGGCATTCATGCGCTCAATACTTCTTTCATTTATGGCGGCGTTTTTATTTATGTAAATAAAAAACAGGTAATAGAAAATCCTGTGTATTTATATCATATTTCGGATGCAAGAGAAAATCATATCCTGGCGCAACCGCGCAGCCTTGTGTATGTATCCGACAGCGCCAAATTGCAATTGGTTGAAACCTATAAAACCATAGGCGCCATGGATAGCTTTACCAATGAAGTATTTGAAATAGTGGTAAATGCAAATGCGATTGTTGAATATTATAAATTTCAGAATGATACTTCAAATGCAAGCCAGGTAGGCACTACGCATATCAGGCAAATTGGTAAGAGCTATGCGCATACGTTAGTAGCCAGCCTGGATGGCGGAATGATACGCAACAATACCAATATCATTATGGAGGCTGCGGGAAATGAAGCTCACATGTATGGTTTGTACCTGTTGAAAGGTGACACTCATGTAGATAATCATACTTTGGTTGATAACAGGATGCCGAATTGTTTTAGCAATGAATTATACAAAGGAGTGGTGGATGACCGGTCAACAGGTGTTTTCAGCGGAAAAATTTATGTAAGGCCTGATGCGCAAAAAACCAATGCATATCAAACCAACAATAATATTTTGCTAAGTGATGCAGCAAGCGTAAATACCAAACCGCAGTTGGAAATTTTTGCAGATGATGTAAAATGTTCTCATGGATGTACCGTAGGAAGATTGGATGAAGAAGCGTTGTTCTATTTAAGAACACGCGGTATTTCTAAAGAACATGCCCAGGCAATGCTGTTACAGGCTTTTGCTTCCAGTATTGTAGAGCAAATAAAAATAGAACCGCTTCGTAACTATGCGGAAGAATTAATTGTTGACAGGCTACAGGCTCAAAGCTAAAGGCAGAAGGCTGAAACCTATTTATCTTAAAACATGGAAACAACAACCATATTACCCGTTTTTGATGTAGATACTGTCAGAAAATCGTTTCCTGTTCTTGAGAGGGAAGTAAATAACCAATTGCTGGTTTATTTGGATAATGCTGCTACTTCTCAAAAGCCACAGGTGGTAATAGATGCGTTGTCTCATTACTATTCTAATTATAACGCCAACATTCACCGGGGTATTCATACGCTGGCAGAGGAGGCAACCGCAGCTTATGAAGCCACGCGCGATACCGTGAGAGATTTTATCAATGCAACCTCTTCAGACGAAATAATTTTTACAAGAGGTACTACGGAAGGTATCAATTTAGTGGCTTATACCTGGGGAAGAAAAAATATTCACGAAGGAGATGAGATCATTATATCTACCATGGAGCACCATTCCAACATTGTTCCGTGGCAAATACTTTGTGAAGAAAAAAAGGCAGTATTAAAGGTAATTCCGATCAATGATGAAGGGGAGCTTTTGATGGATGAGTACGAAAAGTTACTTTCTCCAAAAACAAAATTGGTGTCTGTCACTCATGTTTCCAATGCTTTGGGAACAGTGAATCCTGTGAAAGAGATCATTGCCGCAGCGCATAATGCAGGAGCTTTGGTTTTAGTTGATGGCGCTCAATCTTCCGTTCACCTGGATATAGATGTGCAGGAAATGGATTGTGATTTCTTTGCTTTTTCAGGCCATAAAGTATATGGCCCTACCGGCGTGGGAATACTTTATGGAAAGAAACACATCCTGGAAGAAATGCCTGTGTTTATGGGGGGCGGAGAAATGATCAAAGAAGTAACTTTTGCAAAAACCACTTATAATACTTTGCCCTATAAATATGAAGCAGGCACTCCAAATATTGCAGATACTATTGTATTAAAAACAGCATTGGATTTTGTTACAGAACTTGGGAAAGATCTTATCCGTAATCATGAAAACAAGCTGTTGGAATATGCTACCGGACAGATGCAGTCTGTGCCCGGCCTTCGCATCATTGGCAATGCGAAAAATAAAGTGAGCCTTATTTCTTTTATAATAAAAAATATACATCACCAGGATATTGCGGTATTACTTGATAACCAGGGAATCGCTGTAAGAACGGGACATCATTGCACTGAACCTTTAATGAACCGTTTCGGGATTTCCGGAACAGCACGCGCATCCTTTGCATTGTATAATACGAAGGAAGAAGTAGATCGGTTGATCAAGGGATTGTATAAGTGCATCAAAATGCTTTCATAAAATGAATGAATATAAAACGATAAAAGAAAGGGAAGAGGAGATAATAGATGAATTTTCGTTGTTTGATAGTTGGGAAGAGAAATACGAATACATCATTGACATTGGTAAAAAGTTGGAGCCATTAGAGGATAAATATAAAATAGGTGAAAACATTATAAAAGGCTGCCAATCTACTGTATGGCTCACTTCGGAGTTCAAAGATGGAAAGGTTTTTTTTAAAGCAGATAGTGATGCGGTGATCGTAAAAGGGTTGGTGAGTATGTTGATAAAAGTTTTATCAGGGCATGAGCCTGATAAAATTCTTGAAGCAAAACTGGATTTTATACGGGAAATAGGAATGATGACACACCTTGCTCAAACACGCTCTAATGGCCTGTTGGCAATGGTTAAGCAAATTAAAAATTACGCATTGGCTTATAAATCAGTTGATGCGGCATAAAAAATGAAAGCTATGGAAGCAGAAGAGTTAAAGCAGAAAGTGATTGAAGTACTTCACGAAATCTATGACCCGGAGATACCTGTAGATATTTATGAATTGGGGCTTGTTTATGAAGTTGAAATACTTCCTATTAATAATGTACAGATCGTGATGACGCTTACTGCACCAAGCTGTCCGTCAGCACAGGAATTGCCCATTGAAGTAGAAGAACGGGTTAAGGCTATCGAAGGAGTAAATGATGTTCATGTTTCCGTGGTGTGGGATCCGCCATGGGATAGAAGCATGATGAGCGAAGTGGCCATGCTGGAATTGGGATTTATGTAGCTCCCGGCCCCCGAAGGGGAGCAAGTGATATAACAAAGGGTTTGGATAAAAAAATAATTATTTCATCACATAAAACATTCGCTCTTACTCCCTTCGGGGATGGGAGCTGTTATCGTCATGAAAATTACATCACAGGAAGAATACGGTTTACGGATATTGCTGCGTATTGCACGGTGCCTTGATGAAGAAAGTATGAGCATACAGGCATTAAGCGTAGCAGAAGGTTTGTCGCCTGCTTATGTCGCTAAGCTTACCAGGCTGTTGCGCCAGGCTGGTTACATTAATAGCACACCGGGAAATATTGGCGGCTATATCTTATCCAGGCCTGCTGCTGAGATCAATGTCAACCAGGTATTAAAAACTTTAGGTGGATCCTTGTTTTCCAAAGATTTCTGTCATGATTTTTCCGGAGCCAACAGGCTATGTACCAATTCTGTGGATTGCTCTGTAAGGTCGCTCTGGCAAATGGTACAGTTTTCTGTTGACCAGTTACTGGATAAAATAAGTTTGAATGATCTTATAGGCACGGAAAAAAAATCGGACAACCTGCTGAATTACCTTTTACAGCAACATCAATATCCTCAAAGGAAAATTGTTTCGGATTCTTCAGAGCTTTGAGCCGTCTAAATGAAATTTATGTTTGATTATCTTTCGGTTGGCGGGGACGCCAACCGCAGCAAGGGAAATTGTTTCGGATTCTTCAGAGCTTTAAGTCGTCTAAATAAAAATTATGTTGATCATCCTGCGGATAACGGGGACGTGGCCGTAACAGGTAGCCCCATCCCAACTCCCGCCTGAATGACACAGTCGGGCAGGCTTCCCCGGAGGGGAAGGACGCTTTAAAGTGTCCAGGATATTTTATCTTTTTTGCCTGTTAAATTTTTTCATTTAGCTTTGACCTTTAATGCAACTATCCACCAAACATCTCCTGGGCATTAAAGACCTGCTGTTAAGCGATATTGAACTCATTCTCTCTACTGCCACACAATTTAAAGAAGTTTTACAAAGGCCGATAAAGAAAGTGCCTTCGCTGCGCGATACTACTATCGTCAACTTATTTTATGAAAATTCTACCCGCACAAGAATATCTTTTGAGCTTGCTGAAAAAAGGCTGAGCGCAGATACTTTAAATTTTTCTGCTTCAGGATCTTCAGTTTCCAAAGGCGAAACATTGCTGGACACAGTGAATAATATCCTTTCTATGAAAGTAGATATGGTAGTGATGCGTCACAATGCCAGCGGAGCTCCTCATTTTCTTGCAAAGCATATTCCTGCGGCTATTATCAATGCCGGCGATGGAATTAATGAGCATCCTACGCAAGCTTTATTAGATGCTTTTTCAATAAAAGAAAGAACAGGCCAGCTAAAAGGAAAGAAGATTGTGCTGGTAGGCGATATCATGCATTCGAGGGTGGCGCTCAGCAATATTTATTTATTGAAAAAAGCCGGCGCTGAAGTGATGGTAGCAGGCCCGCCCACTTTAATTCCTAAATACATAAGCCGCGCATTTGATATCAGGGTGGAATATAATTTACAAAAAGCATTGCAATGGTGCGATGTGGCTAACATTCTGCGCATCCAGTTGGAAAGGCAAAACCAGGTATTGTTCTCTTCTTTAAGAGAATACAATCTTGCTTATGGGGTGAGCAAAAAATTATTAGATAGCTTAAACAAGGAAATAGTTATCCTGCATCCGGGCCCTATTAACAGGGGAGTGGAAATAGACAGTGATGCGGCGGATTCCAAACAATCCATTATTTTGCAACAGGTAGAAAACGGCGTAGCGGTGAGAATGGCCGTATTATACTTATTGAGCAATAAAGAAAATTTTAGTTAATCAATTCAACCGGCAAATCTTATGGAGCGGATCTGCTTATTCCCGGGAACTTTTGATCCTGTAACCTTGGGGCATACGGATATTATAGACCGTGCGCTTCCATTATTCGATAAACTGTATGTGGGCCTCGGAAGAAACAGTAATAAAGTGCCGATGTATTCTGAGGAGCAAAGATTGGGATGGCTCAAAGAGATCTATAAGAATGAACCTCGGATAGGAGTGCTGGCTTATGATGGATTAACTGTAGATTGTTGTAAAAAAGTAGGAGCTAATTTTATATTAAGAGGTATTCGCTACGTAAATGATTTTGAATATGAGAAAGCAATTGCTGATATGAACCGGAGCCTGAAAAATAATGTAGAAACTATTTTCCTGACCACTCTTCCAAAATATACTTCAATTGCAAGTACTTTAATAAGAGATGTAATTCGCAATAATGGCGATATCTCTGAATTTTTACCTGATGTAGTAAGGAAGTCTGTGTATGGTTAGAGAATGAGAGTGTGAGAGTAAGGGTAAGAGCTACGAAGTCCTCCGAACTATTATATATAGACTATTCAACTATTTAAAAATATAATCATTCAATCGTCAATCAATTATTTAATCATTTTAAATTACTTGCCAACTCAATCCTCTCACTTTCTCTCACCCTCTAAATCCCTTCTCTATGCCTATCTGGTTTCAAAAAATATCCATCAGTGACCTGGCCGGCATCTTCGACAATACTATGGCAGAATTCCTTAAAATGGAATGGGTAGCAATAGGCGATAATTTTTTAAAGTTATCCATGCCGGTAGATAGCAGCACACGCCAACCCTATGGTTTTTTGCATGGCGGAGCATCGTGCGTTTTGGCGGAAACTATTGGCAGTGTAGCTTCTGCGTTGGTGATTGACAGGGAAAAGTATTATGGTGTAGGTTTGGAAATTAATGCCAATCATTTGCGGAGTGTGAGAGAAGGAAAAGTTATTGCTACTGCAAAACCACTGCATTTGGGAAAATCTACTCATGTTTGGGATATAAAAATTCATGACGAAAAAGAAAAGCTCATTTGCGTAAGCAGGCTAACGGTAGCTGTTTTGCCTATCAGGCTTTCAACAGGCCGATGACTATAAGGTCTCTGCACTGTTGCTCCGGCCGGCAAGCCTTATAAGCCTGTTCGTTCTGCAGCTACAAATTCTTTTCAATAATAAATTTTACTAAAGCAGAGGGAGTCTTCAAACCCAATTTTTGCATGATATTTTTCCGGTGTGTTTCCACGGTGTAAATGCTGAGAAATAATTGATCGGCCACCTGTTGGTTGGTTTGGCCTTTTTTAAGCAGTTGGATGATTTCCATTTCTCTTTTGGTAAGATTGAACTGTTTCAAAAAGCCATCTTCTTTATCGAACGTGTTTTCTTTTTTAGGCTCAAGATAGGGGAAAGCCGATTGATTGTTCATTACCAGCCTGATGGTTTGTAAAAGATCTTCCTTGCTGCTGTTTTTAAGGAGATAACCATTTACGCCTGCCTGTTTTGCTTTATCTACCAGGTGGTCTTCATTATAGGTAGAAAGAATGATTAATTTAACAGAGGAATGAGTTTGTTTAATATACTTCGCCGCATCCAGGCCATTTAATACCGGCATATTGATGTCGAGTAAAATAAGATCGGGTATTGTCTTTGTGAGAATAGTCAAAAGCTCTTTACCGTCATTAGCTATGTCAATTACCTCTATCCAGGGTTCTTCTTTCAACAAAAGATTAAGCCCGTTAATGAAGAGATTGTGATCGTCTGCGATGATGACTTTTATTTTGGTCATTGATTTTCTTTGAAAGGTATTTGAATCATTAGGGTAGTTCCCTTGTTTCCTGAATCAACATTCAGGGTTCCGTTTAAAAAGTGTACCCTTGCTACTACATTTTTTAACCCTATACCCGGTAAAGTTTCCTGCGTTATCCCTTTCCCGTTATCTTCTACCATGAGCGTCATTTGTTTTTCATGATAAATTATTTGTATGGTGGCTTCTGTCGCATGTGAGTGTTTGACGATGTTGTTGGTTAATTCCATAATGATCCTGTAGATCACAAGGTCATCATGTTTATTAAACCGGTTATTTTTTCCCGAAAAATAAAAATGAATAGGATTAGGTAGAACGATAACAAAATAAAGGTAGGAATAATTATAGACTAATAAATTTAGTATTTTTGTTCTAAAAATATTAGTTATGTTTCAAGGGATTAATGCCATCGAGTTCGGTAAAAAAT
>Ga0209941_1000510_pt1 | contig 45883 bp, 36 predicted proteins | sample ThiBiot_300_plan_FD_183945 | JGI IMG/M metagenome (GOLD analysis project Ga0209941, IMG submission 183945) | Wastewater bioreactor microbial communities from Cape Town, South Africa - Thiocy_solids_1 (SPAdes) | ecosystem: Engineered > Bioremediation > Thiocyanate > Unclassified | place: South...
AGCGGAAGGCAGTCCGGCGGCCGTCCAGGCCTCCTCGCCCGCCGCCAGCAAGGCGTCCAGCGTCGGATAACGCGAAACGAGCGTGGCCGCCCGTGCAGGGCTGAGCTGGGCAATGTGCCGCCCGCCCAGCAGGACGCCGAGGTCCAGCCGCCCGTGCAGGGCCGGCGACGGCGCGGTCTCGTCCCGACACTGCACGCCGGCCGCCAGCAGCGCATCCACCGCCTGCTGGTTGCCGGGCTGGGCGAAGAAGCCGGCGATCGATTCGGCCACCGCGTCGCCTACGTCGGGCAACACGCGCAACACGGCGGCAGGCATCGTCCGCACATTGGCCAGGCGACCCAGCCAGGCAGCCAGCATCTTTGCCGTGCTCTCGCCAATGTGCATGATGCCGAGCCCGAACAGGAAGCGGGCCAGCGTGGTGTCGCGGCTGGCGTCTATCGCGGCCACCAGGTTTTCCGCCCAGCGTGTCGCCACCTTGCCGCGCTTGACCGTCTCCGGCGTGGTGCCGTCGCGTTCGTCGATGGCCTGCTTCATGGCCACGAAACGCTCCACGGTCAGCGCGTAGAGATCGGCCGGGCTGTGCACCATGCCCTGGTCCACCAGACCGTCGATGTAGCGCTCGCCCAAGCCGTCGATGTCCAGTGCCCGGCGCGAGGCAAAGTGCACCAGCGCCTCGCGTCGTTGTGCCGGACACACCAGGCCACCGGAGCAACGCCAGGCGCTGACGCCCTCCTCACGCAGCAGCGCCGACCCGCATACGGGGCAGACTGACGGCATGTGCCAGGGCACGCTGCGTGCGGGGCGCCGTTCGGGCAGCACCCGGACCACCTCGGGGATGACGTCGCCGGCACGGCGCACGATGACCGTGTCGCCCACGCGGACGTCGAGGCGCGCCACCTGGTCCGCGTTGTGCAGCGTGGCATTGGCCACCACCACTCCAGCCACCGGCACCGGAGCCAGACGCGCCACCGGAGTCGCGGCCCCCGTGCGGCCAATCTGGATCTCAATGGCCTCGACCGTGGTCAGCTGCTCCTGGGCCGGGAACTTCTGCGCCAGCGCCCAGCGCGGCGCACGAGCCACGAAGCCCATCTCCTGCTGTCCGGCATAGTCGTCGAGCTTGTAGACGACGCCGTCGATGTCGTAGGGCAGCGCATCCCGCTTGCCGCCCAGGCGCCGGTAATAGGCGACCAGCCCGGCAAAGCCACGGGCCAGATCCACTTCTGGAGAGACCGGGAAGCCCCACTGGCGAAACAACTGCAGCGTGGCGCAGTGCGTGTCCGGCAGTGTCCCGCCCTCGACCACACCCAGCGCATAGGCAAAGAAGCTCAGCCGCCGCCTGGCCGTCACCGCCGGGTCGAGCTGGCGCAGCGAGCCGGCCGCGGCGTTGCGCGGATTGGCCAGTGGCTTGCCGCCGTGGGTCCGCACGCGCGCGTTGAAGGCCTCGAAATCCTTGCGCAGCATGATCACCTCGCCGCGTACCTCCAACTCCCCGGGCCACCCGCTGCCGCGCAGGCGCAGGGGAATGGCATGGATCGTGCGCACGTTGGCGGTCACGTCCTCGCCAGACTCGCCGTCACCACGCGTCGCCGCCTGCACCAGCACGCCATGCTCGTAGCGAAGGCTCATGGCCAGGCCGTCGAGCTTTGGCTCGGCGGCAAACAGTGGGTCGCGACGGCCGGTGGTGTGCTCGACCCGGGCCACGAAGTCGGCCAGCTCGGCAAAGCGCTCGCGGTCGCTGTCGCCGGGCTGTTCGAAGGCATTGCTGAGGGACAGCATGGGCAGTGCGTGGCGCACCTCGGCAAAACCGCCCTGCGCGCGGGCCCCGACCCTGCGGGTCGGCGAATCGGCGGTCACCAGCTCCGGATGCGCGGCTTCCAGTTCTTCCAGCTCGCGCATCCAGCGGTCGTACTCGGCATCCGGTACCTCCGGATCGTCGAGCACGTAGTAACGGTGGTTGGCCTGGTCGATACGCTGGCGCAGCTCGGCGACGCGGGCGGTTGCCGCTGACTCCAGGGGTTTGGACATCACACCTCCCGACTACCCGTGCGTGCCGCCAACGCGCCGCACTGACGCACGCTCAGCGGTGGAACTGCCCCGCCGCCTCCGGCTGGTAGCTGATTTCCAGCACGCGCAGGTGGCGCACGCGGCCGTGCGGGGTCGGCCAGTCGATCTTCTGGCCCTGGGCCAGGCCGAGCAGGGCGCTGCCCACCGGGGCCATGATCGACACTGTGCCGGGGGCGCCGGCAGCGGAAGGGTAGACCAGGGTCAGCGTGAGCTGCTCGCCATTGTCCTCGTCGGTGAAGGTGACCGTGGAGTTCATGGTCACGATCTGCGGCGGCATGTCCTTGGGTTCCACCACCTCGGCACGGTCCAGCTCGGCGCGCAGCGCGGCGAGGTTCGCGACTTCGGCCGCCGGCGCGCGCTCGAGCAACGCCTCGATGCGGTCGAGATCGACACGGGAAAGAGTGATCGGTGGCTTGGTGCTCATGATTCATCCTGGGTCGGCGATGGGTATCGCACAAAAGTGCACGCCGGAACGAAAACCGCCCCGGCGTGCATGGTCGTCGTGACGCCTTTGCAAAGTCCCGCCACGGCAGCAACAAAACTATGGATAACCGGCGGCTGGGCATCCGCCCGATGGACGGCAGCGCAGCGGTTACCATGCCTGGCATGTTACCCGAAGCGCCTGCCGAATCCCAAGCACCGGGCGCCACGGTGGGCGGCGCCGGGGAAGAGCCGGCGCCAGGGCAGTTGTCGGGCGCGGTGCGTTTTCGCGGCCTGCTGCTCCTGGTGGCGGCGGCGTTTTTCATGCAGTCCCTGGACTCCACGGTGGTGAACACCGCGGTGCCGGTGATTGCCGACGGCCTGCGGGTGACGCCGCTGGACATGCGCTCGGCGCTGACCAGCTACGTGCTGACTCTGGCCGTGCTGATCCCGGCCACCCCATGGCTGTGCGACCGGCTCGGTACCCGCCGGGTATTCGGCCTGGCGATCACCGTGTTCGGCGTGGGCTCGCTGTTCTGCGGCCTGGCGCAGAACCTGCCGCAACTGGTCGCCGCGCGCGTGCTGCAGGGCGTGGGCGGCGCCGCGCTGCTGCCGGTGGGCCGCTACGTGCTGGTGCGCACCATCGACAAGCGCGACTTCGTCCGCGCCATGAGCACGGTGGCCACCTACGGCGTGCTCGGCTCGGTGCTCGGCCCGCTGGTCGGTGGCGCGCTGGTGCAGTACACCTCGTGGCGGCTGATCTTCCTGATCAACGTGCCGGTGGCTGTGGTCGGCTACTGGATGAACCGGCACGAAATGCCGGACTACCGGTTGGCGCACGCCCACCGCTTCGACCTCTCCGGCTTCCTGCTCTTCGCCACCGCCTCGGCCCTGCTGCTGATAGCCTCGGAACTGGCCGGCGCGAGCCCCAAGCCCTGGTCGTCCATGCTGGCGTGCACGCTCGGCGCCCTGGTCCTGGGCAGCCTCTACGTCTGGCATGCCGGGCGCACCGAGTTCCCGGTGGCCGACCTCAAGCTCCTGCGCAAGCGCAGCGTGCAGGTGGCGCTTTCCGGCGGCATCTTCACCCGGCTCGGCATCTCCGGCATGTTCGTGCTGCTGATGCTGTTCCTGCAGGTCGGCTGCGGCTGGTCGCCGCTGGCCGCCGGCATGGTCATGGTGCCGCAGGCCATCGGCTCGATCGTGGCCAAGCGGGTGATCAACCGCGCCCTGGTGCACTACGGCTACCGGCGCCTGCTGCTCGGCAACACCTTGATCGTCGCCGCCCTGCTCGGCAGTTTCGCCATCCTTGGGCCGGGCTCGCCGGTATGGCTGGTGGCTACGTTGGCGTTCTTCTACGGCGGCTTTGCCGGCTTGCAGTACACGGCCATGAACACGCTGATCTACAACGACCTGGACATCAGCCACGCCTCCATGGCCTCGTCGCTGGCCTCGACCGCGCAATACCTGGCGATGAGCTTCGGCATCGCGCTGGGCATGCTGCTGATGCAGGGCCTGCTTGGCGGACACGCCAGCGGCGACTACGTGGTGGCCTTCCGCTGGACGGTGATCGCGTTGGCGCTCATCACCGCCGGCGCCAGCCGCGTGTTCCGCCAGTTGCCGGCGTAGGCTGCAACCGCATGACCGACCCCTGCCTGTTACTGTAGGCAGCGCCGTCGGGGCCCAAGGCCATCAGCGACGCCGAAACCATCAGGACCTTCATGTACCTCCTCACTACCGCAGCGGACGCTACCGATGTCGCCACAAACTTCCACTTGGTCGCCGATCCGATTGGCTGGCTCGCGCTGTTATTGTTTGTCGGTGCCTACATAGCAGTAATCCTCGAAGATCGAATCCACGTCGCCAAGTCCAAGCCGGTGATGCTGGCGGCGGCGCTGATCTGGGCCCTGATCGCCTGGAAGATGGATGGCAGCGATCTCACCCGCCGAGCCTTCGAGGAGATGTTCCTCGAATATGCGGAAATCTTCTTCTTTCTGGTGGTAGCGATGACCTACGTCACTGCCATGGGTGAGCGTGGTGTCTTTGAAGCCCTGCGTTCCCAGTTGGTCGGACGCCGTTTCAGTTACACGTCCCTGTTCTGGATCACCGGCACATTGGCGTTTCTCCTTTCTCCCGTGCTGGACAACCTGACCACCGCCCTAGTGATGTCAGCAGTGATTTTGGCTGTGGGTGCCGGCAACACCCGGTTCTGCACGCTCGCCCTGATCAATCTGGTGGTGGCGGCCAACGCCGGCGGCGCCTGGAGTGCATTCGGCGATATCACGACATTGATGGTGTGGCAGGCACACAAGGTCGAGTTCCTCGAATTTCTCGACATCCTGCTGCCATCCCTGGTCAACTGGTTGATCCCTGCCGTATGCATGTTCTTTGCGTTGCCGAAGGGTCAACCGGAGTCGCTTGAGTCCAGTACGCGGGTCAAGCGGGGCGGCATCAGCATCTGCCTGACCTTCGCGCTGACCATCGCCATTACTGTCATTGCCAAACAATGGTTGGGGATGCCTGCCGCATTTGGAATGCTCACCGGCCTGGCGCTGCTGAACCTCCTGGCCACACGCATCGAACGCCAGGAACGGCAATATGCCCTGGCAGAAGGCGTCGAGCCGCAAAAATATTCGATCTTCCAGATCATCGCCAATGCCGAGTGGGACACCCTGCTGTTCTTCTACGGAGTCTTCAGCTGCGTCGGTGGGCTGGCCGTTATTGGCTACCTGGATGTCGCCTCGCAGCATCTCTATGGCGGCCTGGGTTTCACCCTGGCCAACAGCGTCATGGGTGTGCTCTCGGCCGTGGTCGACAACATCCCCATCATGTTCGCTGTGCTGAAGATGAACCCGCCGATGGATCACGGCCAATGGCTGCTGATCACACTTACGGCCGGAGTCGGTGGCAGCCTGCTCTCGATCGGTTCGGCTGCCGGCGTGGCGCTGATGGGCGCTTCGCGCGGCATGTATACCTTCACAGCGCACTTGCGCTGGACTTGGGCAATCGCCCTGGGTTACGTGGCCAGCATCGTCGTGCACATGCTGCTCAACGCCAGGCACTTCACGTGACGGACGGCCTGTGAGTACCAACGCGTCGACGATGCTTCGTCGTGACGCCCGTTCCTGACTCCAGGCACGCCCATCCGTGGGATGGACGGCCGGAACGCGCGACCTGGCTTGTGCCCTACTTCGGCGTATAGGTGAACTTCTGTCCGGCAACGGTGGCGTGGTACATCGCCCCGCCCTTGACGATGGTAAAGACGGCCATGCCCTTGTAATAGGACGCCGCCGTTTTCGCGTTGTCCTTGGTGACGCTCGCGTTGCCGCTGACGCCCTTGGTGCCGACATTGGCGCCCGCCGCAGCGGTGATGGCCACCGCACCGGCGCCCGCGTCGAACTCGAAATTGCCCTGGGTGAACGTGTCGAACGCCGCCTTGTCCTGGAAGAAGATGATCTGGCTGTAGGCCTCCCCGCCCAATTGCGCGCCGACGCTCAGTTGCGTCATCGAGGTATCGCCGACGTACTTGCCGTGCACGTAGACGCGACCGTTGCCATGCGCCGCGCCGACCACGAGGCCGCCCTTGCCGATGGTCGGAAAGACCGCGTAGCCATAGGAATTGGAGAAGAACGAACGGCTTTGCTCCGACTGGCGGAACAGCTTTGTCGTATCGCTGTACGCATCCGCCCAGCTCACCGCAGCCCACAACAGCAACACCACACCTGACAGGAGTACCGACGAGCGTTTCATGGGCCACCTCCGCGTGAAAAAACCGGATCGACAAGCAGCCAAGGCTGCCGCCGACTAGCCGCGACGGTAGGACCGGCCCGGTCAACCGGGCGTGAAACCAGCCCGCCCGCGCCGGGCGTCACGCAGCCACCCCGTCGATGCCAGGTGCACGATGCCGCCCGGCGTCCACCCCGCATTTCATTTGACTATGCTGGCACCCGCCGGTAGCGTCCGACGCCAGCCATCGGGGAACCCACATGCGACGTCACCGCATACTTCTGGCCTGGACATTCGCTGCCCTGGGCGCCGTCGGCAGCGCGACCGCGCAAGCCGGCGGAGACCATGCGCCACTGCTCACACCGGCGGAAACCCGGGCGCTGGCGCAGGAAATTTCCGGCACCGCGGCAAAGCGGACCATCGCCGCGCTCAGCCTGCATCACCGCATGCGCGGCTCGGACGACTACAACGCGGCCGTCGAGCTGATCCGGCAGGCCTTGCAGGCCGACCACCTCGCCGGCATCGACGTGATCCGGCTGCCGGCCGACGGCAAGATCTACTACGGCACGCAGCGCTCGCGGCCGGCCTGGAACGGCCGCTACGCCGAGCTCTGGGGGCAAAGCCGGCTGGACGACCGCTGGGTCGACGCCACGCGCATCACCTCGTGGGCCGAACAACCAATCAGCCTGGCGCAGGACAGCGTCAGCGGGCGCGCCGATACCGACCTGGTCGACGTCGGTGCCGGCACCACGGCGGCCGACTACCGGGGCAAGGACGTGCGCGGCAAGCTCGTCCTGGTCTCCGGGCAACCCGAAGCCGCCGCAAAACTGGCGGTCACCGAGCGCGGCGCAGCAGGCATTGTCTCCTGGGCGCAGAACCAGCCGTCCGCCTGGTGGGGCGAGGACACCAGCCTGGTGCGCTGGGGTCACCTCAGCACCTGGAGCGACCCGACGTTCGCGTTCACCGTCTCGCCGGCGCAGGCCCATGCCTGGCAGGCACGGCTGGCCCGGGGCGAAACGGTGCGGTTGCGCGCGGTGGTCGATGCCGGCCGCAGTCCCGGCGAATACCGCATACCCACCGCGGTCATCCCGGGCCGCGACAAGGATCAGGAAATCGTCATCTCCTGCCACCTCGACCATCCCTCGCCCGGCGCCAACGACAATGCCAGCGGCTGCGCCGGCGTGCTGGAGATGGCGCGCAGCCTGCAGCGCCTGATCGCCGACAGGCGCCTGCCCCAGCCCCGGCGGACGATCCGCTTCATCTGGCCGTGCGAAATCGAATGCACGATCTCGCTGCTCAACGCACACCCCGAATTCGCGCAGCGCACGGTCGCGACGATCCACCTCGACATGATCGGCGGCAACACCGAGATCACCCACGGCACGCTGCGCGTGCGCGGCACGCCGCCGAGCCTGCCAAGTTTCGTCCCGGACGTCGCCTTCGCCATCGCGCGCTGGGTCGACGCGCAGGCGCAGGCCTATGCCGACGTCGGCCAGGCAGCGTTCCCGCTCACCGCACAGGACGGCACCAAGCAGCCGCTGCACGCCAGCATCGGCGGCTTTGAGGAAGGCTCCGACCACCAGGTCTGGGACGAGGGCAGCTGGCGCATTCCAGCCATCTATCTGGCCGACTGGCCGGATCCCTACATCCACACCAACAAGGACGTGGTCGGCAATATCGATGCGACCAAACTGCAGCGCGCGATCTTCATCGCCTCGGCTTCGGCCTGGGTGCTGGCCAACCTCGACCAGACGGACACGCGCGGATTGAACTACGTGCTGGAGAGCGAAGCGCTGCTGCGCCACGCCGGCGTGACGCAGCGCGCGGCGGACCTGGATCCCGTCGCCACGACGAACCTTTGGCGGAACTCGAACCAGTACGACGCGGAGCTCCGCAAGTCGCTGGCGCGCTTCGACCTCCGTGCGGTCGACGTGCTGCGGCAGCCGACCCCGGCCGTTCCCGCCGCCGCGTCGCCCGCTGCGACGGGCGAGGCGGCCGTCGTGTATCACCGCAACGCCAAGCTGAAGGGACCCATGGTCGCGTTCGGCTACAGCTGGTTCGACGACCACGTTGCGAAGCTGCACTTGCCGGAGCCGGCATTGCTCAGCCGGCAACCCACCTGGGACGGCCCGAGCTTCGGCTACGAGGCGCTCAACCTCGTGGACGGCAGGCGTACGGTTGCGCAAATCCGCGACGACCTGGCCGCCACGGTGGGCGACGCGCCGATGACGGAAGTAGCACAATACCTGGCCACACTGGAGCGTATCGGCGTGATCGAGCGCAGCCGCTGAACCAAGCGGCGTCCTGGACGCGGCCAGGGAGCCAACGCGAGCCCGCGCGCGCGCTGGATCGGGTGGGCGCGGCCTGCGCCGCCGGAGCGACTGATCAGTCCATCTCGATGCGCACGAGCTTGACCCTGCCCGACAACCCGCTCTTGATGCTGATGGCCGACTTGCTGCAGCCAAACTGCGCAGCCAGCAAGGCGATCAACTCCTGGTTCGCCTTGCCGTCGACCGGCGCCGCCTTGAGCCGGGCCAGCCACGTGCCGTCGCCGCCCAGCACCAGGCTGCTCCGCCCACTGCGCGGCTTCACCCTCACTTCGATGACCGTCGTCCGCGGACCCACCATGCTCAGGCGACCGCGCCGCCGCTGAGGCACGCATCCCCGGCGGTCGTCAGTGCGACGCGCACGATGATCCCAACCGCCTGCTGCATCTGCGCGAGCGGCATGCCGGGAGCGGCGTGGCGCGTCGCCTGTTCGGGCAACCACGGCACATGCACGAACCCGGCCGAAAACCGTTGGTGCCGGGCGGCATGCATCAGCGCATAGAACACCTGGTTGCAGACATAGGTGCCGGCTGTCTGCGAGATGCCGGCCGGGATGTCCGACCGCTGCAGGGCGGCGAGCATGGCCTTAATCGGCAACGTCGAGAAATACGCGACCGGTCCGCTGCGCAGCACCGGCACGTCGATGGGTTGCGCTCCGGCATTGTCGGGAATTCGCGCGTCGATCACGTTGATGGCAACCCGCTCGAGCGATATGCCGGCGCGGCCGCCGGCAAGGCCAAAGGCGATGGCGAGGCGCGGGCGGACCGTGCGCAAGGCGCGCCGCAAGGCTGGCAGCGCGGCACCAAACTCAGTCGGCAACTCCACCGCCATGACACGATGCCCGGCGATGTTTTTGCCGTCGAACGCGCGCACCGCCTGCCAGGATGGATTCAGCACCTCGCCGTCGAATGGCGTGAAGCCGGTCAGCAGAACCGTTGGCGAGGGGTTCGTCATCGGCTCAGAACCGGAACACGAGGAAATACATCAACAGCAGGTTGACGGCCAGCAGCGCAGCGCCGGTCTTCCACTGCGCACGGATCACCGCCGACTGCCGCGGCAGATCCAGCAGCGCCACCGGCACGATGTTGTAGTTAGCTGCCATTGGCGTAAACAAGGTGCCGCAATAGCCGGTGACCATGCCGATCGCACCGAGAATCGCGGGATTGGCGCCATGCATCCCGATCAGCAGCGGCAGGCCGATGCCGGCAGTCAGCACCGGGAACGCCGCAAAGGCGTTGCCCATGATCACCGTGAACAACACCATGCCGATGCCATAGGCGAGCACGCAAGCCAGCGCGCTCTCGACCGGGATCACCATGCGCACCAGGTCGGCAAGCGCTGTACCGACACCGGTCGCGGCAAAGACACCGCCCAACGCTGCGAGCGTGAGCGGCAAGAGCGCGGCCCAGCCCAGCGTATCGAGCAAGCGCCGGCCCTCCACCAGCCCTGCCCGTGGCCGTGCCTGGGTCACAGCCGATGCTGCGATCCACGCCACCACGCAGGCCAGTGCCAGTCCGGTCAGCGTCATCTGCGGCTTGGCAAACAGCGCCACGCCATGTACGACGAGCATGCCGCCAAACAGCGCCACCAGCAGGGTCACCAGCGGAATCAGCAGCGCCGGGCCGAACAGCTTGTGGCGCAGGCGGCATGCATCGGCCTCGCGCGCCGCGGCATCGCGCTCGACGAGGTGTCCGCGGTGCATGCGCGGCGACAGCGCCGCAAGCACCAGCACCCCGGCGCCGGCGAGCTGCGCAGGCAGCTCGACATGCGCGGCGGCGGCGCGCAGTACCGTATCGCCGCCGCCGAGCAACGCCGCCAGAACGCCCCAGAACGCCGCGTGCGACCAGCGCCGCTCGCGCAGGTTCAGCCATGCCGCGCCTGCCAGGAAGGCTGCCATAAGCCAGTATGCGTGCTCGATGCGCAGCATCTCAGCGCGATGCCTCGCCGGTCGCTTCCGAAGCTGGCCGCTGCAGCCGGCGCGAGAACAGCACCGTGCGTAGCGCATGGATGACAAACGCGGCGATCGCTGTCGGCAGCGCCCACAAGGCAATGTGCAGGGGCTCGAGCTCGATGCCATGCTGCGCGTAGAAGCCCTGGATCAGCAGCACACCGCCGAGTGCGACAAACACGTCCTCGCCAAAGAACAGGCCAATGTTGTCGGTTCCGGCACTGAACGCACGCACCGCGTGGCGCTCATCGAGTGTCAGCGGAGCGCCGCGCTTTTCTGCCGCCGCCTCGGCCATTGGCGCGAGCAGCGGCCGCACGGTCTGCGCCTGGCCGGCAACATTGGTCAGGCCACACATGGAAAGAACCTGACGCAGGCCAAGGTAGGCAATCAACAGGCGCGGCAAGGTCATGCTGCGCAGCGAGGCAATCCAGTTGCGCGCATGCTCGCGCAGGCCGGCACGCTCCAGCACGCCGATCGCTGGCAGGGTGAGCACGAAGAGCAGGAGCGCCCGCTCCGACACGAAGCTCGTGCCAAGCAAGGCGAGGATGTCGCCGGCGGACTTGCCGGCGGCAAACCCGCTCACCACGCCCGCCGCGACGACCACCGGCACCGGATTGAAGCGCAGCGCGAAGCCGATGACGACGACTGCCACACCCAGCAGCGGCAACCACTGCGTCAGCATGCGCGGGCCGGCCCGGCCGTCACCTGTATGCCGGCCTCCTGCAGTGCCTGGTGCAAGTCGTGGGCGAACAGCGCGGCATCCGGCCGGTCGCCGTGCACACACAGCGTATCGGCCTCGACACGCACAGTGGCGCCATCGGCGGAAACCACCTGCTGGCGCGTGGCAATCGCCACGGCCTGGGCCACCGCCTCGGCGCGATCCTCGAACACCGAATGCGGTTCCGAGCGAGAGGTGAGAGAACCGTCCGCGCGGTAGCGGCGATCGCAAAAACCTTCGCGCGACACCGCCAGATCCAGCGCCAGCCCCGCCGCGACCAGCGCGCTGCCGGCAAGCCCGACCAGGATCAGCCTGCGGTCAAAATCCGCCACGGCATGGGCAATGGCGTCGGCAAGCGCACGCTCGCACGCCGCCATGTTGTACAGCGCGCCATGCGGCTTGACGTGCCGCAGCCGCGTCCCAGCTGCATGGGCAAAGGCCTGCAACGCTCCGATCTGGTACAGCGTCTGCGCATAGATCTCGTCCGGCGACATCTTCATCTCGCGACGCCCGAAGCCCTGCAGGTCGAGCAGTGACGGATGCGCGCCGAGCGCGACACGGTGGCGCACGCACAGCGCCACGGTCTTGCGCATGGTCGGTGGATCGCCGGCATGAAAGCCGCAGGCGATGTTGGCCGAGGTGATCCACGGCATCACGCCTTCGTCGTCGCCCATGCGCCAGGCGCCGAAGGATTCGCCGAGATCGGCGTTGAGATCGATTTGCCTCATGCGGACAACCGTGCAGCGATACGGGTCTCGAGATCGGCAAGCGCACGCTCGCGCTTCTGCTGCGCGCGCCACGCGGCTGCCAGCGTGCACGACTCGAAGCGTAGCACGGCGCCGGGACGCGCCTGGGCGAGCCGCGGCAGGTCGATGGCGGCCACCTGTCCGATCCGTGGATAGCCGCCGCTCACCGGGCACTCGACGCCGAACACGATCGGCTGGCCCGACGGTGGCAATTGCAGCAGGCCGGGAACGCAGCCCTCGCTGACCACTTCGAACGGCGCCTGCCATGCCAGCCGCGGTCCCTGCAGGCGCAGGCCGGTGCGGTTCGAGGCGGCCTGCACGGTGAACGCACCTGCGAACAGGGCCTGGCGCGAGGCGTCGGTCAAGTGGGCCTGGTGGCGCGCCGGCAATAGATGCAGTGGCTGCGTCGGGTCGTCGCTGAACCACGGTCGCGCATCCAGCCACCAGCCAGGCGTCGCACGGGCGGACACGCTGGCGGCGTCGGGGGCAATCGCCAGACGGTCGCCGACGCACAGCGGACGACCGTCGAATGGTCCGAGCGCGGCGTTGAGGTCGGTGCTGCGGCTGCCGAGGACCGATGCGCCAGCGAAGCCACCATGGACCGCCAGATAGCTCCGGCAACCGCGCGGCATGGCACCCAGACTCAGCCGTGCACCCGCTGGCACCTGCACCGGCGCCCAACGAGGCAGGTCGCGGCCGTCGATCTGCAGTGGCACAGGTGCACCGGTTACCGCAACCCAGGCCGGTGCTTGGAATTGCAGCGTTGGCCCGAGCAAAGTGATTTCCAGCACGCAGGCATCGCGCGGATTGCCGCACAGCGCGTTGGCAATGCGCAGGGCGGGTGCATCGAAGGCGCCGCTGCGGCCGATGCCAAGGTGGGCGTGGCCGCTGCGGCCGCCATCCTGCAAGGTGGTGAGCATGCCCGGCTTGACGACATCGACACTCACCACGGGCGCTCCGTCAAGGCGGAAAACTCCTCCGCACTGATCGCACGGAAACGGACGCGGTCGGCGGGTGCCAGCAGGCAAGGCGGCGCATGCCGTGGATCGAACAGCGCGAGCGGCGTGCGCCCGATCAGGTTCCAGCCACCCGGCAGCTCGCGCGGATAGATGCCGGTCTGCGCGCCACCAATGGCGACGGAACCGGCGGGCACGCGCGTGCGCGGGGTGGTGCGACGTGGCATGTGCAAGGCTGGGTTGAGCCCGAGCAGATATGGGAAGCCGGGCGCGAAACCAAGCATCGCGACGGTATAGACGTCCGCGGCATGCCGCGCGACGACTTCCCCGGAGCCCATGCCGGCGTAGGCGGCCAGTGCCTCGAGGTCCGGGCCATACGTGCCGCCGTAGCACACTGGGATCTCCACGATCCGGCTCCCGGCATCGTCGGAGCCTGCCGCGGGCAATGGTGCATGCGCGAGAGCCGCACGCAACGCCTGCTCCACCCGTGCGTGGGGAGGACGGTCACTGGCGTCGTCCCAGGCGGCAGGGTCGAAGCGCAGCAGGATGCTGGCGTAGGCCGGCGCGATATCCACCATGCCACGCAGCGGTACCGTACGCAGGCGGCGCGCCGCGGCATGGACCTGGGTGTTGAGGTCGATGTCGATGCGCTCGCCGAAACGCAGCAGCAGCGTGTCTTCGGACAACGGCTCGACAGCGAAGTGCATGGACGGATTCCGTGCGACAACCGTATGCGCAAAGCCAGCCTCGCCTGGCCGGCTGTCCGCATGCGCGACATTATGAACCAGTGCAGGCACGTACCGGCACAGGAGCCCAAGGCCGACCACGCGCCGGGCAATGAGTCGACGCGGCCATTTCCAGACGTCGCCGGGGCTGGCGCCGACATCACAGCCGAAGGGAAACAGCTATAACGCGCCAACCACCTTGCCAAGGGACGAGCTTGCCATGCGCACATGTCGCCGCTTTCCACGCCCGGCCCCGACGGGCCGCCGCATACCCACCCTGCTCCGCGTGGCCGCTTTCACCATCATTGCCGTTCTTGTACCCGCAGGACTCAACCCCGCCATGGCCAACCCGTCCGATCCAGCCGACACACAGGAAGCCAGCGCCCCCATGTTTCCGCTGCGTTTCGCTTTCCATGCTTTCCAGGTGTTTTGCTACAACACCCTTCGCTGCCAGGTGATCTACGCCAACCACAACTTCAGCCCCTGGAAGGCGGAAGAGGAGCCTTCGCCGCCCCCGCGCTCCCCTGATTACCGGGATCACTGGCCCTTGGCATCCAACATCGGCATTCGCAACTTCCCACCCCCGGCCAAAGTACGTTGGACGTCCATGGATGGCGTAACACATGAGGCCGAAGTCGCCATCGGCACCATCTTCAAGGATGAGCGGGTTCTCTACCGCGTGCCCGATTCGGAGATCCCGGACCGCTCCTGGAGCGGCGAGCCCGGCATCCTGCTCGAGGTCAACGACCGCACCATCAGCGTCTACATGAAGGCGTTCATCGCCACCAAGACTGAGCAAATCCCAGGAAACAAATACAGCAATGCTCGCGAGGACGTGATCCTGGCTTGGACCCACACGTACTGATGGGGCCGTGTCGCCATGAACGAACAGCACAAGGTGGAGCCGGACGGCATCCTCGGTGACGGCGTGTCGTTCGAGCCAGTTGCCCCGCACTCGCCTGCGTATCCGAATCTCCGCCGGCAACTCGCGCCATTCCGGGTACCTATTGTCCTGCATGCCAACGATCCGCATGAGCGGCTATATGTCGCCTCGTTCGATGGAACCGGGAACGATGCCAGGCTCGATCCGAAGCACGCGACGAACGTTGGCCTCGTCGCCAGGCAAATCCAGAAGGATGACAACCCAAGGATCGGTGGCGGCTACGTGGAAGGCCCCGGCACCCAGCAGTACGACCCGGTTGGACGCCTGATCGATGGCATGCTCGGCTTGACCATCAACGAGCGGGCCGAACAGATGTACCGACTGTTCACCACGCAGGCTTGGAGATGGAAGCAACAGGACCCGGATGCCAGGATCACCGTGCTCAGCGTCAGCTTCAGCCGTGGCAGCGAGGTTTCCGCCCTGTTTGCCCGATTGGTGGATGAGCGTGGCATCCAGAACCCGACAGGCGCGATCCATGCCTATGGCCCCAACGGTCAGCTGAAGCACGCCAAATACTCCAGCCCACCGTTGGCGCCTCCGCACCAGGTCGCGCAGGGCGTGGCGATGTTCGATCCGGTGGGCACCGGGCATGCCATGCACACCGACCGGCGGTTGCCGCCCTCGGTGATCTCCGGCATCGAGCTCATTGCGCTGGACGAGCCGCGCTTCTTCTTCAAGTCCGACCACATCATCGACCCCGGTATCACGCCGGACGGGCGCTTCGCCGGCGTGTATGTGCCCGGCGCGCACAGCGACGTCGGCGGCGGCGGGCACCGCAACGGCCTGGCGGTCCGCGCCGGCAATGTCGTGATCGACTACATCAACGGCTTCAGCGATGAGCCGTTCCTCGTCAAGAGTACGGAACCCGACGATCCGCGCCTGAACGTGATCCACCATCCGCAGGACGACAAGCTGGTGTACCGCCTCTCCCCCAAGGTCGACCGGCAGGAGCCCGCCGGCTACAACGAGCTGCAGGTGCCGCGGAGCCTGATCCGGCGCGTACCCGATCCCAACAACGCCGAGCCACGCGATGAGGCGCTCAGCGCGCGGTTCGAGCGCCAGCCCATGCCGAACGGCCCGCTGCCGGCTGCGCCCGGGCACGACAGGGAATCAGCACACAGCGATCTGGACCGCTGGATTGCCTGCATGTACCAGGCGGCCCGGCAGCCGGATCCAGGCATTTGGAACCAGGTCCAGCGAACCGTGGTGCAGGAATACATGGACAGCCCGGACGGACGACTATTTCAGCAGCAAGTTGCGGCCCTGGAACGGACCTGGGGCTTGCCGCTGCAGGCACAGGCGTATCCACCGCCGACCGTGCTGGACCAGGCAACATCACACCCACAGGAAATCTGCCGCTAGTCATGGGAGTGCACTCGTAACCGCCGCGCGGCGGCACGATCTGCAGCGCACCCCAGCGCATGGAGCGCATCCGCCAGCCGGACCGTGGTTGATCCGGGGTTCCGAAAGCCCTGCGCCGTTGGACCTCGCGTCTCCGGCGTTGCCCGCTTCCGGGCTGCCCTGCCGGTCAGCTCAGGCCAGGTCCAACAGGTCGCCCAGGAGCGCCTGGGCGGTGACTTCCGCACCCGCGCCCGGACCGCGGATCACCAGCGGCTGCGCGTGATAGCGCGTGGTGGTGAAGGCGAACACGTTGTCAGCGCCGGAAAGCGCAGCAGCGAAATGGGTCGGAGGCACCGCTGCCAGGGCGACGCTGGCTCGGCCATGCTCGTCGAGGCGGGCCAAATAGCGCAGCGCGCGACCGCTGCTCGCGGCCTCGGCGTAACGTCCGGCCATACGCCGATCCAGCTCACCCGGCGCATGCAGGAATTCCCCGACCGGCAGCCCGCGCAACGTGTCCGGCACCAGGCTTTCCACCTGGACGGCGTCGGCTTCCAGCGCGAACCCCGCGGTACGCGCCACAATCAGCAGCTTGCGGCATACGTCCGCCCCGGACAGATCCGCACGCGGATCCGGTTCGGCGTAGCCAAGCTCGCGTGCTTCATGCAGCAGGGCGGAAAACGGCACGCTGCCGTCATAACGGTTGAACAGCCAGGACAACGAACCGGAAAACACCCCCTCCACCGCCTGCAGGCGGTCACCGCAACGCCGCAGCCGGCGCAGCGTGGACAGCACCGGCAGCCCGGCGCCGACCAGGGCCGCATCGCCATAGTCGGCGGCGTCACCCAGCACCTGCTGCAGCGCCAGCCAGCCCGCCAGCGGCCCACCCGCCAGCGCCTTGTTCGCGGTGACCACCCGGTAGCCGCGCGCGAGCCATTGCGGATGCAGGGCCGCGACGGCCTCGCTCGCCGTGGCATCCACGATTGCCTTGACCGGCGCATCGCCCGCATCCAGCGCGGCAAGCAAGGCTGTGTCGTCGCGAGGCGCGCCGGCGCCGGCGGGAAGCCGCAGCCACTGCCCGCCGTCCGGGCTGGTCGGCGCCAGATGCTGGCGGCGCGAGTTTGCCACGCCCAGCAGGCGCAGCGGCGAGGCTGACGGGGTCGCCAGCAGGGTCAACAGCGCGCTGCCCACCAGGCCGGTACCAAACAGCACCACGTCGACCGCTGCCGTGCCCGGTACGGTGCTCGCCGCCGTGTCGACCGGTGCCTGCGCGTGGACGTACTGGCCCCGCGCCGGGATGCCGCCAGCGGCAAGCGGCGCGGCCTGCACTGCGGCGGCGTAGGGGTTCATGCACTCGCCCGACAGTGCGCGGCGCCCACGCCAGCGGCTCGGGCCAGCGCCGCGTCCAGGTCCCGCAGCAGATCGCCCGCATCCTCGATGCCTACGGACACCCGCAGCAGCGCGTCCGAAATGCCGGCAACCCGGCGCGCCTCGGGCGCCATCGAGGCATGGGTCATGGTCACCGGGTGCGCGATCAGGCTCTCCACGCCCCCCAGCGACTCGGCCAGCGAAAAGCACTCCAGACCGTCCAGGAACGCCGCCACCTGCGCCTCGCCGCCTTCCAGTTCGAAACTCAGCATGGCGCCGAAACCCTGTTGCTGACGCGCCGCCACGCTGTGGCCAGAATGTGTCGCCAGCCCAGGGTAGTGCACCTTGCGCACCGCCGGATGGGCGTCCAGATGGGTGGCGATGCGCGCCGCATTTTCCTCGTGCTGGCGCATGCGCACCCCGAGCGTGCGCAGGCCGCGCAGGGTGAGGTAGCTGTCGAACGGCGCCCCGGTCAGGCCCTGGCAGTTGGCCCACCACTTGATCTGCTCGCCCAAGGCCGGCTCGCGTGCGATCACCGCACCGCCGACCACGTCGCTGTGCCCGTTGATGTATTTGGTGGTCGAGTGCACGACCAGGTCCGCGCCGAGCAGCAACGGCTGCTGCAGCGCCGGCGACAGGAAGGTGTTGTCCACCGCGACCAGGGCCCCGGCCTCATGCGCCGCACGCACCACGTGGCGGATGTCGGTGATGCGCAGCAACGGGTTGGACGGCGTCTCGACCCATACCAGGGCCGGTTTGGCCGCCAGGGCCGCGGCCAGCGCCCCGGCATCGTTCAGGTCGACAAAATCCACACTGATGCGCTGCTTGCGCTGCCAGGCATCCAGCAGCCGCCAGGTGCCGCCATAGCAGTCGTGGGCGGCCAGCACGTGGGCGCCGGCAGGCAGCAGCTCCAGGGCCAGCAGCACGGCAGACATGCCGCTGGAGGTGACCACCGCCGCGGCGCCGTGCTCCAGCTCGGCCAGGACCTCGGCCAGCAGGTCGCGCGTGGGGTTGCCGCTGCGCGAGTAGTCGTACTGCCTCTTGTGTCCGAAGCCCTCGAAAGTGTAGGTGCTCGACAGGTGGATGGGCGGCACCACCGCGCCGTGGTGCAGGTCGCTTTCCAGACCCGCACGCACGGCGCGGGTACAGGCGGCAATTGAACTCATGGTGTGTACTCCAGCAATGTGCGTAAACCCGCGTCGGCCAGCGCCGGCGCGTTCAGGCGACTGCCTCGCGCAGCAGCGGGGCGAGCTGCTCCGTTTCCTTCAGGAACCCGTCATGCCCGTAGGGCGAGTCGATCACGGTGAGCGTGGCCGGCCCGCACAGGCGGCGCTGCAGCTCGCACATGTCGGCCAGCGGCACCAGGCGATCGGAGGAAAAGCCGACCAGGGTCGCCGTCGCAGTGACGCGCTCGGGCGCCACGTCATGCAGGTCGATGGATTCGGACAGGGCCAGGAAGCGCTCCGGGTCGAAGCGCTCGACAAACTGCCGGCCCTGGTGCTGCAGGTAATCCTCGACCGGGAAGTGGAAACGGTCGTCGTGGTACACGGGGGCCCCGCCGAAGCGGCGCGCAAACTCCTCGCTGCCACGATACGTGGTCATGGCCAGCTGCCTGGCGAGGCCCAGAGCCTCGTCAACCCGGCCACAGGCGCGCCCCAGGCGCACGATGTCGCGTTGTATGGCCCGCTGCGCGGTGGCCAGCGGATGCGCACGATGCGCCCCCGCCAGCAGCACCAGGCGGTCCACGGCCAACGCATGCCGCGCCGCCAGGGCCAGACCTACCATCGCCCCATACGAGGAGCCCACGAAGCAGTGCGCGCGGCCGATGCCGAGCTCCAGGAGCAGTGCGGCCAACAGGTCCGCCTGGTCCTCGCTGGACACCGAGCTCGCGCCCAGCTCCTGTGGCGTCACCCAGTCGATCGACAGCACCCGGTAGCGCTCGAGGTCCACGGCCCGGCCATCACCCACCAGGGACTGCCACCAGCCCGGCACGGCGTCGCCGTCCTGCGCGACCACATTCCGGGTCGCCGAGATCCCGCCCTGCACGATCACCGTGGGCGCGCCCGGCGCGCCGCAGCACAGGTAATGCACCTCCACGTTGCACGCCTGGTCGCCATATTTGGGGCGGATGGTCAGGGTACGCGTGCCGCGACCGCTGCCAGACTCGGCGCGAGGGGCCGGCCGCCAGGTGGACGGCGCCGGGGCAAGCGCCAAGGGGGAAGAACAGATCATGGGCAAGACTCCGGTCGACCCACCGCTGCTGCGCTCGACAAGCGGACGTCCCGCCAGCGCCACCAACCGCGCTGCCCTGACGCCCATCTGTCGGGTGGCGCCACCCGGCGCCCCGCAGGAGTTGGCACCTTGAGGCCGCAGCCTGCAGGTTGCCCCGACATCAAAGGGCCTGTCCCTCCGTCGGTCTCGATGAGCTTTGGCGCAATTTAGCCGTTGTCCATATCCATGTCAATGGACATTTATCCGCTTAGCCTTCTATACACCTACATGGCACTCCATGAAACGTACGCCGCATCCAGGCATGGCAGGGCTTCGACCAGCGACCCATTGACCGCGCTCCTGGGCGCCAGGCATGCACCATCCGCCTTGCAGCCTGCTAACGTGTCGCCATGAATCCATCGACCGACATGCGCGCACTGCACGACCGGCTGCAGGGCGCCGGCTTCGCCTTCGTTCCCAATGAGGCCATGGACCGGCTGCTGCAGGTGCGGGAGTTGCCCGACTGGCCAGCCTTCGCCGCCAGCTGGGACGACCTGGCGCCAGACAACTATCTGGCCGCCAGCGGCCGTCATCGCCGGCGCCGGTACGCGACCTTCTCGGCCGGCGCGGACACCGGTGTCCGCGCCGAACCGCACCAGGCGCACTACCAGAGCCTGGCCTACAACCCACTGCAGGGGGACATCCTGCGCTGGTTCGAGCCGGTGGCGCCGGAGCAGGCCAAGAGTGCCAGCCTGCGGCGCATCCTCGATTTTTGCCACGATTGCTTCGGCACCCTGGCACCGGATGTGACCCATTGGCATGTGGAAGTGCACCAGTTCCGCATCGAGGCCAGCGCCGCCGAGGCCGGCGAGCCCACGCCGGAGGGCGTACACCGCGACGGCGTCGACTACGTGCTGGTGCTGCTGATCGACCGCCGCAACATCGAGCGCGGCACCACCACGATCCACGCCGCCGATCATCGCCAACTCGGCAGTTTTACCCTGGCCCATCCGCTGGACGCGGCGCTGGTGGACGACCACCGGGTCTACCATGGCGTCACCGCCGTGATCCCGGCCGACCCTGACCAGCCTGCCCACCGCGACGTCCTGGTGGTCACCTTCCGGCGCCAGGGACGGCCAACGGAGGCCCTCGAGTCGTCCGGTTTGTAGACCGGCGTACCGGCCGCCATCCTGGGTCGCCGTCCCCCCCCTCCCGCCCCTTGACCAGACCCATGCCCAGCCTGCCCCGCGAAGCCGTCGGCCAGCGTTTCAACCACGCGCTGATGCTGCGTGCCCGGGAGCGCAGCTGGGCCGCGCTGCATGCGCTGCGCGAGCGCATGCGCCCCGGCATCAGCGAGGCAGAAGCGAAGGCCGAGGCCATGGCGGTGTTCGCGGAGCTGGGTTACGAGCGCCTGTGGCACCCGGTCCTGGTGCGCATTGGCGCGAACACCACCAAGACCTACCGCGAGCCCTCCGACCCCGGCGTGCGGCTGGGCGAGGACGACAGCTACTTCATCGACCTCGGCCTGGTGTTCGACGGGCACGAGGGCGACGTCGGCGACACCTTCACCGTGGGCGACGCACCGCAGCGCCAGGCCTGCGCCGAGGCGGCGCGCACGCTGTTCCACGAGGTCGCGGACGCCTGGTGTACGCGCGGCCTGGGCGGCCGGGCGCTGTACCTGTTTGCCGCGGAGCGCGCCGCAGCCATGGGCTGGCGCTTCAACCAGGCCACCAAGGGCCACCGGGTCAGCGACTTCCCGCATGCCATCCACAAGGGCGGCGACCTCGCCGACCTGGATGCGGCGCCGTCGCGCAACCTGTGGATCCTGGAAATCCAGATCGCGCATCCCAGCGAGCCGTTCGGCGCGTTCTACGAGGATCTGCTGTCGGCGTGAGTATGATGTGCCGGTAGGCGCCGGTCCGGCCGGGGAGTTTCAATTGAAAAGCCCTGCAGCCAGCGGCATATGGGCTGCCAGTACCGGCACATCGCCGTGTCCTTTCCAGGGAGCGCCACCGTGGCCCGCAGCAAACCGCTCAAGCTGTATCGCAACATCGGCATCATCGCGCACATCGACGCCGGCAAGACCACGACCACGGAGCGCGTGCTGTATTACACGCACCGCAAGCACCAGATCGTCGACGTGCACGACACCAAGGAAGGCCGCGCCTCGACCACCACCGACTACATGGAGCAGGAGCGCAAGCGCGGCATCACCATCCAGTCGGCAGCGGTTACCACCGAGTGGCGCGGCCACCGCATCAACCTCATCGACACCCCCGGACACGTCGACTTCACCATCGAGGTCAACCGCTCGCTGCGTGTGCTGGATGGTGCCGTGGTGGTGTTCGACGGCGTGGCCGGCGTCGAGCCGCAGACCGAGACCAACTGGCGCCTGGCCGACCAGTACCACGTGCCGCGGCTGTGCTACGTCAACAAGATGGACCGCATCGGCGCGAACTTCGCCCATTGCGTGAAGGGCATCAAGGAGCGCCTGGCCACCCATGCGCTGATCTGCCAGGTGCCCCTGGGCAGCAGCGACGAGTTCTGTGGCATGGCCGACCTGGTGGCCGGGGTCGGCTACATCTGGCAGTCCGAGGACAAGGACAGCACCTGGGAAACGGTCCCGCTCGAACAGTTGCCGGCGCGCCTGAAGTTCAGCTCGGACGCGGACAACCAATGGCTCGCCGACCTGCCGAAGCTGCGGCAGGACTTGCTGGAGACCGCGCTGGCGCTGGATGACGACGCCTTCGAGCGCCTGCTCACCAGCGGCGAGTTCGATCCGGAACTGCTCAAGCAGTGCATCCGCAAGGGCACCGTCGGCGGCAAGCTGGTACCGGTGCTGTGCGGCTCCTCGTACCGCAACAAGGGCATCCAGCAGCTGCTTGACGCGGTGGTCGACTACCTGCCCTACCCTGGCGAAACCGGCGGCATCGCCACGGTGGACGAGGACGGCAACATCACCGGCGAGCAGGCGGTGACCGACGATGCGCCGGCGCGCGCGCTGGCCTTCAAGGTCATCAACGACCAGTTCGGCACGCTCACCTTCTGCCGCATCTATTCCGGCGTCATCAAGAAGGGCGACACCCTGCTCAACGCCACCCGCGGCAAGAAGGAGCGCATCGGCCGCATCGTCGAGGTGCAGGCCGACGACACGCGGGAAATCGAGGAGGTCCGCGCCGGCGACATCTGCGCCTTCGTCTCGCTGAAGGATACCGAGACCGGCGACACGCTGACCGACCCCGCGCATCCGGTGCTGCTGGAGCGCATGCGCTTCCCCGATCCGGTGATCAGCGTGTCGGTGGAACCAAAGACCCGCGACGACGTCGACAAGCTGTCCATGGCCCTGTACAAGATGGTCAAGGCCGATCCGTCGCTGCGCCTGCACGTGGACCAGGAAACCGGCGAGACCGTGCTCATGGGCATGGGCGAACTGCACTTGGAAATCACCATCGACCGCATGCGCACCGAGCTCGGCGTCGATGCCATCATGGGCAAGCCCAGGGTCAGCTTCCGCGAGACCTTCGGCAAGACGGTCGAACACACGTACACGCACAAGAAGCAGACCGGCGGCTCGGGCCAGTTCGCCGAGGTGAGCATGATCTTCGAACCGCTGGCCCAGGGCTCGGGCGTGGTGTTCTCGGACGAGATCGTCGGTGGCCGCGTGCCGCGCGAATACATCCCGGCCGTCGAGCACGCGGTCCACACCGAGTTGCAGGAGGGCCAGGTCGCTGGCTACGAGGTGGTCGACTTCAAGGCGCGCCTGGTCGACGGCAAATACCACGACGTGGATTCGTCCGCGCTGGCCTTCGAGATCGCCACCCGGCAGTGTTTCCGCGAGGCGCAGAAACTCAGTCAGCCCAAGCTGCTGGAGCCGATCATGCGTCTCGAGGTGGTGCTGGACGCCGATTACCTGGGCGACGTCATCGGCGACATGAACCGGCGGCGCGGCAGCATCAGCGAGCAGGGACAGAAGGGCAGCTCGGCCTTCGTCGACGGCTTCGTCCCGCTCGCCGAGATGTTCGGCTACATCAACTTCCTGCGCTCGGCCACGCGTGGCCGTGGCACGTTCACCATGGAGTTCGACCACTACGAAGTGGTGCCCGCCGGCATGGTCGAGCAGCTGATGAAAAAGGAATCCAAATAGTTCGCCATGCGGGGCATTGCCCCGGCTGCATGCACGCCACACCGGGCAAGCCGGCGTCGGCGGTCCATCACGCGGCCGCGGACAGGTGCTCGTACAGGATCACCGCGCCCACGCCGATCAGCACCACGCCCCCGGCAATTTCGGCCCCCTTGCCGACCACGGCACCCAGCACCCGGCCAAGCAGGATACCGACGGTCACCATGCAGCAGGTGCACAGGCCGATGACCACCGCCACGGCGCCAATGGACACGTCGACAAAGGCCAGGCCGACGCCGACCGCCAGCGCATCGATGCTGGTCGAGAGCCCGGTCAGCGCCAGGCCCACGAACCCGGGGCGCTTCGCCACCTCAACGGTATCGCCCTGGTCAGGTTGCAAACCCGCCCAGATCATGTGCAGACCCAGCCCCAGCAGCAGGCCGAACGCCAGCCAGTGATCCCAGGCCTGGATGAAACGCGATGCACCACGGCCCAGCAGCCAGCCGAGTACCGGTGTGATCGCCTCGATCGCACCAAAGATCACGCCGGCGCGGAGGGCTTCGCCAAGCCGAGGCCGGAGCATGCCCGCGCCCTTGCCGATCGCCGCCGCAAACGCGTCGGTGGACATGGCAAAGCCGAGCAGCAGAATTGAAATCGGGTTCATGCGGGCCTGCGACGATGGGCTGGGCGCAACGGCACGACGGCGCGCCCACCGCTGTGGCGCCGCCGGCCGTTGGTCTCGCCAACCAGGATCGGTGTCTTCGCCACGGCGGTACGCCGAGCATGTTGACGAAGACGCCCCGTCGCAACGAGGCAGGCTACTCCCCAAACGGTGTCGCGCTGCCGGCAACGCCGCCAGCGCGGTCGCCAGCGTAGCACGCCGGCGCAGCAGACTGCCGGGGTGCCGGGGCCGCGGCACGAAGCGGCGTCCGTTCGCCGCTACAATGACCGGTCGCATTCCAGCCAGCCACCCGCATGTCCCCGCAAGCACACCAGCAGGAAACCCGGCGCCGCCGCACCTTCGCCATCATCAGCCATCCGGACGCCGGCAAGACCACGCTGACCGAGAAGCTGCTGTTGTTCGGCGGCGCGATCCAGATGGCTGGGGCGGTGAAGAGCCGCAAGACTGCCCGCCATGCCACTTCCGACTGGATGGCGCTGGAGAAGGAGCGCGGCATCTCGGTCACCTCGTCAGTGATGCAGTTCCCGTACGCAGGCAAGATCGTCAACCTGCTGGATACCCCGGGACACGCTGACTTTTCCGAGGACACCTACCGCGTGCTGACCGCGGTGGATTCGGCACTGATGGTCATCGACTGCGCCAAGGGCGTGGAGGAGCGCACGATCAAGCTGATGGAGGTGTGCCGCCTGCGCGACACACCCATCATGAGCTTCATCAACAAGCTCGACCGCGAAGGCCGACCGCCGATCGAGTTGCTGGACGAGGTGGAATCGGTGCTCGGCATCGCCTGCGCCCCGGTCACCTGGCCGATCGGCATGGGCAAGCGCCTGAAGGGCGTGTACCACCTGCTGCGCGACGAGGTGCACATCTTCGAGCCGGGCAAAGGCCTGACCCGGCACGACGCGACGGTGTTCAAGGGCCTGGATGCGCCAGGCCTGGAGCAGCGCATCGGCGGCGACGCCATGCGCGAGCTGCGCGAGGAGCTGGAACTGGTGCAGGGCGCGGCGCCAGCGTTCGACATCGGCGAATATCTCGCCGGCCGGCAGACACCGGTATTCTTCGGCTCGGCCGTGAACAATTTTGGCGTCCAGCTGTTGCTGGACTTCTTCGTCGAGCAGGCCCCGCCACCCCGCCCACGGCCGACCCTCACCCGCCAAGTGGAACCCGAGGAGACCGGGCTCACCGGCTTCGTCTTCAAGATCCAGGCGAACATGGATCCCGCGCACCGCGACCGGGTCGCCTTCATGCGCGTGTGCTCGGGCACCTACCGCGACGGCATGAGGCTCTATCAGGCGCGCACCGGCAAGGAGCTGCGCATCGCCAATGCATTGACCTTCATGGCATCGGACCGCGAGATCGTCGACACCGCCTATCCCGGCGACGTCATCGGCCTGCACAACCACGGCACCATCAGCATTGGCGACACCTTCACCGAGGGCGAACCCCTGCACTTCACCGGCATCCCGAACTTCTCGCCGGAGCTGTTCCGCCGTGCCCAGTTGCGCGACCCGCTGAAGGCCAAGGCCCTGCACAAGGGACTGGCCCAGTTGAGCGAGGAAGGCGCCACCCAGTTCTTCCGTCCGCTGATGAGCAACGACCTCATCCTCGGCGCGGTCGGTGTGCTGCAGTTCGAGGTCGTCGCCTACCGGCTCAAGGACGAATACAACGTCGATGCCAGCTTCGTGCCGGTCGGGGTCAGCACCGCACGCTGGGTCGAGTGCGACGACGCCAGGAAGCTGGAGGAATTCCGCGAGCGCAACGCCATGCACCTGGCCATCGACGGCGCCGGCAAGCTGGTCTACATCGCCCCCACCCGGGTCAACCTGCAACTGGCGCAGGAGCGCTGGCCCATGGTGCGCTTTGCCAACACCCGCGAGCACGCCACCGCCGCAGCCGCCGACTAGGAGCACGGTCCGTGGCGTCAACCGGCAGCCCCAACCCGCAACCCCGGCACGTTGGATCGGCTAGGCTTGCGCACTTCCGACCCTGCCACGCCGGATAGCCGCATGTCTCCGCAGAGTATCGCCTTCACCACGCCCACGACCGCGTCCCGATGGAAGCAGCGGCTGCTGTATTCGCCCACGGCACGCATCGTGATTTTCGCCCTGGTGATGGCGGCGCTGGCAGTGCTCTTCGGCAGCATCGACCACTACACCTTCGCCCGTGGCGCACGCATGTCGATGGCCACACCGGTCGGTGTGGCGATCTACCTCACCACCATGCCCCTGCCGGCGCTGTTGGCCTACCTGTTCCTGGTGCGTGTGGTGGAACGCAGGCCAGTGGACGAATTGTCCCCCCGCCGCCTGCCGGCGGGACTGGCCCTTGGCCTGCTCGGTGGCCTGGCGCTGTTCAGCGTCGTGGTCGGCGTGCTGTGGCTGTTGGGCAGCTACCACGTCATCGGCACCAATCCCGATGCGCATTGGCTGCTTGCCCTGCTGTCGGTCGGGCTGGGAGCGGGCGTCGGTGAGGAAATCGTCACCCGCGGCGTGCTGTTCCGTATCGCGGAGGAAGGTCTGGGCACCTGGTGGGCGCTGGCCATCTCGGCGCTGTTCTTCGGCTTCGCCCATGGCCACAATCCGGGCGCCACGGTCTGGAGCTCAGCCGCCATTGCCATCGAGGCGGGGGTGCTGTTTGCGCTGATCTACCACCTCACCCGTTCGCTGTGGCCATGCATCGGCCTGCACGCGGCCTGGAACTTCGCCCAAGGCACGATCTACGGCATCCCGGTGTCGGGCGGCCATGCCGACGGCTGGCTGGTGTCGACGCGCGGCGGACCGGACTGGCTCAGCGGCGGCGTGTTCGGCGCCGAGGCCTCGGTGGTGGCGCTGTTGGTCTGCTCGACGCTGTCCTTGCTGCTGCTGGTCGCTATCCTGCGTCGCCACTCGATCGTGCCGCCGGCGCGGCGTCGCCGCGCCGCGGGCCCGGCTTGAACGCGCGCATCTCGTCAGGATCGAAGTCGTCCACCGAGATGAACTCGAACACCGCCTCATGTACGCGCGCCAGCAGGGCCGCCTCGCTCACATCGAGCACGCCCGCCTGCTCGGCCTCGGCAAGCTGGCCAGCATAGTCGAGAGCCTTGATCTGGCCTGATTTCAGTGCCTTGCCGAGCTTGCGGTCGACCGGCTCGGCCTGGATCACCTGCGGCAGCAGCGCATTCATCCGCCCGATCGTATTGTTCGTCGTGGGCGTGAGATAGACCCATTCGAGCAGGCGGTCGCGCGCCTCGCTGGGCGCGGTGATCAGCGCGGCGATGCGCCGGCCCAGGCGATCGGACGGCGGCACTTCCCGGCGCCCCAACGGGAACACGAGGAAGCGCAGCAGCAATGACACCGGGCGCAACGGGAAATTGCGGATCGCCCCGTCCAGCGCCATCTGCATGTTCCATACGCAATGGTGGAAGGCCCAGGCCAGCAGCGGGCGATCCGCCTCCGGGCGGCCGGTGTCCTCGTAGCGCTTCAGCATCGCGCTGGCGATGTACATGTAGCTGAGCACGTCACCGAGGCGGGCGGACAGCTTTTCCTTGAACTTCAGCTTGCCGCCGAGCACGCCCATGAACACGTCCGCGCACAAGGCCAGGGCCGCGGAAAAACGGTTGAGCTTGCGGTAATAGCGCCGGGTGTAGGCATCCCCCGCGCTGTCGCCCAGGCGTGAACCGCTGAGCTCGAGCACGAAGCTGCGCACGGCGTTGGAAATGCCGAAGCCGACATGCTCGAACAGCAGGCGGTCGAATACCCGGAGCTGCTCGTCGCGGTCGACGATCGAGAGCGCCTGCATCTCCTTGAGCACGTAGGGATGACAGCGGATCGCGCCCTGGCCGAAAATCATCAGGCTGCGGGTCATGATGTTCGCGCCTTCCACGGTCAGCGCAATCGGCACGCCTTCCCAGGCCCGGCCCGCATAGTTGCTCGGCCCGAGCTGCACACCCTTGCCGCCCAGCACGTCCATGGCATTTCCCGCCACGGTGCGGCCCCATTCGGTGGCGTGGTATTTCGCGATCGCCGAGGTGACCGCCGGCTTCTCGCCGTTGTCCACCGCCGCGGCTGTCGCGCGCGCCAGCGCCGCCGTGGCATAGGTCAGGCCGCCGATGCGCGCAAGCGCCTCCTCCACGCCCTCGAAACGCGCGATGGCCAGGCCGAACTGCTTGCGCATGCGCGCGTACGCGCCCACCGCAGCCACCGCAGCGCGCACCCCGCCCGTCGCATTGGACGGCAGGGAAATCGCACGCCCGACCGAAAGCACCTCCACCAGCATGCGCCAGCCATGCCCGGCCATCTGCGGGCCACCGATCAACACCGACAACGGCGCAAAAACATCCTTGCCACGGATCGGGCCGTTCTGGAACGGTATGTTCAGTGGAAAATGGCGGCGCCCGATCTCCAGTCCAGGCGTCGAGCGCGGCAGCAGCGCGAGCGTGATGCCCAGGTCCTCGGCGCCGCCCAGCAGGTGTTCCGGGTCGTACATGCGAAAGGCCAGGCCAACGACCGTGGCGATTGGCGCCAGCGTGATGTAGCGCTTGTCGAAGGTGAAACGGATGCCGAGCGTGTCGACCCCATCCACTTCCTGCCGGCACACGATGCCGTAATCGGGAAGCGACGTGGCGTCGGAACCGGCGTACGGGCCGGTCAACGCGAAGCACGGAATCTCCTCGCCGGAGGCCAGCCGAGGCAGGTAGTGGTCCTTCTGCTCCTCGCTGCCGTAGTGCAGCAGCAACTCGGCCGGCCCCAATGAGTTCGGCACCGCCACCGTGGACGACACGGTCGCCGACATCGAGGCCAGCTTCTGCAGCACCGCCGAATGCGCCAGCGCCGAGAACTCCAGGCCGCCGTAGCGCTTGGGGATGATCATGCCGAAGAACTTGTGTTGGCGGATGAAAGCCCACACGGCGGGAGGCAGGTCGGCCAGCTCGTGCGTGATCTGCCAGTCATCGAGCATGCCGCACAGCTCTTCCACCGGACCGTCGAGAAATGCCTGCTCCTCCACGCTGAGCTCCGGTTTGGGCTGGCGCAGCAGCTGGTGCCAATCCGGCCTGCCTGAAAACAGCTCGCCCTCGAAGCCGACGGTGCCCGCCTCCAGCGCGGTCTGTTCGGTCGCCGACAAGCTGGGCGTCACCCTGGCGAAGAGCTTGAGCAACGGGGCGCTGATCTCGCGGCGGCGAAAATCCATGAGCAGCAACGGCACGCCAATCGCCGCCTCGATCAGCAGCAGGATCACAAGCGTCCACGGCGCGCCGAACACGATGCCGGCGATCAGCGTCGTCACCACCACCACGATGAACCAGGTGCGCAAGCCGGCGCGGTGATAGGCGCACACACCGCTGGCAACCAGCGCAGCCAGCACAGTCAGGATCACAGACATCCGCCACACCTCACGTCGATCGAGTAGCGTCCGCGGCCACGTGCCGCCCGCCTGCCGACTGCAGGCAGACGGCGTGAACATGCCGCCGCCATACTGGTCGGCCCAAGGCGTCGGCCAGTACGGCGTGTCACATCATGGTCGCCAAAGCATGCATGGTCCATCCTCGCACGCGCCCGCCACGACTTCCAGCCACGAGCCGGCGCCGGACGAGGACGAAAAATGAGCGACGGCGCCCGCCATCGACGCCCCGGGCGAGCCCCCGATGCCAGGCCGGCAGGGGTCACTGCCCATGGCGCAACCCAGCCAGCGCGATTGCAAAAGCACAGGGCGTGGATACCATGCGGCTATGGAAGACAGCAGCAAACCCGAGCGCACGCGCCTGTCCGCCAAGGATTGGGAACTTGCCGCGCTGGAAGGCATTGCCGAACAAGGCATCCGCGCCCTGGCAGTCGAAACCCTGGCACGCAAGCTGGGGGTCACCAAGGGCAGCTTCTACTGGCATTTCCGCAATCGCGAGGCCCTGCTCATCGCAGCCCTGGAGCGCTGGGAACGCGATGGCGCCGCGGAAATCATCGTCCCCATCGAACGCATCGCCGACCCGCGGCAGCGCCTGCCTGCGCTGTTTCGCCGCGTCGCGCACCAGTTGCTGACCCACCGCGTCTACGCCGCCCTGCTCAAGGCCATGGACGACCCGCATGTCGTCGCCGTGATGGCGCGGGCCTCGCAAAGGCGCATGCAGTTTCTGACCACCATCTATCGCGAAGCGGGCCTCGACCCGCCTGAGGCATTGAACCGCGCCCGCCTGACCTACGCGGCCTACGTGGGCTTCCTGCAGCTCAATTTCACCCTCGGCCTGCCACGCCTGAGCCACGACGAATTCGACGCCTACGTCGCGCACATGCTCACCGTGCTCACTCCCGAATGAATCATCGCGCCCGCGGCAGCAAAGGCGCACAACCTGCCCCACGGCGCGCGCCTGCTGCTGGCGACCTTGCAATGCCCTCATCCGCAAACTACCGTTTCAGTCTTTCGCAAGCTAGAGCCGAGGAGTCTCATGATGTCGAGCAAACTGGACGCGCTGAACGCCTGGGTCGCGGAGGCCGCGGCGCTTGCCAAGCCCGATGCGGTGCATTGGTGCGACGGCTCCCAGGCCGAATACGACGCGCTGATCGCCGACATGCTCCAATCCGGCACACTTGTCGCACTGAACCAGCACACCCATCCCGGCTGCTATCTGCACCGCTCCAATCCGGCTGACGTGGCCCGGGTCGAGCGCCTGACCCTGGTCTGCCACCCGCAGGAAGCGGACGCCGGCCCCAACAATCACTGGATGGATCCGGCCGCCGCGCACGCCAAGATCGACGCGATGTTCGACGGCTGCATGCGCGGACGCACGATGTACGTGATCCCCTATTGCATGGGGCCAATCGACTCGCCGCTGGCGCGATGCGGTGTGGAAATCACCGACAGCCCGTACGTGGTGGCCAACATGCGCATCATGACGCGCATGGGCGCCGCGGCACTGGCGCGCATCGAGCGCGACGGCAGCTTCGTCAAGGGCCTGCACTCGATCGGCGAGCTCGATCCCGAGCGGCGCTGGATCATGCACTTTCCGGCGGAGCTGGCGATCAAGTCGTTCGGCTCGGGCTACGGCGGCAACGCCCTGCTGGGCAAGAAGTGCCACGCACTGCGCATCGCCAGCTACCAGGGGCGCACGGAAGGGTGGTTGGCCGAGCACATGCTGATCGTCGGCATCGAGAATCCGCAAGGTGAAATCCGCTACATCGCCGCGGCCTTCCCCTCGGCATGCGGCAAGACCAACCTGTCGATGCTGATCCCACCGGAAGGCTACCGGCGGGACGGCTGGAAGGTATGGACCGTGGGCGACGACATCTGCTGGATGCACCCGGGCGAGGATGGGCGCCTGTACGCCATCAATCCTGAAGCCGGCTTCTTCGGTGTCGCACCCGGCACCAACCGCAAGACCAACCCGAACGCGCTGGAAACCATCAGCCACGACACCATCTACACCAACGTCGCGGTCACCGCCGACAACCAGCCGTGGTGGGAAGGCCTGCCGGGAACCCCGGTTACCGACTGGCAGGGCCGCCCCTACGACCCGGCCAATGGTCCGGCGGCACACCCGAACTCGCGCTTCACCGCCAGCGTGCGGCAATGCCCCACCTGGACCGACCAGGCCGAAGCGCCCCAGGGCGTGCCGATCAGCGCCATCGTGTTTGGTGGACGCCGCGCGAGCCTGCAGCCGCTAGTGGTGCAGGCCCGCGATTGGACCCACGGGGTGTTGATGGGCGCCATGATGGGCTCGGAGACAACCGCCGCCGCCGCTGGCGCCGTCGGCGTATTGCGCCGCGACTCGATGGCCATGAAGCCGTTTTGCGGTTATCACTACGGTGACTACTTCACCCATTGGCTGGACTTCGACCGGCCGGCCGCAAAGTTGCCGGCCATCTTCCAGGTCAACTGGTTCCGCAAGGACGCGGACGGCAAGTTTCTTTGGCCCGGATTCGGCGACAACCTGCGCGTGCTCGAGTGGATGCTCAAGCGGGTCGAGGGGGGCGCCACCGGGAAGCCGACCCCGATCGGTACGGTGCCCGCCCCCGGCGAACTGAACCTGGAAGGACTCGACCTGGAGCCCGGCCGGCTCGAGGCTTTGTTGACGGTGGACCAGGCGGGTTGGCAAGCCGAGCTTGCCGACGTCGAGACTTACCTGGAGAGCTTTGCGCCCCGCCTGCCGGAAGCGCTGCGGCGCGAACGCGACCGCATTGCCCAGGCCCTGGCTGCCTCCGACTGACCGCCATGTGCTGGCTCGCCGCGGCCAGCCCCGCGGCAGGTGGTTTCGCGTACCTGCCGGCTGGCAGCCGCATGCCGTGGCCACATTCAATCCTGCGTGCACGTCCGAACGGACTTAGCGCTGCAAGTCCTGGTGGTATTGGACGTAGGGAGTGCGCGACTGGTCCGGTTCCGGGCCCATCGGGCTGTTCGCCGGGGCACCGGAGGACCACAGGTTTTGCGCACCGACGCTCAGCTCGCCGCGCCATGGCAAACGCCAGGTCACACCCAGGTCGATGCTGCTCCAGCGCCGCGAGTTCAGGGGGCTGCCCGGAATGGCCACCTGGGGCTGGATGGTGCGCTCCACCAGGGCCCCACTGAGCGGGCCATGGTCGACTCCGAAACTGAGCGTGCTTTGATCCAGCGTATTCACCCCAAGTCCGTTGCCTGGCAGCAGCTGGATGCGGCCCGTGCTGGCGCCGAGGTCGATACCCGTGTTGTTGCCCAACTGCAGGCGGCCGCGCGCCCGCACATGCAAGTCGTTGTCGAAACCGGACAAGCCGTCCACGCCTGGCGCCACGCGCGGCAGGATGCGCGGCAAGGCAAGGTTTGGCTTGGCCGCACTGTTCGTGCCTACGCTCAGCCCGATCATGTACGCGCCCACATTGTAGCTGGCGCCCAATTCCGCACCGGTCAGCAACGACAGCCGATCGAGTGAGCGGCCGTGGGTAACCTCGGCCTGGGCATGCAGCCTTGGGGTCAGGGAATACTGCATGCCGGCGGCGTAGACCGTGGCTGGAGTCGACGCACGCAAGGACAACGGCGCACGGATCGAGGCGATGGCGTCCGCGCCCTCACTCCGTGCACGGGGCGCCAGCATCGAACCGCCCACACCCTGCCACGACGCCACGGCAAATTCGGAACCAGTACCGGTAGCCTGGCCCGCCAGCGGCGCAGCCAGCCACGACGACGCATCCGCACCGCCATTCGCGGACTGCGCAGCCGCCATGAAAGGCAGCAGGAACAACGCGACGATGGAGATTGGACGAGACATGCGCGTGCAGAGAAACCTTACGCCAGGATGAATGGGGCATACCTAGTGTAACCGCTTTTACGTTTTGCTAACACCACCTGTTGCAGGCCCTGGCCATGAGCGTAACAGGGCCCGGACTGCCACTTGCAGTATCACAGACTCTTCGCACAATGGTGAGTTCCTTGGGCCTGCTGGCGCCTCACACCTGCACGATATACAGTCGGCCGGCAGCCCGACAGCGCCGATGAAGACGACCTACCCCGAGCCCCGTACATCGATGAACGCCATGCCAAGCGCGCGTCGCGCCAGGTCAAGGGCAAACACGCTGGCGACGCCACGCCCGTGGCAGATGTTGAGCGAGTTGTTCCTGGCCACAGACGCGACGGGGGTGACGCGCGCATGCAACCGCATGCTGCAACATCTGGGCATCTGCGGACAGGTGCAGTGGGCCAGCATCGGCGAAACCGGCAACGCGCCGGGCGCGGCCCAGGTGACCATGGCCGAGGATGCGCGCCTTCCAGGCAGGCTCATCTTTATAGCCGACACCACCCGGATGGCCGAGCTGGCGCGCGGCAACGAATACTTTGCATGGATCGGCCAGTTGGCCGGTATCCGACTGCACCAGCTGGCCGGGCAGGATCAGCACGGAACACACGACGGTGGTGTGGCAACGGAACAGGTCCTGCCGCAGGTGCTGTACGCCATCAGCGCGCAGGTCGCCACCGACCAGCCCATCCCGACCCAGCTCGGCACCCTGCACAACCTCATCAAGGGGGTCATGGATGCCGAGAGTTTCTACGTGGTGCTGTATGACGCCGGCACCGACTGCGTGCGCTTCCCGTACTACGTGGACGACGCCGATCAGAACCCGCCGGTACTCAATGAGGATCTCCCGGCCAGCGAAGCGCTGCCGTGGATCGCACGCAACCTGCTGCGCAGCGGTGAGCCGATGACTGGTTCCAGGGCTGATGCCGCCGAATCCGACGGTGCCCTGGGTCACGTCCCTGCCACGGGCTGCGAACATTGGCTCGGCGCCCCCTTGCTGCGCGACGGCAGCGTTGTCGGTGCCGTGGTCACGCTGAGCTACCGGCTGGAAACCCGTTACGCGCGCAGGGAAATCGAGCTTTTGACTTACGTGGCGCAACACGTGCAGGCCACCCTGGCGCGCTACACCGCACGCCAGGAACTGGGCCGCCGTGTGGCCGAACGCACCATGGCCCTGCGCGAAACCAATCGGATCCTGCGCCAGCAGGTACTGCAGCGGCAGCGCGGCGAGCGCCTGCAGGCCGCGTTGTTCCGCATCGCGGAGCTGGCCGACAGTCCTGACTTGCCGGAAACGTTCTATGTCGCCATGCACCAGGTCGTCAGCGGCCTGCTGTATGCGCGCAACATCCATCTCGCCCTGCTCGACGACGAATCCGGTGCGCTCACCTTCCCGTATTTCGTCGACCAGAACGAAAGCCGCCCACAGACCCGGGCGCACGAACGCGGATTGAGTGAATACGTGCTGCGCCATGGCACGCCGTTGCTGGTCACGCCTGCCGAGGTCGAGCGCCTGCGCGAGCAAGGCGAGATCAGCCAGGTCAATACGCGTTTCGTTTCATGGCTGGGCGTACCCCTGGCGTTCGCGGAAAAGGCTGTCGGCGTGCTTGCGCTGCAGAGCTACTCGCAGCGTCATGTGTATACGGAAATGGACCAGGAGCTGCTCACCTTCATCGGCTTCCACATTGCGAACGCCTTGCAGCGCAGGCACGCCGCCGCATCGCTGAAGCAGGCCTATGCCGGGCTGGAACGCCGTGTCACCGAGCGTACCCGGGCGCTGGCCCTGGCCAACAACGACCTGCGGGCACAAATCGTCGAGCGTGAACGCATTGAGCGTCGGCTGAAGTACGAGACACTGCACGACTCCCTGACCGGGCTGCCGAACCGCAGCCTGCTGCTGCAGCGCCTGGACGCCGCCATGGCGCGCTATCTGCTGAACCGCAAGGACCAGTTCGCAGTGCTGTTCATCGACCTGGACCGTTTCAAGGTGATCAACGACTCGGTCGGCCATCTGGTCGGCGACGATCTGCTGTTCCAGGTTGGCGGCCGCATTCGCGCCTGCCTGAAGACCAGGGACATGGTGGCACGCCTTGGCGGCGACGAATTCGCCGTCCTGCTTGACGGCATCGACCACGCCGACGACGCCCGCGCGGTGGCCGAGCGCATCATCCGTGAGCTCCAGGCGCCGTTCCAGCTCGGCCTGAAGGAAATCTTCACCTCGGCATCCATTGGCATCGCGCTGCCCGGCAAGCACTATCAGCAACCTGAAGAGCTGTTGCGCGACGCCGATGCCGCCATGTACAGCGCCAAGGATGCCGGCCGCCATCGCTGCGTCCTGTTCGACGACCACCTGCGCCACCAGGCGCTGTCCCTGCTGGACATGGAAAACGACCTGCGCCATGGCTTGTCGCGCGGCGAGTTCGAGCCGTTCTACCAGCCGATTGTCGAGCTCGACACCGGCCTGGTGCTTGGCTATGAAGCGTTGCTGCGCTGGCACCATCCGCAACGCGGCCTGCTCCAGCCCGGTGATTTCCTGCCCATCGCGGTGGAAAGTGGTTGTGCGGAAACGATCGACTGGCAGATCTTCGAGCAGGTCTGCATGCAGGGCTCACGCCTGATCGGCGGCGAGGGTTTCATCAGCATCAACGTCTCGGGCCGGCACTTCCGCTCGGGAGACTTCGACCAGCGCCTGCTGACCTTGTTCGAGCGCTGCCGCGTACCGGCAAGCTGCATGCGTGTGGAAGTCACCGAACATACGCTGCTGGAAAACTCCGAGCAGGTGAAGAAGATCCTGCGGAACCTGCGCCAGCATGGCGTGGGCATCGTGCTGGACGATTTCGGCACCGGCTACTCGTCGCTAAGCTACCTCCACCAGTACCCGTTCGAGACGCTGAAGATCGACCGCTCCTTCATCACCGAACTGCCGGCGCACGATGGCGAGACCCAGGGACTGGCCTTGGTGCGCACCATCCAGGTGCTGGCCGACTCGCTGAACATGCGCGTGGTGGCCGAAGGCATCGAGCTGGAATCACAGCGTCGCGCCCTGCTCGGCATCGGCTGCCGCTACGGCCAGGGCTTCCTGTTCGCCAAGGGCGAGCAGGCCGCGCATTGGCAGTCGCGGCCCGCGCCGTTTCACCTGCCGTGAACGCCGGCGACCGCCCTGGACTCACTGTGGCATCGATGCCGCGGGTACCGCGGCACTGCCGCTGAGCAGGTGCTCCGCATCGATGCGGTCGAAGGTATAGACCCGCGCGCAGAATTCGCAGGTCACCTCGACCTCGTCTCCATGCGCAGCCATTGCAGCTTCGACCTCATCGCGGCCCAGGGCACGCAGCATCGCACTGACCCGCTCGCGGCTGCAGCTGCAACCGAAGCGCAGCTGTCGCGACGGGAACAGGCGCACGCCCTCCTCATGGTACAGGCGGTACAACAGCTGCTCCGGTGGCGTGTCCAACAGCTCCCGCGCACCCAGGGTGGCGGTCAGCTGCAGTACGCGTGGCCAGGCGTCGGCATCCTCGACCGCGTCATGGCCACCCGTACCGGGCAGGCGTTGCAGCATCAGGCCGGTCGCCTGTTCGCCATCGGCCGCCAACACGATGCGTGCCGGCAATTGCTCTGATTGCGCAAAGTAGTTTTCCAGCACCGCGGCCAGCCCCGCGTGCGGCAGGTCGACCAGGCCCTGGTAACGTTGCCCGCGTTCCACGTTGCCGATGGTAATCGCCATGCCGCCATCCGGCAGGCGGTCCAGGGCCAACAGCTCAGGCAACGCACCTGACCACCGCGCGAGGCCGCGCAACCGTCCGGTGTCGTCGCATTCGGCAAACAGCAGGCGCAGGGCACCGCTGCTCTTGAGCTCGAGCGAAAGCGCGCCGTCGAGCTTGACGTTGCCGGTCAACATCGCACTGGCCGCCAGCGCCTCGCCCAGCAGGTTGCGCAGGGCCGGTGGATACGCGGCACGGCCGGCAACCTCGCGCCAGCTCGCACCGAGCTGCACCAGGGTGCCGTTGACGCCGGCCCGTTCCAGGACGAAGCGCTGCAATTGGTCTGTGTGGATTGCATTCATCGGAGCCTCACGACATAGTTCCAGAGCCCCAATGTGGGTACGCGGTGCGACCGGAACAACTCACCGTGGCTTCCCGTCATTGCCATGACCCAGTACGCATGAAACCCCGCCATACCCTGTTCCGGCGCCTGCTGCGTTGGCTGGTCGCGCTGTTGCTGTTTGCCGTAGCCGCCAGCTGGCTCCTGGTCCTGGTATTGCGCTTCGTGCCGCCACCGACGTCCGCCGTCATGTTGGAGCGGTTGGCCAGCCAACACTGGCACGGGCACGTGCAGTTCCATATCCGCCAGCACTGGGTGCCGTGGAGGGCAATCTCGCCCTGGGCCCCGCTGGCGGTCATGGCTGGCGAGGACCAGAAATTCCCGTTCCACCACGGCTTCGACCTGGAATCCATCCAGCAGGCCATCGACGCCGCGGACGATGGCGCACGCCTGCGTGGTGCCAGCACGATCAGCCAGCAGACCGCCAAGAACCTGTTCCTGTGGAACGGGCGGAGTTTCGTGCGCAAGGGCCTGGAGGCATATTTCACGGTGCTGCTGGAGCTGACTTGGCCGAAGCAGCGCATCCTCGAGGTGTACCTGAACATCGCCGAATTCGGCGACGGCATCTATGGCGTGGATGCCGCCAGCCGCGCGTTCTTTCATGTCGCGCCGGCCCGCCTCGATGCGGCGCAGGCCGCCCGGCTCGCCGCCGTATTGCCCAGTCCGCGCCGGCTGCACGCCGATGCGCCGAGCACCTACGTTCTGCGCCGCAGCAACTGGATCATGCAGCAAATGACCCAATTGGGCGGGCCGGCGTTCCTGGACACCCTGCAAACGGCATCGCCACCGCGCGCCGGTTCACACCACGGCAACACCCCTGCCCGAACTCCGGGCTAGACTGGCTGCACCGGCCCAAAGTCCAGGAGGTGCAGACATGAGCGATGTCAGGCAGCTGTTGCAGGCAAAGGGTGGCACGACTTTCACCATCGGCCCCGAGGCGCCCGTGCGCGAGGCGATCAAACTGATGGCGGAGCACCGCATCGGTGCGCTGCTGGTGATGGATGGCAAACACCTGCTCGGCGTGGTTTCCGAACGGGACTACGCGCGCAAGGTGATCCTCCAGGGGCGATCCTCGGCACAGACCGCGGTGGCCGAGATCATGAGCGGCGAACCGCTCACCGTCGGCCCGGAGACGGATGCGTTCGACTGCATGCGCCTGTGCACCGACAGGCGTGTGCGGCACCTGCCAGTCATCGAGAATGGCCAGGTGATCGGCGTGATCTCCACCGGAGACCTGGTCAAGGCAGTGATCGACGCGCAAGCCCAGCAAATCGAACACCTCGAGCGCTACATCACCAGCTGAACCCACCTGTCAGCACGGTATCCGGCGACGATCGCGCGACGGCATCCCTCGACGCATGGGTCGACGGGACAAGTTGCCGCAGACTTTGGTAACGCGCTCACCGTATGCTTGTCCGTCGCGGTCGTGGCGGACGGCACACCAGCCCGTCGAGCAAGCAGCAACCGGCGAGAAGTGCCTCACAGCGGCATAGGGCAATGCACGCTGGCACAAATGACCCGCAGCAGCTCGGCCTCCTCCGTAGTCACAACGGCATCGGCGCGGACCACGATCACCAGGCCCTGGATAAGCAATTCCTTGGCCGCCGGCAACAGTCCGTCGAGTTCGTTCAAGGCGTTCTCGAACGGCTGCTGCCATGCCTCGGGAAGCTGCGGCCACTCCAGGGCTTCGCCGGGAAATACGTGCTGGATGGCGAGCAGCCACGCCCGCCGCGATGCTTCGGGCTCGCGGTTGCCCTTTGCGGCAACGACGGCATATACCAGCTTCACGCTGTCCCGGGATGCCGGCAGCTTCCCGCGCCCATCCACCGGCGCGCTGCGCGGATGCTGCGCTTCGAGCAGCTGCAGGCGCAGCAGGCGGGTCAGGCAGTACTTGTCCAGTTCCACCTGGTTGTCGACGCGCACCACGGCATCCAGAGCATCGAGCAACGCGCGCACCCGGCCTGGTGCCAACTGCTTGAGGGCAGGTGCGGCTACCGCGACCAGCGGCAGGCGTGCCTCGGCTGCGAGCGTGCTCGCCTCGCCGAACAGCGCCAACGCAGCGTGCTGCACATCGTCGCCAAAGGCATCCGCCAGCAGGCGCAATTGCCGCTGGCGCACATCGGCCTTGGCGGACAAGGCCAGGGCCAGGACCAGGGCCAGCGCCGACTCGGGATCGTGCGCCTGCGCCGCCAACGTGTCCGGCAAGCCACGCCGCAAGGCTGCAGCGCGATCGACGGTCGACGCGCCATGGTCGCCTGCGCCGCCCGTCGCAGCCGCGGCCGCCGCCCCCGCCAAGACCGACGTCGCCACGACCCCACGCCCGGACACGCCCGGGATGGATCCGGCTTGCGCCGCCCGCTGCGCCGTGGGCATCGGCGGAGGTTCTTCCCCACGCCGCACCGCCTGCGCGAATTGCTCCAGGTCGGCCTCCCCAAAGCCGGGTTGCAACGCGCGTATGCGTTGCAGCAGGGGCGGATGTGTGGCAAACAAGGCACTGAACGCATCCGCCTCGCCAAACAGCATATGGGCAACTTCATGCTTGTGCGGGGAATGCAACACAGACCCCTCGCTGTAGATGGCGATCTTCTTCAGCGCATTGGCAATGCCGTCGGTCTGACGCGTGAACTGCACTGCGGAGACGTCCGCCAGGGATTCACGCGAGCGGGATACCGCGGCCTGGATCAGGCGCGCAAAAAAGTAACCGATGTATCCCACCACGATCAGCGCCAGGCCGATCATCCACACCTGGCCGCCGTTGTTGTCGCGCCGGCCACCGCGCCCGCCGCCAAACCAGATGACGTGCCGCCCGACCACCGTCAGCACCAGGATGCCGAACAACAACCCCATGAGGCGGATGTTGAGGCGCATGTCGCCGTTCAGCACATGGCTGAACTCGTGCGCAATCACGCCCTGCAATTCGTCGCGGTTCAACTGGTCGAGGCAGCCCTGGGTGACGCACACGGCCGCGTCGGACGCGGAATATCCCGCCGCGAATGCATTGATGCCCGGCTCATCGGCCATCAAATAGACATCCGGGACTGGTGCGCCGGCGGCAATCGCCACTTCCTCGATGACATTGCGCAGCCGGCGCAGCTGTGGGTTCGTGGTATCCGTCGGGACCTCCACCGCGCCGACGGTCTGCGCCACCTTCTTGCCGCCTGCCGACAGGCTCGCGATCCGGTACAGCGAACTGAGCACGATGCCGCAGACCACGGCAACGCTGGTGCCAAGCAGCAACGGCACATTGGAGCGGACCACACCGTCAACATCCGGACGGTAGCCAAACGCGAGCCAGACCACGAAGTCGATGGCAGCGACGATCGCGACCACGGCCAGCACGAACAGCACGACCAGCCGGCGGCTGCTGCCCCGCACCCGAGCCTGTTGCGCGAAGAAATCCATGGATCAAGCCTGCAGCATCACGGCATGCACGACATGCCGCGGTGCCGTCAGCTGAAGGAAACCTGTGGCACGTCGCGCACCTTCGGATCGTCGATCTGCAGCGGCTCCGCGGCGGCAAATCCAAAACTGCCTGCGACAATCGAGGCAGGGAACACTTCGCGCTGGTTGTTGTAGGTGAGCACCGAGTCGTTGTATGCCTGGCGCGCGAAGGCGACACGATTCTCGGTCGAGGTGAGTTCCTCGGACAACTGCATCATGGTCTGGTTGGCCTTGAGATCAGGATAAGCCTCCTGCAAGGCAAACAGGCGCCCCAGCGTTTGCGTCAAGGCATTCTCGGCGCTGCCCAACTGTTGCATGGCGGCCGGATCACCAGGCTTGGCCTTGGCACCCGCCAGGCCGCCCACCGCGGCATTGCGCGCCTGGACCACCGCCTCAAGCGTGCCGCGCTCGTGGGCGATATAGCCCTTGGCGGTCTCGACCAGGTTCGGAATCAGGTCGTGGCGCCGGGTGAGCTGCACGTCGATCTGCGCGAATGCATTCTTGTAGCCGTTGCGTGCACGCACCAGCGCGTTGTAGATCGCGACGAAGTACAAGACAATCACCAGGATGATGACCAGCAAGATGATCATGCCCATGTACGTACTCCCTGCCTGAAGACGCATGTCCGCGCCGCAACACACAGATTAGCATGGCCCCAACACGTCTTTTTCAACCGTTTGCCACAGCCTTCATCCTCGCTTCCGCGTTGTTGGTGGCAGCTCCCGCAGGCGCCCTCGATACGCCACCCGCCGCCAATGCCGAGGCCAGCCTGGAGGCCACCGCCAGGCTGCCACGGCCACGCGTGCAGGCCACCATCAAGGACTACCGGCGCTGGCTCGACGTCATTGCCCAACGCCACGACGTGGCCGGCCTGGCTACGGCGGTAGTGCAAGGCGACAAGGTGTTGTTCGAACACACCGTGGGTTATGCCGACGCGGCCACACAGCAGCCGGTCACGCCACACACCGTGTTTCGCCTGGCATCGCTGTCCAAGGCATTTGCCACTGCGGTCACCGGCCTGCTGGTCGACGATGGACGGCTGCATTGGAGCACGCGCCTGGTCGACGTCCTGCCCTACTTCAAGCTCAAGGATGCCGAGGGTGCCGAGCACGCCACGGTTGGCGACATCCTCGGCCAGCGGCTGGGCCTGCCACGCAACACCTATGACAACCTGCTCGAGGACGAGGTGTCCTACGAGGAGCTGGTGCGCAAACTGGACGAAGTGGACCTCAGCTGTGCCGTCGGCAAATGCTACGGCTATCAAAACGTCGCCTTCAGCATGATCCAGGACGTCCTGTTCGCCCGCACCGGACAGTTCTTCTACCAACTGGTCGACAAGCGCCTGTTTTACCCGCTCGGGCTGGCGGACGCGAGTTATGGGTTGGCCGGACTCGAATCCAGCAAGAGCTGGGCACGGCCACACTCGCGGGCGGGACACACATGGAAGCCATTCGAACCCAATGAGATCTACTATCGGATCGCCCCGGCGGCGGGCGTCAACGCCAGTATCCGGGACATGGAAAAATGGCTGATTGCACAAATGGGCGGACGTCCAGACGTGCTGCCACCGAAATTGCTGGAGGTCCTGCATGCTCCTGGAGTCGTCACGCCAGGCGAATTGCACTCCACCGCGTGGCGCCAGCGCCGGCTGACCGCCGCCCACTACGCGCTGGGATGGAGGGTCTACCGTTACGCCGACCAGGCCCTGCTGTTCCACGCCGGCGCAGTTGCCGGATACCGCACCGCGATCGCCTTCCTGCCGAAGTACCAGATCGGCGTGGTCATCCTGGTGAACTCCACCGGACCGGTCGCCGGGCAGCTGATCCCCATGGTGCTGGACAATCTCCTCGGACTGCCCCACGTCGACTGGGCTGGCATCGACCGCAAACGCTAGCGGGCCGTACCGCCCGTTGCCGCGATTTGCCGTGGAGCCCACGGACGATTCCGCGGCCAAAAAAAAAACGTCCCGGCAAGCCGGGACGAATCTTGTTGAAAGCTCCCCTCGCGCTGGGCACCGCAAGGAGAGAATGTTTGATGCTGTCGCTTGCGCGACGATTGATTACTTCTTGGATTTCTTTGCGGGCTTGGCAGTCTTGGTGGCCTTCACCACCTTGGCTGCGGCAGCCTTTTTCACCGCCGGCTTCTTTGCCGCCGGCTTCTTCGGTGCAACCTTGCTTGCCGCCGGCTTCTTGGCAGCCGCCGGCTTCTTGGCGGCGACCTTCTTTACCGCCGGCTTCTTTGCCGCAACCTTCTTTGCGGCGGGCTTCTTCACAGCAGCCTTCTTGGCCGCCGGCTTCTTCGCTACCGGCTTCTTGGCTGCAACTTTCTTTGCGGTGGGTTTCGCAGCCGCCTTCTTGGCGGCCGGCTTCTTTGCAGCAGGTTTCTTGGCAGTGGCCATAGTTCGTCTCAGCTCCTCATCAGTTGGCAGTGGTTGCCCAGTAAAAGCATGCAGGAACGCCTCGACCAAAAGGTCACTGTTCGTGGCGTGCCGAAAATTCTTCACCTGTCGCTCGGTACGAAGATCGGAAAGCGTGCGCAAGACATGGACCGGAATCGAGACCGTAATCTTGCGTACTGCATTGGCCTTTTCGCCGTGTTCGATATACGGCTTGATGAACTTTGTAGTTGCCATGGCGAACCTTCCCCGTAATCTGTTGCGAAAGCTATCTCTCAATATTTCCGCTGTCAATTGGTTTTAGCCACCGCACGCACGCCGTGAACACCACCATCACCCGGAGCGACATGCGCACGGCAACCAGGCACGGCGGCATATGGGTAAACACAAAAGACGTCTATACGTCTATATTGAATTATCATGAATTCCTCCAATCATCCCACAAGCGTTGCGACCCAACGATTGCACGAGCAATGAAAATACATGGACGCGCAATCCTGTCGGTGCCGCCATGCAAAACGTCATGCCCCAATCGTGCCGCACGGCCCCGCGCCTCGATCATGAACGCAAGGCCACCGACGTATACCGAAAAGACTTATCGGCCCGCATCGCCAGCACTTGAAGCACGGCATCACGCACTGGATCGGCACCCGACGCGATGATGGAGGTGGCGGATCACGCGCTGTGGCAGCACACCGCTCGCCCTGCAATCGACCGCAGCCATGCGGACGCGAAGGCACCATCAGGAGGGGGCGGTCGGCACGACCAACGCAGGGTATCGAACGCAACGCCCGCGTGCGAACGCGGGCACGGCAATTGCGGCGCGTGACGCCGCAGGCGGCGGCAGCCGCTGTGCTTACGACTCTTCGCTTTCCAGCAACTGCTCGTATTCGTGCACGTCCAGCAGTTCGTCCAGCTCCGCGCGATCGCTTGGACGCAGCGCGTAAATCCAGCCGGCGCCATAGGCGTCTTCGTTGATCAGCTCCGGCTTCTCGGCCAGCAGCTCGTTGACCTCAACCACTTCCCCGGACACCGGCGCGTAGATGTCCGAAGCCGCCTTCACCGACTCCAGCACGGCCGCCCCGTTGCCCGCTTCCAGCGCCGCCCCGACTTCCGGCAACTCCACGTAGACGAGGTCGCCCAACTGGCTCTGGGCGTGATCGGAAATCCCGACGCGCACCAAACCGTCATCCTCGAGCCGGGCCCATTCGTGGGATTTCAGAAACTTCAGGTCACCAGGGATATCACTCATGGTCATGTCCAATGTTGGGGTGGAAAAGCAGTGGTGCCGGCACATGATAACCAAGGCCGGCGCACGCGGCGCACAGGCTCAGATGCCGACACAGGCCTTGCCGCCGCGCACGAACGGATACTTCACCACATGCGCCGGCACTTGGCGGCCACGGATGTCGACCTGGACGGTGCCGGTGGTGCCGGTGGGCACGCGGGCAAAGGCGATGGCCTTGTCCAGGGTTGGCGCATAGCTGCCGGACAGGACTTCACCCGGGCCGTATTCGGTGGTCACCTGCTGTCCATGGCGCAATACACCCTTGCCGTCCAGCACCAGGCCGACCATCGTGCGTTGCACGCCGGCCTGCTTCTGCGCCTCCAGTGCGCCGCGGCCGATGAAGTCGCGCCCCTCGTCCAACGCCACGGTCCAGCCCAGGTTCGCTTCCCAGGGCGTTATGTCCTCGTCCATGTCCTGTCCATACAGGTTCATGCCGGCCTCCAGGCGCAAAGTGTCGCGCGCGCCCAGTCCGGCTGGGGTCACGCCGGCTGCGATCAGCGCCTCCCACAGCTCGACCGCATGCTCGTTGGCCACCAGGATCTCGAAGCCGTCTTCACCGGTATATCCGGTGCGTGCAACGAACAGCGGTATGCCGTGGAGACCCTGGGCAGCAGCCGCACTGAACTTGCCGAGCTCGGCGATGCGCTTGACGTCGGTGTCATGCAGCAAGGCCAGCACGCGCTCGCGCGCGTTCGGTCCCTGCACCGCGATCATGGCAAAGTCGCTGCGTTCCTTGACCTCCACGCCGAAGTCGCCGGCATGCCGGGTGATCCAGGCCAGGTCCTTGTCCCGCGTCGCCGCGTTCACCACCACGCGGAAATAGGCTTCGGCGAAAAAGTACACGATCAAGTCGTCGATGATGCCGCCGTGCTCGTTCAACATGCAGGTATACAGGGCCTTGCCCGGCACCTGCAGCTTGTCGACGCTGTTGGCGAGCAGATGCCGCAGGAACTCCCGCGTGCGCTCGCCGTGCAGGTCGACGACGGTCATGTGCGAAACGTCGAACATGCCCGCATCCGTGCGCACCGCGTGATGCTCCCGGATCTGTGACCCGTAATGCATGGGCATGTCCCAGCCACCGAAATCGACCATGTGCGCGCCCAGCGCGCGATGCGTGGCATTGAGCACAGTCTTGTTGGTCATCGGTGC
>Ga0209941_1000512_pt1 | contig 45687 bp, 44 predicted proteins | sample ThiBiot_300_plan_FD_183945 | JGI IMG/M metagenome (GOLD analysis project Ga0209941, IMG submission 183945) | Wastewater bioreactor microbial communities from Cape Town, South Africa - Thiocy_solids_1 (SPAdes) | ecosystem: Engineered > Bioremediation > Thiocyanate > Unclassified | place: South...
CTTGATCTGGCTGGTCCGCGAACCCGCGCGCGGCGCCATGGACAAGCAGCAGACGGCCGACGAAGCGCTGCCCTTTCGGCAGAGCCTTGCGATGTTCGTGCGCCGCCGGTCGCTGCGCATGGTGATGGTCGGCAGCGGCCTTGCCGCCTTCGTCAGCTATGGCATGCTCAACTGGATCCCGGCCTTCCTGATGCGCACGCAGGGCATGCCGCTCGATGCGATGGCGACCTGGTTCGCGCCCGCCGCCGGCATTACCTTCGGGATCGGCATCCTTGGCGGCGGCTGGCTGGTCAGCCACGTCGCGAAGCGATCGCCGCGCGCCTATGGATCGATTCCCGCTTTGGCCACCGCCGTCCTGATCCCGAGCTTCGCCGCGGCGCTCCTCGTCGATAGCTGGCAAGTGTCGCTTGCGCTGTTGCTGATCCCGATGGCGGCCTGCACCGCCTATGTCGCCCCGGCGCTGGCGCTGGTGCAGAATCTGACCCCGCCGCGCAGCCGCGCGACGGCCGCGGCGGTGCTGATGCTGATGTTCAACATTGTCGGCCTCGGCCTCGGTCCGCTGTTCATCGGCGTGGTGAGCGATCATCTCAAACCGGCCTATGGCGACGAGAGTTTGCGCTGGGCGCTGCTAGCCATTCTTCCCTTCGCCGTCGCCGCAGGGCTGGCCCAGTTCGCGATGACGCGCTACCTCGATCAGGATTTCGCCGAATGACCGATGTTGCAGGCAAGACGGCGTTCGTCACCGGCGGCGCCAGCGGGCTTGGCCTCGCGACGGCGCGGGCGCTGGCCGACAGGGGGGCGCGGCTGGTCCTCGCCGATATCGACGGAGCGGGCGCGGAAGCGGCGGCGGAAAGCCTGCGCGCCGCGGGGGCCGAGGCGATGGGGTTGCGGCTCGACGTGACCGACGAGGCAAGCTGGGCCGATGCCGGTGCCGCCGCGCAGGCTTTCGGCCCGGTACGCATCCTGTTCAGCAATGCCGGTGTGGGCGGCGGTTCGGGCCCGTTCGAGGATTATGACACCGACGTCTGGCGCTGGAACTATGCCGTCAACGCCCATGCGCATCTTTATGCCTGCCGCACCTTCCTCGGTGCGATGAAGGCATCGGACGAGGCGAGCCACTTCGTCATCACATCGTCGATGGTTGCGATCGTGCCGCCGCCGATCTCGGTCGCCTATATCAGTTCGAAATATGCCACGCTCGGCATCGCGATGGCGCTGCGCAACGAGCTTGCGGGCACCTGCGTCGATATTTCGGTCCTGATGCCGGGGATGTCGGCGACGCGCATTGTCGAAACGACGCGCGATCTGCGCCCGGCGCAGGTCGAGGTGGGCCGCGCGGCGGCGACCAGCCAAGCCATGCAGGGCGTGCTCGCGGGCGGGATGGACCCGGCAAAGATCGGCGCGCGGGTTGTCCGGGCGATTGAGCATGGCGACTATTGGATTTTCACCCATCCCGAATGGAAGGCGATGGCCGAACTGGTGACGCGCGACATGCTGACTGCCTTCGGCGAATCCGCCGATCCGGATTACAAGGGCGACGATATCGACGGGCTGATCGCGGCCAATGGCGGCCGGATGTTCGGCGCGCGGATTTGAGGAGAGACTGATGAACGAACAGGACGACATTCGCGCCATGGCGACGCGCTTCTTCGACGCGATCGAGCAGGGCGATATCGAAACGATGCAGAACAGTTTCATGCCCGATGCCGAGATATGGCACAATACCGACGAACTGATCGTGACGCCCGCGCAGACGGCGCAGACGCTGACCGGGATGGTCGCGCGCATCAAGGACCGCGAATATGCCGACCGCCGCCTGACCACCTTTCCGGGGGGATTCGTCCAGCAGCATGTGCTGAAGGGGCGCCGCGTTCACGACGACGGCCCGGTGCGCCTGCCGTGCGCCATCATCTGCGAGGTAGAAAACGGCCGGATCACGCGCCTCGACGAATATTTCGACAGCGCGCACGTCGCCGAATTCCGCAAATTTGCCAACGCCTGAGGAGTCCGTTTCATGCCCGTCTTGCGCCAGGTGCCCCGGTCCGAAGTGACCGACGAGACCGTTCTCGCTTATTATCAGCGCCTGTTCGGCGACCGCGACCCGGTGGCCGAACCCGGCACCGCGACCGGCACGCCGGGCGATTGGTGGACCGTCTATGCGCTGTCGCCCGACATCTTCAAACATGCGGTCGATGGTTTCGCGGTCTATCGCAATCCGGCGCGTTCGATCGACCCGGTGCTGCGCGAGCTTGGGCAGACGCGCGCGGGCTGGGTGAAGGGCAGCCAGTTCGTCTTTTCGCAGCATTGCAAGTCGCTGCGCGGCCTGGGGGTTAGCGAGGACAAGATCGCATCGATCGCCCATTGGCAGGTCGCCGACTGCTATAACGATCAGGAACGCGCTGTCCTTGCCTATGCCGATTGCCTCAGCCAGGCGAACGGCCGCGTCCCGACGGCGGTGTTCGACAAGCTCAAGACCTTCTGGAACGACGAGCAGATTTTCGAATTCACCTACATCACCTGCCTCTATGACATGCACGCGGTCATCACCCGCGCGCTGCGCATGGAATTCGACGCGCGCGAAGATCCGATCGTTGAGGTCGCGGCCCCCGAAGGCTTCGATGCCGCCGACTTCCTGAGCGCGCCGCGGTCGAAACCCGAATGAGCGACTTCGGCGCGCCCGAGGTCGTCGCCACCGGCCTGCGCTTTCCCGAAGGGCCGGTGCCGATGCCCGACGGGTCGGTGCTGCTCGTCGAGATTGCGCGCGGCACGCTGACCCGCGTCGCCCCGGACGGAAGCCTGTCGGTCGTGGCCGAGCTTGGCGGCGGCCCCAATGGCCTGGCGATCGGTCCTGATGGTGCTGCCTATGTCTGCAACAATGGCGGGTTCCAGTGGACCCGGGCGGGGCCGCTGCTTTTTCCCGGTCATGCCGCGCACGACGCCGCCTGCGGTTCGATCCAGCGGGTCGACCTCGCCAGCGGGGCGGTGACGACGCTCTACGACAGTTTCGAGGGCGAGCGGCTGAAGGGGCCGAACGACATCGTCTTCGACCGCTCGGGCGGCTTCTGGTTCACCGACCATGGTCAGGTGCGCAGCAGCGGCCGCGATCATGGCGCCATCTATCATGCCAGCGCCGACGGCTCCTCGATCACGCGCCAGCGCGCCGAGATGATCGGTCCGAACGGCATCGGTCTCTCCCCCGACGGCGGGACGCTCTATGTCAGCGAAACCATGACCGCGCGCGTCTGGGCGATGGAGGTGGTGGCACCGGGCCAGCTCGCGCCGCCGCCGCCGTGGGCGCCGGGGCGGTTCGTCGGTACGCCGCCCGCCTTCCGCCTGCTCGACAGCCTTGCGGTCGAGGAAGGCGGCCGCATCTGCGTCGGTACGATGGTCGAAGGCGGCATCACCATCTTCGATCCCGATGGCGGCGGGTCGGAGTTTCTGCCGATCCCCGATATCGGCGTGACCAACATCGCGTTCGGCGGGGCCGATCGGCGCGACGCCTATATCACCGCGTCGACCACCGGGACGCTCTACCGCGTTCGCTGGCCGCGCCCCGGACTGGCTCCGGCATAACCGTCAATTAAGTTGACGATTATGCCGGAAGCTGCTAGAAGGATCCTGAGAGGATGGCCATGAAATTCTATAATAGCGTCGGCCCCAATCCCCGTGTCGTGAAACTGTTCATGGCGGAAAAGGGGATCAGCCTGCCCGAGGTCGAGGTCGATCTGCGCGGCGGTGAAAACCGGCGGCCGCCCTATAACAGCAGCGTGAACCCGGCGGGGCAGACCCCGGCGCTCGAACTCGACGACGGCACGGTACTGACCGAGATTACCGCGATCTGCGAATATCTGGAGGAGCGCTTCCCCGATCCGGCGCTGATCGGCACGACGGCCGAGGAGCGCGCGGCGACGCGGATGTGGACGCGGCGCGTCGACCTCAAGATTTGCGAACCACTGACCAACGGCTTTCGCTTTGCGGAGGGACTGCCGCTGTTCGAACCGCGCATGCGCTGCCTGCCCGAAGCCGCGGCGGGGCTGAAGGCGATGGCACAGGACGGGCTCAAATGGCTCGATCCGCTGATCGCCGATCGTGCATTCATCGCCGGCGACCGCCTGACGCTCGCCGACATCATGCTCTTCGCTTTCCTCGATTTCGGCGCGAGCGTCGGTCAACCGCTCGACCCCGACAACAAGAATATCCTGCGCTGGTACCAGGGCATGAAGGCCCGGCCCGGCGCCAATCCGAACTGAGACGCAAAGGAGACGGACGATGGCAGAAGCGAACAAGGAATTCGAATTTTGCGGGGTCAACCACCTCGCGCTCGTGTGCAAGGACATGGCGAGGACGGTGGAATTCTACCGCGACATTCTGGGCATGCCGCTGACCAAGACGATCGATCTTCCCGGCAATCGCGGCCAGCATTTCTTCTTCGATATCGGCAACGGCGACAGCCTGGCCTTTTTCTGGTTCGACGGCGCGCCCGAAGCCGTACCGGGAATTTCGGCGCCCGAGGCGCTGCCGACGCAGGGCAATTTCATGTCGGCGCACGGATCGATGAACCATATCGCGATCAACGTGCCCGCCGAGCGCTTCGATGAATATTACGACCGCCTCGTCGAAAAGGGCGTCAAGGTCACCAAGATCCTGAACCACGACAATTCGCCGACGCAATCGTCGGACGAGATGAACGACGATGTGTTCGTCCGTTCGGTCTATTTCTTCGACCCTGACGGCGTGTGCCTCGAATTTGCGGCCTGGACCAAGGTGTTCGACGACAGCGACGTCGCCCACGACCCGGTCCGTGCGGACGGAACGAAGGTCGAAGGCATGATCACCGCACGCAAGCCGGTTCCCGCCGAATAAGCCGAAACAGCGAAACACTCCTCGGGCCCGGCCGCTGTGCCGGGCTCTTTTTGTTGGCGAATCCTAGGCGTTCGGCGCGCGGCGCGGCGCCTTGGCGCGGAGGAAATTGCCGAGCGCGACGAACAGCATTTCGCGCGCGTCGCCGCCCAGCATTTCGGCGCTGAGCCAGTCGAACGCCGCGCGGTCGTCGCGACCGGCGACACCGACCAGCGCCGCGAGCAACGCTTCGTCGAAGCTGGCGCGCGGACAGCAGGGCGGGGCGACCGCGAAGGGGTCGGGCCAGCAATGACCGATCGCCTCCACGACGAGACGGTAGCGGCGCGCCGCGAGGATATTGCCCCAGCGCCGTTCGAGTTCGGGCATCGGGTCGCGCTCGCTGCGATGGCACAGCACGCAATAGCGCAGCGCGAGGACTGCCTGCGCCGCATCGACCGGCAGGTCGCGTACGAACGGCTGTTCGGTCAGGCGGCGGACAAGCGTGCTGGCTTCCATCATTCCTCCCATCGATGGCCCAAATCTGCGGCACATCGGCATGCAGCCCGGTTCCTCCGAAAAAGATGCCGGCTGCCGCAGGGCCGCAGCAGCCGGCAGGAGGGGACTGCGTAAACAGTGCTATTGATAATCAGTCGCAAAAACAAGCGAAAAATGAGGCGCCCGCAGGCGCCCCCAAAAATCCGCGGATTTTTGCTGGTCCGGCGTCAGTCGTCGCCGGCGGGCTTCGACTGGAGCTGGACGTAATTTTCCATGCCCATGCGCTCGATCATCTCGAACTGCTTTTCCAGCTCGTCGACATGATGCTCTTCGCTTTCCAGAATGTCGGCGAACAGATCGCGGCTGACATAGTCGCGCACGCTTTCGCTGTGCGCGATCGCGTCCTTCAGCAGCGGGATCGCCTCTTCCTCGAGCGCGAGGTCGGCCTTGAGGATCTCTTCGACCGTTTCGCCGACGCGCAGCCGTCCGAGCAGCTGGAAATTGGGCAGGCCGCCCAGAAAGAGGATGCGGTCGGCCAGCTTGTCGGCGTGCTTCATCTCGTCGATCGATTCCTCGCGCTCGAAATGCGCAAGACGCGCAACGCCCCAATTGTCGAGCATGCGATAGTGCAGCCAATATTGGTTGATCGCCGTCAGCTCGTTCTTGAGCGCTTCGTTGAGAAAATCGATGACCTTGGGGTCGCCCTTCATTGTCCGTCCTGTCCTTGTCGGGTGGGGTGAGAAGACAGGATTATAGGCGCCCCGACCCGTTCAGGCCAAGCTGAAAAGCGGCGGAAATCTTGGAAAAATTCAGGCGGTCGCCGTGATGTCGCTGATGATATTGCGAGCGAAAGGCAGGCATTGGCCGCATTTGGGTTTGCGACCCAGTTGCGCATAGGCGGCCTTGGCGCAGCGCAACTGGCCGTCCTTTGCGACGTCGCGCAAATCGCGTTCCCTTATTGCGTTGCAGACACAGACGACCATGTGCGAATCCTTCTCAACAAGGCTGATCTAGGGATAGTGCGAGGGATTCGCAACAGGAAAGTTGCGAGCGGTTCGCATTTCCCTGGTGCGGCCGATTTGCCGCGCTGGCCCCTTGCCCGCGCGGCGATTCGCGGGCATAGGCGCGCCCATCCTCCCCGGCCCGAAACCCGCCCGGCCGAAACATGAAGGTACGCGCTCATGAAAGTGAATGTCTATGTGACGCTCAAGCCCGGGGTGCTCGACCCGCAGGGCAAGGCGATCCATCATGCGCTCGAAGGGCTGGGCTTCGGCGGCGTGGCCGATGTGCGCGCCGGACGCTTCATCGAACTCGACGTCGCCGACGGCACCAGCGATGCCGATCTCGACGCGATGTGCGCAAAGCTGCTCGCCAACACGGTGATCGAAAACTACCGCATCGAACGCGCCTGACCGCCGCGAAGGAGCCTTGCTCATGAAGACCGCCGTCATTGTCTTTCCCGGCTCCAACTGCGATCGCGACATGGCCGTCGCGCTCGAAACCGTGACCGGCGTCAAGCCCGCGATGGTTTGGCACCGCGAGACGGCGCTTCCGGACGGCACCGATTTCATCGCGCTGCCTGGCGGCTTTTCCTATGGCGATTATCTGCGCTCGGGCGCGATGGCGGCGCGGTCGCCGATCCTGCGCGCCGTCGCCGACGCCGCGGCGCGCGGCGTGCCGGTGCTGGGCGTGTGCAACGGCTTTCAGGTATTGACCGAGGCACAGTTGCTGCCCGGCGCGCTGATGCGCAACGCGGGCCTCAACTTCGTCTGCCGCACGGTGCCGTTGACCGTTGCCAACAGCCAGTCGCTGTTCACCGCCGCCTATGGCGCGGACGAGACGATCCATATTCCGGTCGCGCATCATGACGGCAATTATTTCGCCGACGCCGACACGCTCGATCGGATCGAGGGCGAGGGGCGCGTGGCCTTTCGCTATGCCGACAGCGTCAACGGCTCGGCGCGCGCCATCGCGGGCGTGCTCAACGATGCGGGCAATGTCCTCGGCATGATGCCGCATCCCGAACGCGCGATCGACCGCGCGCATGGCGGCACCGACGGGCTACGCCTGTTCGAAGCCGCGCTCGGCGTTCTCGCCTGATATAGCCGCCGGCGCTGGCGCATCGGCGCGCGGCCCCAGCCAGCGTCCGACGATCAGCAGCACCGTCGGCCAGAACATCGTGTTCCAGATATCGTGCCAGTGCGCGGCGTCGGGCTGGATCGCCGAGCGGCTGATCTCGGCCTGAAGGTCGAGCCATTCGCCGCCGCACGCCATGACAAGTACCGCAACCCAGGCAATCAGTCCGCCACCGCGCCGCCGCCAGATTATCCGCACCGCCAGAAACAGCGCCAGCCCGAAATAGATATGCAGCGCATCCTTGCCGAGCCCGACCGAGGAGACGATCGACAGCTTGTGCTCCTCGAACAGCGCGGCGAGCAGGGTCAGCGTCACGCGGATCAGACCTTGGCGCGGAACGGGGTAAAATCGGTTCCCTCGTCAAACACGTCGACGCCCTCGCGGCGCTTGAGCGTGCCGACCACCAGATAGGTGACGGGGGTCAGCGCCGCCTCCCAGGCGGTCTTGATGAACCATTGCGACAGCACGACCTGATAAAGCTGCTCGGGCGGCCAGCCGGCGAGCCCGTAAAAGGCGAGCGGGTAGAAGATCAGGCTGTCGAGCCCCTGGCCGACGATCGTCGACCCGATGGTGCGCATCCACAGATGCCGGCCCTCGGTCCACAGCTTCATGCGCGCGAGGACATAGCTGTTGGCGAATTCGCCGACCCAGAAGGCGGTCATCGAAGCGATGACGATGCGCCAGCTGTTGCCGAACACGAACTCATAGGCCGCTTGCCCCGGCCAGTCGCGCGCCGGCGGCAGCGCGACGACGACCCATGCCATGAACGCCATGAAGACAAGCGCGGCGAACCCGGTCCAGATCACCCGCCGCGCGCGCGCATAACCATAAACCTCGGTCAGGACGTCGCCGATGATATAGCTGATCGGAAAGAAGAGCACGCCCGCGCCAAAGGCCCATTCGGTGCCCCCGGGCAGGGTGACATAGCTCGGCTTCGATGCCCCGATGATGTTGCTGAGCAGCAGGATCGCGACAAAGGCCGCCATCACCAGATCATAATAGCGGAACTGGTGCACGCTGGCGGCGCGGACGTGCACGGGATGGGCGGGCGGCGGAGACTCGGTCATCGCCGCATTGCTTAACCGGCTTTGCAGCCCTCGCAAACCACGCTATTCGCGCGATCCACAGCCTTGGTGCACGCGCCCGTAGCTCAGCTGGATAGAGCACCCGCCTTCTAAGCGGGTGGTCGCAGGTTCGAATCCTGCCGGGCGCACCATTTCCGTTCAGCTTTGGGCACTGGGGCCGTCGGCGTCTGCGAAGCAATCACCGCGCGCTCGAGAGCAGCGTTGCGCCCCGTGATACGGATTTCACGATCACCGACTTCGACTTGATCCACCAGCAGGTGGACGTATTCGCGTCGCGCCTTGTTATCGAGTCCACGTAGCTTGCGGCTCAGCAAGTCGCCAAACCCTGCAAGCACCGCAGGCGTGATCCGGCGATCGCTCGCGTCCAGTTGGCGTTCGAGCACGACAATGTTTGCTTCCGCGCTAACCCGCTGAGCGCGGATGTTGGCCAACTCGGTCGCAACCTGCGGGTCATCGGGGCTGAGAACCTCGTTACGCACGAGCTTGATGACCCGGGCACTCTCGCCCTCAAGTTGGGTCAACCGAGCGCGAAGACGCTTGAGGTCGGTCTCACGCGCAGCGACTGCTGTCGCCGAGCGATCGAGCCACGTCTGGAGCAAAGCGCTCAGGCGCTCAGGTTGAGTCAGATGCTCGGACACCGCGTTGACTACGATGTTATCGAGTTCTTCCATCGGAATGCGGCGGCCTGGGCAGGCGTCGGGCCCCTGTTTCACGCGCGCCGAACATGCGTAATAGCGATACCGACCGGACTTGCCGGTGCTGGTCATCATCCCGGCGCCGCAGCCATCGCCACCGCAGCCGCACGTGGCGCGCTCGGTTAGAAGATTGGTGTTGGTCTTGACCGCGGCCTCTCCCATGCGAGGATCGCGATCGGCCATCTGTTTGCGGACGGCGTAGAATACATCTTCGCTGACAACGGGCGGCACTGGTATCGGCACCCAGTCGTTCTCGGGCCGGGCTTCGCCTGTGCGCGAATCGCGTCGGTTGAAGAGGACGTAACCGATGTATGCGGTGTTCGTGAGGATGCCGTGGACGTTGGAGACGCTGAAACGTTTCCCGCGCAGCCGCTCGCCGCGATCGTTGAGCATCTGTGCCAGCGTGGTGATGCCGATCGGACCTTCTGCGGTGCCATTGAGATAGGTGTCGAAGATCCACCGAATGAGATCGACTGTTTCGGGGTCATGCTCGAGCTTCTTGCGGTCCTTGCCTCCGTCCTGCGGCACGACGAACGTCCGGAAGCCGAGCGGTGGCGTCTGACCATTCCAGTAGCCCCGCACCGCATTGGCGAGCATGGCGCGGCGCACATGCTTGGCGTTCTCGGCTGAATGATATTCATCAAATATCGCTAACATCGCAACGGCCATATCGGAGGCGGGGTCGTCTCCGAAGTTCTGGGTGATCGAGAGGATCCTGACGCCGCGGCGCTTCAGACGTTCGCGATATTGCATGAAGTCGAGCGCATTTCGGAAGCCGCGGGACAAGGAGTGCACGAGGACGATATCTGCCGGCCGGTCCTCGCTATCCACCATCGCAATCATTTCGCGGAAGGCGCGACGCTCGTCCGTAGTGGCACTGCCGGACTCGGAAAAGACGCGCACCCGCGTCGCCCCATTTTCCTCAATCCAGCGATCGGCGGTCGCGATCTGATCGGGGAGCGAAATATCGTTCTTCTCCTGCCGCGTGGTCGACACACGGGCATAAACGACGACCCGCTTGCCCTCAAACGATGTCCCTGCCGCTACCATGGCTCATTTCCTTTCGAGCAGGGCGGCGAATTCGCCGCCGAAAAGCCGGTCGATTAGTGCGACTTCGGCATCCAGTATCGCCCTCCGGTTCCGCTTCGTTTCACCTGCGGCCAGCACTGGCGATGATGGCGTCATTGCACCAACATTCCGTCCGGGCCACTCAGGGGGGGCCGGTCACTTGGGATTCTCCGCAGATTGATATTCATCAAATATCGCCGGCATGGCGACGGCCATATCCGAGGGACGGTGGTCTCCGAAGTTCTGGGTGATCGAAAGGATCCTGACGCCGCGGCGCTTCAGGCGTTCTCGATATTGCATGAAATCGAGCGCATTTCGGAAGCCGCGCGACAAAGAGTGAACGAGGACGATATCCGTCGGCCGGTCCTCGCTATCCACCATCGCAATCATTTCTCGGAGCGGACAGCGCGCGCCTTTGATGGCACTGCCGACTCGGAAAAGACGTGCACCCGCGTTGCCCCATTTTCCTCTATCCAGCGATCGACGGTCGCGATCTGACCGAGGAGCGAGGTGTCGTTCTTCTCCTGCCACGTGGTCGACGCGCGGGTATAAATGACGACCCGCTTGCCTTCAAACGATGTCCCGGTCGCTATCATGATTCACTTCCTTTCGAACAGGGCGGCGATCTCGCACCCAAACAGCCGGTCGATTAATGCGACTTCGGCGTCGAGTGTGGACCATGAATCGCCGAAGGCCGTCGTGACAAGCCTCTCTGTGCTTTTTGTTCGCGCAGGAGTCAGCGAAGACAACGACTGCGTCGTGGCCGATGCCTGTTGAAAAGAGGATGAAGACTGATCCATGCGCCGATCGTGCCGATGCCAACGTTCCCGCTCAGCGGGGGGCACTCGCGATTCTGACGCATGGTCGCTTCGCTGATCGCGGATGTTGTCGAGTCAACTGCCGCGGATTAGCGCTGCGCCCAGACCGTTATGACTTCTTCTTCTTATTGCGGAGTAGTCGCGCCCACATAGGATCAGTCGACAGTGGCGAGACGCGCTGCCCTTCAAACTGAGCGCCCAAAGAGGCAGCGGTCGCAGACGTAATTTCGTTCGGAGATCCGAGACGCGGCAATTTTTGATTATGGCCGATTGCTCCGTGACCCATCGTGATCCCGTGTCGCTTGGCGAGCATGGCCACGATTTCTGGTGGTATCCCTGAGGGGCGTTGTCGACTGGGAAGCGAATTGCCGTGCAGCGCTCTGCTGTGTTCGCGCACAGCCACTTTCTCAAGCTGAAGATACTGTGCGATATCGTCGCCGACATCATCGAGCCACAGATGCGCCTGACTGCGCGCAGAATAACCGAGCTCGCCGGGTTTCGGCAGCCGGCCAATCTCTGCAAGGGCATCCTCTTGAAGCGAAAGACCAGACTTGGCGCCTAAATGGTCGTCAATCGTCAAAGGCTCTATCTGATCGGGGAGCCACTGCAGAAACCGCAACTCCTTCTTTTCCGCCTTCGACAGAACCTCGCCCAGCAATGTCTTGGCGGCGGGCCGACTCGCTTCGGCGGTCCAGCGGAAGCGGATGGCTGTGATGGCGCGGGCAACTGGGTTCGCCTTGCGGTAGTTAGTCGCAACGGGCAATTGGGGGCCGGAAGGTCGGTAAAGCCTGTTCCATTCGCGGGCGGTTTCGGCGATCTCGAGCAGCCGCACCGCGGCGTTAAGCCGCCAGGCGACTCCCCAAAATATACTGGTTCGCCGCGGTTGGATCGAGCTTCCTTTTCCCTTGCGAGGTTCGGGCAGAAATTGCGGGTGCGCTGCAAAACCGGCGCGCAGGGAATTCGCCTGAACTTCGGTTGAGGGTGCAATATCGATGCCCTCTAGCTCGCCTGCGACGAGCGCAATATGCGACGCTGCTGTCTGCACCCACGCCTCCATGGCTGGGATGTCTTCAGCCTCGATAATGCTATCTGGCAGCCCGAGTGCCAGCGTTTGGAACGGGGCGTAGCTGATGGCGCGACTGGCGGCGACCGTCTTCCCAGGTCCGAAACTGGTGCCGACGCGGTCGAGCAGCTTCTTCGTGGTGAGTTCGGTTTCGCCATCGAACGCACACTCGACGAGGCCGGCATGGTTCATGGCCGTGCGGGCCAGCTCCGCATACAAAACGGCTGTATGGAATGGAGGGAGATAATCAGCTTCCTCATCCCGCCACATCTTGCGCACCATTTTGGGCCAAGGGTAACTGACAATGTCAGGATCATATGTGAGTGCCGCTTTGAAGTTCTTGGCCAGAACCAGCCGGAACAAGTCGGGGTCGTGCCGACGCAGCTCATCAAACCATAGGGCGAGATCACGGGGTGGGTGACCGATCAGAGTCATCAAATAGCGCGATGACGGGCAGATGCCATGGCAGTTTGAAACGAGATACGGATTGTCGCCGATCGGATCGCCCGCGTCGCTTGGCCGGACGAGGCTTTGCCGCCATATGCCAGCGAGCAGTTCCTGGACGGTCATGCCCACGTCCAAGATGGGCAGCATGTTAGGCGGCAGTTGCGAGTCATCGAGCAGATGGCGATGAGCTATACGGGCCATGCCTGTCCCGTCTGCATCAGGTTTGGTGGTTGCGTTCATGATAGCTCGGCTCGAAGCAAACGGGGCCGATCTGTCACCACCTCGCCGAAGCGGCTCCCAATAGTCCCAACCGCGACGCACGGCGCAGCCGGCATCAATCGCGGGGTCGATGCCCGCCTGCTGCACGTTGTTTATGAGGTCGGAGATATAGCTCATGTGGTGCTCGATTCTCCGTCTATATGGAGCAGAGAAGGTAAATTCCGGATTTCGGCGCGCAGGGCTTTCAGCTCCTGTCCGATGATCGCGTCTTGATCTGCAAGCCATTGCTCCTGCGCCCCGAGCAAGGCTTCAAGATTGGCAGCATGCGTCGCGATGTAGTCCCAAATCTTAGACGCATCTTGTTGGTTGGTTTCCAGTTCGGCTTCGGCTCGCTGGATGACCTCGATTTCGATCTCGATAATATCGACGAGGTGGGCGTAGTCGCTGAACCGCTGGAAACGGTCGCCGACAATGATGTCGCGGGGCTGGTCAAGGATATTCCTCATGACACCGTCTTTTCGCCAAGGTCTGGCGCGCCAGCATCGTCGTCATCCTGGTCGGTCGGGTTCAGGCTTGTTGCCGACGTCGAGGTCTCGGCGGCGAGCCGCGGGTTGCCGCCGTGCCGGGCAATCCAATCATGCGCCTCGCCGCGATTCATCCGAACCGGCGGTTCGACATCTTGCGCCGCGGTGATGCGCGTGATGAGAAAGCCCTGGCCGCGGGTCGGCGGCTTCTTACGCCAGGTTTCATGCTCGGGATGCTCGCGCTGCCAAGCCGCGAACGATGCGTTCTCTGACGCATAGTCGCGCCTAGCGCGCTCAAGAAGAAACGTGTCGCCCTTGACGGTCCAGTCGGAGAGGTTTGCCGCAACCGCGGCAACCTCGATCGCGAGGTTGGAGGCTCCCGGCATCCCTTCGACAAACGGCGCAAGCGCATGCACATAGTCTTGGAACGGAAGCCCACGCAGGTACACGCGCGCTGATGCCATTTCCCCGTTATAGCCCGCCTCCCGATCGAGCCAGGCAAGCGACATCCGGTGCCATGTCTCACTCTTCGTGGTAGACGAGAGCAGGCGCCCCTTGGCCGTCCGGGCGGCGCGCTTTAAGCTCGCGAGCTTTTCCTCCAGCTTCTTCTGGGCGGCGAGTGCTTCCTCATACTCGCGCCGGCGGCGCATCTCTTCGCGGTCATAATCCAAGTCATTTCTCCTCGTTCGTGATCGAACGGGAGGGGTATGGATAGTGCAACGCCGCCGCTCAGCGGGGGGCACTCGCATCCGCTATGAAATCGCTGCGCCGGAGATCGGCCATGACTGCGCAATTGTTGACGTGCTCACTCAACATAATTCCCGGATGTTCAGCATCCGAATGGAGTGCTCCCCGCCGAAGAAGTGGCCGCGGAGTGACAGATCGAAATTGAGCACAGGAAGAGAAGTAGGGGGGTGGGAGTGCGAAAGAAACGTTGACCGGGGTCAACAGGCCCATGGCTTTCGTCCCACCCCCTTCTTTCAAGTGAGCAAAATGGCGCAAAGCATGCAGTTGATCGGCGAAGATGGCGTAATGGCCCAAGCCGATGCGCGGGCCTTCGCCATGCTCATGGCGCCGAACCGCACCGCGCGCCGATTGATGGCAGCGGACCGCACGATCGCAGGCGCGATCAATCGCGTTGCCACGATGCGGCGCAGGCGCGAGGCCGGGGCCGAAAGAGCTTACGCCATCGCTGACCGAGCGTTGCAGCGCGAGCTTGCCGAAAGCATTGCACCGGGTTGGGGGCGCACGTTTCGGGTAAAGATGCAAAGCCCGCCATTCAGATCGGCATCCGACCGTAAAATCAGCAGATCGAAAATGGCGCCTTCCGCTGCTCGCCCGCTACGTCGATATCAAACCCCGCTGATCGATGCTCGCGGCCGTGTCGCGCTTTATATGAACGTCACCTACAAGGGCTTCAACTCGAAGGGTTGGCGTTCCGGCCTTGCCGCAGCCCACGTTGAGTATATTTTTCGCGATGGGTCGCTCGAAGAGGGCGATGTTCAGTTGGCCCATCCGATCAGCAACATGGGTGAGAGCGTCGAAGAAATCGAAGCGGCCTGGCGCATGCTGGAAGCTGTCGAGGAAGGTTATCGGGCCAACGCCAAGGTCCAGTATCGTGTGGTGCTGAACCTGCCGCATGGACTCAGCGCTGGGCAGCGCCGTTTGTTCGTGCACGAGTTTTGCGAACGGACCTTCGGGCGGCTCGGTCTGCCCTACGCTGCCGCTCTCCATGTGCCGGACGAATTGAGCGATCGGCGCAATGTTCACGCCCATATCGTGTTTTCGACCCGGCCCTGCGAACGCACTTCATCCTATCAGTGGGACGTCGCGGAGGAGAAGGTCAACGGTCTCACCGATAAGGCAGGCCTGTTCCGGCTGCGCGCGCTCTGCGCGGCGCACATGAATCAGGCCTGTCGACACGCGGGTTTGGCGACACGTTTCACGCATCTCAGCTATCAGGCGCGCGGCCTGAATGCCCATCGTCAGGAGCGGGTGGGGCCGGAACGCATGGCGGCATTTGACCGCGGCGAAACAGTCGCCGTTATCGAGAGCAACGCCCGTATCGTGGCGCTCAATGAGTTGGGCGCCGCGGGCGATAGAACCACAAAGCAGCTTGCTCTAGCCGAGCGCGAAACCGCGCTGCTAGCGCGTAGCGTCGAGATCGCGGCGAGACGCCGCAATCTTGACGCGCAGCGCGGCAGCCTCGCCGAACTTACGAGACGTATTCGTGACATCGCTATCCCCTCGCGTCGCCGCCCCTTGCCGGACGTCGTAATCATCCGCGAGATTGCGTCGGGCGCTACCAGTGTCCGAACGGCAATTCAGGCACGGGCCGATCATTACGTGCCAAAGGGCCGCGCCGACGTGCAGAGCATCGCGGCCACCATCAGACGGATGATGGCGCACCGGAATTTGTTGGAAGCGCGCCGCACAGGGCTGGACCAAGCGGTGGGGCAGCTTGGGGCTTTGCGGCGGCGGCTGGATCAGAAACGGCTGGCCACCGCGGCTGCTACCGCAGTTGCGGCCAACGAAGCAGGTCGCGCGGCTTTGCTCGGGGCGAAAGTTGCGCCATATCAGACTGGCAAGCTCGGACTTGAGTTGGATTTATCGCGGCTCGATGCTTCCGAGGCCGCACGTGTGCAGGCTATGGATGACAATGCCCGCCGCGCGGCGCTCTCGGAGCGCCATCGCAATGATCGTCGACGTGCTGCAGATATTGCAGCCGCAGCGGCAGCGGAGGCCCAACAGGCGCAGCACCAGCGAGCATGGATTGATTTCGTGGAGGAGCTCCGCTTAAGGCGGCGCCACATTGCAATCAAGGACGGAAAGCCGGTGTGGGATCCGGCCACGCTTAAGCGCCACGGGCTCGAACCCTCCGCGATCCCGCCTACGGAACTCGCACGCGATATTCAGGAAATTTTGCAGCGGCAAAGGAGTGAAATCTCCCAGATTTCTCAATATTGCAGGTCGTCTCCGGGCAGCATCCGCAAGGTCGGAAACAAGTGGACGGCGACTGAAAGCGCACCACCTCAAATTCGCAATCTTCTCCGAGCATGGGAAGAAGAACCAATGGTGCAGGCGGCATTGGAACGTCTGGTGGACGCGCCGTCCCAGCCCCAACTTAATCCGGTCGCCGCGACTCTGCCGTCTCCTGCACCATCTATTGAAATGCCTGCGGTCACACCTGATCGATCAACGACGGGCAGCGCGGGAATTCCTGGGGACGGACGTTCTTCTTCAGCTGAACGGTCCAGTAGTCCTCCAACGCCGCCGCAAAGCCTGTCGCCCTACGAACTGATGCTGGTTGCCGCGGCCGAAGCGCGCGCGAAGCACGATGCACGATGGCGCCGTTCACGGCGCCTCGATATGCCGGATTCATCGATTGCGCTGGGTTCGTCGGGCGAACAAAAGCCTGACCCTAAAGAGCCGAGAAGGAGCCTCCCCCCATTCCGGCCCGACAAAGATTTCGGACGGTAGACAACCATAACTCCTTGACCGTCCCTTATCACCACGGCCGTTAATTGTGGGAGGGCCTACTCAGGAATTGCTGCCGCTCGTCCCGTGGCTCTACACTCGGCGATTGCCTGTTCGCGGGCGTCGCAAAGTTTGATCGCTGACATTTTGAGGCCCCAGACACCTTTATGAAGGGCTGGGCAGAAGCACTCCAGATCGTCTCCCTCCAGATACCACACAGCGATGGGGCAACTGGTGCAAGCGGCTTCTGGCTCATGGATCGCATAGCGCGGGTTATCACTCGCCCGGTCCGCCTCCAGCATTTTGAGCGTGGGACTGACGTGATCGCTCGAGAGCGGTTCGAATGATCCGCGGTCAATGGTCATTACTTGCCGTCCAACTCCTCGGTGTCCGCGCGCTTATCGGCAATCGAACTTAAAAGTCCGTTTCCCATTCTGACGGTGCACGCATGTGACCGGGATGGAAAAGCGGCCGCGGCCGCGTGTCATGCAGCTGAGCGATGGCTAGGAAAAGGGCGTCGCGCCACGACGATGATTCGCGACATCCCCAGAATGTTTCGCGATTACTATTCGCAACCGATGCCGTCCCATACAACCGTTGGTGTGCAATCGAAGGATTGACCGACGGGGACGACCCCGGCGGATAGAGCAAGCCTAAATATCCTTGCGGTTCTCATCATTCGGGCCATGGCTCTTCAACGCCCCAGTCGCCCCAGAAGCAATAGTTTTGCGGCCGCCCGTCGGTCGATATCCCATGGGGCTGGACTTGTTCGACCAAGGTCGCCCCACCAGCGGCGCGGTTCGACGAAGATGTTGAGACAGGTCGACGATAGCGTGTTTCAAAGTCGACTCTCGGTGGAATCGGGCGAAGCGGCCATTATCCGACTTCCAGTCGCTGTTAATTTTCTGTTAATGATAGTCGGGGTCGCTCCTCTGGGGAAAAAACATGTCAAAAATCGTCTCGCGCGACGCCTATCTGGCGCTCGCGAAAATCATAGAGGATGCTCGCCGCGATGCCGGTCTCACACAAACAGAATTGGGCGCGCGCATGGGGGTCGGGCAAAAGTTCATATCGATGATCGAAATCGGAGGACGACGAGTCGATGCTCTCGAACTGCTGGCATTTGAGCGCGCGCTTGGATTGGAGAAATTCGCGCTTTTGAAACGCGTATTGATGTGCGGGGATCGTCGAAAAGCTCAGAGCTCCACGGAAATTCGATCCAAAATGGCGTAAATATAGAGGGTAGATTAAAATGTTCTATTGACTCGGTTTGAGACTCCCTTAGCCTCCACGGCATCGTCAGGGATCTGCCTGTCGGTGCAACTGCGAAAGGGAGCAGCGCATGTCCTATGTAAATGATCAGGCACAGTTTTCGCCCGCTGGCGAAATCCAGGAATTGAGCTTCGATGAGATCGAACAGGTCGATGGCGCCAAGGCCACGGTATCGACAGTACTCGCCGTGGGGGCAGCTATCACCGGCGGCGCAGCGCTCGTACTGGCTGCTCCTGCAATTGTCGGAGTGACGGGAACCGCCGCTGCGGTATATGGTGCGACCTCTGCCGTTATGGCTCTTGGGTCGGCGCTCGCGGCCCTGAGCGAATAATTTGCGTGAAGCTGGGAGTGGCTGCGCCACTCCCAGTATAGCTTGGAGCTTGGTATGGCAAAAATAGTTGTAAAGAGTTTCTTTCGCGCACAGGAGTTTAATTCGAGATTTGAATTTAACCCCATGTCGTTTGACGCTTTATTCCTTTTTTTGATTTCCGCTTTTTCGGTTTTTGTTTATCCAATGGAACTCCCTGTAGAGAGCCCCATCTTAATAAAGGGGATTATGGTTAGCATAGGGTCTATATTTGTATTGGGCTTGATTTGCTCCATATCCGCCTTGCCGCGATCCGGAAAAAGTGAAAAGTTGAATGATGGAAATATCGTGGTCGCCAATTTCAAATATTATATATTGCTGTGCTTTGGACTCATCATTCTGTCATTTTTCATTCAAAGACTTATTTCTTAGGCTATTCGCCCCCTGATCGCCGCAAGATGCTTCGATGCACTTAATCCTCTTTGTTTCATGAATTGGTGGTTCGGGATTTTTCGTTGTTCCGTCTAGAGGTTCTATCCCAACGAGCCGAACATCTTTCGGGGGACGTTTCTATAGCGGTGCCAGTGCCGTGGCAGAGCATCGGCTATCTGCTGTTTGGCGGCGTAGCGGTTGCCGTCGCCTTCCTGTCGCTTGCGAGCTATTCGCGTGTCGAAACCGTCACCGGCACGATTACGCCCGACAAGGGCGTTGCGACGATCCTTCCAACACGCAGCGGCGTCATTTCATCCTTATCGGTCCGCGATGGACAGACGGTCGAAGCAGGCGCCGAACTCGCGTCGATCCGCGCCGAGGAAGACAGCGCGAGCGGCGTTTCGACGGCCGCGCAGATAGCGGCGGCCGTTGCCAATCAGGATGTCAGCCTTGCCGCGCAAATGACCGCCGCCAATGCCGCGTCGAACGCTCAGCTTCGCCAGCTTGCTGCGCAGCGCTCGGGCCTCACCGCCGAGATCGCCCAGCTCCAATCGCAAATCGGCCTGCAACGCGACCTGATCGAATCCGCGCAGAAGGATTATGACCGCGCCAGCACAATCGCTGCGCGTGGCTTTATCAGTCAGCGCGACTTGCAGGTGCGCGAAGAGACATTGCTTGCTCGGCGGCAAGGCCTGTCACAATTGACCCAATCGCTCGCTACGAAGCGGTCTGCCTTGGCGGAAGCAGAACGAAGCGCAGGGCAAGTGTCCGCGCAGGCGCAGGCGCAACATGCCAGCCTCGCGGCAAGCCGCGCCGAGGTCGCGCAGCAAGCGGCGAGCACGGCGGGATCGCGCGCCTATGTCTTGCGCGCACCTGTCGCGGGTAAGATCACGGCGCTCACCGCACGCATTGGACAGCCCGCCAGCACCCAGACTCCGCTGATGACCATTGTGCCGGCGGGGTCGGTGCTGCGCGCCGAACTGGCGGTGCCGAGTGCCGCGATCGGCTTCGTCAAGCCGGGGCAGACGGTGCGCCTGTCGGTCGATGCTTTTCCCTATCAGCGTTTCGGGACGGTGAAGGGGAAGGTGCTGACCGTCGCGACGAGTTCGATCGGCGTAGACGGTCCGGGCGGGACAACGATCCCCGTTTACCCCGTCATGGTTGCGCTCGACCGGGCGGCGGTATCCGCATTCGGCCGCGATGAACCCTTGGTGTCAGGAATGACGCTTTCCGCCCGCATCGTGACCGAGAAGCAATCGCTCCTCGAATGGCTGTTTGAGCCATTGTTCGCCGTGCAGCGGCGATAGGCTGGGCACGGGGGCAAATATCATGCTCGATCTTGGATTCCTGACCCGCGCGCGGGTGCGCCTCGTGCGCCAGACCGAGATTGCCGAATGCGGCCTTGCATCCTTGACGATGGTCGCCAATTACCACGGCCTCGACATCGACCTTGGCAGCATGCGCCGCCGCTTCGCGCCGAGCTTGCGCGGTGCAGCGCTCCGTTCGCTGATCGGGATCGCCGACAAGATCGGGCTGACGCCGCGCGCGGTTAAGCTGCCGCTTGAACAACTCGCCAACCTCCACGTCCCTTGCATCCTGCATTGGGATATGAACCATTATGTCGTGCTCGAACGGGTGAAGGGCGATCGGGCGCTGATACACAACCCCGACGGGCGTTCGAGGTGGATGCCGATGGCCGAGGTGTCCGACCACTTCACCGGCGTCGCGCTTGAGCTTCGTCCGAGCGATAACTTCGAGACCGGCAAGCAGCGCGAACGGCTCAAACTGTCGCAGCTCTGGCGGCGCATGACGGGCATGAAGCGCGCGCTCGCACAGGTGCTCGTGCTCAGCCTCGTCCTGCAAGCCTTCGTGCTCGCCTCGCCCTATTATATGCAGATCGCGATCGACAATGCGCTGCCCGCGCTCGACAACGACCTGCTGACCGTGCTCGCACTCGGCTTCGCTCTGTTCACACTGATCAACGTAGGCGCGACGCTACTGCGTTCGTTCGTGCTGCTCGTCGCGGGCACGTCGCTCGGGTTCGGGCTTGCCTCGAACATTGCGCGACGCCTGTTCCGCTTACCGATCGACTGGTTCGAGAAGCGGCACACTGGCGACATCCTGTCGCGCTTCCAGTCGATCCTGCCTATTCAAAATATGCTGACGCAGGGCGCTGTCGCCGCGCTCGTCGACGGCGCAATGGCGATCCTGACGTTGGCACTGATGTTCTGGTATAGTCCGCTGCTTGCCTTCGTCGCGCTAGTCGCCTTCGCGCTCTATGGCTTGGTCCGGTTTGTTTCCTTCGCCTTCGAACGCGAAGCGCAGGAAGCCGCGATCATCACCGGTGGCAAGGAGCAGACGACGCTGATCGAAACGCTGCGCGGGATGACGACGCTGCGCCTGTTCGGCCGCGAGACCTTGCGCCATGCCCTCTGGCAGACGCGGCTCACCGATGCCGTGAACGCCGACGTGCGCGTCGCGCGCATTGCCATCTGGCAGCAAACCGCGAATATCCTGATCTTCGGGATCGAGAATATCGTCACCATCTGGCTCGCGATCGGCTTCGTGATCGAGGGCGCGGGCTTTAGCGTCGGCATGGTCTTCGCCTATATGGCTTACAAGACCCAGTTCATTCAGAAGGCGGCGGCACTGATCGACCAAGGCATCGCCTTCAAGATGCTCGGGCTGCATCTTGAACGCCTGTCGGACATAGCCTTGTCTGACGAAGACAAGAGCTTCGGTGCCAGCGCCGACATCGAGACGCCCCTTAAGGGCCGGATCGAACTGCGGGACGTCTTTTACCGATACGCCCCGAGCGATCCGCTCGTCCTCGAAGGCGTCAATCTCACCGTCGAGCCCGGCGAGCATGTCGCGATAACCGGCCCTTCTGGCGGCGGCAAATCGACGCTCGTCAAGCTGCTGCTCGGACTTGTCGAGCCCGATAATGGCGATGTCGTCGTCGATGGCCTTCCGCTCGCGCGCTTCGGCTACAAGAGCTTCCACGGCCAGGTCGCGGCAGTTTTGCAGGAAGATAGCCTGTTCGCGGGCACGCTCGCCGACAATATCGCGCTGTTCGACGAGGCGGTCGATATGGAGCGGGTGGTCGCCTCCGCCGTTGCGGCGTCGATCCATGATGATATCGCGAAAATGCCGATGCAATATGAAACGCTGGTCGGAGATATGGGTTCGACACTTTCCGGCGGTCAGAAGCAGCGTGTGCTGCTCGCACGCGCGCTCTACCGGCAGCCCAAAATCCTCGTCATGGACGAGGGCACCGCGCATTTGGACGCGGCGCACGAGCAAGCCGTCAACGCCGCCATCGGCGCGATGGGTATTACCCGCATCATCATTGCGCACCGCAAGGAAACGATCGAGATTGCCGAGCGCATTCTCGTGATGGTCGCAGGCCAGCTTCACGAAATCCCGAGAGAGCAACTTGCCCCCCGACCCGCTTTGCCGGAGCAAAGCGACACCAGCGAAGGACCGTCCGAATGAAATATATGAGCCGCGCGACACTCGCCGCACTACTGCTGCTGAGCCAGCCTGCATTCGCTGACGAGGCTCCCCAGCGGCAGGACGATAAATGGGTCCAGGATTATACGGGTCGGCAAGCCGATCCCGCCGTCCGCTTCGGAACACTTCCGAACGGCCTGCGCTATGCGATCATGCGCAACACCACGCCGGCTGACGGTGTTGCGATGCGGATGCGGATCGGCTCGGGGTCGATCGAGGAACGCGACGAGGAACGCGGCCTTGCCCATTTCCTCGAACATATGGCGTTCCGCGGCAGCACCAATGTTCCCGACGGCGAGGTCGTGCGCATGTTGCAGCGCCTCGGACTCCAGTTCGGTCCCGACACCAATGCCGCCACGTCGCAAGAGCAAACGGTGTATATGTTCAACTTCCCCAAGGCCGACGCCGCCTCGCTCGACACGGGGCTTATGCTGTTCCGGGAGATTGGCGGACGCCTCAAGCTCGACGACACGCTCGTCGAGGCCGAAAAGGGTGTGATCCTGTCCGAAGAGCGGCTGCGCGACACGCCGCCTTATCGCGCTCTCAAGGCCAACCTCGGCAATGCGCTCGCCGGAACGCGCGCTGTCCAACGCTGGCCGATCGGCACCATCGAGACGATCAAGGCGGCGACCGGTGAGCGCTTGCGGCGCTATTACAACGCCAACTATCGTCCCGACAATGCGACGCTGATCGTCGTCGGCAACATCGACCCGGCAAAGGTCGAGACGGAGATCAAGGCGCGCTTCGCCGACTGGCGACCGGCAGGGACCGGGGACGATATCGATCTCGGCACGCCCGCCCCCAAAGAATCGGCCGCCGAGCATGTCGAAGCGGGCACGCAAGACCTTGTGACGCTGAGCTGGATCGGACCGGTTGATCGTCGGGCGTTTACCGAAGCGGTCGAGCGCGAGCGCTTCATCCAGCTTGTCGGATTGACGGTGCTCAACAATCGCCTCGCCGACCGGGCTGCCAAGCCCGGAAGCCCGTTCGTCGCGGGACAGGCGGCGCAGGTTCCCGCTCTCGTCGGCACGGCATCGCTCACCCAGATTGCGATCGTCGGCGCGCCGGACAAGTGGCGCGAGGCGGTCGATGCCGTCGCCGAGGAGCAACGCCGGCTCGTCGAGACAGGGATCGGTGCGGCCGAACTCGAACGTGCGAAGACGGTGCTTGGCACCTATTTCGAGACGCTGGCGTCGCAGGCGGCGACGCGCGAAAATGCCAAACTCGCCGATACGCTGCTCCAGACCGTGAACGAAAGCGCCCTGTTCACCAGCCCGGCGCAAGACCTGGTGCTCGTCAGGGATGTCCTCTCCAAGCTGACGGCCCACGAAGCGACCACCGCGCTGCGCGCTGCCTTCGTGGGCAAAGGACCGATATTGTTCCGGTCCGCGCAAACAGGACCGGCTACCGTCCCAGTCCTGAGCGCTGGTCTTGCCGAGGCCTATGCCCGCCCGCTTGCGGCGCAGGCGCAACAGGCCGCGATCGTCTGGCCCTATACGGATTTCGGCAAAGCCGGCACGGTCGTGTCGCGGAGCGAGGATGAAAAGCTTGGCACGACGCTCGTGACCTTCGCCAACGGCGCGCGCCTCCTCGTCAAGCGCACCCCGTTCGAGGAAGGCAAGATCAGAGTTGCTGCCTGGTTCGGCGATGGCCGCAAAGGCGCGCCCGCTGAACTCGCGCGCGCCCTTTGGGCGGTCGATCTTTTCTCGGTCGGCGGGACCGGCAAGCTCTCCACCGGCGATGTCACCCAATGGGCGCAGACGAGCGGCAAGTCGATCGCCATCGCTGCCACTGCCGATCGTGGCGGCTATGCGCTGACCGGCACCACCCGTCCTGCCGATTTCGAGAGTCAGATGGAACTTCTCGCCGCCTTCGCCAGCGATCCGGGGTTCCGGCCCGAGCTTGGCGAGAAGATAGCCGCGGTCGCACCGATGGTTGCGGGACAGGTCGAGGCCAATGCCGGTGCCATGTTCAACCTCGAAGTCGATCGCGTCACGACCGGGGGCGATACGCGCTTCGCCTCGCTGCCTGCCCCGGCGGATCTTTCAGCCACCAAGGCCGACGATGTGGTGACGCTGCTGCGCCCCGCGCTCGCCGGTCCGGCCGACGTGACGATCGTCGGGGACATCAGCGTTGATGACGCAATTGCAGCGACCGCGAAGACCTTTGGCGCGCTCAAAGTGGAGAATCGTCCGGCAAGCACCGATGTGCACATTGCACCACTTGCCGCGCGCAACACCCCTTATGTCGTGACCCACAGCGGCCGCGCCGATCAGGCCTTCTATGGCGTCTATTGGCCTATGCCCGATTATCAGGCCGACCCCGCGCTCAGCTACACCGCCGATGTCGCGTCGGCCATCCTCCAGTCGCGTCTCGTCGATACAGTGCGCGAGAAGATCGGGATTACATATTCGCCGCAGGTCTCGTCGCTCGCTTCGCTGCAATTGCCGGGACAAGGCTATATCGGCGCGGCCATCGAGACGCCCGAGGCGAACTTTACCGCTTTCCGCGCGATTCTCGATCAGGAACTTGCCGCTATGGCTGCCAAGCCGGTGAGCGACGACGAATTCGAGCGCGCGCTTCAGCCCTTGATCGAAAGCGCGACGAAGCGGCTCGAAAACAATGAATATTGGATCGGCCGTCTTCCGCTTATTCTCCGCAATCCCGCGTTGAAGCAGTCGGTGACGGATGAAGTTTCTGGCTTGCAAGCGGTGTCGGCTGCCAAGGTTCAGGATATGATCCGCCGCTTCGTCACAGTCAAAAAGCCGCTCGTTGTAATCTCCAAGGCAAAATGACGAATTGCTCCGCTGCGTTCGATGGACGAACGCAGCGGAGCAATGACCCGGAGCGCCAGCCCCGCTGCCTTCGGATGATCGGCGCAGCGTGCTATCTGCTCTGAACTGAAGCCTTGTATCGCCTTATGGCGGATCACGCATGTGACCGGGATGGAAAAGCTGCCGCGACCGCGTCTCCTGCAGCCGGGTGAAGAGGGGAGGAAAAGCCTCGCCTCCGCTCGGCGGGTAGCAAACAGGAGAAAATCCATGACCATCCAAAACGACGCCGCCTCGTTCGAGGCGGCGCTGCAGCTCTGCGCGTCGTGCGCGGATGTCCGCATCCTCCGCCGCGTGCGGCCGATTTCAGCACTCGCGAACGACGGACCGCCAATCGGGCCGACACGGCGCATCGCGATCGTCGATACGGAAGCAACCTCGGTCGATGTCCAGACCGCCGAGGTCATCGAAATCGCCGCCGCGGTCGTGCTGGTCGACGACGCTGGAGAAATGCGTGCTGTCGAAGAAACCCGGCGCGGCTTGCGCGATCCCGGCATTCCGATCCCGGCCGAGGTGCAGCGGCTGACCGGAATATCGGACGACGACGTGGCGGGGAGGGGCCTGAACGTGCCGCGCTGGGAAGCGCTGCTCGGCGGCTCTGACCTGATTGTCGCGCACAATTCTGCCTACGACGCTCCAATCGTTGAACGCCTGTTGCCCGGGATCAAGGGGCATGCCTGGGCCTGTTCGATGCGCGAGATTGATTGGGCGGCGCATGGATTCGATGGCGCCAAACTCGGTCACCTCCTGATGCAGATTGGCTACTTCACCACCGGGCATCGGGCGGACGCCGATGTGATCAGTCTCGCACATCTGCTGACACATCGTCCGGACGGCGTGCGGCCGCTCATGGCAGAGCTGATCGCTCGGGCAGCGCAGCCGTCGCTGCGGTTCGAAGCGACGGGCGCGCCGTTCGACAAACGCCATCTCCTCAAGGCGCGCGGCTATCGCTGGGATGCGCGCGAGAAGGTCTGGTGGCGCGAGATCGCCGAAGCGGCGCACGAGGCGGAAGCCCTGTGGCTCGCGCGCGATGCCGAGCTCCGCGCAACACCGCGCGTGACCCAGCTCAGCTGGCACACCCGTTATCGATAAAGGGGGAGGGCCTCGCTGCTCTGGTCGCGCGAGCAGCGAGGCCAGCGAGCGTCGTTATGCCGCGACGCTTCGCATGAAGGTGAGGTCGCAATCTCTTCCTTCAGAGAGCGGCTTAGCCGCAAATTTTGAACATCCAGTAAATCGACGGCCTCCGGCCATTGAATGGCGCCGACAGGCGCAAGCCACCGCCGATGCGGCGGAATTGAGCACCGTGAGAGAGCGGAAAAAGGCTCCGGCCAAAGCGGCCGTCACCCAAGAGTAAGGAAGATAGCATGAACGACACCACGATAAAGGCGCTGCGGCAACAGAAACACGCCTGGGCTCTGCGCCACGAAATGGGCTTTCCGGCAGACCACAAGCTTACCCCGTCAATTGAATTCGGCACCGGTGGCGCGATCGACGGCGGCATCGTGTGCGAACTGGTTCTCCGCGCGATGGATCGGGACCAGGACATCATTTATGCAGGTCAGTCCCACACCGGCAAGTCCGGGCCGCGTGAGTATCTGGCAGTTATGCGCAACCAGCATTTGATCCACATCTTTCGATGCCGACCCTGGTCGGGCGACAGCAATGCGCCGGTGATATTGGTGTCGGAATGCGGGAAAGTTACGATCCGGCTGGGCAGCGATGGCGCGTTCGAATGTCTGGCGGGAGCGCCCTCCGACATCGCGGGCGGACATTGTCGAGCCTTGGCCCGCATAGCACGCGTCGCCGCCGCGACGCGCACGCGTATCAAGACGCACACGTCCCAGCCGCGCGCCAGCGACAAATAATCGGGGCCGGTGCCGGCACCCATCATTCTCAAAACCACTGAGCACCGCGGCAGGCCGAGCCTGCCGCGCATTCCAAGGAAATATCTGTGAAATACGAACCCCGTATCGGCGTTGAACGCCGACCGCGCTCCTATATTGTGCTCGACGTCGAGTCCGCCGTCATCGATGAAAGCGGCCACCGCCGTTACCAGGCCACGGAACGGTATAGCCCCGGTAACGACAACAGTCAGCCTGCGCGCCGCGGTTATACGCGCAGCGAAGATCCGTTGACCTGTCCGCGCTGGGTGTTCCAGACCATCGTCACCGCCTCTGTCATGGTGCTGACAGAGCATGCCGACGGTAATCTGGATATCGCGCAGTTCGTGACCTTGAGCCAGCCGGACCATGACGAGCGTGCGATCGTGGCCGGGCTGTTCCAGCTGCTGCAGACCTGGCCAGACGCCGAGCTCGTGACGTGGGCGGGGATGGTGCACGACATTCCGTTGATCATGATGGCGGCCTACAAGCATGGCCTGACTCTTCCCCGTGGCTGGCGCTGGCTGTCTTTCGGCGGCAACGATCCGGCTCGCCACCTCGACTTCGCTCGCATCGTGACCGGTGGGTTCAAAATGAAGCCGATCCATCTCGCCGAGGTCTTGGCTGTGCTCGATATCCCGGCGAAGATGACCGCGCCGGCGTTCGCGGTCACGGGGTTCATCTACGCGGGCGCGTGGGATGCCGTTCAGGAAGCCTGCGAAAGCGATACGATTGGCGTCGCATGGCTGCTTGCACGCTGGCGGCGGTGCCATGACGGGCGCGCCGATATCGACGTCGCGACGGATCGCCTCCTTCGGCGGATAATCGAGCTACGCGAGGGGCGTGGCTACGTCGCCGAACTGCAAGCGCGGCGACGACGATTTCTTGTCGAGGCAGGTCGTCGGGCGATGGCGGCGTGATATCGTCCTGCGTTGCTGGCGCGTAGCGGACCGAATGCTGGTCCGCTACGCGGCTCATTGACTACCCGGCGCGCGCTTGCGGGTGATCGTCTTAGGCAGAAGGTACTCGAGAAGCCCCTCTTGGCCATTCTCGACCCCAAACCCCGATTGCTTGTGTCCGGCAAAAGCTACGAAGGGCGAGAGGTGGCGAGTTTCGTTGACCCATACATTGCCGCTCTCGATCCGTTCGGCCAGCGCCCAGGCGGAGTCTTCGTCCGCCCCCCAGACAGTTGCGCCAAGGCCGTATTCGCATGCGTTGGCGCGCGCAATTGCCTCGTCATAATCACCGAATTTGAGGAGCGGCAGTACCGGGCCGAACTGCTCTTCCTGAACGATACGGCTATCTTCGGGGGGATTGTCGATGATTGTGACCGGGATGAAATGACCGGTCCCCGGCGCTTCCTCGCCGCCGGTCAGGAACTCATAGCCTTGCGCGCGCGCGTCGCGGATTAGTTCTAGCACGCGCTTATATTGCAGACTGTTATTGACCGGTCCGATCTGCGTGCCCAGCTCGGCCCCGTCGCCGACCTTTACCGTGCGGGCATAGGCGACGAGAGCGTCGCGCAGCGCATCATAGACCTGTTCGTGGACATAGATGCGCTTCGAGGCGATGCAGATCTGCCCGCCATTGCCGAACGCAGCCCAGAAAATCTGCTCGGCGATCGCCTCGGCATCGACATCGTGCATGACGATCGCGGGGTCGTTACCGCCAAGCTCGAGGGTCACGCGCTTCAGCGTGTCCGACGCTGCGGCCATCACCTTCTTGCCCGTCGCCGTCGAGCCGGTGAAGCTGACCTTGTCGATCCCGGCATGGCTGGTGAGCCAGGGGCCGAGCGCATCGCCGCCGCTGATCACATTGAGCACGCCCGCCGGGAAAATGTCGGCGGCTAGTTCGCCGAGCTTCAGCGCGGTGAGCGGAGTGAAAGGCGAGGGCTTCAATATAACGCAATTGCCCGCGAGCAGCGCCGGTCCGAGCTTGAACGAGGCGAGGATCAGCGGATAGTTCCACGGCGCGATCGCCGCCACCACGCCGATCGGGACGTGCCGGGTTTCGCTGTAGCGCTCGGCGCTGTCCTCGTTGACCGTGACGGGAATGTCGAGGCTCGCTGCCGCCTTGAGCCAGCTTGCCGCGCCCAGCAATTCCTCGGCGGCATCCTTGTGCGGTTTGCCCTGCTCGCGGGTAAGCAGCCGCTTCATCGGCTCGACTTCGGCGATCAGCCGGTCGGCGAGCGCGATGATCGCCTCGCGGCGCGCCTCGACCGGTGTATCGCGCCAGCCCGGAAAGGCGGCACGCGCCGCGGCGACCGCGGCGTCGAGATCGGTCGGCGACGCGTCGGGGGCTGCGGCGAAAATGTCGCCGGTCGCGGGATTTTCCACCGCCAGCTGTGCCGCGCCCGGCACCAGCTGTCCGCCTATCAGCATTCGGAAATCGCGATCGATCGTCATGCCCATTTCTCCATTTGCGCTCACGCGCTCATCTCGCTGTCGAAGCCCATCGGGGCGAACCAGGCGCGGTCTTTGGCCGCGCGTGCGCGGCCAAGCGGCAGGATCGCTGCGGCAAGGCGGCGGTGATAATCGCGTTCACCGCCTGCGTGCGCAGTGCGCAGCAGCGCGTCGATCGCCTCGCGGATCGCCTCGGCGCGATCGCGCGACAGGCCATCCTCGTCGGCGAGCCGGGCGGCGAGGGCGGCGCGGGCGGCGGCGATGGGTTCGCCTCCCCCTGCGATCGCCAGCATCTCGCGGGCCATATCGGACATGTCGGCGAGTTCCCCGGCCTCATGGGCGGGGGTCGCGTCGCGCTGCGCCTGGATGATCTGGATATGCCCCATGGCGAGCATGATCTGCTCGCGCGCGAGATTGGCGCTTTCGGGAAGCGCGGGCAACACCACGGACTGCAGCGCGCGCAGCACGCTGTTGAGGCGATCGTCGACCGAGGGGTTCACTGGCTTTCCTCCATCATGAGGAGCCGCGCCAGCTCGTCGACGAACAACGGCCCGGTCGCGGCGAGGAAGGTGAGGAGCACGTCCTGGTGGTTATGCGCCTGGCGCGCCGCGCGCATGCCGAGCGCCGCGACAAGGATATAGCTCTTCCACGCGTTGAATATGGTGAAATAATGCAGCTTGGCGCGATCGACACGGTTGCCGCTCGCGGCCTCATATTCGGCGAGGAACTGCGCCGGCGGGGCGAGGTCGCTGCCGCGAAAGACGCCGTCGATATGGCTGCCGAACACCGGCTGGATCGCCCAGGCGAGGTCGGCGTGGAGATCGCCGAGATAGCACATCTCCCAGTCGAGGATCGCAGTGATCCGGCCATCGCGTTCGTCGAAGAGATAATTGCCGGTGCGATAGTCGCCATGGACGACCGAGATATTCTCACAGTCGGGCACATTGTCCTCGAGCCACTGCGTCGCGAGGCGAAGCACGGGCTCCTTCGTCACCGCATCCTGCTCGAGCAATTCCTTCCAGAACTGGATCAGCCAGCGCGTCGGCTGTTTTGGATCGTCCGTCGGCGCGGTGAAGGAGGGGAGGTCGGCCGACGCCCAGTCGAAATTATGGATCGTCGCCAGGTGATCGAGAAATTGCGGGCGGACGATATCGCGGAGCGGATCGCCGAGCACCGTGCCGAGGCCGGTCACCGAAAGCTGGTCCGAGGTCGGCTTGGTCACGCCAGCGACGACCTCGACGATCATCGCGGGGCAGGGGAAATGGTCGGCGTCGATGTCGAGCCAGACCGCTTTCGGAACCGGCAGCGTGCCGTCGAACGCGCGCAATATCTCATATTCGCGCGCGCGGCTCGTCTCGGTGATGCCTTCGGTCGGGTCCATCCGCAAAATATAGCGTGCAGGTGCGCCGTCACGGTCTAGCGTGAAGATGAACTGCTCGCGCGACGCGCCGCCGCCCATCCGCGCGACGTCGTGGACGGTCGCGCCGGGCTCGCGCGCATCGTACCAGCTTTGCAGCAGCGCCGCGACCGCGCGATCGTCCTGCGGCAGGTAGGGCGGCAGGCCGCGGCGCGCCTTGCGCTCCTCGAGCAGGCTGGCGAGCAGGGGCTCGGTGTCGGTCATATTTGTCTCCCTCCCTCTCGATCAGGCGGCCAGAAAGCCGCCGTCGACCGCATAGGTCGCGCCGGTGACATAGCTGGTTTCGTCGCTGGCGAGAAAGGCGATGACATTCGCAACCTCTTCGTTGCGGCCGTAGCGGCGCATCGCGATCAGCCCAGAAAAGCCCGCGCGCGCGGCAGCGGGATCGCCGGGCGCCGCCTGCTCCTCGATCGACTGCATCATCGCATTGTCGATCGGGGCGGGAGCGACGCTGTTCACCCGGATGTTGCTCGCGGCAAGCTCAAGCGCGGCGACCTTGGTGAGACCGAGGATCGCATGTTTGGTGGCGGCATAGGGGCCGATGCCCGGAACCCCGACCTCGCCGGTCACCGACGACATGGTGACGATCGCGCCGCCCGTTTCGGCCATCGCGATCCCGCCATGCTTGATCGCGAGGAAGGTGCTGCGGATGTTGGCGCGCATCACCTCGTCGAGACTCTCGACGTCGGCCATCACCAGCGGGATGACGCTGCCTTCCGATCCCGCGTTGGCGACGAGGATGTCGAGCCGCCCGAAGCGCGCGAGGGTTGCCGCAACGAGCGCCGCCACATCGGCCTCTTCGGCGGGATGCCCGGCACAGGTCGCGACGCGGTCGCTTTCGCCCAGTGCTGCGGCCGCCTCGGCGAGTCGTCCTGCATCACGGCCGGCGATCATGACGCTTGCGCCTTCGCCGAGAAATTTGCGCGCGGTCGCCGATCCGATCCCGCCCGTCGCGCCGGTGATAATGGCAATCTTGCCGTCTAGTCGGCCCATCATGCTCTCCTCTTCCCTATATGTTTTTGCCATCTTTCCGAGCCGGGAGCGCGCTTGGCTCGGCAATGTAAAAGTGACATTGACATCACTTTTACATTCTTGCACTATGAGTGCAAGTCGAAAAGACAATGGATGAATGGAATCGAGGGTGCCGATGGAGCAAGATCCAAACAGCAAGGCTGAGCAGGCGCTGCCGCCCACCCCCAAGGGGCAAGCGACTCGTGAGCGCATGCTCGATGCGGCGACCGAGGTCTTCGGGCAGCGTGGTTACGAAGCGACCCGCGTCGTCGACATCAACACCAAGGCCGGGGTGAGCCACGGCCTCTTCTATCGACACTTCAAGGACAAGGCCGAGATCCTCGTCGCGGTCCTCGACCGGATGAATGCGCAGCTCCGTCACACCTCGGGGCGCGAAGTGGGCGAGGATGGCGCGGTCACCCTTGCGCAGCTCGAGCGGCGCAATATCCAGTTCTTCCGCGAATATTCGCAGAACCGGAAACTGCTTCGCGTGGCGCGCGAAGTCGCGGCGCGGAACGACGAGATCGAGTTTCGCGAAATGTGGCTCAAGATTCGCAACCGCTATGTCGGGCGAACGCATCGCTGGTTCGATCAGCTCGTCGCGAGCGGCGAGATTCCTCCACTCGACGACGCCGCGATGGTCGCGGCGGGGCTGAGTGCGCTTACCGAACAGCTTGCCTATGTCGAGATCGGGCTTGCGGTCGATGATCCCGATGCGGCAACCATCGAGCGGCTCGGTCGCAGCTGCGCCCTGATCTGGTATCGGACAATCCGGGGCGCGGCGGTATGAACGCGATCGACCTTCTCGAAATCGCGCCCTTCCAGGGCTCGCGTGAGCATGAGCTGTTTCGCGAGCTGCGCGCCCGCGATGGCCTGGCCTTCAATCCCGAACCCGATGGACCGGGCTTCTGGTCGCTCGTCCGTTACGCGGACATCTCGGCGGCGGCGCGCGAGGGTCAGCTCTTCATCTCGGGGCAGGGAACCCAGATCAAGGATCGCCGCGCCGAAGGCCATGGGGCGCCCAGCGTCCACAACAGCGACGGCACGCTCCATTCGCGGCTGCGCTCGATCGTCATGCCCGGCCTGTCGCGCTCGGTGGTCGAGCGGCGAACCGAGGCATTCGCGCGCATCGCTGAGGAACTGGTGCTCGCGGCGCCGCACGGTGAGGCCTTCGATTTTGTCGATCGCATCGCGGTCCGGCTGCCGATGCTCGTCATCGCCGACATGCTCGGCGTGCCCCCCGAGGAAGCGCCGGCGCTCGTCGACTCGGCCAATCTGATGTCCGACGTCAATGCGAGCGACGCGGAGCAGGCGGGTGCACGCCAGCATCTCTTCGACTATTTCCGTGACCTTGGCGCATTGAAGCGCCGGCAGCCCGCCGACGATCTTGCGACCCTGCTTGTCGAGGCCGATTTTCCGGAGGGCGAAGAGCCGCAGCAACTGCTCGACGCCTATTTCATGCTGCTGACCATCGCCGGCAACGAGACGACGCGCTTTCTCGTTACCGGCGGTCTCGCACAATTGGTGCGGCAAGGCGATTATCCGCTCCTGCGCGATCATGGCGAACTGCTGCCGACCGCGACCGAGGAAATGTGCCGCTTCGTCTCGCCGGTCACGCACATGCGCCGCACGGCCTCGGCCGACACGGTGATCGCCGGGCAGGCGATCGCGAAAGGCGACAAGGTCGTCCTGTGGTTCGCGAGCGGCAATCACGACGAGAAAATGTTCCGCGAAGCGGGCAGACTGGTTCTCGACCGCAAGCCTAACCCGCATATGGGCTTCGGGATCGGACCGCATTTCTGTCTCGGCGCGCATCTCGCGCGGCTCGAGACACGGCTGCTGTTCGAAGCGCTCGGACGCCATATTGAGACGATCGAGCTCGTCGGCGATCCCGAGCGGCTGCCGTCCAACTGGTTTACCGGCTGGTCGGCGATGAAGGTGCGCTGGCAATGAGCGGCACGATCCTTGTCACGGGTTCGGCGAGCGGCATCGGCCGCGCGCTCTACCGCGACCTCGTCGACGCGGGGTATCGGCCGATCGGTCTCGACCGCGCCGCGGGGCCCGGTTGTGACATCGTCTGCGACCTTGCCTCGTCCGAAGCGATCGCCCGCGCGGCGGAGCAGATCGATGGGCCGCTTGCCGCTATCGCGCATGTCGCCGGCTTGCCCGGGACGGCGCCGACGGCGGCGGTGCTCGCGGTGAACCTGCTCGCGCCGCGGCAACTGACCGACGCGCTGGCGGGGCGGCTGGCCGAGGGCGCGAGCATCGTCGCCGTGTCGAGCATCACGGCTGCGCGCTGTTCGCTCGACGATGCCGCGAAAGACTGGCTTCTGGGCCTCGGGCCCCGCGAATTGCAGGCCGAGCTTTCGACCCTCGACGGGACATTGGCCTACGAACATTCAAAGGCGCTGCTCAACCGCTGGATGCTCCATGAGGCGGCCGCTTTCAGCTCGCGCCGGATTCGCGTCAATTGCGTCAGTCCGGGCCCGGTCGAGACGCCGATCCTCGCCGATTTCCGCAGCTCGATGGGCGCGGACCGGATCGCCGCGGCCGAAGCCCTCACGGGCCGTCACGGCCGGCCTGAGGAAATCGCCCAGGCCATCTTCTTCCTGCTGTCGTCGCGCGCGAGCTGGGTCAATGGCGTCGATCTCAAGGTCGATGGCGGCTTTCATGCGCTGCGCACGCTGGCGGGGCGGGGCTGAACGATGAAGCTGATCCTCGTCCGCCACGGCAAGCCCGAAACCCAGGCCGGTGCTACCCCCGCCAATCCGCCGCTGTCGGCGCTCGGCCGCGAGCAGGCCGGGCATGTCGGCCAATATCTTGCCGAAACCGCGGTCGATGCCATCTTTCATAGCGGCATGGCGCGCGCCGCGGGGACCGCGCAGCCGCTCGCCGACCGGCTCGCTATTGTTCCCGAGGCGATCGCCAATCTCGGCGAAGTCGATCGTTACGGGGTCGATTATGCCAATGCCGAGATCATCCGGGCACGCGGCGAGGCGGAATGGCGCCGCTTCCTTGGCGATCCGATCGGCTATTTCGGGATCGACCCGAAGCGCTTCCGTTCGGAGACGCTCGACGCCTACGCCGATCTCCTCGCGCGGCGCCACCTCGAGACCGTCGCGATCTTCACCCACGGTTTTCCGATCAATATCCTGCTCGGGCAGGCGCTCGGCCTCGACGGCATGGGCCATTTCCTGCCCGATTATGGATCGATCACGCGGCTTGCCGGCTCATCGCTCGATCGCCTCGCGGTCGTTAGCGTCAACGAGACCGCGCATTTGTCGGGCCGGTTCTCGGGCGCGTCGGCATGAACTGGTCGCCCGCCGCGATCGCCGCGCGCGACCCGGACCGCGAAGCGCTCGTCTTCGGCGCGCGGCGCTGGACCTACGGCGATCTCGACCGGTTCAGCGCGCGCGTCGCCGCGCTGCTTTGGCACGAAGGACTATCGCAGGGCGATGTCGTCGCGCTGCTCGTCTCGAACCGGCCCGAATTTCTCGGACTTGCCTGGGCGGCGCAGCGTTCGGGTCTCTATTTTCTGCCGATCCCGACCAGGCTGACCCCCGGAGAGGTGCGCTACATCCTCGAGGACAGCGGGGCCCGCGTTCTGATCGCTTCGCCCGACCTCGCCGCGCTTGGCGCGGCGGCCTCGGAGGGCCTCGACCTCAGACGCTACGGCCTCGACGATGGCGGCGGCTTACCGCCTCTCGCCGCGGCGCCTGGCGACCATTCGCCGCCGCCCGCGATCGAGGGCGGCGACATGCTCTACACCTCGGGAACGACGGGCCGGCCCAAGGGCGTGCGCCGTCCGCTGGCCGGCGAAGAATTGGGCAGCGACGGCCGCCGCGTCGAGCGCGGCGCGGCCCTGTTCGGCTTCGATGCCGACACCATTTTTCTGTCGCCCGCGCCACTCTACCACGCGGCCCCGCTGCGCTTCGCGATGAACCTGCTGCGCGCCGGCGCCAAACTTGTCGGCATGGAGAAATTCGATGCCGCCGCAGCGCTCGGTCTGATCGAGCGCGAGCGGGTGACGCACAGCCAGTGGGTGCCAACGATGTTCTCGCGTCTGCTCGCGTTGCCCGGGGATGCGCGGGCGGCGCAGGATCTGTCGTCGCACCGCTGCGCGATCCATGCCGGCGCGCCATGCCCGCCTTCGGTGAAGCGCGCGATGATCGACTGGTGGGGGCCGATCCTCCACGAATATTATTCGGGCACCGAAAGCGTTGGCTTTACGCACATAAGCTCGCCCGAATGGCTCGCCCGGCCGGGCAGCGTCGGACGGGCCTTCGGCTGCACGATTCATATTCTCGATGACGATGGTCGCGAAGTGCCGCCCGGAACGACGGGCACCGTCTATTTCGAGGGCAAGGCCGGGCTCGAATATCACAATGATCCCGAGAAGACGCGCGGCGCGCTCGACGCGCACGGCTGGGCCACGATGGGCGACATCGGCCATGTCGACGACGACGGCTTTCTGTTCCTCACCGACCGGCGGAATTTCACCATCATCTCGGGCGGTGTGAATGTCTATCCGAGCGAAGTCGAAGCGGCGCTGATCGAGCATCCCGCGGTGCGCGACTGCGCGGTCTTCGGGCTTCCCGACCCCGACCTCGGCGAAGTCGTTGCGGTTCTCGTCGAGAGCGACGCGGCAGAAGGGCCGCATGACATCGAACTCGCGCGGCGGATTGCCGCCGACATCGCAGCGACCCTCGCCGGGCCGAAGCGCCCGCGCCTCTGGCGCTTCGAAAGCGTCGGCCGGACCGAAACCGGCAAGATCCACAAGCAGAAGCTGCGCGACGCGAGCCGGGAAGCCGGACGCATGATCGACCTTCGAATGTCGGCGCCCGCACGAGACGGGGGCAGCTGACGAGATTTCGACGAACATTTTCAGGGAGAGCGAAAATGACTTATAATAATACCAGAAAAACCGCCCTTTTCATCGCCGGGAGCATGATTGCGCTCGCGGCCGTCCCGGCGGGGGCGCAGGACGCACCGGCGACGCAGGATGCCGCTACGACCGACGAAACGACGAGCGCGGGCGGGCTCAGCGACATCGTCGTGACCGCCCAGAAGAGGTCGCAGAATCTTCAGGATGTTCCCGCCGCCATCTCTGCCTTCTCGTCCGAAGATCTCGCGGCGCGCGGGGTCAGCGAGACCAGCGATCTGATGGGAAGCCTGCCCAATATCCAGGTGACCTCGGCCTATTCGGATACGCAGCCCAATTTCTCGCTCCGCGGCATCTCGGTCGCCAACGAGTTTTCGGCTTCGACGGCATCTCCGGTCGGGGTCTATGTCGACGAAGTCTATCAGAGCTTCCGCGCGAGCCACGGCCAGCAGCTTTATGATCTCGAGCGCGTCGAAGTCCTGCGCGGGCCGCAGGGCACGCTTTACGGCCGCAATACGACGGGCGGCGCGATCAACTTCATCACCCGCAAGCCCGATCTCTCGGGCAACAACGGTTATCTGACGCTCGGCTACGGCAATTACGATACGATCAAGGCCGAGGGCGCGGTCGAGCTGACTCTTGTCGAGGACAAGGCCGGCATTCGCGCGGCTTTCACGCGGAGCAAGGGCGATGGTTATACCTTCAATCCGACGCAGAATCTGGACTTCGGCACCACCGATTCGATCGCCGGCCGCATTTCGCTGCGTTTCAAGCCGGTCGATACGATCGATATCAACCTCAAGGCCTATTATGCCAAGAATGACCCGCGGCAGGATCTCCCCTATGGCATCGGCTATCTCGAGGGTCGTACCGACGCCGGGGGCTATTCGCGCTTCGATCCGCGCCCCGAGCTCGGCGGGCGGTTGCTGAAGCGCAACGAAGTCCAGTCGGATACCGGCGGCGAATATTTCACGCGGTCGAAGGGGCTGTCGCTCAACATCGAAGCCGAACTCGGCGGCGACCTCACCTTGACCTCAATCACCGGCTATGACGTTGGCCGCTACCGCTTGTCGCCCTTCGACTGCGACGGTTCGCCGAACAACATCTGTGCGATCCGCTACGACAGCTCGAGCAAGAATTTCAATCAGGACCTGCGCCTGACCTATGACGGCGACCGGCTGAAGCTGATCGGCGGTCTCTATTATGGTCAGGACAAGATCGACACGCACAATGAGCCGGACTTCTTCGGCTTCCTGCGCCCGCTTCTTTCGGGCGCGGGCCTGCCCGGCAACTATGGCAATATCCCGATCGCGGTCGGCAATTCACTCCGCACGCTGCCGGCCTTCGCGCTCGATCCCTCACTGACGCCTGCCGATCCCGGCTTTTGTGCGCCGGTGGTGGTCAATCCCGCGGGCTATTTCGACGCGCGGACCTTGATTGCGTTCAACGCCGATGTCGCCGCGACGAATACGGCTGGCGGGACTGCGGCACAGGCCGCGTGCTTTGCGGCGGGCGCCCCGCCGTTCGGGCCGATCGCCGCCGACCAGCGCTTCACACTCAAGCGGCCGTCGACCGCCATCTATGGCGAGGCGGTCTGGGACGTCACCGACCAGCTCAGCGTCACGCTTGGCTTGCGCTACACATGGGACAAGGTGAAATATCAGAATGCGCGGACGGTCCTGTTCGGACTCGACGGGGTGACCCCGATCGCGAACCTGGTTCCCTATAGTTCGCCCTATGATCCAAACCTTCCGGCGTTGAACCAGAAGGAATCCTCGGGCGAACTCACTGGGCGCCTCGTCGTCGACTATAAATTCAGCGATGATGTGATGGGCTATGCGAGCTACAGTCGCGGCTATCGTTCGGGCACCTATAACGGGCTCGCTTATCAGGACGTGAGCCAAGTCTACTTCCTCGATCCCGAGAAGGTGAACGCTTATGAGGTCGGCCTGAAGACGCGCTTGCTCGACAACAAGCTCCAGCTCAATCTCGCCGGCTTCTACTATGATTATTCGAACCAGCAGATCGCCCAGATCATCGGTGCGACCTCGTTCCTGCGCGCTGCCAACGGCCGGGTCTTCGGCGGCGAGGCCGAACTCGCGCTGCAGGCGACCGACGCCATCCGCTTCGACGCTTCGGTCGGCTATCTCAACAGCAAATATAAAGGCAACAAGATCGACCCGACCGATCCGGCGAGCCTGACGCTTAACATCAACGGCAACCAGTTCCCCAATGCGCCCAAATGGACGGCGTCGGCGGGGGTCGACGTGACGCTGGTCGACAGCGGTCCGCACAAGTTCCAGGTGCGCGGCGACGTCCAATATATGGGCAAATATTTCTTCGACTCGTTCGGATCCTACGGCCAGAACCCGTGTGACAAGCCTGCTGCAGGATCGCTCGTGCTCGCCGCGACGCCCGAGATCGCGTGCGGAAATCCCGACTATGTCCTCTTCAATGCAAGGGCGACCTACACGTTCGACAAGCGCTTCTCGGTCGCGCTGTGGGGCAAGAATCTGACCAACAAATTCTATTATACCTATGGTCTGAACCTCAACGCCTTCTATCTCGACTATCTCGCGCGCGGCGCGCCGCGCACCTACGGCGTCGAAGCGACGATGCGCTTCTAAAATACGCAAACGCCCGCCATCCCGCTTCCCGCCCGCTTGTGGCGACGGGAAGCGGGCCGGGCGTCCTTGCGACAATCATGGACATGACATTATGACAGGCAGGCTCGATGGGAAAGTCGCGCTGGTGACGGGCGCCGGCTCGGGGCTGGGCGCGGCGATAGCGCGGCGCTTTGCGAATGAAGGCGCGCAAGTGGTCGTCTCCGACGTCGATCTCGCGACGGCGAAGGAGGTCGCCTGCGATCTTGGCGGTGGAGCAGTAGCCCTCAGAATTGACGTTGCCGATCCGGCCGATTGGGCTGCGGCCTTGCCCGCCATCGAGGACGCGTTCGGCGCGCTTCACATCCTTGTGAACAATGCCGGCATCTGCCTGACCGGTTCGGTCGAAGAGATATCGATCGAGGATTGGCGGCGCACGCACGCCATTGATCTCGACGGCGTCTTCTACGGCATTCGCGCCTGCCTGCCGCTGATGCGGCGGAGTGGCGGCGGCGCGATCCTCAATATCTCGTCGATCTCCGGGATCGTCGCAGCTGACAATCTCGCCGCCTATAATTCGGCTAAGGCGGCGGTGCGTCACCTGACCAAGTCGGTCGCGCTACACTGCGCCAAAATGGGCGGCAAGATCACCTGCAATTCGCTCCATCCGACCTTCATCGACACACCCTTGCTCGACGGGCTGACGGCGGGGCAGGCGCGCGAAGATGTCCTGGCCAAGCTTGCCCGCCAGATTCCGCTCGGGCGTGTCGGCGTGCCTGGCGATGTCGCGAACGCCGCGCTCTATTTCTGTTCGGACGAAGCAAGCTTCGTGACGGGTGCCGAGCTAGTGATCGATGGCGGACTTTCGGCGATGTGACCCCAGCACGGCATGCCGCAACCACCCCATCAATTAGGATCGGAGCCAATAGCCGATGAGTATCTCTGACCGCGCCCTCGCCATCGCCGCGAAGGTCGAAACCTTTGTCCGCGAAACCGTCGTTCCCTATGAGAAGGATCCGCGCCGCGACCATCATGGCGCACCGACCGACGACCTCGTGATGGAAATGCGCGAACATGCCCGCAACGCCGGGGTGTTGACGCCGCATATCCTGGGCGACGGCGGTCATTTGAACCAGCGCGAGACCGCGGTCGTGCTGATCAAGAGCGGCCTGTCGCCGCTCGGCCCGCTCGCCTGTAACACGATGGCACCCGACGAGGGCAATATGTATCTGCTGGGCAAGGAGGGGAGTCCGGAACTTAAGGAGCGGTTTCTCAAGCCTATGGTCGAAGGCAGCGTCCGTTCGGCCTTCTTCATGACGGAGCCTGCCGAAGAGGGCGGCGCAGGATCTGACCCGTCGATGATGAAAACGACGTGCCACCTCGACGGCAATCACTGGGTCGTCAACGGCCGCAAGACCTTCATCACCGGCGCGCTGGGCGCGCGGGTGGGCATTGTGATGGCGAAGTCCGAACAGGGCGCCTGCATGTTCCTCGTCGACCTACCGGACCCCGCGATCCGCATCGACGACGTACCCAACACGATCGACAGCTCGATGCCCGGCGGCCACGCAACGATCACTATCGATAGCCTCCGCATTCCGGCCGACCAGATGCTGGGCGAAGCGGGCGAAGGCTTTCGTTATGCGCAGGTCCGTCTCTCGCCTGCGCGCCTGTCGCACTGCATGCGCTGGCTGGGCGCGTGCATCCGCGCGCACGAGATTGCGACCGACTATGCCAACCGCCGCGAGGCGTTCGGCAAGGCGCTGATCGACCATGAAGGTGTCGGCTTCATGCTCGCCGAAAATATGATCGACCTGAAACAGGCCGAACTGATGACCGACTGGTGCGCTGGCGTGCTCGACACCGGCTCGCTCGGCACCGTCGAAAGCTCGATGGCAAAGGTCGCGGTGTCGGAAGCGCTGATGCGCGTCGCCGACCGCTGCGTCCAGGTGATGGGCGGCACCGGGGTCACCGACAAGACGATCGTCGAGCAGGTGTTCCGCGAAGTCCGTGCCTTCCGCATCTATGACGGCCCGACTGAAGTCCACAAATGGAGCCTCGCCAAGAAGATCAAGCGCGACTGGAAGGCTGGCTTGTGAGTGTGGGAGGCGAGCACGGGGCGGGCACGGCGGCTGTGCGCGACGGTTTCGCCTTCGACGAAGCGGCCTTGCGCGACTGGCTGGTTTTGCATGTCGACGGTTTTTCGGGGCCGCTCAGTATAGAGCGTTTCAAAGGCGGTCAGTCCAACCCTACCTACAGGCTCTGCACGCCGTGCGCGCATTATGTGCTCCGGCGGAAGCCGCCGGGGCCGCTGCTCCCTGGCGCTCACGCCATCGAACGCGAAGTTCGCGTGCTGACGGCGCTCAAGGCGGCCGGCTTTCCCGTGCCGCATATCTTCGCGTTATGCGAGGAGCCGACTGTTATCGGGACGCCCTTCTATATCATGGAAATGGTCGAGGGCCGGATCTTCTGGGACGCGACATTCCCGTCTGTTCCGCATGCAGAACGGTCCGCCTATTTCGATGCGATGAATGAGACAATTTCCCGGCTTCACGCGATCGATCAATTAGCGGTGGGACTCGGCGATTACGGCAAACCCGGCGACTATTTCGCACGGCAGATCGGTCGCTGGTCCAAACAATATCTCGCCGACGATCTCGCCGGGCGCGATCCGAATATGGACTATATGCTCGAGTGGCTTCCGGCCCATCTTCCGGAAAGTAATGCAACGGCCATCGTCCATGGCGACTTCCGATGCGACAATATGATCTTCCACCCGACCGAACCGCAGATCGTGGCAGTTCTCGACTGGGAATTGTCTACGCTCGGCCATCCCTTGGCCGATTTTGCCTATCATGCGATGATGTACCGGATGCCGCCGCACATCGTGGCAGGGCTTGCGGGTGCCGATCTAGAGGCGCTCGGCATTCCGTCCGAAGCCCGGTATGTTGGCGATTATTGCCGCAGAACCGGCATGCCCGACACCGACTATGCGTTCGCCATCGCGTTCAACTTCTTCCGCCTTGCTGCGATCTTCCACGGGATCAAGGGGCGGGCCATCCGGGGCACCGCCTCGTCGGCAGAAGCGCATGAGCGCGCGCGGGCCTTTCCCGACCTCGCTGCCCTAGCGGTCGCGCAGACGCGGCCCGGACGCGACCCATTGTCAGCCTGAAATTTGAGGAAACAGATATGCCAGAGATTATCATCGTCCTGCGCGACGGCAGCGATCGGATCATCGACACCGATCCCGAATATTCGCTGATGGAAGCCATTCGCGATGCCGGCGTCGATGAAATGCTCGCGATGTGCGGCGGCTGCTGCTCATGCGCGACCTGCCATGTCTATATCGAAGAGTCCGGAGGCGATTTGTCCGAGCCGTCGGCGGACGAGGACGACCTCCTCGATTCGACCGGTTGTCGAACAAGCCAGTCGCGCCTCGCGTGCCAGGTCCGGCTGGCCGAATCGACCATCAAGCGCGCACGCATCGCTCCCGAAGATTGACCGTGAGGAAGGACGAGGCTGGCGCATGCATGCAAATTTCACTTTCGATCTGACCGGCCGGACTGCCCTGGTGACCGGCGCGTCGTCAGGGATCGGGCGCCGCTTTGCGACCTTGCTTGCCCGATCGGGCGCACGGGTGATTGCGGCCGCCCGGCGAACCGAACGACTTGACGAACTTTGGGCGGATATTCGCAAGTCAGGGGGCGAGGCAATCGCGATCGGGTATGGACGTGGCCGACGAAGACTCCACCATTGCCGCTTATGACGCGGCAGAGCGTTCATTCGGTGTCGTCGACACGGTCATCGCGAATGCCGGCGTCAGTCCCGCTGGAAGCGCGCTCGGGCTTTCGGTCGACGATTTCGATCTCACGGTGAGCGTGAACCTGCGCGGTGTCTTTTTGACGGTGCGCGAGGGCGCGCGGCGTATGGTGGCCAGCGACATAGGCTCAACAGGGTCCGGACGCGTCGTGCTGATACGCTCGGTTATTCCAAACTTTTGTGCTGTTGGAGGATGTCTATGGTCTAAGTGGTCAGCAGCGAGTCATTAGTGAAGCGGCGAAGCAGTATGATATTTCAGTGGATTGCGTGGAGCGTATCGCAAGGAACGCGACAATCGACCACCCGGGGTGGGTTCCATAACTTCAGTAAGTATCGACGAGGGCAGGCCATGCCCGGCTCCTAAAGGGCTCTATGGTGAAGGGTTGAGGCTTACCGGTCTATGGCGGAAATCATTGTCAGCATAACCAATCAGCACCGCGCTACCAAAACTTCCCAGTGATTTGAGTGCCCATCACTCTCACTTCGGGTGCGCCATTTTCCATTGCTCTCCAAGGTACGACATTGCCGCTGGCGGTAGGCTACGGCATTCTCGCTCCGACCGGAAACGACCGGTTGCGGACATTCACGCGACGAGATCCAGTATCTCAAGTATGGTGCCCACCGCCACCAGCCTAGCGCCTTCTTGAATGCGCCACTGCCGACCGACGCTAATTTCGGGCTTAACAGTTGGATAAATCCAGAGGGTCATTTCTGTTTGGATGGTATCGCCCGGCGCTACTTGCTGGCCCTCCGGTAACTCGATGAAACCCATGCACATCTCGCGGTCGTCCGGGCCGAAGAAGTTGTGGTTAGGCCTGTAGCTGCCACCGCCCAACAGCGGTGAACTTCGACCGCCTTCTTCCGTCGAAAGAAACTGAATGCTTGCTCGCAAGCGAACCCGATCGTCTGTCATTCGTGGATTCTGGCCGAGGATTACACAAGGCGCAAGGTCAGCTTCCCACCCCATTTCCGCCGTTCGCTGCCGATACGGACGGAATGACCGGAATCGACCGATTGCGGTCGTTCGTGATCGCAGTTATCCAATTGGGGTGAATATGAAAATAGCCAGTTTGGTTGCCTGCGTTGCCTCATTGGTTGCCTGCGCAGAAATTGATCGTAGCAGCGATTTGCTCATCATTGATCAAGTCGAAGGCAACAATTTTTTTATAGATTCTGGCAGCGGAAAACCTGGGGTTTTTTCAGCGGCCAATGCAGACGTGAAGAAAAAATTGGAAATGGCTAATGACCGTTGCCCATATGCAGTCTTTTTCGCGCATGTCGAAGCGAGAAGCTCGGACACTGGTATTTATGATATTTCAATAGACCGCGTCATATCTACAAGAGGGCTGACATATTCTGAAAAAGATCAGGCGGTGAAGGCTGTGAACGGCCTTCCGTATAAAACAGGAAATATATGTTTTCCTCTAAATAGGTGACCACGAACCGCGGCTTGGCTGGATCTAGTTGGGCCGCGGCATCTCAACGTCCGCTTTCCACCCCATTTCCGCCGTTCGCTGCCGATACGGACGGAATGACCGGAATCGACCGATTGCGGACGTTCGGAAGCTCACCTTGGCGGCATTTTTCCTCGTTTCCGAAGATGCTTCGTGCGCATCAGCAACAGGCAACTTAGAAATCCGCAGTAGGCGGCGGCTGCTATCAGTCGCCCAGGCCAAAAAACCTTGAAAACAATCTCCGGAGCCAATTGAAAAAAAGGTGGTCCAATCCATGATGCCAGAGGAAAATAGTACATTTGATGCAAGGCAAACCACAAGAGTCCAAGGCTTGGATTTATTTCCATCATAATCACACATATTAATGGAAAAAATGCCATCAATAATATGCTATAGTATATTATTTTATTACTATCCTTGTTGTAGAGATATTTCGGTTCACCGTTAGAAAATCTCCAGCCCTGGTTAATTTCGTAATGAACATAATCGACTGACTTCTGCCAACCTGCATCGGCCTCAATCTTGCCGACGCACCCCCAGCAATCACCGCCACAGTTCGCAGACATTGGGTCGCTCGTAACATCGAGCGGGCGGGCACAAATCGTACATTTTCTCAAAGTGCGTTCCTATATTCTCGTATCAGGCCGCATCCTGTCCGCATGCAAACAGAATATGTCAGACGGTCGCAATCGGCCGCTTGCGGACTTTCGCTTAACCCTTCGAATTAGACGAACGAAATTTGGTAACGCGAGTGCGGTGGCGAAAATAGAGCTTTGAATTAGAACGAGAAGGAGTTGCCATTCGATAGGCACATCTCGCGCATGAGTGCCAACGTTTGCGCTAAAAATCCATAATGCGACGCTGATACCGATGACGTGCTCCCCTGAAATGTGACCGCTTTTTGGTAGAGTCTGACGCAAGGAGTCGGACGATATGAAGCGAAGCAGGTTCAACGAAGAGCAGATCATTGCGATCTTGAAGGAGCAGGAAGCTGGGAT
>Ga0209941_1000513_pt1 | contig 45684 bp, 34 predicted proteins | sample ThiBiot_300_plan_FD_183945 | JGI IMG/M metagenome (GOLD analysis project Ga0209941, IMG submission 183945) | Wastewater bioreactor microbial communities from Cape Town, South Africa - Thiocy_solids_1 (SPAdes) | ecosystem: Engineered > Bioremediation > Thiocyanate > Unclassified | place: South...
TCTGCACGGGAGCTAGGCGCGTGGCTTAACCCGGTTTTCCGTTCCACTGCGCCTCAAACCCCAGTTCGAGCCGGGGGCAAGGTGACCTGCCACTGATTGTTTCCTTGCACCGACATGCGCCAGACAAAGCCCACACTGAAGGCTAAAAGCGCGTAAGCCTTGCGATACCAGAAACCTACCGAACGAGAGCTGTCAGACAAGAAGGGCTAGTGCGGTCTTCCCACACTAAAATCCGGATACCCGATTTTTTTGAACGAGCAGCGTGGTCTCTGGACGGGAGCGTCAATAGGACAAGTCCTACGGCCGGGGGTCAGCCGAGATACGTGTAAAAACAGTGCACAAACGCTGTTTTATCGTTCTGTATCAAGCGCTTAGATGGCTCGTGAGCGATGGCGTACCCCAGCGCGGCGCGGCGTCTGCGCGTACCTGCCGCTTCTGGCGCCGCCGTGCCGCCATGCGGTCGCGATGCGTCGGCGCGCGGGGCTGCTCACGCGTCGCCCTCGCGCACCACCGCGCTCGCTCGCATCGTCACCGACCCGCGCGCCGCGCGCCGGGTGACCGCCTGCGTCGCGCGGACACGCCCTCTGAAAGGACGAGCCCCACCGCGCCGACCACGATGGCCACGTCGCCCAGGTTGAACGACGGCCAGTAGTAGTCGTAACCTCCCCCGTCAAGCGGACATTTCAAAAGTAGAACGTCTGGCGGGTTGGTTGCGGTACTCGATGGGCGTCATGCCGTTGAGTGCGTCGTGCTCCCGGTGCTCGTTGTAGTCGATGAGGAAGCGCCACGTGGCTTCGCGGACATCGTCCAGTCGGGCGAACAGGTAGCGGTCGAGCACATCCTCGCGGTAGGTGCGGTTGAAGCGCTCGATGTAGGCGTTCTGGTTGGGTTTGCCGGGCTGGATGTACTGGATCGCCATGCCGTTGGCCTTGGCCCATGCGGTGAAGGCTTCCCCCAGGAACTCCGGTCCGTTGTCGGTACGCAGCACCTGCGGGAGCGGCCGTTCCTGGCGGATCTGCTCGAAGATCCGCACCAACCGCTGCGAAGTGATCGAGGTGACGACTTCGATATGCACGATCTCCCGATTGAAGTCGTCGATGATGTTGAAGGTGCGGAAGCTGCGGCCACAGGCCAGCGCATCGAGCATGAAGTCGGCGGACCACACGATGTCGGGGTGCTCGGGCACGTACAGCGGTACGCACTCGCGCTTGGGCAGGCGACGGCTGGCGGCACGGCGCAAGTTGAGCTTCATGGCGCAGTACACCCGGTAGATCCGCTTGTCGTTCCAGTGCGGATGGCTCTTCGCCAAGCGCTGGCAGCACTTCCCGAACCCACGACTGGGGCGTTCCTCCACCAGCTTCGCCAGTGCGGCAATCAGTTCGGCATCCCGCACCGTCCAGTCCAACGGCGGCGCATACCAGGCCGAGCGCGACAGGCCGACACAGTCGCAGGACCGGCGGAGCGGGCGGCCCTGCGTCTCCACCAGGAACCGCACCGCCTCGCGCTTCTGCGCCGGCCCTACAGTTTTTTTGCGATCAACTCCTTCATCGCGGCAATGTCCAGTGCCTGCTCTGCGTACATCCGCTTGAGCTTGGCGTTCTCGGCTTCCAGATCCTTGACCCGCCTCAGGTCCGACGCCTCCATGCCGCCGTACTTCGACTTCCATTGGTAGTAGGTGGCGGTGCTGATCCCGGCCTGTCGACACAGATCCTTGATCGGAACGCCGATGTCGCCCTGCTTGAGGATGGCGACGATCTGGGTCTCGCTGAACTTCGACTTCTTCATGGAACCTCCTGACGGAAAGATGCCAGAAAGCTCTACTTCTCAGGTGTCCACCTTCAGGGGGAGGTTACGGCCGTGAGGTCGGTGGGCATGTTCATGGCACCGCCCGGTTCATCGGGCAGCCGTGCGGGCAGGCTCGCCGGCCCGACGCCATTCGAAGGGCCGAGTGCGGCACGTATCCGCCTCGCCGGCTCATCGAGCGGCCTCCCGATAGGCAAGCAACCGCAGCGCATTGAACACGACCAGCAGCGTGGAGCCCTCGTGCACCGCTACCGCGGGCCCGATGCCCAATCCGAAGATCGTGGCGGGAACGAGAACGGCGACGATGCCGAGGCTCACGTACACGTTCTGCAGGATGATCGCGCGGGTCTTCCGGCTGAGCCCGACCGCGAACGGCAGGTTCGACAGGTCATCGGCCATCAGTGCGACGTCGGCGGTCTCCATCGCCACGTCGGACCCGGCGGCGCCCATCACCACGCCCACGGTCGCGCTAGCCATGGCGGGCGCATCGTTGACGCCGTCGCCGACCATAGCCACCTTCTGTTCGGCCCTCAGCTTCTTGATCGCCTCGACCTTGTCCTGTGGCATCAGATCGCCCCAGGCCTCATCCAGCCCGACCTCCCGGGCGATGGCCTCGGCCACCTTCTGATGGTCGCCGGAGATCATGATCATCCGCCGGATGCCCATCGCCTTGAGCCGAGCGAGCGCCGCCCTGGCTGCTTCGCGGGGCGTATCCATGAGGCCGATCGCGCCGAGGTCGTCGCGGCCGCGACGCACGACCATGCTGGTGCGCCCCTGCTCCCGAAGCGCGGCAATCGCGGCGGCCATCTCGTCCGACAGCGGCGCGATCCCATCCGTGCCGAACATCTCGGCCTTGCCGATGTAGACCGTTTCGCCCGCGAGTTGCGCTTTGACGCCGCGGCCAATGAGGTTTTCGAGGTCGGTGGCCGGGGGCACGTCGGCGCCGCCGAGGCGCGCGCGCCCGTCGGTCGCGATCGCGCGAGCCAGCGGGTGATCGCTGAGGCTCTCGACCGCTACCGCCACGCGGAGGAGCTCGGCGGGGTCCACGCCGCGAACCGGGACCACATCGGTGATCCGGGGCTTGCCCTCGGTCAGCGTGCCGGTCTTGTCGAAGGCGATGGCCGACAGCGAGCCGAGGTTCTCCAACGGTCCCCCGCCCTTCACCAGCACGCCGCCGCGTGCCGCGCGAGCGATGCCGGACAGCACGGCGCTCGGCGTCGCGATCGCCAGCGCGCACGGGCTGGCCGCCACCAGCACGGCCATCGCGCGATAGAAGCTATCCCGGAACGGCTCGTCCACCATCACCCAGGCGAACAACAGCAGCACCGCCAGCACGAGCACCGCTGGCACGAAGATCCGCTCGAAGCGGTCCGTGAAGCGTTGCGTCGGCGACTTCTCCGTCTCCGCCTCGCTGACCATGCGGACCACCTTCGAGAGCACGCTGTCGCTCGATTTGCGGGTGACCTCGATGTCGATGACGCCACTTCCGTTGATCGTGCCGGCGAAGACACGGTGCACGGCGTCGATGCCGTCCGGATTCGCGCGGGCCGCCGCCGGGTTGGTCACCGCGCGCTTGTCGACGGGGATGCTCTCGCCGGTCACCGGCGCCTGGTCGATGCTGCTGTCGCCGGCGACGACGAAGCCGTCGGCCGCCAGGCGCGAATTGGGCTTGACGACCACGACGTCGCCGAGCGCGAGCTCCTCCACGGGGATGTCGACCAGGGCCCCGCCACGCCGCACGGTCGCGGTCCGCGGCGCGAGTTCGGCCAGCGCCTCGATCGCCCGCTTCGCGCGCCCCATGGCGTAATGCTCGAGGGCATGCCCGAAGCTGAAGAGAAACAGCAGGAGGGCGCCCTCCGCCCACTCGCCGAGCGCGGCTGCGCCCGCTGCCGCCACGAGCATGAGCGTGTCGATCTCGAACCGCTTCATGCGCAGGTTGTCGATCGCCTCGCGCGCCGTGAACCAGCCGCCGAACGCATAGGCACCGACGTAGGCGGCGAGCGGGACCCACGACGGCACCGCCGCGAAACGCTCGAGCAGGAAGCCGATCAGGAGCAGCGCGCCGCACGCTAGCGCAAAGCGCAACTCCGTTCCCGACCAGAAGCCGCCGTCGCCGTTGGAATGGCCGTGCGCGTCGCCCTTGTCGTGCGTATTGGTCGTGTCGTGCGCGTCGCGTTCATCGTGCGCCGGATGATCGGAGTGCCCGTTCGGCGTGCCGTGCGTGCCGTGCGCGGGCGCGGCGGCCGCGGCACCCCGACTCGCTGCCATCGCACCCGTCGTAGCACTGTCACCCGCCAAGCGCTCGAGCTCACCGCGAATGGCCTGCTCCGAACTGACGGTTCGATCGAATTCCACGCGCGCCACGCCGCTCGCGCCGACCGCACCATCCAACACCCCCGGGATCGACCGCAGGTGCTCGGTGAGGGTGCGCGCCCGTCGGGCGTGCGGCATGCCAACCTGCCAGGTCGCATGCCCGAACTGCGCCGCCACCTGTGCACCCGCCGCGCTCACCAGCTGACGGATCCGCGGCAGCGTCAGCACCGCCGGGTCGTAATGCACGCACAGCTGCGGGGGCGTGAACTCGGTCGCCGCAACGACGTGCGCCTTAGAAACGCCCTCTCGCGCCTGCAGGTCGGCGAGCAGCCGGCCGACACAGCGATCGGCTGCGTCGGTCACCTCGGGGAGGACGAGGGGAATGTCGATGCGAAGCGGGTCGGTCATGGGCGATGTCCTCGGTTCTCGACGCGGTGGCCGGTGGGTCGAAAGGGAAACGCGAAACGACCGCGCACAACTGGAGACCCGCAAACGGGCGGGTGGATCGCCGCGCGCCTGACACGGTCGCCACCGGTGCAATTCGAAGATCTCGGCACCAGACGAGCGCATCCATCGGCCAGGGCTAACGAGGCCTGACGCGTTTCCGCGCGCATTCGGACCAGACTGAGGACGCCGAACGCGCGACGGAATGCCGCTTCCCGCACCTCGGTGTGCCGTGGAGAAAGACGGCCGGCGACGATCGCCAGCAGGATCGTGTTGAACGCAAAGCCGGCCAGTGTCGGCGCGGCGAACGTGCCGACCCCGATGCCTTGATCGAAGGCCTCCTGCACCGATATCGCGGGCCAGACGAGCGGCATCGACGTGGCGGTGAAAACGACCGCGGCCGCTGCAATCACCCCACCCACCGGAACCCCGCGGGGCCCCGGCCGGAAACGCCGCTTCGTCGCGAGGGGGGCGTCAGGCGGCACGATGGGTCAACTCGGGGTGCGGCGGCTCCAGCGGCTCGTCGCTGTCCTTGTGGAGCCACCGGTACAGCACGGGCAGCACGAGCAGCGTCAGCAGGGTCGACGACACGATTCCGCCGATGACCACGGTCGCGAGTGGCCGCTGGACCTCGGACCCCGCGCCCACGTTCAAGGCCATGGGCACGAACCCGAGCGAGGCGACCAGTGCAGTCATGAGCACCGGGCGCAGGCGTCCGAGGGCGCCCTCGAAGACGGCTTTGTCGAGCGCAATGCCCTGTTCGCGGAGGTTCTTGATGAAGGCGATCATCACCAAGCCGTTGAGCACCGCGACACCCGAAAGCGCGATGAAGCCGACGCCGGCAGAGATCGACAGCGGAATGCCGCGTAGCCAGAGCGCGATCACGCCGCCGGTCAGGGCCAGTGGTACGCCGCTGAACACGATCGACGCATCCTTCGCCGAACCGAAGGCCATGAACAGCAGGCCGAAGATCACGACCAGCGTAACGGGCACGACGACCGCCAGACGGCGGCTTGCGGAGACCAGCTGTTCGAACGTGCCGCCGTAGTCGATCCAGTAGCCTTCCGGCAGTCGGACCTTGGCGTTGACCGCCGATTGCAGGTCCTGGACGAAGCTACCCAGGTCGCGGCCCCGCACGTTCGCGGTCACCACGATCCGCCGCTTGCCGTTCTCGCGATTGATCTGGTTCGGCCCGAGCTGCGACTCCACGCGCGCGACCTCGCGCAACGGGACGGTGCGCGCTTCGCCGCCGCGCCATGTGGCCTCTCGTCCCGATTCGTCGGCCTGACTGCCGCCACCCCCGAGCGCGATGGGCAGATCGCCCAGGGCGGCCGGATCCTGGCGCATCTCCTCCGGCAGACGAACCACCAGGTCGAACCGGCGGTCGCCCTCGAACAGCTGGCCCGCCTCCTCGCCGCCGATCGCGGTGGCGACGGTGTCCTGCACGTCGGACGGGTTGAGGCCGTAGTTGGCCAGCGCCTGCCGGTCCGGCTCGACCGTGAGCAGCGGCAGCCCGGTCACCTGCTCCGTCTTGACGTCGGACGCCCCCTCGACCTGGCTCATCACCTGTTGCACCTGCGCGGCCGTGCGCACGAGCTGGTCGAGGTTGTCGCCGTAGATCTTGATTGCGACGTCCGCGCGAACGCCCGAGATGAGCTCGTTCGTGCGCATCTGGATGGGTTGCGTCACCTCGTAGTTGTTGCCCGGTATGGTCTCCAGCAGCTCCTGGATCTCGGCGACAAGCTGGTCCTTGGGCTTGCCCGGATCAGGCCAGTCGTCGCGATCCTTGAGCATCACGAAGGTATCGGCGATCGAGGGAGGCATCGGGTCGCTGGCCACTTCGGCCGTGCCGATCTTGCCGAATACACGCTTGACCTCCGGCACCTTCGCCAAGGCCTTCTCCAGCTTTTCCTGCATCTCGAGCGACTGCGTCAGGCTCGTGCCCGGAATGCGCAGCGCCTGGACCGTCAGGTCCCCCTCGTCCAGATTGGGAATGAACTCCGAGCCCAGGCGCGTGGTGAGCAGGCCGGTCAGGACGACCAGCCCGAGCGCCGAGCCGATCACCGGCCACCGGTGCCGCAGGGTCCAGGACAGCAGCGGCGCGTAGCGCCGCGAGAACCAGGCCATCACCTTGTTCTCGTGTTCCGCCACGCGGCCGCCCAGGAACAGCGCGATCGCCGCCGGCACGAAGGTGAGGGAGAGGAGGATCGCGCCGGTCAGTGCAAGGACGACCGTGATGGCCATGGGATGGAACATCTTCCCCTCGATTCCGGAGAGGGCGAAGATCGGGAAATACACGGCCGTGATGATGCCCACGCCGAACAGGCTGGGGCGGATCACCTCGGCGGTGGCCGATGCCGTCGCATCGAAGCGCTCCTCGTCGGTCATGGTCCGGCCCAGGCGCTGCTGGAGTTCGCCGAAGCGCTTGAGGCAGTTCTCGATGATGATGACCGCGCCGTCGACGATCAGGCCGAAGTCGAGCGCGCCCAGGCTCATGAGGTTGCCCGATACTCCGCCACGCACCATACCGGTCAGGGTGAACAGCATCGCCAGAGGAATGACCGCCGCGGTGATGAGCGCAGCCCGGATGTTGCCGAGCAGCAGGAACAGCACCACGATCACCAGCAGCGCGCCCTCGACCAGGTTCTTGGCGACGGTCTTGATCGTGCGATCGACGAGCGAGGTCCGGTCGTACACGGGCTCGGCGCGCACCCCCTTGGGGAGGCTGGCATTGGCAGCCGCGAGCTTCGCGCCCGCGGCCTGCGAGACGTCCCGGCTGTTGGCCCCCACGAGCATCACTACGGTGCCGACGACGACCTCCTCGCCGTTCTCGGTCGCCGCACCGGTGCGCAGCTCCTTGCCTTCGCCGACGGCCGCGACGTCGCGCACGCGGATCGGTACGCCCTCGCGCCGGTCCAGCACGATGTTGCGGATCGCCTCGAGGTCATCGACTTGGCCAGGGACACGGACGAGCAACTGCTGACCGTTGCGTTCGATGTACCCGGCGCCGACGTTCTGGTTGTTGGCGGCCAACGCGGTGACGATGTCCTCGAGCGTGAAGTCCAGCGACACCAGCACGGCAGGATCCGGCGTGATGTGGATCTGCCGCTCGTAGCCGCCGATGGTGTTGACCTCGGTCACGCCCGGCACGTTGCGAAGCTGCGGGCGGATCACCCAGTCCTGCAGGGTGCGAAGATCAGTCGCCGTATAGGGTGAGCCATCCTTCTTGCGGGCGCCGGGCTCGGCTTTCACCGTGTACATGAAGATCTCGCCCATGCCGGTGGCAATCGGGCCCATCATCGGTTCCAGCCCGGGCGGCAGTTGCGACCGGGCCTGCTGCAGGCGCTCGGACACCTGCTGGCGCGCGAAGAAGATGTCGGTCCCATCCTTGAACACGACGGTCACCTGCGAGAGCCCGTAGCGCGAAATCGAGCGGGTGTAGTCCAGGCCCGGGAGCCCGGCGACCGCCGTCTCGATCGGGAAGGTGACGCGCTGCTCGGCCTCGAGCGGCGAATAGCCCGGTGCCTCCGTGTTGATTTGGACCTGGACGTTGGTGATGTCGGGGGTCGCATCGATCGGCAGCTTGGTGAAGCTCCACACGCCGACGCCCACGAGCGCCAGGGTGAGAACCAGCATCAGCCACCGATGCGCGATCGCGAATCGAATGATTTTCTCGAGCATGGTCGCGGCCGCCTCAGTGGTCATGTTCGGCGGTCGACTTCTCGATGTCCGCCTTGATGAGGAAGCTCTGCTCGGTCACGACGACCTCGCCCGGCTTGAGGCCCGAAAGCACCTCGACGCGGCGTGCGTCGCGTTTGCCCAGCCGCACGACCCGCTGCGTGTATTTCTCGCCCGCCACGACATAGACCACGTCTTCCTCGCCGGCCTTCTGCACGGCCGCCAGCGGGATCGTCATGGCCGTGGCCTGTTCGTCCACCGTGATGCGAGCACGTACCGCCGAACCCGGGCGCCACATGCCGTCCGAATTCCTGATCCGTGCCCGGGCGACCGTGCTCTGGCTGGCGGTGGCCGTGCTGGGCAGGATGCGTTCGATGCGGGTCTCGGCGGTCTCGCCATCGCTCATGCGCGTGATGACGACGGCGTTGCCGGGGCCGATGTGTTGCGCATCCCGGCCGAAGACATGCAGGTCGACCCACAGGTCGCCGAGATTGGCGATCTCATACAGGGCGAAGCCTTCGGTGGCGACAGCGCCCACCGATGCGTCGCGCGCGAGGACGACGCCCGAGATCGGCGCGCTCACCGTGTAGGTGGTCAGGCTCAGGTTGCTCTCGATCGTGGCCAGCGGCTGCCCGGCACGCACCGTATCGCCGACGTTCGCGCGCAGCGCTCGGATCGGCCCCGGGAAACGGGCCTGCACCTTCGCGATGCTGCCCTCGACCGGCGTCAGCAGGCCCTGCACCTCGTGCTGGTCGGCGATCGTCCCCTGCCCGACCCGCTCGGACCGGACGCCATTGGCGGCGGCGCGCTGCGCGGGCATGGTGGTCGACGGCACTTCATCCGCGTGGCCGCCGCCTTCCTCGCCCTCGCCCTCCGCGTGGCCGGCCTCGCCCTCCGCATGCTCCTCGCCCTCGGCATGCTCGCTGGCCTCTGCGCCTCCCCTGTTTTCCGCGGGGGTCGACTTGTCGCCGCAGCCGGCCAGAAGCAGGGCATAGGCCAGTGCGGACAGGATCAGAACGGGGCGCCTCATGGGGTCTCTCCGGATACGCGCTCTGCGGGGGCCGCCACGAAGGGCTGGCCGGTCAGGCGCTGGATTTCGATCAGGGCGCGCTGGGCTTCCAGCGCGGCTTCGAGTTGTTGCTTGCGGGCATTGGTGCGTTCGGACTGCAACTGCGCCCATTCGAGATAGCTGATGGCGCCCGCGCGGTATGCCCGCTCGGCAGCCGCCTCGGCGCGACCGAGCTTGGGGATGACGTCGCTGGCCAGCCGGCGCACCTCGAGCTGCGCGGACAGGTAGCGCGCATGCGCGTCGGCGAGCGTCGAATACAGTGAGATGTTGCGGCTCTCGCGCTCGATCTCGAGCAGCGCGAGCTCGGCCTCCGCCACCCGGATTTCGGGCTGCGCGCGGGTGCGTGCCCCCAGAGGCATGGAGGCGCTGGCCACGAAGCCGAAGTCGTCCGTCGCCTGGAGCCGGCGCACGCCGACCTGCCAGTCAATGTCCGGGGTCGCCTGCGTGCGAGCCAGCTGCAGCCGCGCTTCGCGGATGCGCTGTTCGCCGGCGAATTGGGCGATCTCGGGCGTGCGGGCGAGCCATGTCGTCAACTCGTCGAAGCCCGACACCTTCGGCAGCGCCATGGGATTGGTCGCGACCACTTGAAAATTCGGGTCGCGCTCGCCCCACAGGGCGGCCAGATGCTGCCGCGCGCCGGCCTCGCGCTGCACGGCGCGGGCCCGTTCCAGCTCGGCGCGGGCGAGCATGGCCTCGGCGGTAAGTACGACCGATTCGGGTGAGGCGCCGGCATTCAGCCGCTCCCGGGCACCTGCGACGGTTCGGCGGCGCTGCGCGATGTCAAGGTCGGCGATTTCGCGCTGCTTTTGCGCCGAAACGACGGCGAGGTAGCGCCTCGCCACTTCCGCCAGGAGGTCGAGCCGCTTGGCCTCCCGCTGGATCGCCAGCGAGTCGATCCGCGACTGCACCAGCGCGCGGCGGGCGTCGAGCTTGCCGCCGCGTTCAAGGACGGATGCGAGAGTGAGGGTCAGCTCCGCGCCCGACAGGCCGCTCGCCTCGCCGGTCCCGAGCACGTTCTCGGCCGATGCGCCGACCACGAGCGGCGGCCTGAAGCTCGCCCGGTCGAGTTCCGCATTCAATACGTTGCGCTGGCCGCCGGCCAGTCGCAAATCAGGGTGTGCCTGCCCGACGCGCGCAAACGCGTCGTCAAGGGTCAAACGGTCGGCAGCGGATGCAGAATGGGTGAACAGCATCGCTGCGACGCACGCGGCCGTAGCCGCGAATCGCGATCGCATGGGAAAACTCCAGGGAAGATGAGACGAACAGCGCTGCGCCGCATTAATCGGCGCGTTCGTCAGCCCGCGATGGGAGGTCGGAACGGCGAGACGCGGGCGCCCGAACCGGGTGGCGCCACCTCGGGGCGCACCGCGAGCGAACTGCGCGGCATTACGGCGGGGATGAACAGCCCATCCGCCATGGCCACCGACAGCTGGGCGCAACAGTGCGCGAAATGGAGCAGGGCGTGCCCGACTGAGCGTTCTTCCGGTGCCGCGTCCGCGGCCGTCCCGCCCGCTTCGGCGACATGAACATGCCGACCGCTAGGATCATGCGCCAGTTCGTGCGCCTCTCCGATCGCAGCTAGCACAGGCCGGGCCACCATGCTGAGCACGAGCAGCGCCAACGCGAGCACGCGCAGCGTGTTTCTCCAGCGGGGGCCATTCCAGCTCAGCACGGTGGATAAGTTAGGCGATCATCAAGCTGTACACTATTTCAAAAGGGTGGGTGCCGACCGCCGGGTCTGGAGCAACCGCTCGGCGATGGCAGGCTCTACCAAGCACCTAGCTCGACCCGTTGGGCGTCGGGCCGCCGCGACGCGCGCGGCGCGCTTCCACCAGGATCGACACGGCTTCCTTGACGACGTAGAGCCCGATCAGGGTGCCGATGACGTAGTCAGGAATAGGTGAACGCAGCCAAAACACGAGCATGCCCGCCACGATCACACCCACGTTTGCGACGATGTCCGCGCGCGTGAATATCCATGTGGCCCGGAGATGCACCTCGCCGGACTTGAGCGGAGCGAGCATCCGAAGGACCGACATGTTCACGATGAGCGACACGGCGGCCGTGCCGATCATCCACCCGCTGGCCGGCTCGGCGCCGTAGACCACGCGACGTCCCACCTCGAACAGGACGCCCAGGCCGAGCAGCAGCAGGGCGATGCCGCTGAGCGTGGCCGCATTGGCCTTGAAGCTCGCGGTGCGGCCAATGGCGACCAAGCCGATCGCATAGGCCGTGGCGTCCGAAAGCATGTCGAGCGCATCGGCGAGCAGGCCTGTGGACTGGCCAATCCAGCCTGCAATACCGCCGACGACGGCCATCGTAGCGTTGAGGGCAAGCGCAATCATCAGGATCTTGCGTTCCTGAGCATTTTTCGCTTCGTGGTGGCAGCCGCAGTCACTCATCGGTGGGGTTCCAGAAAGGGACGGATTTCATCGGCAACTGGCATCGAGCGCAGCGCACCGACTCGTGCACCACCGGTATTGCCGCTAGGCATCCATACCCAGGGGCGAAGTACCGCAATCATGCATTACCTCTCGGAGGCTCGTGCGCGGAAGGCATGGCCTTTGCGCCACGCGCATTGGCGACGAAACCGAAGATGGCGATCGCCGCGACGGCGAGCTGGGCGAGGATCGACTGCCACGTCGGGTAAAGGCCCAGCCACTCGATCTGTGGCACGGCAGCCAAGGCCTGGCTGATCCAGCCGGCTTCCTGCAGCGCCGCCACCCCCTTGCCCACAAGCACCACGGCAAGGACGGCGATCAGGATCGAGCTGAAGCGGAAGAACTGGCCGATCGGCAATCGCGTTCCCAGTCGCAGCAGCGCGAATGCGATGACGGCCAGGACGACCAGGCCCAAACCCAGCCCGGCGAGGATCGCGGAGCTGTCCTGTTCGTTCCACATCGCGGCGTAGAACAGGATGGTCTCGAAGACCTCTCGGTACACCGCGACGAACGACAGCACGAACAGGAAGGTCGCGGAACGACGCGTGAGCGCCGCGGACATCTTTTCCTGCAGGTACTGCTGCCAGCGGCCGGCCGTGCTCTTCTGGTGCATCCAGATGCCGACGCTGAGCAGGACGATCGCCGCGAACAGTGCCGACAGCCCTTCGGTGACCTCCCGCTCCGCGCCACTAATGCTCACTGCATACGTCGCGATGGCCCACGTTACGCCGCCCGCCAACAGCGCACCGATCCATCCGGCATGCACGTACGGCAGCACATCCCTGCGCTCGGCCTTGCGCAGGAAGGCGATCATGCCGATGACGATCAGCAGGGCTTCGACCCCTTCGCGCAAGAGGATGGTGAAGCTGCCCAGGAACGCTGTGGTGGTGCTATTGCTCCGGTCGGCAAGCGCCGACTCGCTGCGGTCCAGCAGCTGTCCGACCGCTGCGGCCTGAGCTTCGACGGCGGAGGTCGGTGCGCCCTCGCCGATCCTGGCGCGAAGGGTCGCCATGGCGGACTCGATCTGTCGGAGAAGCTTGCGGTTCCGCGATCCGAGCTGCGGCTCGACAGGCTCGATACCGTCGAGATACGCGGACAAAGCCAGTGCCGACGCCTGCCCCCGGTCACCCGACCGGTAGGCGGCAACGCTCTGCTGCAGGCGCTGACGGGCCAGCGCTAGAGATGCATTGCTGTTGACTGGCGAGGAGGCGGCCACGGCACTCGGCTCACCACGCAGATAGGCGGTGATCGCGCGCGCCCTGTCCGCTCCCAGCGTTTTCGAGATGTCGGCTTCGGTAGCGCCCGATAACGCAGCCAGGTCGGGAAATACGCGACGCACCTGCTCGTTGTCTGCCCAGACCGCCGCACCCTGTTCCCGGGCCGCCGCGTCGTACGCCAGTCCGCCGGTGTAATAGGCCAAGGCCCATCGATCATCGTTTGACAGATGGGCGTAGCTCATCATCGCGGTGCCCGGCAGTCCTTGCGAAATGACCTGGTAGAGCGACAGCGGGCTGCGGTGCTTTGCACGGTCGGCGTCGGTGAAGGCGATCGGGGGCGGATCCATGCCGGCGGCAGCGGGACCACCGCCTCGGCCGGTCGCGCCATGGCACGCGGTGCACTGCTGGGCGTACAGGGCCGCGCCCCGCGCCAGATCCGGGACCGCGGCGGGCGCGGCCTCGATCTTGTAGACGGTCAGGAGCTCGGACGCCAAGGCCCCTGCGCTGCGGGCGATCTGCTCTGCGTCAGCGCGCTCGGCCACCAGCCCTTGCAGTTGCTTGGCCTTCGCAAGGCGCGCCGCGTGCCCCGCGCCCGACGGTAATGCGGCCAGCTTCGCGCTGACGGATGCGGTGAACTCCTGCATCTCCGCGTATTCGCCCGCGTCGACCACCTCACCGTTCTGGATCGCCGCGGGGTAGTCGACCGCGATGTAGTCGAGCAGCTGCCATGCCTGCCGCGCCTCGGCCGCCGGGTCGGCCGCGCGTACCGAACAAGCGGACGCCAGCCCCACCACGGCAAGGAGGACGGACAGTACGCAGCGCTGGGCAATCGGGAACATCGACTTTTCACGCTTCGACGGAGCTGGCATCGTAGAGTCCGTAGCGACTACAGAGTCAAGGGATCCGAGCGTGAAGATCAGCGAAGCCTCCCAGGCAAGCGGCTGCCACCTGGAAACGATCCGGTACTACGAGCGGATCGGCCTCATGCCGTCGCCAACCCGGACGGGCAGCGGGTACCGGTCGTATTCGGAGCAGGACGTGGAACGTCTGCGCTTCATTACCCGGGGTCGGGATCTGGGCTTCAGCCTGGACGAGATCCGAAGCCTGATGCGGCTGGACCAGAACGGCGATCTGGCGTGCGAGGACGTCACCCGCCTCGCGCAGCAGCACCTGATCGACGTCCAGGAACGCATTCGCGACCTGCAGCGCGTGGCGCGCGAGCTGGAGCGCACCATCCGCAGCTGCGGTGGCGGCGTTCGGGCCCAGTGCGCCATCCTCGACGCCCTCAAGCACTCTCCTGCCCCGGGCGAGGCGGCGTGATGCGCATCGCCCTGGCCCAGTACGACTTCCCGGTCGGAGATATCGCCGGCAACGTCAGGCGGATCCAGACGCTCATCGAGCAGGCGCGCGACGCGCACGGGGCTGACCTGATCGTTTTCCCCGAACTCTGCGTCAGCGGCTATTCGCCGGAGGACCTGCTGTTTCGCCCCCAGTTCCTCGCGGAGTGCGACTCGGCCGTGCGGGCGATTGCGCATTCGACGCAGGGTATCGTCGCGGTCGTCGGCTGGCCCGAAGCCGCGGGCAGCGTGGTCTACAACGCTGCAAGCGTCATTCGCGAAGGGCGCATCGAAACGATCTATCGCAAGCGGGACCTGCCCAATCACGCTGTTTTCGACGAACGCCGTTACTTCGAGACCGATCCGGACGGGGGCGTTTGCGTCTTCCAGGTCGGCCCGGTTCCAGTTGGCCTGTTGATCTGCCAGGACCTGTGGGGCCTGGAGCCGATGGCCGAGACCGCCGCGGCGGGTGCGCGCCTGGTGCTCGTGCCGAACGCCTCGCCTTTCGAACGCCACAAGCATGCCGAGCGCGATGCGCTCCTTGCCGAGCGTGCGCGGGACAACGGGACTGCCATCGCCTACGTCAATGTCGTGGGCGGGCAGGACTCTACGGTTTTCGATGGGGCGTCGCTGCTGGCAGACGCCCGCGGTGCGGTCGCCCCGGCTGCCACCGCGTTTGAGGAACACCTGCTGATCACGGACTTCGACCCGGAGCTGCAGACCTTCACGCCGATCGCCTGGCCGCGCAGCGCGGATGAAAGCGAGGACGGCCTGATGTACCAGGCGCTGGTCATCGGCACTCGCGACTACTGCAAGAAGAATGGGTTCGACAAGGTGATCCTGGGCCTCTCAGGTGGGATCGACTCGTCACTGGTGCTCGCGATCGCCGCCGACGCACTGGGCGGCAGCAACGTCACCGCGGTGCGCATGCCCTCGCGCTACACGGCGGAGCTCTCGAACGATCTGGCCTCCGCGCAATGCGAAGCACTGGGCGTGCCGATGCTGACGCTGCCGATCGAGACGCCTTTCCAGGCATATCTGGATACGCTCGCGCCGGTGTTCAAAGGCGCGGCTATCGATACCACGGAGGAGAACCTGCAGGCGCGCATTCGCGGAGCAATGCTGATGGCGCTGTCCAACAAGCTCGGCGGATTGGTGCTGACCACAGGCAACAAAAGCGAATACGCGGTCGGATACGCCACGATCTACGGTGACATGGTCGGCGGCTATGCACCGCTCAAGGACGTCTACAAGACCGAGGTCTACCGCCTCGCGCACTGGCGCAACACCGTGGGGCCCCTCGCGATCCCCCAGGGCGTCATCCAGCGCGCTCCCTCCGCGGAGCTGCGGCCCGATCAGAAGGACCAGGACTCATTACCGCCCTACGATGTCCTTGACGCACTGCTCTTCAGGCACATCGATCAGGAACAGTCGCGCGCCGAGATCGTCGCTGCCGGCTTCGGCGAGCAGCTGGTCGACAACATCCTGCGACTGGTTCGCATCGCGGAGTGGAAGCGGCAGCAGGCAGCCCCTGGACCCAAGGTCAGTCGACGCGCATTTGGGCGCGAACGGCGATACCCGATCTCCAACGGTTTCCGCTACTGATGGGCGTAGTACCGGTGGTTCACGGCTTTGCCGCAGGCATAGCACCGCCGAAATGCGCCGCCGCGATTGGCGCGCCCCTCGCGCTCGTGTCCCAACGGGCCACCGCACGTTACGCACGACGGGCCCATCCCGCGCTCCCAGCGCCATAGCCGATAACTTGCGGCGCCTATGAGCAGAAAGCCCACTCCGGCCATTGCGATCGGCACCCACCGGAGCATGTCGAACAAGCCTGCAGCCAATGGCCCTCGATTCAAGCCGGCGAGTAGTGCGGCCGACACGAGCGCTCCGGCAAACAGCACTGCACCGGGTAGACACGCTCTCACCAACATCCACGCACTTCTGTCCATACCTACACCCCTGAGTTGATTCCTTATCGCATCCTCCTTGCAGCCGTCCCAAAATCTGCGACGCCTGCCTGCAGCCTAGACCCGTCGCTGGGGCACGGCTCGCTCCGGTGCAACAATGCAGGCAGCTCGAGACGCAGCCGCGGAAGTGATGTCCGATGGGCTCGTCACGTTGAGTGACCTTGGGGTCGACCGAGAAGGAAGCCATGAATGGGCCTGTCAGACCGCAGCAATCTGCTTTTCAGCAATCTCGACCTTCGCGCATCGCTTGATGCACGCCGCCATGCGATCGATAGCGAAGTGCGCGCCCTCGACCCCAACCGGCTTTTGAACACATCACCTGACGACCTTGCCCGCTTCTTCGTCGAGAAGTACCACATGGAGCCTCCTGCGCTTTACCGGGACCAATGGAGCGTCGAGTCGAAAGAGGAAACCGAGACGAGGGAGGACTACGGTCACCGGTTCACTGCAACGGTCCAGCGGCTTTACGTGCACATTCCGTTCGTTGGCGACCGGGACCTCTTCATGTCGCGGGCGAGCACCTTCACGATGTCGCCGCCTCGAGGGGTCGCCGGAGCGCAGACGCTGACCTTGGCGTTTACGCCTGGCCAGCAGGGAGGGCCCGAGGCGGTCCGTGCTTTGATCGATCGCGAGATCGACGAAGTGGAGCGACACCTCGCATGGATCAGGAATGACCTGGAGGCCTATAACGGCTCTCTGGGTGCGATTGCCGACCAAGCGATCCGGCGACGACGCGAGCAAGTCCTCCACCAGCAGGGCTTGGTCGCTGGACTCGGCATCCCGTTGCGTGAGCGCGCAGGCGCACCGGAGACCTATGTCGTTCCTGCCGTGCGCAGGAAGGCAGTGCCTACACTGCCGGCGGCCTCGACTGCGCCATTCAAGCCGGAGCCTGTCCTGGCGATGGAGCATTACGACCACATCCTCGACGTGATCCAGAACATGACGACCGTCATGGAGCGCAGCCCCGCGACCTTCGCGCGGATGGACGAGGAGTCCCTTCGCGACCACTACCTCGTACAGCTGAACGGCCACTACCAGGGTTCCGCGACGGGAGAGACGTTCAACAACCAGGGCAAGACCGACATCCTGATCCGGGAGCAGGACAGGAACATCTTCATTGCCGAGTGCAAGTTCTGGAAAGGCGCCAAAGGCTACGCCGCGACGATCGACCAGCTGCTCGGCTACTCCGCCTGGCGTGATACCAAGGCCGCAATCGTCGTCTTCAATCGAAACAGGGATACGACGAAAGTGCTGGAGGAGGTCAAGAAGACCACCGAGGCCCACGCGAACTACAAGCGGACGCCTGCCTGGACCCACGAGTCCGGGTACCGGTTCGTGATGCACCACCCGGCCGATAGCAATCGCGAACTGATCATGACCGTGCTCGTCTTCGATATTCCCGCGCCGGCTCCGCGCGGTACTGGCGCCCCTGCGCCCGTAACTGGGGCGTAGACCATCCTGCCGCGGACCTTCTGCGGCGATCAGACACGCGGCAAGGAAGGAGCGAACCCTCGCGTTAGATGTGCAGGGCCCAGCCGTTCACCGCCATCGCAGCTTCCTTCAGGGCCTCCGGGAGCGTGGGATGGGCGTGGCAGCTGCGCGCCACGTCGTCCGCCGATCCGCTGAACTCCATCGCGACGACGGCCTCATGGATGAGCGAGCCCGCCTCCGGGCCCACGATGTGTACGCCAAGAATGCGGTCCGTCTCCGCGTGCGCCAGCACCTTGGCGAGCCCATCGGTCTGCGCCTTGGCACGTGCACGCGCGCTGGCGCTGAAGGGGAATCGCCCCACCTTGTATGGGATGCCTGCAGCCTTGAGCTGCTCCTCCGTCTGACCGACCGAGCCCACCTCGGGTGCCGTGTAGATCACGGCCGGGATCGTCCCGTAGTTCACATGCCCCGGCAGTCCCGCCAGCTGCTCGATCAACGCAACACCCTCTTCGCTCGCCTTGTGCGCGAGCATCGCGCCACCGATGACATCGCCGATCGCGTAGATCCCTTCGACATTCGTGCGCCAGTGGTCGTCGACCTTGATGAAGCCCTTCGCGTCGCGCTCCACGCCGAGCTGTTCCAGGTTTAGTCCCTCGGTGAAGGGCCGACGCCCGATGGAGACCAGCACCCGATCAGCGTGGATCCGATCCTGAGCACCGCCGTTGGCCGGTTCGATCAAGAGCTCAACACCGTCACCGTTCACTGCCGCGCCGACGACTTTCTGGGAGAGGCGGAACTCGAAGCCCTGCGACTTCAGCGCCTTGTGCAGCACCGTCGCTGCTTCGACGTCCATTCCTGGTGTGATGCGGTCAAGGTATTCGACCACGGTGACTCGGGCACCCAGTCGACGCCACACCGAGCCGAGTTCGAGGCCGACGTAGCCCGCACCGATGACCACGAGGTGCGCGGGCACCTCCGGGAACGAAAGCGCGCCTGTCGACGATACGATCCGATCCTCATCGACCTCGACGCCGCGCAGCGGCGTGCTGTCCGATCCGGTCGCGATGATGATCCAGCGGCCTGAAAACTCTTGAGTGTGCCCGGCATCGTCCGTGACTTCGACGCGCCCTGGCGCTGCGATCCGGCCGCTACCCTGCAGGCGCGTTACGCCGTGCTTCTTGAAGAGGAAGTCGATGCCGTTGCCCAGGCCGGCGACGACATCATCCTTGTGAGCCAGCAACCGGGGCAGGTTGACCCGCAACCCATCGAACTCGACCCCGTGCACCGCGAATTCGCTCGAGGCCGCGTGGAAGCGCTCGGATGACTCGAGCAGGGCCTTGGACGGAATGCAGCCAATGTTGAGGCATGTCCCACCCAGGCGCCGGCGACGTTCGATGCAAGCGACTTTGAGACCCAGCTGCGCGCCACGAATCGCGGCCGGATAGCCGCCTGGTCCACCGCCAATGATGATGACGTCGTATGTCTCGGCCATGCTGAAGCTCCCGGGGACAGGCGACCGATACTAGAGTCTGGAGCTACTACAGGGTCAAGCCCGGATCGTGACCCAGCATTGACGTCGTCCTGCCAGCGCCCGGTCGACTCACCTCATGCAGTGGCACACACCTACTCCTGCGCCTTTACCTGCCGCTTGGCGTACCGCAGAAGCTTCTCGTGACCCTCGTCCCCGAGCTCGGTCCATAAGAGCAGCAGATCCGCGAGCCGATCGTCGTCTACGAACAAGAAGGCTGCCGGCACGCCAAGCTCCTCCGCGAGACGCTTGACCATCGCGTGCGGGGGCTCGTGGATGCCCTTCTCGTACTGGTTCATTCGCGGACTGGCGGCTGACGGGTCCATCCCGACCCGAAGGCCGAGCTCGGTTTGTGTCAGCCCCGCGCGCTCCCGTGCCTGCCTGAGGCGTTTCGAGAACGTGGTCGATGGCTGCACCCTTTTGACAGTCTTGCTCAACTTGGCCATGCCAATAGGGTGAGAAAGACCGGCCGCCAGCGATACTATGGTAAACTTAGGATGCTTACCAGCGAGGGCGGAGGCCCGTTCATGGCCCCCGTACCAGCGCCTACCCTGGACGACTTGGGGATCCAAGGTTGCCTGGCGCTTGCTGCGCTGCTGATGGCCCAGCACAAGCGCATCCCGGTAGCGCCCACCCGTCGCCACTCCCTTGCAATGCTCCATGCCCTACGCGAGCAGGGGATCATCGAAGCGCCGTGGCCAGACGCCCGATGGGAGCTGGACCCGACCGCGGAAGAGACGCCGATCGAGCAGATCCAGTGGCGGTATGCCTGGAAGGACTACCTGCGGCCTGGCCTTTTGCAAGCGCTTGAGGACTTTCTCGAAGAGGTCCCCCACGACAATTACGGACTCGCGTCGCGCATCCGCCTATGGCACGAACTCGCTGCCTCCGAAGCCGAGCGGTTCTTCGAATCCCAACTGGCCCGCCATCATTTCGAGACCTCGTGGGCATCCGACCTGGCATTTGTCGTCCGGGATAGCCGGCAGGTTCTTCCCATCGCACAGTGGCGCTACTGCTGCTGGGCCGCCACCCGCTACGGCGCGTCCTTGGCGCAGCAACTTCGCAGCACGGAGACGGGCGTGATTCGCGAAGGGATCTACACGGAGTTGCGCAAGCGCGCCCAGCGCCTCGCCAACGGCGACTGGTCGAACTGCGCCTTCGTACCGTTTCAGCCGACCCCTGAAAGTGCTGCCAGCCGTTTGTTCGCGTCCAAGCTGACACGGCTGGGAGCAGCCTTCTGGACGCTTCCGTACGAGCCCGAAAGTCTTCTGATCGCTCGCGCGTTCACACCGATGACGCCTGCTGAGTAGCGCCGGCGCTGACTGATCCCCGAGACCGGTCGCGAGGCGTCTCGCCGACCCCCTAAGTCTGGAGCCCAGCCTTTGCTCGCTCCACCTCAAGCCGCAAGCGGCGAATTTCCTCGTCTTGATCGGCAATGACGGAATTCTGCTCCTCGACCGTCTGGCTGAGCTTCGCAACCGTCGACTCGCGCGTGCCTGACCGAACGGCGCGCTGGTAAGGCGTCTGCGACGCAATGCTGCGCTGTCCGAGCTTCCGCGCGGTCGCGTGCATCACGTCTTCCGCAGCTGTCGAGAGGCCGAGCTCCTTGCGGGACTGGAGCTCCTGCACGGCCGCCCCATCGCCGAATTTTCGCCGCAGACTGTGGTGGCCGGCCCCCTGACGCGCAGGTACACCAATCGCGCGATACGCCTTGCCGAACGCCTGCACGATGGTCTGGTCGCCCAACGGCCGCCCTGATGTGGCACTGGTGAAGAGCCTTCGCTGCGATACCGCTTCCGACCACCCGTTCTGCTTCATACGAGCCTCGCGCGCGGCAATAAACCGCGTCACGCGTGCGAAAAGCGTCGCGGGAACCTCGAAGCTGTCGCCGTAGCCGAACTTTTGTACTTTGGGCGATACCAGGCGACTGCCATCGTCCAGCTCGGTCGATCGATCCGGCGAAAAGTCGTCTACCTCCAAGCCTGTGAGCGTTACAGCGCGCCAACCGACGCGGTCAGTCAGCTCGATCCACAGTCGGTTCCTCTCGCGCACGAATGCGTCGTCACTGGTCGTCAGCGCCTCGATGAGCCTTCGCTTCTCCTCGCTGGTAGCAAAATGTTGCTTACCACTTCCCCGGCCTGATACTCGCTTGAAACACTTCGGATAGTCGGTTGCGGGATCGCGCTTGGGCTTTCCTTGACTCGTGCGCGCCGCGGGCTCGCAGAGGGTCGAGGTGACCGGCCCCTTCAGGCCCAAAACGGCCACGCCCAGCAGCGCATCCCGTCGACACCATGCATAGAAGCGATAGATCCAGCGCAAACGATCATTGACGGTCCGCATGGCCAGGCGCTTCTCCTGCTTCGCGCGCGGAGACTGCATGACGGCCTTTACTTCGTTGTCCCGGTGCTCGACCAGAAGAGCGTCGGTGGCCGCCCACAGGTCGAGCCCTTTGGCGTCCAGGAAGCGAAGCCAGCCCAGAAGCGCGTATGTGACCGGATCGACAGCCGAGCGATACCCGGTCGGAGAGGCGACGTCACGCTTGGCTGCCGCGATGGACTCGACGAAGTCGTGGAGCGCATCCACCAGCCGCCGGCGGCGGTCGTAGAACACGGGCACCCCACCGCGCCCGTCATCGGTCCACTCAACGAGCGCGAGGGCCGTGCTCAACGGCTGACCTCGGCGAGTACCTCGACGAAGACGTCCATCGGGACCGGCCGGGTCAACAAAATGCTCCCGGTGCCCCCGTGCTGCCTTTGGCCTGCCTGCGAGACATCCCCGATGCCCCGAGCACGCATATCAAACTCCGCGAGCTCGAAGCCGTCGTTCGTTGCCGCCACGGCGTTCAGTCGGGCCATGGCATCCATGCCCGCGCGTCGAGGAAGGTAGAGATAGCAGACGCCATGCCCGCCTTCACGGGCCAGGCGCCCTCGCAGCTGATGGAGCTGGGAAATGCCGAACCGCTCGGCATGCACGATGATCACTGCACGCAGATCCGGGATGTTCAGCCCGACCTCGACCACTGTCGTCGCGACGAGGATCTGAGCCGCACCGCTCGCGATATCGTCGAAGGCGACCTGCACCGTCTCCGGCTCGGATTCGCCGTGCAGCGACCGGACGATCCCGGGAAAGAGACGCTCCCATTTTCCAGCGACACGCGCGACCGACGGAAGCGCCTCGCCGTCATCCTCCTCGCTCTCCTCGCGACGCGGACATACGATCAGCACCCGGGATCCGCGAGCGATGACGCTCCGAATCTCGTCGATCATCTGGTCAGTACCGCCGCGCTCGACCACGCGCGTGTGGATGTCTTGTGGACTGTGACGATGCGTCAGCCGAATGACATCCAGCTTTCCGTATAGCAAGAGCGCTTGTGTTCGCGGGATCGGAGTCGCGCTGATCTCGACCACGTGCGTGCCGTTTGCCGCGAGTGCCCTGCGCTGGTCCACGGAGAACCGGTGCTGTTCGTCGACGACGCAGATGTCCAGTGGCCCCACGTCCCGGAACAACATGGCCGTCGTTCCTACAAGCCAGTTGCTCGACTTGGCGTTTTTCCTGCTCTTGCCTGTCACTAATACGGCACCGAGCTCCGGAAACAGGCGCACGATCTCTTGATGCGCTTGCGACGCTAGACGCTCGTTGGGAAGCATCACAGCGGCCCGGGCGCCCGCGCGTACTGCAGCCGCGGACGCCAGCTGGTACACGATCGACTTGCCCATGCCGACGTCGGCATTGATCAAGGTCGCCGACGTCGTCGGCCCTCGGAAACGGTCCACGAGCTGGGCTGCGGCTGCGCGTTGCTCGTCGGTGAGTCGGAACGGCACCCGGCCCAACAGATCCTGCCATCCCCCGATATCAAACGCTTGGCGAGCGGGTGGGTGTTCACCCTGGAGCTCACGCAGCTCGCCGATCGTGAGGATCGCCGAGAGCCTTTCCAGGCTCTGCTGCGCCGCCTCCCCGATCTCGGGCGCCGCCGGCAGGTGCGCTTCCCACAACAGGTCTTCCAAGGTTCCGCGCGGGCGACGGAGGAGGCGCCGGAGGTCTAAGGGGTCAATGACACCGCTCACGGACGCCCGCAGATGTGCCGCCGCAGCAGGAATCGCGTCAGGGAGCAGCGCAGTCACCAGCTTTCGGGCCATGGCGACCGACAGCACGCGCGTCTTGCCTGGGTATACGGGAAGCACGTGGCCGAGTGCGCTAGCGTCCAGCAAGACCGGATTGTTCAAGAAAAGAAGGTCGCCCACGGCGGTGAGCGTGCCTGCGAAGGCCACCGGCTCGACGCCTGCCTCTTCCAGCGCCTTTTGCAGGCTCCGCGCGTCGCCGAACACGGAGAAGCGCACTTTCATCCCGACGCCATCGAGCAGTGAGCCCTGGGCCTGCGGCGCCGTCGCGCGGCCGCGGCGGGGGGTCCACCGGGTACGGAAGTCGCCCGCGTAACGGCCAACGCAGACGACATCGCCCGTGGAAGGACCCAGTCCGAAAAACCGTTCTATGGGCTGACGTGCATCCAGAAAACGGGTCGGAAGATAGAGGGCTGCCTGCCAAAGCTCTGACACTCCGACGGCGCCCAAGCGCTTCAGGGCCCGGCTCCGATCCACGCCCGCGCTCAGTCGAGCAGCAAGATCCCTCGGATCATGGCCCCCCACAGGGGTATCGGACTGGTCGAGCATCCAGGTCAATTGCGACGTCCTTTCAACCGACTGCCCGGATGGGCTTCACTTTGCGAATGGTCGCCGTCAGCGCAGCGACTTCCGCCGACAACGCCGCCACGTCCCGATGGGCCTTCTCTAGCTGCTCCGACAGGTGCGCTATGGATTCCCGATGCGCGCGCTGCTCATCGGCCAAGGACGCGGCCAGGACACGCACCTGCTGGCGGGCCGCGCGATACCCGAGTAATGCCCCCGCGCGTAACTGCCGCTCGATCAGCACCTGTCCCTCTGCATCCCGTAGCGCGGCTTTAGGATCAAGACGCTTGATCGTTGCCGACCGTAGTTTCTCGAGCGCCGCAAGAAGGGACGTTACCGTCGCCTTCTCCTCAGGATACGAGCAGAGCGTTTGAAACGCCGTGGCTCGAAACGGCCCGATCTGGGGGCTGTTCTGTGAACCATCCCACCGGCAGAAGTCCCGCAGGCTCTGGGGATACCAATCGAATTCGTAGGGCTCACCAACGGTAGGCGTCGCGCCCCCTTTGAATGGCAGCCCCGTCCGCGACCAGTGCTCCAACTGCTCGCGTTTTGCAACGATCGCGGCCTTCGCTGCGACCTTGTTGGCGTTGGAAACGTGGTTCGGAGTCGTCGTCACGCGGGCTCCTCCAAAACGGTTCTATCGGGGTCTTGCCGCCACTCGCGCTCCATCAAGCGGCGCTCCATGGCCAGAAGTCCTTCCAGGGCCACGATCTCCTGCCTGACGGTCGCCGCCTCCGCCGAACATGCAGCCGCGTCCTCAGCTTCACGGAGCTGCCTAAGATCTCGCTCAACGTTCTCAAGGAATGCGACCGACGTACTATGAAATGGGCACTTCGAGCAAACGTCGATGCCCGCGTGCTCCCGGGCCAGATCCCCGCCACGGCCGCAGCTCGCGCGCGACGCGTGGCGATGGCTTGCCCAGCAGATGCCGTGCGGATATGACTCCGGACTGTAGCCGCGCTTGTCCATCTTCGTCCGGACCGCCGCTAGCGCACGTTCAAGGTCATCCGCGTCGAATTCCACTTTCGACACCAGGGCTTTGACCCACCTGCGCACACGACGCGTCAACGTTCCGCCTGCTTCGGCCGAGGTGAGCATGGCCCGGATCTGCTCTTCGGCATACTCCCGCCGCGCTTCGGCCAGCTCCTCGAGCGGGGCCTCGTCTTGACAGCGATACAGCACTGCAATTCGCTCGGCCTCGGCGACCATACTGGCGTCCGTGACGTATGTCCGAGTGCACTCGATGTCCAGATGGCAGAGCATCTCTGACAGCGCCTGCAGCGACGGGTGATCGTGTCGGTACATATACAACAATGCGAAAAGCCGTCTGAACTGATGCGTGCGCCGCCACTTTGGATCGACCTTTGCCTCTTTAAAGAGTGTGTCGCTGTGTTTGCTAAACCGGTATTCCGCCAGCTCAGCGTTTCGGTCATGCGCCTGCGTGGGAAAAACGAAGAGCTTGTTCTTTCGCCTCTCACTGACGTCGTCGCTTACCCGCATGGCAGGACCGGGCATCGCCACCCGTAGCCGCTCGAGTACGCTCACTACATCAGCCGTAATACGGTTCGCTGGCATCTTTCGCCAGTCCCGCCACGTCTTCTCGATGTACATGTCGATCTCGTAGGTTTCGACGAACGGGTCGGACCTGGACACGCAGCCTGCGTAGACGCCCCAAGGGCGGTCGTCCTCTCCGGTGACCTCGTTCTTTCGACGAGCCTGATTGATGCCGATCAGTACGACGGCCGATGTCTGAATGCGTTGGAGAAAGTCAGCGATTGATAGCCCGTCTGCCGAGATGCTCGCGAGGCCGATCTTCCCGCGTGGCAAGTCGAATCGGGCGGCAATCTCGGGATAGGCCTTATTGACGACGCGCAGGCATGCCGCCGGAATGGACTTGCCATTCAGGCCTGCGGCCTCGGCCGAGGCTTTCGCATCCGTCCAGATACGGAGAAGCTCCTCCACCCCCGGCGACTTCTCGTAGATCCAACTCAGGGAGGTGCCCAGCAGTCGACCTGCCTCCTCGATGGGTAAGTTGGGCGTCCGCCCGTCCGGACGGCCGCCCGACGCGATGGCGGCTGCCCGCGTGTTGGGAAACGGATCGAAAGTAAGGCGATCCAACGGCGCGGCGATGCGACTCAGACGGCGAACGGCTACAAAGCAGTTCTTGAAAGAGGACGCGGACCATGCACGATCCTTCCTTGCCCGCTGCACCTGAAACCGAATCGAGGCATCAGGCGAGAGTTCCTGTAGGTGCTCCCCCATCCAGGAGGGGTACTCAGGTTGTGTGACGACACAACCGATCTCGCGCGACAGCCCCTCCGTGTTGAAGCTGGCGAAGGAGTTATTGCGCCTATGCGAGATAAGGCGCGAGCGTACATTCTCATCAGCCTTCGCTTCGCCGAGTGCAGCCCGAATCCACGGCTCGATCGGAAGGGCACTGAACCAGCCATTGGGCTGTAGCTCCCGTGCAAACGCCTTGAGATCGCTCTCCGTCAGAACGTTCAGATGCAGCACCCGGCGCCTGATGCACCAGGCAAAGAATCGATAGACATTGCCCAATGCATTGCTGACGATATCAACGGCCGTGTAGGCCGACGTGTCGTGAAGGGCGAGCGCAGCGTAGGCTTTACAGACGTCCATCCAGTGCGGAAAGTCGCCAAGCTTGCATGACTTTGTAATCGTACCGCCCACGTCGCAATTCCGTGGCAACGGAACCTCTGCCAGGTCAAAGCGACGGACGACTCCTGACTCCGCTCTGATCAGGAGGAACGGATCTTCCCAGCGACTGAGAATGGCAGGGTGGGAGATCTGATGTTCAGGCCAACGCCCCTGTGGAGCCTCGACCGGGGAGTCGTCGACGGCGTGCGCTTCGTTCGGTGCGGCTGCGGGATTCATGCTGGCTCCTGAAGCAGTTGGGCGAACTCCGAATCGGCCACGATCTCCCAGAGAGCCGCGACGAACTCGATACGCGGCCGATGCACCTTTTCGTACGCCTCCGGCGAAGACGCCCTGAGCTTCTGCCAGTTCCGAGCGTAATAGGCGCGCTGGGCAACGAGATGACGTATGCGAACCTCGTCGATCTGCAGTTTCCACTCAGGATCTGCGATCCACGCATCACACTCGGGGGCCGCAGTGACCTGCTTTTGAACACCCAGCGGGAAGAGAAGCCGTGCGCTTACATCGGTCTCGCGCATGCCGCGACGCCCGACAGCCTCTCGTCCCTCGACAGCCCAGACGATGCTCGCGCCCAATCGACGCACGAACTCGGCGATGTTCGCGCGATTCAGGACCGAGATGATGTGCTGGCGGACGTAGCCCGAGGTGGTCTTGAGGCTCGCATGGCCGAGTCGACCCTGCACCTCATGAACATCTTCGCGCTTGAGAAAGACGAGCCCCGCGTTCTGGTTTCGCAACTGCTCTCGGGTGAACTTGAAGAGCTTGTGGAACTCGATGAAGCGCTCATGTATGTGGTGGCATGGCCAAAGACCGAACGAAACCGTATCGTTGCTGCTCACCAGCGCAACGAAGACACGCTTTTCATCGGCCTGCCAGTGCTCGACGACATTCTTGCTGTGTCCCCTCATCAGCTCGAGTGCAGCACGGAGGGTTCGGTCCGAGCCATCGATCACGGCTGTTTGAAGCTCCTCCGTCTTACCCTTCAGCGCCTGCAGCTCGATCGTGGCGTTGTTGATGCCTATGCCAGACGCGGTCAGGTTCCTGACGGTATGGCGGTTGAATGCAGTTTCCGCTTGAATCCTCAGCTCGATAGCAAACTGCACCCATCGTGGGACATACCAGTGGCTGAGCAGGTTGCGGAAGGTTGAGAACCTGCCCTGACCCGTCCTCTTGCTGGACCACCGCTCCAAGCTAGGAAACGCCACCTGTAACCGTTCGGCGGCGAGTCCAAGGTAGATCGATCGGTTGGTCGCGACCCGCACGCCGTAACCTTCTCGCGTGTGGAAGCCGTTCCTCTTCATGGCTGCCAGAGCTACCGCCACGATGGTTTGAAGATCCGCCATGACCAGCCAGCGCTGGAGGTTCGAATCTTCGCGTGCGCCATAAGCGATAAGGCGGTCGACGTAGCCCAACGCTCGTTCGTCGAGAGGGAGCGCTTCGGCGGCTTCAGTCCACGCCCTCCACTTCAGGAATTCTTTGATGTCCTCGTCGCAGGCTGCCTTCACGCGCAATAGTCGGTCTTCCACGTGACCGATCGCACTTTGCCGAGCCCGCTGCGGCGACCCCTGGGCGACGTTCACGATCGTCGAGCGGAATTCGGGGTTGATTGCGCCTGGATCAGGCGCGTCGCTGAGCATCCCACGCGTTGTCGCCACGAGCGCTTTCATGGCGCCACGCGGGAAACGGGGAGCCTCTGCGCCGATGGCGAGATAAGTGCGGGTCAGTAGGTGGCGAAAGCTCGTGGTGTACCCGTAGCGAGTCTTGTCGGTCATCGCCCGGAGCGCGGTAACACCGGCAAGCAGCTCACTGAGCGTGCGCGCCTCCGCGGGTGTATGTCCGGATACTTTCGAGAGTATCTCGACCGCCTGCGCCCGCTTGGAGTCGTCCCTGTTTTCGCACGTGAGCCACAAGATCCAGTTCCGTAGCGCCCCCGTCGTTAGGTGGTCGCCCGGCAGCTGGATCTGGTCTATGACGGCGTCGAGTAGACCGCCCCGCTCGACTCCGAAGCGTTGGAAGTCGAACAGAACGCCCGGGAACGTTTCGCGCCCGTGTGGTCGGTGGGTCGTCGGCACGAAGCGCTTCGCGCTTTCGGACCAAGGCGAGCGCACCGCCACTTCATCGAGCGTCTCCTGCAGCAGCGGGGCGAGAACAGCGCCCAGGTGCGCGTCGTACTCGCCCGCGTGCTGCACGAGAGCAGGGACGTCGACACGCGGCCTGTCGTGGGCCAGGTCGACCACTTCCTTGGGAAGACCGTTCATCTGCACCCACGTGCGGATCGTGTCGGCGTGCCTGTGGGCGTCCTTCTCAGGGTCGGTACGAATGCCCAGCACAACCAGCTTTGCTTCGACGCGGGCGACGACCGTGTTGGTCCGTCGAACGTCGTACTGGTCGCCGAGAAATGCCGAGACGTGATCGGAGAACAGGCGTAGGTCGGTGGGGTCGCCGGCTAGAAGCGCATCAAATAGATCCGCGAGCGCGCCCCATCGCTCCAAGAGGACTTGCTGGAAACTCACGCGTCGGGGCGCTCGCCAGTCGCCGACCCGTCCGTTGAACAGCCGCACGTCAAACTGCCCCGCCGGCGTTGTAAATGTCGTCACTCTCCGGGAGCGGCCGCCCTGCCATCCGACAGCCAAGCTGTCGTGGAGCGCCACTACGAATGCAGCGGCCAGCTCGAGGAGGAGCGGATGGTCGGACGAGGAAGTGCTACCTTGAGCGTTAAGGGTGAGGGTCGACTCCAGGCTTGCCCCCGAGGACAGCAATTTCTTCGGCCGCGCCATCGCCGACCCTTACTGTGAACAGAGCGGCAGGCTAACACTCCCAAAGCCACGTCGCCCTGCACCAGCCGCAGCATCGGGCGCGGCTGGCGCAGGTCCTCGCGCAGCTGCGCATAGACCCGCGCCTGTGCCGACGTGAGCGCGAACGGCAGCGACTTCTTCAGTTTCGCCACCAGTTTTTCATCGCCGCGCAGCGCGCGCGTGCCCTCGGCCTGCAGCGCCAGCCGCTGCCGGCGCAGGCCCAGCTGGTGGGCCAGCAGTTCCTCCAGCGCCAGCCGCCGCTGGGCCGGATGCAGGCCGCTTTGCAGCGCGGCGACGTCGGCATCGCGCGGGGGCATGTGCAGGGTGAGGATGGCCTCGCGCAGCGACGGCAGGTGCAGCGCGCGCCGCAGTGCTGGCGGCAGCAGCTCGAGCGCGGACTCGTCCGGAAGTCGCTGCAGGGCCTGCAGCACCAGCTTGCGCAGGCTGGCCGGGCCGATGCCCTCGATGGCCGGATAGACCGGATCCAGCGTTTCGCCCAGCGCCACTTCGCCACCCAGCACCTGATAGCTGGGATGCACGATCTCCAGCCCGAACTGGCCGGGCCGCGGGGTGCCGTAGGCGCGCACGCGCGCGCCCACCGCAAACTGCGCCACCTGCGCCGCGCGGAAATGGAAGAACCGCAGCACCAGCGTGCCGCGGCCTTCGTCGGACAGGGCCACCCGCAGCATCGGGCGGTAGCGGAACCCGCGCTCGACCGCTTCCACCCGTCCCTCCACCTGCGCCGCCACGCCCGGCTGCAGCAGCCTGATGGGGGTGACAGCGGTGCGGTCCTCGTAGCTGCGCGGCAGGTGCAGCCACAGGTCCTGCAGGGTGGAAAGCCCGCGCGCAGCCAGCTTCTCCCGCAGCGCCGGGCCGACGCCGGTCAGGACGGAAAGAGGGGTGTCGGCAAGCGCGGGCGATGCTGCGGCGGGCATGGTGTCGGCCGGAACGCTGCCGGCTTCAGATCACCATCACGCCATCGACTTCGAACGCGGCGCCGCGCGGCAGCGCAGACGCCTGGATGGTGGAACGCGCAGGATAGGGCTGGCTGAAATATTCCGCCATCACCGCGTTGACGCGGGCGAAATCGCCCAGGTCGGTCAGGTACAGGCCCAGCCGCACGATGTTGTCGAACGAGCCGCCGGCCGCTTCGCAGACCGCCTTCAGGTTGTCGAATGCCTGCCGCGCCTGCGCCTCGATGTCGCCTTCGGCCATCTGCCCGGTGGCCGGCACCAGCGGCGTCTGCCCGGACAGGTAGACGGTGTTGCCGGCGCGGATCGCCTGCGAGTACGGGCCGATGGCTGCGGGCGCGGCGTCGGAATGGATCGGGGTGCGGGACATGGGGACTCCGTGGAATGGGTGGGTCCCGTCATTGTAGGGCGCTGCGCAGCGCAGCCCACCCCGGCTCCACGCGGCGCCGCTTCAGCAGCGCTGCACGTCCTGCACCACCTGCAGCCGGCGCACGCCGCGGATGACCTCGGCCAGGTGGCGTCCGTCGGTGACGTCGATGCCGAAACGCAGCACGGCGATGTTGCTGTCGCGCTCCAGGTACTCCACCCGGTCGATGTTGGAGTCGGCATTGGCGATCGCCGCCGCCACCTGCGCCAGCACGCCCGGGCGGTTCTCCACCTCGATGCGGATCGCCGAGCTGAAATCGCCGGACACCTCGCGGTCCCAGCCGATCGCCACCCAGCGCTCCGGCGACTTGCGCAGCTCGGCGAGGTTCGGGCACTCCATCCGGTGGACCACGATGCCCTTGCCGGCGCTGTGGTAGCCCATGATCTCGTCGCGCGGGATCGGCAGGCAGCACTGCGCAAAGCTGATCACTCCGCGCTCGCCGCCGGTGATGAGGATGCGCTCCTGCGGCGCGGCGGCGCCCGGCTGGGCCGCGGCGCTCTGCTGCTGCGCCAGTGCCAGCGCCACCTGCGAGGGCATGCGGTTGCCCAACGCGATGTCGGCCAGCATCGCCTCCAGCCGCGTGTAGCGGTTGTCGGCCAGGTAGGCCTCCAGCCGCGGCATCGGGATGCGGTCCAGCGCGGTGCCCTGCGCGCCCAACGCGCGGTCCAGCATGTAATGGCCCAGCTGCACCGCGTCCTCGTGCTCCAGCTGCTTGAGCTGCTGGCGGATCGCGGTGCGCGCCTTGCTGGTGGCCACGAACTCCAGCCACTGGGTGGTCGGCACCGCCGACTTCGCGGTGATGATCTCCACCGACTGCCCACTGACCAGCTTGGTACGCAGCGGTGCCAGCCGGCGGTCCACGCGCGCGGTCACCGCATGGTTACCGACATCGGTATGCACCGCGTAGGCGAAGTCGAGCGCGGTGGAATTGCGCGGCAGCGAGAGGATGTCGCCCTTCGGCGTGAACAGGTAGACCTCGTCGGGGAACAGATCGACCTTGACGTTCTCCAGGAATTCCAGCGACGAACCGGTGCCGCGCTGGGTTTCCACCAGGTTGGCGATCCACGCGGCCGCCCGGCTCTGCGCGCTGTTGCCGCCACCGTCGACGCCGATCTTGTAGGCCCAGTGCGCGGCCACGCCGCGCTCGGCGATCAGGTCCATCTCGCGGGTGCGGATCTGCACCTCGATGGGCGAGCCGTACGGCCCGAACAGCACCGTGTGCAGCGACTGGTAGCCGTTCGCCTTGGGGATGGCGATGAAGTCGCGGAAGCGTCCGTCCAGCGGCTTGTACACCGCATGCACCACCCCCAGCGCGTGGTAGCAGTCAGCCACCGTGTCCACCACCACCCGGAAACCGAACACATCCATCACCTGGGCGAAGCTGCGGCTCTGCGCGCGCATCTTGGTATAGACGCTCCACGGCGTCTTCACCCGGCCCACCAAGCGGTGCTCGAGTTTTTCCAGCGCCAACCGCTGCGCCAGCCGCGCCTCGATCTGCACCAGCGCCTCGCGCCGCACCAGCGGCTGGCTGCGGATGCGCTTGGCGATCACCGCGTGCCGCCACGGATGCAGCGCCTTGAAACCGAGGTCCTGCAGTTCCGCCTTGACCAGGTTCATGCCCAGGCGCTGCGCGATCGGCGCGTAGATCTCCAGCGTCTCCACCGCGATGCGGCGACGCGCGTCCGGGGACTTCGCTCCCAGCGTGCGCATGTTGTGCAGGCGGTCGGCCAGCTTGATCATGATCACGCGCAGGTCGCGCGACATCGCCAGCAGCATCTTGCGGAAGCTTTCCGCCGCCGCTTCCTGCTTGTCGGCGAAGCGCACCTTCTCCAGCTTGGTGACGCCATCGACCAGCTCGGCCACGGTCTCGCCGAACTGCGCGGCGACGTCGGCCCGGGTCAGCGGGGTGTCTTCGATGGTGTCGTGCAGGATCGCCGCGACCAGCGTCTCCAGGTCCAGCCCCAGCTCGGCCAGCACCTGCGACACCGCCACCGGATGGGTGATGTAGGGCTCGCCCGACTTGCGGGTCTGCCCGGCGTGGGCGGCCGCACCGATCGCCCAGGCGCGGCGCAACTGGGCGCGCTGCGCGTCGTCGAGATAATAGGCGGCCCGCTCCAGCGCCTGCACGTAGTCCGGCACCGCCGCCGCGTCGGGCGCGGGGTCGTGCAGGGCAAGCGCGGGATCACCGGGTGTCATGGGTCGAGCCTAACCTTGCCGCGCCATGCCCGCAAACGGTTCTCCACAACGCAGAAGCGGCCCCGCAGGGCCGCTTCCGTGGGCGAAGGCGCGGACTGCGCTCAGTCGTCGCCCTTCATGTCGTCGTCGCCGGCCACCACTTCGGCGGCGGCCCACTCCAGCGCCTCGCGCTCCTTGCGCTCGCGCTCGGCCTTTTCCACCGCATCGATGAAGTCGGTATCGATGGCACGGGCGGCGATCTCGCGCAGCGCCAGCACGGTGGGCTTGTCGTTGGCTTCGCTGTTGTCCAGCTTGGACTCCACGCCGCCAGCCAGCTGGCGCGCGCGCTTGGAGGCCATCATCACGAGTTCGAAGCGGTTATCGACCACCTGCAGGCAGTCTTCGACGGTAATACGGGCCATGTCTGTCCTGCGGCGATGGGCCGCGCAAGGGATCGAAAGAACCGGGGAGTGTAGACGGACGGACCCAGGACCGCAAGCCACGGTCTTGAAAATCAATCACATAGGGCCATTTCCGACCGTCCGCAGGCGCAAGGATCGGATCGCGAAGGGCTCTACGGATCCACCAGCAGAGAGGTGATCAGCCGGGCGTGCCGCGCCACCTGGGCGTCCTTGCGCAGCCGGCTGGCGGTGAAGATGCTGCACATCTCGGCCACCGCGAGGTCGAAGACCTCGTTGACGATCACGTAGTCGAACTCGCCGTAATGGCTCATCTCCTCGCGAGCGGCGGCCAGCCGGCGGCCGATTACTTCCTCGCTGTCCTGGCCGCGCTTGCGCATGCGCTCTTCCAGCGCGGCGCGCGACGGCGGCAGGATGAACACGCTGACCGCGTCCGGCACCTTGGCACGGACCTGCCGGGCGCCCTGCCAGTCGATTTCCAGCAGCACGTCGTGGCCGGCCGCCAGCTGCGGCTCCACCGACTGCCGGGCGGTGCCCTTCCAGTCGCCATGGACGCGCGCGTATTCGAAGAAGTCGCCGGCCTCGACCATCGCCTCGAACTCCGCCGCGGTGACGAAGTTGTAGTGCTCGGCATGGCGCTCGCCGGGGCGCGGCGCGCGCGAGGTGAACGAGATCGACAGGCGGATGTTGGCGTCCCGCTGCAGCACCGCGTTGACGATGCTGGATTTGCCGGCGCCCGAGGGCGCGGCGACGATGTAGAGGGTTCCGCGCATCCGGCCGGGACTCGATCTTCGGGGCGGAGATTGTAAGGCGCAACGGAATCGCGCGCGCGCTCAGCCGATTCTGCCCCACACCGCCTCTGATTCGATGACCTCCACGAATCGGGCTGCACTGAAGCCTGACGGATACAAGGATTCCAGAAGCGGGGGCTCTTCACCCCGAAGCATCCCTGACAGCCCACACAGCAAATGCCGGTCGTCGCGCAGGGCGACCAACACTTCCTCCAGCGGGACCTTCAAAAAAGCGTCGAATCGCTGGTGATCGCATTCAATGGACGTATCGACGATCCATGCAGTCAGCGACGGTGTCACGCCCGCATCCAGCCCCAACTTACCCGCAAAAGCCGGATCGGATACCAGCCGTTGACGCACCGCCGCGACCTTCCTACGCAATTGGAGGCCGGCCTTGCGCAATGTGTTGCTGCGATGGATCCATGCCTCCCTCGTGGAACGACGCATATAGGTGGACTTCACCTCCAGCACCAACAGGCAGCCGTCACGCGCACACAGCAGGTCGATTTCCTCGGCCGAAGTGCTCCCGCCTTCCGACGCAACTTCCAGTTCATGCGCCACCAGCACCAGGAAGCCGCGGCGCTCGAACTCCGCACCGAGCCTTTGCTCGATCCGCCGAGTCTCCTCACGCGCATCCACCCGGCGCGCCCCCAACCGCCGCAGGTTGTTGATCCCGGCGACCCGGTTGTCCTGCAATGCCTGCATCCATGGCAACTGCAACAGGTGGCGGCCCAACTTCAGGATCGGCCGCTCCTGCAGGCGCGGGCGCAGGCCAGCCTCGCCGGCGCGCAGCCCCACCGACAACGCCTGCCAATCACTGCTCCAGAACTCGAGGATCGCTTGCGCCGCGCGCGGATTGCCTTGCGGGCGCTCACGGGTTGCCGTCCACGGCGCGATCCTTGCAGCCTTCGTGGCCATGTCCGACCAGGTCAGCGGCAAGCGGTTCTCGCCCTGCGCGAAGCCCGACATCGCCAGCATCCCGAGGGCGCGCCACGGATGACCACACTGTTTCAAGGCATCGCGGAACGGCAGCATGAAGTCATTGCTGTAGAAGGCCGTCATCAGCTCGTTCGACAGCAGCGCGTTGAACACGTCAACCTGCATGGTCCCACCCGCATCCAGCCGCGCTTCGATGCCATAGACCTCCTGCAGGCAAAGCCATGCGGCCTTCGCTTTCGCCATGGCCAGCGCATTCGCATCGAAGTTCGCCGAATCGATGCGCGCCAGCAATTCCGGGGACTCCACCAGCGCTTGCATGCCGCGATACAGCCAATACCCATGCAATCGCAGGCGTTTCTGCTCCTCGCGCAGCCAGCGGCATTTTTCATCGGGATCAACCACCTCGATCTCCAGCACCGAGCCACGCAGCACGAAACGAATGCTGTCGTCGAAGCTGAAGGCGTCGGCGCTGCGCGCTTCGAATTCGTCCAGCTCAACCTGCGCATCCACCAATGCCGAAAAAGCCGTGTACAGGTCGAGGCGCGGCGGCTCCTGTGATGACGGCAGCAGGAACGGCATCAGGTGCGCGCGCAGCGCACGTCCGATCACGGCATCGTCGAGCGCGAAGTCGCGCGGATCACAGCTGGCCAACTTCCAGGCGAGGAGTGCGTCGATGGCATCCCAGCGCAGTTGTAGCGAGGCATCGCGGTCGGCATCCAGCGCAGGCTCTTCGAGTTGCGCGGGCACGATGTGTTCGAACGCATACAGGCTGGCGTAGGCCAGCAATTCCAGCGGCGTCAACGCGTCGAGCGGCGCGCGAAAACGCGCGACCTCGGCCACGCGCTCTTCGCGTGCCTGCCGGAAGACGTGCAACACCTGCACGAATTCGGCGAACTCATGCGGTTGCGAATCCGCGAGCGCTTCGATCTCGCGAAAGCGCGGGGATGCCTGCCGCGACACCAACCCGGAATGCCGCGCGGCCCAACGCAAAGCGTCGGGCGCATGCGTGGCAAGCTGCGAGACGACTCCGGGGCACGCCACGGCGTCTTGACCCAAGTAACGCGCCAGCACCAGTCGCAGCGACCCATGCGCCCAGGCGTGTGCCGGAAGTTCGCGAAGGAAGGGTGACGAGAAGAACCCGGCCAGTCGTTCGCCGCTCGTGGCCTTGCCGGCAGGCTTGCCATCGAGACAGGCATCCGCCATCGCGACGGCAGCCTGCGCATCCGTCAGCCCTGCGGCCTGGGCCCGTGCGAAACCCGCCTGATAGTAGGCGCCGGCAGCCACGCCTATTCGATGTTCTGGATCTGCTCGCGGATCTGGTCGATCAGCACCTTCAGCTCGACCGCGGCGTTGCTGGTGCGGGCATCGACGGACTTGCTGCCCAGCGTGTTGGCCTCGCGGTTGAATTCCTGCAGCAGGAAATCGAGGCGGCGGCCCACCGGCTCCCTGCCGCCCTTCAGGATCCGGCGCAACTCGACAAGGTGGCTGTCGAGGCGGTCGAGCTCCTCGTCCACGTCGAGCTTCTGCAGCCAGATCACCAGCTCCTGCTCCAGCCGCCCGGGGTCCGCCGGCTGCGACAGATCGGCCAGCCGCGCCTCCAGCTTGGCGCGCTGGCCGGCACGGATCTGCGGCACCAGCGTGCGCACCTCGGCGGCGATCCCGGCGATGGCCTCGGCGCGCTCGCCGATCACCTGCGCCAGCTTGCCGCCCTCGCGCTCGCGCGCGGCGACGAAGTCGTCCAGCACCGCGTCCAGCACCGCCAGCGCCTCGCGCTGCAGCGCGTCGGCGTCGAGTCCGCGCGATTGCAGCACGCCGGGGAACTGCAGCAGCTCGGTGAACTGCACCTGCAGGTTGGGGAAGCCGGCGTCCAGCCGCTGCGCCAGCGCCGCAAGCCTGCCCACCAGCGCCTCGTCCACCTGCAGCGCATCACCGGCGACGGTCGTGCGCAAGCGCAGCACCAGGTCAAGCTTGCCGCGCGACACGCGCGCGGACACGCGCTCACGCAGCACGGCCTCGAACGCCCGCAGCTCGTCGGGCAGGCGCAGGCCCAGTTCCAGGAAACGGTGGTTCACCGCGCGCAGTTCGCCGGAAAGCACGCCCCATTCGGTGCTGCGCTCGCCGGCGGCGAAGGCGGTCATGCTACGGATCATGCGGAATCCAAGGCCTGCAAAGTGCGAATGGTAATCTAGCGCCCCATCGATTTCCGGTTTTCACCATGGCCTTTGCCCGTCCCAGCGGCCGCAGCGCGGACCAGCTGCGCGTCGTTTCCATCCAGCGCGGCTTCACCCGCCATGCCGAAGGCTCGGTGCTGGTGAGCTTCGGCGACACCCGCGTGCTGTGCACCGCGAGCGTGGAGAACAAGGTGCCGGCGTTCCTGCGCGGCAAGGGCGAAGGCTGGGTCACCGCCGAATACGGCATGCTGCCGCGCGCCACCCACACCCGCAGCGACCGCGAGGCCGCCCGCGGCAAGCAGGGCGGGCGCACGCTGGAGATCCAGCGCCTGATCGGCCGCAGCCTGCGCGCCTGCGTGGACCGCGCGCTGCTGGGCGAGCGCACCATCACCCTCGACTGCGACGTGCTGCAGGCCGACGGTGGCACCCGTACCGCCGCCATCACCGGCGCGTACGTGGCACTGGCGGATGCGGTGCAGGGCCTGATCGACCGACGCGACATCAAGCTGCCGGCCAGCGGCCGCACGCCGCTGATGGGTGCAGTGGCGGCAGTGTCGGCCGGCATTTACCAGGGCGTGCCGGTGCTGGACCTCGACTACACCGAGGACAGCGGCTGCGACACCGACATGAACGTGGTGATGAACGACGGCGGCGGCTTCATCGAGCTGCAGGGCACCGCCGAAGGCCATGCGTTCCGTCGCGACGAGCTGGACGCGCTGCTGGCATTGGCCGAGAAGGGCTGCGCCGAACTGTTCGCCGCGCAGCGGGCGGCGCTGGGGCTGGCGTGAGCCAGGCCACCCGATGAAGCTCGTTCTCGCCAGCGGCAACGCCGGCAAGCTGGCCGAGCTGCGCGCGCTGCTCGGCGGGGGCTTCGACCTGCATGCACAGTCCGAATTCGGCGTGGGCGATGCCGAGGAAACCGGCCTGTCCTTCATCGAGAACGCCATCCTCAAGGCCCGCCATGCTGCCCGCGCCACCGGCCTTGCGGCGCTGGGCGACGATTCCGGACTGTGCGTCGATGCGCTGCGTGGCGCTCCCGGCCTGTATTCCGCCCGCTATGCCGGTCGCCACGGCGACAGCGAGGCGAACATCGACAGGCTGCTGCGTGAACTCGACGGCGTTGCCGCCGCGGATCGCAGCGCGCGCTTCGTCTGCGTGCTCGCACTGGTGCAGCACGCAGACGACCCGATGCCGCTGGTCGCCGAAGGCAGGTGGGAGGGCCGCATCCTGCATGCGCGCAGCGGCAGCGGCGGCTTCGGCTACGACCCGGTGTTCTTCTCGCCGGCACACCGCTGCAGCGCAGCGGAGCTGCCAGCCACGGTGAAGAACCGCGACAGCCATCGCGGCGTCGCGCTGGCAAGGCTACGGACGCTGCTTGCGTAGAGCGCACCGCAGGGGCGCGGATGCTTTTGCAGGATCATGCAAAGCGCATCGCGCCCCTGCGGTGCGCTCCTACAATATGCCCAACATGCTCACTCCGCCGCCCCTCTCGCTGTATGTGCACCTGCCGTGGTGCGTGCGCAAATGCCCGTACTGCGACTTCAATTCGCATGCGGCGAAGGGCGCGCTGCCGCTGGATGCCTACATCGACGCGCTGCTGGCCGACCTCGACTTCGACCTGCCGCTGGCCTGGGGCCGCATCGTCCACAGCGTGTTCTTCGGTGGTGGCACGCCCTCGCTGTTCCCGCCGGAGGCGATCGACCGCTTCCTGCAGCAGGCCAGCGCGCGGCTGCGCTTTGCCCCCGACGTGGAGATCACCCTCGAGACCAACCCCGGCACGGTGGAGCACGGCCCGTTCCCCGGATACCGCGCCGCCGGGGTCAATCGCCTGAGCTTCGGCGTGCAGAGCTTCGACGACGGCTGCCTGCAGCGGCTCGGCCGCATCCACAGCAGCGGCGACGCCGAGCGCGCGGTGAAGTCGGCGCAGGATGCAGGCTTCGACAACCTCAACCTCGACCTGATGTACGCGCTGCCGCAGCAGACGCTGGTGATGGCGCTGGACGACGTCGAGCGCGCGGTCGCGCTGGCGCCGGCGCACATCAGCCACTACCAGCTCACACTGGAGCCGAACACCGTGTTCGCCGCGCGGGTGCCGGCCGGCATTCCCGACGAGGATTCCGCTTGGGACATGCAGGAGGCCTGCCAGGCGCGGCTGGCCGACGCCGGTTTCGCCCAGTACGAGATCAGCGCCTACGCACGCGACGGCCGCCAGTGCCGGCACAACCTCAACTACTGGCGCTTCGGTGACTACCTCGGCATCGGCGCCGGAGCCCACGGCAAGCTGACCCTCGGCGCCACCCAGCAGGTGCTGCGGCGCTGGAAACTCAAGCATCCCACCGACTACCTGGCCAAGGCCGGCACTGCCGCGGCAATCGGTGGCGACGAATACCTGACCGCGCAGCGGCTGCCGTTCGACTTCATGCTCAACGCCCTGCGACTCAACGAAGGCGTACCGATGGCGATGTTCAAAGCGCGCACGGGGCTGCCGGCCGCCGCCATCGCGGACCGGGTGGCCTTGGCGCGCATCCGCGGCTGGCTGGAGCCGGACCCGGCCTGGCTGCGCCCGACCGAGTTGGGTCGCCGCTTCGCCAATGACGTGATCGGGCTGTTCCTCGACTGAGCCGGGAAAAACCTGCACGGACAGCCGCACGCGCTTGGACAGCGTGATTGAGACTGTGACGCTTGCCGCATAACATGGCCGGATTGCCAAAGCGCCAAGGGGGGCGCCGACGCGCCGTGTCCTCGACCGCACCCACAAGCAACGCGTCACCCTCGCTGGCGACCGCCCGCCTCCCCAGGCGCGTGCGCCAGGCGCTGGAACATCTGCTGGCCGACCTGCGGCCCACGATGGAACAGCTGCTGCCGCGCATCCTGCATGAAACCGAACTCGCGCTCGCCCGCACCGCGGCGGGCAGCGATCCCGTGCTGGAGCAGGCCCGGATTTCCTCCATGCGCAGCCTCGGGGGCGGCGCGGCGGTCTTCGTCCGCGGATTCCTCGACCATGTCGAAGCCTCGCTGGCCGGCCTGCAAAGCGCGCGCCGCCACGAGGAGCAGGAAACCGATGCGCCCCAGGTCCTGACCCTGAGCCTGCTGGAGGAGGACGGGGTCAGCGACGAATTCGTGCTCGACACCATCGCTAGCCGCATCGAGGCGCGCAACAGTCTGGGTCTGCAGCTGCTTGGCCAGCGCTTTGGCGTGCTGGCCGGCGCCCCCGCGTTCGATGCCGACACCCTGCCGCTGGCGCCGCGCGCCCTGTGCGCCGCGACCGCCGAGTCCGCCGACCGGCTCAAGCTCTCCCGCTACGCGCGGATGCAGCTGTTCCAGCAGTTTGAAAGAGCCCTCACGGACCTCTACCCGGCAATTCTGGACAGCTGCAACAACCGCTTGGTCGAAGACGGCATCCTGCCGCACCTCAGTTTCGTGCCGATGCGGGTACGCGCCTCCACCTCGCCGGCATTCGATGCAGCCGCCGCCGAGGCGGCGCATGCGCCGCCTGGCGGCGGTCCGCCCGGCTGGACCGCACCCGCCGACGCAGCGCCGACGGCGATGGACGCAGGTTTCTCCGCCCTGCAGGCTTTGCTCCAGCAGCGGCGCAGCCTGCTCAGCAAGCTGCGCCCCGGCAAGCGCGACGAACGCACCCTCGACGCCGTGCCGCACGACGAAGTCCTCGCCACGCTGCAGCGGATGCGCGCCAGCACGGACAAGGCGGACACGCTGGCCGACTACCGGCGCATCCTGCTGGCGCAGTCGCGCCAGGCGCATGGCCACGGCGTCGCCCTCTCCGACGTCGACAGCGACGCCTTCGACCTGCTGGGCCTGTTCATGACCCAGCTGCAGCGCGAACTGCGCAGGACCAGCCCCGGCGAAGCGATGCTGGAGCGGCTGCGGCTGCCGCTGACCCAGCTGGCGCTGCGCGACCAGGGATTCTTCACCGACGCCGCCCACCCTGCCCGCCAGCTGGTCGACGCCATCTCGCTGTCCGGCGCGCAGTGGCTGGCCGAGGACGACCTCGACGCGCAGTGGCTGGGCCTGCTGCAACGTGCCGCCTCGCACGTGCAGCAGGACGCCAGCGGCACCACCGAGTCCTTCGCCGAGGCCAACCGCACCCTGCAATCAGGGCTGCAGGCGCTGGACCGCAAGGCGGAGATGGCGGAGCGCCGGCAGGTAGAGGCCGCGCGCGGGCGCGAGAAGCTGGAACTGGCGCGGCAACGCGCCGACCAGGAAATCCACCGCCTGCTCGAAGGCCGCAACCTGCCACGCTTCCACGCCACACTGCTGGAGCAGACCTGGACCGACGTGCTGTCGCTGACCCACTTGCGCAGCGGCGAACAGTCGGATGCCTGGCGGCAGCTGCTCGAGGTTACCGCCGGGATCGTCGACGCCGGCGCCAGCACGCCCGCCCAACCCGGTGATCCGGCACTGCTGGAACAGATACGCGCCGCCCTGGAGCAGGTCGGCTACCACGCCGAGGACGCCGCAGCGATCGCCGCGCAGCTGGCCCACGGCCAAGGCGATGACGACGACCAGGCCTCGCGCACCGAGCTGCTGTTGCAGCTCCGCGCACGCGGGCGGCTGGGCGAGGACAGCACCGCCGGCGTGGACAGCACCCCATCCTTGCCGCCACGGACTGCAGAGGAGCAGGCCGCCTACGAGCAGCTGCGCTCGCTGCCGCTGCCGTTGTGGGTGGAAATCGACGACGACGGCCAGGACGGTCCGCAGCGGCGCCGGCTGGCCTGGATCAGCGAGCACACCGACCAGGCCCTGCTGGTCAACCGGCGCGGCCTGCGTGCAGGCAACGACAACCTCGACACCCTCGCCCGCAAGCTGGCGGCCGGCCGCCTGCGCCTGCTGGAGCGGCATGCCGCACCGGCCACCGCAGCCTGGGACGCCACCATCAGCAGCCTGCAGCGGATCGCGCCGGAACAGGCCAACACCGCAAAGGAGCCCGGCCATGAGCCATGATCCCCGCCGTCGCCAGCCGCGCCGCGCGGTGCCCGGCCGGGTCGAGGTGGTCGATGTCATCCTCGAGGAACCGGTGGGCTACCTGGGCAATCTCTCGGCCGGCGGCATGCTGATGATGGCCAACCGCAGCCTGCCGGACGATGCGCTGTTCCAGTTCCGCTTCCATCTGCCGGACGGGATCGGTGCGGCGCAACCGCTGGAAGTCGGTGCGCACGTGCTCTGGCAGGACAAGGCCGGCGCACCCGGGCAGTCGTGGATCGGGCTGCGCTTCCTGGGGCTCTCGCCGGACGCCACGGTCCGGTTGCGCGCATGGGCGGCACAGGCGGACGACTGACCTGCACCCCTGCCGCGGATGCGCGACAATCGGGCCTCCCCCACCGCCGCGCATCCGCCATGTCGAACGCACTCCTTTCGTCCCTGTATCCGCAGCACCTCGCCACCCTGCAGGCACGCGCCACCGAGGCGCTGCGCCGGGGCGGCTTCGACCACCTGGCCATCCCCAGCGGCACCCTGCACTATCAGGCCTTCGATGACCGCGACTACCCCTACGCGGTGAACCCCCAGTTCAAGGCCTGGCTGCCGCTGACGCAGGCACCGGGCAGCTGGCTGGTGATCACGCCGGGACAGCGGCCGAAACTGATCTTCCTGCAGCCGCATGATTACTGGCACGTGGTGCCGGAGATGCCCAGCGACTACTGGGTGGAGCATTTCGACATCGAGGTGATCCGGACCGCGGACGAAGCGATGCGCCTGCTGCCGCCGGCGTTCCGCTGCTCCATCGTCGGCGAGCCGCAGAGCGCGCTGGGCGGCTACGTGCCGACCAACCCGGAGCCGGTGGTGCAGTACCTCGAATACCACCGCGCGTTCAAGACGCCGTACGAAATCGAGATGATGCGCCGGGCCAGCCGCATCGGCGTGCGCGCGCACCGCGCCGCCGAACGCGCCTTCCGCGCCGGCAGCAGCGAATTCGGCATCCACCTGGCCTATTGCCAGGCCGCCGGGCAGGACGCCAACGACCTGCCCTACGGCAATATCGTCGCGCTGAACGAACACGGCGCGGTGCTGCACTACACCAGCCGCGACCGGCTGCCGCCGAAGCCGGTGCGCAGCTTCCTCATCGACGCCGGCGCCAGCTTCGGCGGCTATGCCAGCGACATCACCCGCACCTACTCCGCGGCCGACGATGAGTTCGCGGCGATGATCCGCGCCGTCGATGCCGCGCAGCTGGCGCTGTGCGACCAGGTGCGCGCCGGCACCCATTACGCCAGCATCCACCTTGATGCCCACCTGCGGCTGGCCGGCGTGCTGCGCGAGTTCGGCGTGCTCCGGACCACGCCCGAAGACGCGCTTGCCAGCGGCGTCAGCAGCGCGTTCTTCCCGCACGGCATCGGCCATGGCATCGGCCTGCAGGTACACGACGTGGCAGGGTTCGCGGCGTCCGACGCCGGCGGCACCATCGCCAAGCCGGATGGCCACCCCTACCTGCGCCTCACCCGCACGCTGGAACCCGGCATGGTGGTGACCATCGAGCCGGGCATCTATTTCATCGACATGCTGCTGGACGAACTGAAGCAGAAGGGCCTGGGCGATGCGGTGGACTGGGAACGGGTGGAGATGTTCAAGCCCTTCGGCGGCATCCGCATCGAGGACGACGTGGTCTGCACCGGGGGCGAGCCGCTGAATCTCACCCGTGAGGCGTTCGCCGAAGGCTGACGTTCCATCGGAGGAACCCATTGCGCCGCCGGTCTGGCGGGAACGCAATCGAGCGCGCACTGAACACGCGCGGCTGCAGATCGCTGCTGGATGCGAAACCGGGCGGAGTCCGCCCCAGCCGGCCCGGCAGCGCCGGCTTTACATCGACATCAACGCCTCCACCTCGTCGGCGCTGCGTTCCAGCGCGCCGGTGAGCACGCGATGGCCATCGCCGGTGATCAGCACGTCGTCCTCGATGCGGATGCCGATGCCGCGCCACTTCGGCGCCACGGTCGCATCGTCCTGCGGGATGTACAGTCCCGGCTCGATGGTGAACACCATGCCCGGCTCCAGCAGCCGCGATGCGCCATCCAGGCGGTATTCGCCGACATCGTGCACGTCCAGTCCCAGCCAGTGCCCGGTCTTGTGGCGGTAGAAGCGCTTGTAGTCGCCATTGGCCAGCACCGTTTCCAGCCGGCCGTGCAGCAGGCCCAGCGACAGCAGGCCTTCTGCCAGCGTTGCCACCGCAGCGTCATGGCCGGCCTCGTAGGGCACGCCGGGGCGCGCCTGCACCAGCGCCGCGGCCTGCGCGCGGCAAACCAGGTCATGCAACGCACGCTGCTGGCGGTTGAAGCGCCCGTCCACCGGGAAGGTGCGGGTGATGTCGGCGGCATAGCCGCGATGTTCCGCGCCGGCATCCACCAGCACCAGCTCGCCGGCGCGGACCTTGGCGCTGTTGGCGCGGTAGTGCAGCACGCAGGCGTTGGCACCGGCGCCGACGATGCTCGCATAGGCGGGCTGCGCGCCATGGCGGCGAAACACGTACTCCAGTTCGGCCTGCAGCTCGTATTCGTGGATGCCGGCGCGGACGGCGCGCATGGCCGCGCGATGCGCTTCCACGCTGATGTCGGCGGCGCGCTGCATCAGCGCGACTTCGTCTGCCGACTTGAACAGCCGCATCTCGTCCAGCAGGTGGCCGAGCTCGAGGAATTCCTGCGGCGGCTGCGCGCCCTGCCGGGCCTGCGCGCGCACGCGGTTGATCCAGCCGATCAGCTTGAGGTCGAAGTCGGCATCGCGGCCCAGGTGGTAGTGCACGCGGCGGCGGCCTTCCAGCAGGCCGGGCAGGATGTCGTCGATGTCCGACACCGGGTACGCGTCGTCCAGGCCCAGCAGTTCCACCGCGCCTTCCGGGCCCAGCCGCGGGCCATCCCACCCCTCGCGCTCGGGATCGCGCTCGCGGCAGAACAGGATCGCCTCGCCGTGCTTGCGGCCCGGCACCAGCACCAGTACCGCGTCGGGCTCGTCACAGCCGGTCAGATACCAGAAATCGGAATCCTGTCGATAGGGGAAATGGGTGTCGCGGCTGCGGATGCGCTCCGGCGCGGCCGGTAGCACCAGGATCGCGCCGTCGCCCGCCGCCTGCATCAGCTGCCGGCGGCGGCGCGCCAGCGCCTTGCGCCAGTGGGCGGTGAGCGGCTGCATGGCCGTCAGTGCAGGCGCTGGCGGTGCTGCATCCCCAGCGCGCAGTCGGCATGCAGCAGCAGCACCGCCATCCGCAGGTATTCCTCGATCTCGGCCAGGGCTTCCTCGTCGCTGCCGTCGTCGGCCTCGTCGATCTGGGCAGCGCCGAGATTGGCGAGGTCGTGCAGTGCTTCCTGCCCCTCTTCCGACATCGGCTTGCCGTCCAGGGCCAGCCCGAACCCGCCGAGGAAGGCGCGACACCAGGCGAACAACGCCCCGGCGCGGTCAATGG